>Ga0307933_1000150_pt1 | contig 64425 bp, 57 predicted proteins | sample OrgLakmetageno88_FD_201811 | JGI IMG/M metagenome (GOLD analysis project Ga0307933, IMG submission 201811) | Saline water microbial communities from Organic Lake, Antarctica - #88 | ecosystem: Environmental > Aquatic > Non-marine Saline and Alkaline > Saline | place: Antarctica: Organic Lake...
TCTAAAATAAGACTCGCAGCATCATGCTTAAATTCAGTACTAAATGTACGACGTTGTTTTTTCATTGAACACCTCTTAGGGGAATATTACCACCTAAAGACGTGTTCGGGTTTAGTTTGCCACTTCAATCCAGTTTACATCTTTCGCTTTTAGTTTCAAATGTTAATTTGTGTAAGATACGCCCTCGTTCAAAAACAAAGATACAAACGTAGGGCAATTTTTAGTTAAATTAAGGGTTCCCAAATAGACTTTATTTTAGGTATTGGAGCGACTTTAGTTATAGCACCTCTGGCGACTTGTTGTATTGCGTCGGCTATTTTATTAATGTCCATTTCGCTCATACTAGGATGTAAACTCACTCTAACCCAACCTGGCTTCAAACTTTGAAACTCATGATCAAGTTGGTCAGTAATCTTTCTGGATGTGCAATAATCTATGTCTAATAAATGATGGCCATAGGTACCAGCGCATGCACAGCCGCCGCGGGTTTCTACTTGAAAATCATTACTCAATCTTTGCACTGCAGTTTTGTAGTCAATGTCGTCAAATACAATTGAGAATATGCTTAGGCGATGTTTATGCTGCTCAGACAATATACGCACACCTTTAACGTCCTCTAGCCGTTTGAATAAAACAGCGTTTAAATATTGCTCACGCTCATAAATACCTTGAGTTCCCATTTCCTCTTTCAATTGAATTGCCATCGCGGTGCGTATAGTCTGCAAAATACTCGGAGTACCGCCGCTTTCTCGTTGTTGTATATCTTCAATAAAGCGGTGTTCACCCCATGGATTAGTCCATAATAAAGTGCCACCACCTGGCTGTTCAGGTACTTTGTTTTGATAAAGATGTTTATTAAAAAGTAAAACACCTGATGCGCCAGGACCACCTAAAAATTTATGTGGTGAAAAGAATATTGCATCAAGCCATTGACCTTTTGCAGGGTGCATATTGATGTCGACATAAGGGCCTGATGCCGCAAAATCGACAAAGCAAACTCCGCCATGGTTATGCATTTTTTCTGCTATTTGGCGATAAGGTGTTTCGATACCAGTCACGTTTGACGCCGCTGTGATCGACGCTATTTTAGTTTTTCGGTTTTGTTCGTTGGCTAAATCACGCTCTAGCCAGTCGATATCTATTTCATCACCTGGTAAGGCAGGGATAATTCTAAGTTCAACTAAACTTTCGACCCACATTGTATGATTACTATGATGTTCACGATGAGTGATATAAACCAAGGGTTTTTCACCCATAGTTGCTGCTACTGCTGCCCTATGTTGCTCGTGGCACCACCACCCCATCATACGCATCAATTTAGCTAAAGCACCGGTCATGCCGTTGCCGACATTTAATAAAACGTCGTCGGTTGATGCATTCACATGCCTTTTAATAATCTGATCAGCTTCATGCAACCACGTTGTCATGACGCGTCCGGTATAACTGTCCTCAGTATGAGTATTGGCCATTAATCCGCCGACCACATTGGTAATCCTGTCTTCTATTGGACGAAATAAACGTCCACTTGCGGTCCAGTCAGCATAAATTCGGTGTTTGTATTTAGGATCGATAACGATTTGGTTTGCTATATTCTCCCAAAATTGCTTATTTGAGGCGATTTTATCGACTGTACTGATCGCGTGTGCGGCGTTGTTCATGTTATCCATATCCGTTGCTGAAACTGTGATTTATTATAAAACGCAGGGTCCAGCATTGGATTCTTTTATTTGCCATAGCGATACGATTAATTAGAATTTAATTCTAAATATTTTTATTTTTTTAAAAGATATAACTAAATTATTGTTTTTTATTATTATTTAATTCTAACTTTTGACGGTCGCGCGCACATGTTTGCGGATATATAATAAACTCGTAAATTATGGTTGTGTATTGTTTGAATCACCTATGATGTATGCCGTTAATATGTATGGTAACAGAGGTGAGTTTATTGTCGGAAATAGAGAAAGCTAAAGGTCACTGGAGGTCTCATGAAGACCAAAAAGCAATTGATGTTTTAAATGTTGCCACTCTAGAGACATCATCCGAAGCATTCTTTACTCTTGGCAGAATCTATAATTGTGCAGACAGAAGCGTCGGAGGTCTTAGTCGACGTGTTCCTAAAGTAAGTCTAAATTAGCTGATATCATTTTGCTAGATTAAACACCCATTAAAATTTATATGCTATAAAAAATATACCTAGAACTAACTAAACAACACCATAGGCAGGAGCGCGCCAGCTATACCGAGTAAAACACCGCTGACAAATATAATAATATGAATTTTATTAATAGTTTGAAGGACAGGCTCAATTTCCGAAGGCTCGGGTAGTTTAAATAATACTTGACGCTTAACCTCAAAGGCAACGCAAAGTGCCATGATGGTTTCAATAGAAGCATTGCCTTGATTTTCTATGCGCTGAATTGTACGTAAATTAACGTCAAATATTTCTGCTAAATGCGCTTGCGTCCAACCTTTGTTGGTGCGCATTTCCCTTACGATATCTCCTCTAATTTCCATATACTACTCAAACAACATTCTACCAATGAGGTAGCCTGTGAATCCTCCAAAAACCAAAAAGCCTGAAAAAAGACTCAAAAGTACTAATGCAGTCTTTTTATTTGCTCCAAATAGTGCTGTTGATTGCCTTTTTAACGTACTTGCACCCTTTTTGAGTCTTACTTCTACTCTGTGTATAAAAGGATTTTCGACTTCCAATTCAATCACATGTGGCTTCCCTTCAATGTCGATATTATGGCGACTTGTGAATCGTAATAAATTACGTTTATAAGATACTGGATGGTCATCTACGTAAACCACCTCTTTGCCTGACCAAATCGAAAAATGCACAGCAATATGATGACCTTCATAATCGAAGCGGCACCAAAGGCCTTTCTTCATACTTATTTGACTCACTTAAATTAACCTCAAAACCGGTTTATTAAGTCAAAGTATCCAACGAGTCCACCCATTATTACCCCCACTAAAAGGTACTTCCAAATGCCTTTTAAAAGGGTGCCTTTTTTTGCATAGGTAACAATTTCTGTTTGTACTAATTCATTATCACAATAAAGTGTTACTTCCAGCGTTCCTCGCAGCATACTTTTTACATTGGTAACCACTTTATATGCGCGACCGTCTTCATTAAAATTATGTTCACTCTTAAGCTTACTATTATTACGAAATGAAGAAACCGACTTATTATTGAAATACACAATCTCTTTCCCAGACCAAGCTGAGCCGAGCATAGAAATATCGTTGCCCTCATGATCAACACAAAACCAGTAGCCTTTGCGCAGTGTAACTTGACTCATGTTGTCGTTTCTCCGCATCTCGATTGATGGACTGCTCTGCATTGTTGAACTCCTTATAAGCGAATGCCATTGCATTTCACCTTAAATGCAGCAATTTTAAAACGGCAGTATAACGACAGGCGTAATTTGTCGCATTGGTATCATGCGCTCTTAAAAGCTTACAAATACACCCAATTTAGCAATGACAACACGATACTTGAGTAAAGAATAGAGATGGGTGTGCCTATTTTAACGAAGTCTTTAAACTTATAGTTTGTTGCGCTGAAAACGATTAAGTTAGTTTGATATCCATAAGGAGAGATAAAGCTAGCACTAGCAGCAAAGGCAACGGCAAGTGCGAATGGCATTAATGGCAGCCCCATTGCGTTAACTATACCGTAGGCAAAGGGAAACATAAGCGCTGCAGCTGCATTATTAGTGACAAACTCTGTAAGCAGTACAGTCATAATATAAACTAGGATCAAAGCAAATACCGGTGGCATATCACCAATGATTGGCATTAATCCATTAGTGGCTAAGCTAATAATTCCACTACTTTCAAGCGCTGTTGCTAAACTTAACGCGCCGACGATGACTAAGATAAGATTGACGGGCAAGTGGCGCTTAATTTCTCTAATTGAAGAAACATTTATTAGGGTCAAACTTGCAGTAAAGAAGAGTAGGCCGAGGGCTAGCGGAACCATTGATGTTGCAGCTAAAACAATAGTACTAACAAACCCAAGAAGCGTGAAAGCTTCTTGCCATGGCTTGAGCTTTCTTGTGATTTTTTGCTCAGATACAATAAAAAAGTTTTTAATAATGTTGTCTCGACGCTGAAAATCGGAGCCAGTTGCAAGTAATAAAAAATCACCCGCTTGCAGTTTTAACTCTCCTAACTTACCAGATATCTGTTCACCGTCTCTGCGTATAGCAACAACTGCTGCATCAAACAACGCTCTAAAACCGACTTCTTTGAGCGTTCTATTAATGATGGGAGCCCGATTTGACACGATCACTTCAGTTAAATTATCACGTAATAGGCCGTCAGCTTCGGCAAACATCGTTAGGCCTTTAATATGCGCAATGTTATCCATTTTTTGTACGTTGCCAGAGAATATTAATTTATCATTTTCTTCAATCAACATATCAGGCGTCACTGGTGACATAACCACATTGCGGCGAATAATTTCGATAAGAAATAACTCTGGCAGGTTGCGCAGATGGTTATCTTCTACCGTTTTTCCGATCAATTCTGATGCTGCTTCAACATCAGCTTCCAGAAGATAGCTCTGATAGCTGTTTTCGTTGCTAGCAATATTGGGCAACAAAGGAGTGAGAAAAAATAACAGCACAGCACACGCTAAACCGGCAGTTAAGCCAAATAAGGTAAAATCAAAAAAGTTAAATCCGGGATGCCCATGTTCAATCAAGAAACTGTCGACTATCAAGTTTGTTGATGTTCCAATTAAGGTGACGGTTCCACCCAATATCGCGGCGTAGGACAGAGGAATTAATAGTCGCGAAGGAGCATGTAATTGGTTCTGTTTAATTGGACCAATTAAACTAGCAACGATAGCCGTATTATTAAGCAAAGCAGAAGAGCTAAATGTGACGGCGAACATACGCCAGAAGCTTTGTTTGAATGACTTTCTCACGATAGCTCTACCGAGTCGTTTTATGAAGGCGGTTTTATCGATAGAATGGCTAACGAGCAACAGTAAAACGAGGGTAACAAGTCCGGTATTGGTGACATTTTTTAAAACGGCTTCAAGCGAAATTTGCTGCGTTAACAGCAGTAAAAGCATGCTAACAGCAAATACACCGGCGGGGCGTTTATTGGTAAAGGCAAGTCCGAAAATAGTGCTGAAAAAAACAACTAAGACAAGAATTTGTTCCCAAGTCATTGTATTACTACCTTGTTGTTCATTGTATTTTGTGCAACGACTGCTCCTGCAATGACTGTTCGTACGATGGCTATTGCAGTGATTACCCACACTCACTGCTAGCATGCGCTTCAAAATCTAAGCATAACCTATTTTTTAGTAATATGAAGTGGCATATTTAGTCAGTTTGCATCTTTGTTAACATATTTAGTACTAATGGGTGTCTTTACATTTTATTTTGGTTAGGCCTAATTTTTATCAAGGTCATTAGAACAGAACAATAAAAAAAGGAATGCAGTAGATTAATAACTGCATTCCCTACACTTTAGGACTTTCTACATAATTATCTAGCCGCTAATGTCGTTTGCATTCCAATGTGGGAAATGTTTTCTCACTAAGGAGTTAAATTCAAGCTCGAATTCAGAATACTCATGTGAGCCTTTATTGGTTTCATTCTCACCAATAATCATACCAGCACCTACGGTGCCATTGGTGAGGCGGTCGATCATAATGAATGCACCCGTTTTGCGGTTCTTAGCATAAGGGTCGCAAGCAACCTCTTGAGTCAATTTGATATTAGTAACAGCAATTTCATTTAAGTTAAGGTGCAACGCGTCAGTTTTCTGTAAGGTATTTACGTCTATTTGATAGTCAATGCTCGACACGCTTCCAGACACATTTTTGGTTGCAAATTTAAAGCTATATTGTTTATTAGGCATAAGCGCATCTTCAGACATCCAAACCATATGAGTTTTATATGCAGTTGATTGCAATGGCAAAGCATCTGACTTAACAATCATATCTCCGCGTGAAATATCAATCTCATCATTTAAGGTCAATGTCACTGCGTTTGGTGCATATCCAATATCTAAATCACCGTCGAAAGTAGAAATTGTCTTAACAGTTGAGGTTTTTCCAGAAGGTAATGCAGTAATGGCATCTCCTAGTTTTATCGAACCTGAAACGATAGTACCTGCGAACCCTCTAAAGTTTAGGTTTGGTCTGTTGACATACTGCACTGGAAAACGGAAGTCTTTATATAACTGTTGCGTAACTTCCATATTTTCAAGTAATTCCATCAACAACTCACCTTTAAACCAAGGTGTTTTGTCACTGCGGTTAACCACGTTGTCGCCTTCAAGCGCGGAAAGAGGCACAAAACGAATATCCGGAATGCTTAATTGCGTTGAAAATTCCATATAGTCTCTCTGGATCTGCTCGTAAACATCCTGTCGATACTCCATTAAGTCCATTTTATTAACGGCAACGATAATGTGCTTAATACCAAGCAAAGAAACTAAAAATGAATGGCGTCTAGTTTGTGTTTTTACACCTTCTCGTGCATCCACAAGAATAATAGCAAGGTCACATGTTGACGCACCTGTTACCATATTACGCGTATATTGCTCGTGTCCTGGCGTATCGGCAATGATGAACTTACGTTTTTCTGTACTAAAATAACGGTAAGCAACATCAATAGTAATACCTTGTTCGCGTTCTGACTGCAGACCATCGACGAGTAATGCTAAATCCACTTTTTCGCCTGTTGTTCCACTTTTTTTACTGTCTTTAGTAATCGCCGCAAGCTGGTCTTCATAAATCATTTTTGAGTCATATAATAAACGGCCAATTAAGGTACTTTTACCGTCATCCACGCTACCACAGGTCAAAAATCGCAGTAGGTCTTTATTTTCATGTTGTTCTAAGTACGACAATATGTCGGTTTGAAGCAATTCGTTTTCGTTATTCATATTAGCAACTTACCAAGAAATAGGGGTTTAAGACGGAATCTTTTTGGTTGTATCGAAGTGGAGATGCGGCCTTGTCAAATGGATTATTAAGGTCCAAAACAGTGACTTTCGCACCTGCTGCAATCGCAACGGCATGTGCTGCACCGGTATCCCATTCGCTAGTAGGTCCAATGCGCGGATACATGTGAGCTTCACCACTGGCGACCAAGCAAAGCTTCAGCGAGCTGCCCATTGCTACCAATTCATTTTCACCACCAAGGCTATCAAGTATCTTATTTATCTCTGTGCTCTGGTGAGAGCGGCTGCCAACAATCTTCCACTTTTCTCCGGCTTTGTGTGCACTTGCTTTTAGCGTGGCCTTAGTGCCACTAACTTCGCTGTAAGCACCAATATCGACTTGACCAACGTAAGTTTTATTAATAGCAGGCGCGTGCACTACGCCAAAAGTAGGTTCGCCATATTCGATTAATGCGATATTAACGGTAAATTCGCCGTTCTTTTTTATGAATTCTTTTGTGCCATCTAAGGGATCTACAAGCCAGTATCGGACCCACGTTTTACGCACTGACCATGGAATATCCGCCGATTCTTCAGACAGTATAGGCAACGGCGATATAGCTGTTAAGCTCTCAACAATGTGATGATGAGCGGCTAAGTCAGCCTCTGTCAATGGGCTAGCATCAGACTTGTCATAAATGGCGAAGTCTTGGCCATATATTTCCATGATCTTCTCGCCGGCTTCGACCGCAATTTGCTTCACCTTTTCAACAAAGTCTGGGCTTAATTCAAAACTCGTCATTTATATAAACCCTTTCTTCGATAGCATATTAAAAAGTCGTTCAGCTGTTTGCTCTGGGGTTTCGTCTAGATAGGTCAAATGGACTTCAGGGGCCTCAGGTTCTTGATAAGCAGAATCGATACCGGTGAAGTGTTTAATATCACCGCGGCGTGCTTTTTTATATAATCCTTTGGGATCGCGTTGCTCACAAACTTCAATAGGAGTATCGACGAATATTTCTATAAATTCGCCCGCTTCTAATAAAGAACGACAGTATCCGCGGTCAGCTTTGAAGGGAGATATAAACGCGGTGATTACAATAGTGCCGGAATCGACAAATAATTTAGCAACTTCACTAATTCGGCGAATGTTTTCAACACGGTCTTTGTCATCAAAACCCAGATCACCACAGAGTCCATGCCTCACGTTATCGCCGTCTAGCAAATAAGTCTTTTTGTTTTCAGAATAGAGCTTTTTCTCAAGTAAATTAGCAATAGTTGATTTACCTGAGCCAGACAATCCGGTTAACCAAATAACCGCTGGTTTTTGACTCAGCGCTTCTGATCTGGTTTTTTTATTTACGTCATGCTCATGCCAAACGATATTAGTTGTCATTAAAAGTAACCTTCCATTTTTTTCTTTTCCATAGAACCAGACGAGTCATGATCGATAACTCGTCCTTGGCGTTCAGATGTTTTAGTTAGCAACATTTCTTGGATAACTTCGGGCAAGGTATCTGCAGTAGATTCAACCGCACCAGTGAGTGGATAACAGCCAAGGGTTCTGAATCTTACCGAACGCATCTCAGGTATTTCGCCTGGTTCCATAGGCATGCGGTCATCGTCAACCATAAAGTAGGTGCCGTCGCGCTTAACAACAGGACGTGGTTTGGATAAATACAATGATGGAATTTCAATATTTTCAAGGTAAATATACTGCCATATGTCAAGCTCAGTCCAGTTAGACATTGGGAATACACGAATACTTTCGCCTTTGTTTATTTGGCTGTTGTAGATGTTCCAAAGCTCTGGACGCTGATTTTTGGGGTCCCAATAGTGATTCTCGTCTCTAAATGAATATACACGTTCTTTGGCGCGTGATTTTTCTTCATCGCGACGAGCACCGCCAAATGCAGCATCAAATTTGTATTTGTTTAACGCTTGCTTCAACGCAACTGTTTTCATAATATCTGTGTGTTTTGCACTGCCATGGCTATAGGGCCCAACGCCCTGCGCTACACCTTCTTGGTTGGTATGAACAAGCAAATTAAGCTTATGTTTTTTGGCTATTTCATCTCTGAAAGAAATCATTTCCTTAAATTTCCATTTGGTATCAACATGTAAAAGCGGAAATGGAATGACGCCAGGGGCAAATGCTTTTCTTGCTAGGTGCAGAAGTACCGATGAGTCTTTACCGACGCTGTATAACATGACTGGATTGTCAAATTCAGCTGCAACTTCTCTAAAAATGTGAATACTCTCAGCTTCAAGCTGCTTTAGGTGAGTAATGGATGGAATTGAGGTAGTCATTTCAGTGACGGACTCCTGGTTAGAAGGTTAATATGCTAAAAATTTATATGCATAGAACTTTAGCATATTTAAGATATATTCGATTATTATAATTTAGTATGTCTAATAGCATTTTAATAACTAAAACAAAAAAGATATTACAAATATGTTATATGTCTCTATTGCATCAATCAGAGTGAGTGAGGCGCAATAGCAACGTTGTTATCCGTTGTCAGGCTTGTCTAAGGGCTTAGACGAACTCATCCATTTTTTCTTGAGCCCAAACACTGGCGTTTTGGTATGCTACAAGTATTTCGTTGTAAGGGATTTGTAAGCGTATACAACTGTCTTCCATTTGTTGCCAATTGCCTTTTTCAAAGTGTTGACAAAGTGTCACGCAGTCGGCTAACCAACCTTGTTTTTTGGTAAGCGCGCGTTTGATTTCGTCACTTAACGGCAGGTCGCCGATAACCGCATCGAGATCGGCATCGAGCATGGCGTCAATTAAGGACAACATGCCGGTTAAGAAAGCAGATGAACTGTTATTTTTTTGTGCGCAATGAGGCGCTAACAGTTCACAAAATTTAGCACGTTGCATCGACAAGCGAATAAGTTCTTGTGGTTTATCACCACTAAATTGAGCAGCAAAAAGTAAACCTACAAAGCGTTCAAGTTCAGTTTTACCCAGCATTAAAACAGCTTGTTTAATGGTTTTAATTGCATTTTGGCGCTTAAAAATAGCCGATTGCGTGTAACGTAATAGCTTAAAAGAAAGAGTAACGTCTGATTCAAATAATTTTGTAATTTCGTCAAAGTCTGGATCTTCAGCCGCTACTTTGTTCATTATTCCGGCAATCGAGGTTTGAGCAGGCGTCAGTGAAACGCTTTTTATCACTTCAGGTCGGCTAAAAAAGTAACCTTGGAAGTAGTCAAACCCTAGTTCTAAGGCTTTTGTAAATTCTTCGTTAGTTTCCACTTTTTCTGCTAGTAACTTAATATTGGGGTATTTTTGAGCCGCGGCAATAGTTCTATCAATTTCTTCGGTAGTACTCTCGAGGTAGTCAATTTTAATAATATCAATAAGCTTATAAAATGGCGTCCATCTTTCATCATGAATAAAATCGTCTAGCGCTAGCGTATAGCCTTTTTTATGCAGTTTGTGTAGTGCAAGATAAAGTGACTTGGTTGGCTGTGCTTTTTCTAATACCTCGATCACAATTTTTTGCTTAGGAAGCAACTCAGCGTAGCCGCCTAGAAGAGTTTTCTCAGTAAAGTTAATAAATGCTAACTTACCTTCGGAAATACGGTCCAAGCCGAGGTCAAACTGCAATCCTTCTATCATTTTTGACGTCGCTTGCTCTTGGTCAACGTCGGGGAAGACGTTGTCCAAGCTCGTGCGAAAGAGCAATTCATAACCAAATAATGATTTTTTCCTGTCCAAAATAGGCTGGCGAGCAGCGAAAAATTCCATATTTAATTTGGTGGCCTTTTCATATTATTTTTTACTTTCAGTTGCGTATTTATCGACAAATGAAGAGAAAAGTAAACGAATATTGTCATTTTTCTCAGGCTTTAGTAAAGATACTGCAACAATTACTACGCTTGATGCAATGAATCCAGGAATAATCGCATACAAATCCGGATAAATAGATCCACCATTTTCACCTAATGGTGCGTAAATCCATACCAATACGGTTGCCGCACCACTTACGATGCCGCCTATTGCGGCAATTCGACTCATGTCTTTCCACAGTAAAGAAAACAGAACCAGTGGGCCAAATGCGGCACCGAAGCCTGCCCACGCATTGCTGACTAATGATAAAATGCTGCTGTCTTTATCATAGGCAAGAGCAATCGCAACAACTGCCACTAGCGCTACACATATGCGTCCAATGACAACTTGTTTAGGTTCACTGCATTGCTGGTCAATAAAGGTAACGTAAACGTCTCTCGTTAGAGAACTAGACGTCACTAACAACTGTGAAGAAATAGTACTCATGATTGCAGCCAGAATAGCCGCTAATAAAAAGCCACCTACTAAGGGATGGAACAACAATTGAGAAAGGGTTATAAAAATAGTCTCAGGGTCATCTAAAGATTGACCAATAGAGTTCATATATGCCAAACCAAACAGACCCGTAGCCGCCGCACCAAAGATGGATACAATCATCCAACTCATGCCAATACGGCGAGCGGCGGGCATTTCTTTTATACTAGAGATCGCCATGAAACGCACAATAATATGCGGCTGGCCAAAATAACCTAAGCCCCATGACATTAATGAGACGATACCTATAAATGTAACTGTCGTACCCGTGCTCGCATCAACAAACAAGGAAAGTAGGTTGCTGTCGGTTTTGGCTAAGATGTCGATTGTATTGTTAATACCGCCGAGTTCGAAAACAACAACTGTAGGCACCATTACCAATGCAATAAACATAATAATACCTTGCACGAAGTCAGTTAAGCTAACGGCCATAAAACCACCAAACAAGGTATAACAAACCACGACGCCAGCAGTAATATACAAACCGACTTCGTAACTATAACCAAAAGAAGATTCGAATAATTTGCCTCCAGCAGCAATGCCAGCTGAGGTATAAAGTGTAAAGAATATAATAATAACGATTGAAGCGATAATTCTTAACGAACGACTAGAATCGTAAAAACGATTTTCAAAGTAGTCGGGTAGCGTTATTGCATCTTTCGCTAATTCAGTGAATACCCTAAGTCTGGGAGCAACAATAATGTAATTTAGCCATGCGCCTATGCACAGTCCAAAAGCAATCCAAAGAGATGACGCGCCGGATAAATACATTGCGCCGGGAATGCCGAGCAGCATCCAACCGCTCATATCGGAAGCACCTGCTGATAGCGCAACTACTGGAGCACTGAGTTTTCGACCACCGAGTAAATAGCCAGAACACGTCTCTTCATTTTGTCTATATGCATAGACGCCTATGCCTATCATTGCGGCAAAATATATAGCCAAAGATATAAGGGTACCGGTTTCCATATTACTCTCTATTGTTCTTATTGTTTATATGATGGTAACAGATAAGGCTCTTTAATCTCAACTTGTGATAAAAAGCAACGCAAGATTATTATGTTATCAAATGCATTGGGAGAAAGTAGATATGTGTTTTTAATGGCAATTGTATTGGCAAAAAAAAGCCGCAACGTATAAGTAGCGGCTGATTAATGTAATGAGAATTGTGCGTTTTAGAACCTAAAGGCGCTTTGTGTTGCGGTTTGTAGTTGTGAGACTTGTTCTCTATCATTGCCAATAATAATAATTTTTGCTGATTGCAACAAAAAGGAGGTGCCAACAAGTCCATCGGCACTAAAGTCTTCTTTTAGTTCTTTGCTGTTATTGTCCTCAACTACAAATAGGTTAATGAATCCTGTTTTGCCTTTTATAATCATGTGTAGGCTTTTAATAGTACCTAAGTAGCAGTAATTAGCCGATAGTACTTCACCAATTTCGCCTGACAATACACCATTGAAAGTCGCCATTTTCTGGTTAATCGCATTTTGAGATACGAGCTGTTGACTCATTGCTATTTCTTTATTCATGTACTCATGATTAATATGCGCATATACATCATTAGCAAGCCCGTTATTGCCAGCAAATAGCGCCATATAAGAGATACCAACCACCATTGCTACCGATGCTGCTATAGCAACATACCAAGGGCGCTTCTGGCGTTTTTGCGAGAATTCATCCATACCTCGACGTAAAATGAGCTTGTCGGCAAAATTCTCTGGTATGGGGATATTCATCGCTTGCGCTAGTTGCGCATCCATTGCTTTAACTTCGTCCCAAAATGCCTGTTTTGCTGGGTCATCTTTGGCAGCCTGAATAATGTTGGGAGCGGTTGTATTTGGCTCAGCATAAATGGTGCGACGGAATGATAGTTCATCCATTTACCTGTTCTCCTTTGAGTTGTTCGCCTAATAAGGTTTCTTTGATCTGGTTTCGCGCTCTAAATAGTCTTGTCATTACCGTATTTTTATTAAGGTTAAGTTGCTCCGCAATTTCGTCTCCGCTGAAACCCATTAATATTTGCATCATTAATGGTTCTCTATATTCTTCGCTTAAGTTGGACATGATCCTTCTTAGTTCTCGATGTTCCAATGCTACGTCACCAAATATATGTGGGTCAGCCACTGCAACATCATCAATGTCGACGAGGTCAAATTGCTTACGTTCGAAGCGGCGTGCATTTTCACGACGCAAAATAGTAATTAACCATGATTTAGCCGCAGCTTCATCTTTCAGCGAATCAAGTGACTTCCAAGCGCGAAGGAATGTTTCTTGAATCACATCTTCAGCAATCGCTCTGTCTTTTATCAGCCACATTGCATAGCGAAATAGATCCGCATGGAATGCTTTAACAAGGGCTTCATATCGTTTTTGTTTTTGCATCATGTCAATAGAGACCGATGAGCTCTGATTTTTATTTCGCGAAAACATGAAGTTTCTTCTTTTCTATACTCTTTATGCAGAATACGTCATTTAAAAGAATTGTTCGAATAATGATTTGCTCAGTGAAAATAAGCTGTTTTTATGTGGTATGGGTTATAGGTCAATAAAAAAATCGCATAAGCAACAGCTATGCGATTGTTTAAGCTAACAGTGGCTTACGTCTTTAGTCAAGGTCTGATTTAGTAGCCAAAATCCATCTATTCACGTTCTCTTCCAACACTGTCATTGGCACAGGACCATTTTTTAGGATCGTATTGTGAAAATCACGATAATCAAATCTATCGCCCAACTCGTTTTGAGCTCTATCGCGCAATTCCATTATTTTCAACTTTCCAATCATGTAAGCTGTCGCTTGACCTGGCATCGCAATATAACGTTCAATTGCCTTAACAGAGTCAGCCTCTGGGTTGGGTGTATTGTCGATCAGGTATCGTATTGCCTTTTCTCTGCTCCACTGCATTTCATGAAGACCAGTGTCGACCACTAATCGACAAGCACGCCATAGCTCCATTGCTAAGCGTCCAAAGTCAGAGTAGGGGTTTGCATAAAAGCCCATGTCTTTACCTAACTCTTCAGTATACAAGCCCCAGCCCTCAGTATAAGCGGTAAAGGAAACGTACTTTTGGAATTCAGGTATGCCCTCAAGCTCTTGTGCAATGGCTCTTTGCATATGATGGCCTGGAATACCTTCATGATAAGCTAATGCTTCCATTTGGTAAGTTGGCATGCTACGCATATCAAACAAATTCGCATAGTAGGTGCCCGGGCGACTGCCGTCTTTTGAAGGGCTTTGGTAAAAAGCTTTGCCTGCAGATTGCTCACGGAAAGCTTCAACACGCTTCACCACCATCTGTGCTTTAGGCGTTAAACCAAAGTACGAAGGCAGTTTAGCTTCCATCTCATCGATGAAGTCTTTTGCTTCGGTCATATAACGTTGGCGGCCTTCATCTGTGTCGGCGTAATAAAATTGATCATCGTTACGCATGAACAAGAAAAACGCTTGCAAACTGCCTTCGAATTTCACTTGCTGCATAATACCGCGCATTAGCTCGTGAATACGGTCAACATTGTCTAATCCAATTTGATGCACTTGTTGCGCATTTAATTCAGTTGTTGTGAACCAATTTAATCTGTTTTGATACCATTCACTGCCATTTGGTAATCGCCATACGCCATCACCCTCTGGTGTTAATAAGCGCTGTTTACCTAATTCTTGCAATAACTTTTCGTAAGCCGGTTTTACTGAAGTTAATAAAGCGGCATTGGCATCTGCAATTAACCCTGACTTTTCAGCATTACTGAGTTCAGATGCATCTAGTTTTTGTTTGAAGTCGGCTAATATTGTTGAGTCTCTCGGACTTTCGGAAAAAGGATTACCTTTTACAACATTCGCAGCCGCTTGCATCATTTGATCATATGACCATGCTGGCGGCATTACACCTAGCTTTTCTCTTATTCTTAGTTGTTCGATAACTTGGTCAAACAAAGGGGCTACTTTATCAAGTCGACTAATATAAGCTATCGCATCCTTTTCATTTTTTACGCTATGAATATTAATTAAAAAGCTGGGCACTGTGGTATGCCAAGCGCTAAATTGGTCCATGATATAGGTATGATGCCTAAACTCGTCGTTGGCTAGTTTACGTTCTAAATCAATCTTATAAATGGTCAAACTTAGCTTTTCTGAAGCATCGAGTTTACTGACATTAAATTCGCTAGCTTGCGTTAAACGAGTTTCCATAAGTGCACGTGTTTCATCTGCGTTGGCTTCTGAAAAATCACCCCACTTATCATAATCCCACTTTATCCCCAAATAACTTTGCGCCATAGGCGAGCGTTTGAGATCGGTTTCTCTGCTTTGCGCAAAAAATGCAGCGAGTGTTTGCGATTCGGTTACTGGTGCTTTAACTGTTTCGGTTTGAGCCGGTTGTGGTTGTTGGCTATCCTTATTCGATGCAGGGCTGCAAGCTGTAATCGCAATGACCAAGCTAGATACAGCGAACAGTTTCGCTGAGATAGGTATTTTGGCTAGTCGTTTCATCATGTCCCTCTTATTTTTTTATTATTGTATTTAATTCATACTATAGCTAAGTCATGGCCACTTCATCTACAGGCTAATAGTGAATCAAGTATTTGGCTTGAGACCGGTTATGTTTTGGGGTATAAACTAAATGCATCATGCGTTTGTTTTTTTCGCTGAATAATCTGCTGTCTGAACGATGTCAGTGCTGAAATCAACTCTTCATGGCGCCATGTTGTTTGAGCAGAGCCATATGCGCTTTGCATCATATTATTATACTGTGTTAGGCACTCGGTTGCGTTGATCGCTAAAAAACATTGATTAATAGACTGAATAGGCTTTTCGGTCAACTGCTCAAGCCACTTTGCTAATGTCTGATTTGTCTCTTTCACATTATGCAAAACAATTGCTTGTTGCAATCTTTTCCATAATTCAGCTTCGCTTGCCATGCTATCGGATGGGTTTATTTGTTGTATATCATCGTTGCGTCTGTTTGCGATAAGTATAAAACCAAATATGCTCAAACTGATAAGCCAAAGAGCAAACAAACTGACGTGTAGCCAATCAAAACTAAATTCATCGGCTGTGTTGCTCGTTGCCAACTGACTTGAAGCAGGTAATTGGTCAATTGTTGTTATTCGTGGTTTCTGATTCATCGCTGAAATCGGTTCAATATTTGAAACACTGTCTTTGCTAGGCGGCAATACTTCAATAGAACGAGCGGGAAGCTTTGCGTATTCTGTTTTTTTTGTGACCACGTTAAACCAAGGGACAACCACTTCGCCAAGCACAAATGTTCCGACTCGGTTTGGAATAATAGCTTCACTCTGGATCTTTTGTGCAAACAACATCGAGCCTTTGTCTACCGTTGATGTACTTGCTTGGTCGGGATAGGTTTTAAAGTCAGGTGGATATATACCTGCAATTTCTGGTAGTTGCTCTTCAACTAACCCAGCCGCGGTTAACGTAATGGTGCGAGTAATAGGTTGGCCCAATAAAATGCGCGTTGGGTCTTGTTGCCACTCTTCGTCCAATTGAACAAATTCGCTGGGTAACCAGTGTTCTTGGTAGTTATCGGGAATAGGCAGTACGGTTAAATCGATAGTGGGAGAGACCCGATTAATCGGTTTAGTGCGGCTAATAAAGCCAAACGATTGGCGAGAGTCAGTAACGGCCTCACCATTAAATACGGTACCTGAAATAGAGAAAGAACCACTTGCCTGAGGAATAATCGCATAGGTGCGTTCAATAACCCGATAGCGGACGCCATTTTGAAAGTCTTCGTATTCCTTATCGTCACCCATTTTTTTGATAATTGCATTTTCTAACTCAGGCGCTTGCAAAGAACCGCGTTGAATGTCTTTCGCCATTAGCAATTTGGTTGTGTATTTTATTTGTTGTTGCAAATAAACTGTTTCCATATCGACATTTGCAGTAACATAAAAATTCCGCGCAGTTGCGCCTTGTCCATCGCCAACAGGCGTTACAATAATATCCAATGCTTTGCTTTTCTGTCCGTCCATCTCTAATACGGGGATAGTAAATGTGCCGCTCTCTTTTGGAAATAATTGAGTTACCCAAGTGGTTGTTTTTGTGGTATTAAAGTTAATAGAACGCGTTGACTGGCTAATTGAAGTGTTCGACAAACGGAAGTCGTTTTCTAATGCAGATAAATCAATTTGACGTGATGTAATTTGGCCCTCAGCGCTAATAATTAACTGCAAGGCCTCGTCAATCATGATTGGATTTTTATCCACAGATACACGTAAATCGGTGATTGTTGCCATTGCTGCATTGGACGCTAATAGAGCTGCAGAACATACAATTGAGACTAACAAAAAATACCAAACGGAGTTGTGTTTCATTACTACCAATCCTTCTTATTCGGCTTTGAGAATCTCTCACTTCGCCTTTTTTGTGATTCTAATAGCATTTTTCGTTGTAACAGAAAAGCCGGGTCATCAGGTACCTTGTTCATGAGCATTTGCATACGTTGCATTTGTTCCTTTTCTTGGGATGTCATCTCTTCCATCGGTTTTTGCTGTCGTAAATTACTTTTTTGCGCGGTATCATCATCTGCTTTACCCTGCGCCTCTAAAGACTCAGACTCATCCTGTTCCTCTTCGCTCTTTTCGCTCTCTTCGCCCTCCTCGCCTTTGGATTCATCTTGGTTTTGTTGGGAGTCTTGTTCTGACTCTTGTTGTTGCTCAGATTGCGCACCTGGCTGGTCGTCCGCTTGCTGGTCACTCGATTGTTGATCATTTGATTGCTGATCGCTCTTGCTCTGTTCACCGGATTGTTGGTCGCTGTTTTCAGACTCACCTGATTTTTGATCCTCGCCATCTTGTTGTTGACCATCCTGGTCTTGGTTTTCTTGTTGTTTTAACAAATCCTCAACCAACTTTCTATTTGCCATGGCATTCGTATGACTAGGGCGCTCTTGCAAGGCATCATCATACTTTTCTATCGCCTGTTCTAGTTGCCCTAAGCGTGCCAGCACATTACCTTGGTTATATGCTGATTCAGGGCCCGGTACGGACGTGAATGCGTTCAATGCAGCTTCGTAATCTTTGTTTTTATAATACGCAGCGCCTTTCCACATTTGGTCGGTAAATGTGCTGCTCGCTTTACCAAACTCTTGTTTTTTAAACGCTTCAAGGCCTTGTTGATCCGCATTCTTAAAAATCTTGCCCATCCACTCATTGTCCTTAAAAGTCGTCTCTATTGCAGCTTCGTCATTTGCATAAGAGGGCTGTGTTGGCAAAAATAATATTGTACTTAGTAATACCACCAAAATACCCCGCCTAAAGGCATAGGCTGCAAAAGGAAGAATAATGAGTACTAAGACGAAGCCCATATCTTGCCATTGATCTCCTTGTCCAATAACGTCATTACTTACTTGGTCTTGTTCTATGCTTAGCGATCTAAATTGCATATTTTGTATATCACTATCGTTATTTTGAATAGGTGTGTAGCGTCCATTTGTATTGCCGAGCACTTGCGAAAAGTAGTTACTATTAAGGGTAGGAAGTACAATATTTCCTCTAAGGTCTTTCATAAAGCTGCCATCAAGCATCATAATAGGCGCCCCTTTTTGGGTGCCCACTCCTAGCACTGAGTAGCGATAGGGCGACTTTTCAATATGGCCTTGAAGCTCCTCGATATCGTCAAATTCAATACCATCGCTTATCCAATAAATTTCACCTTTTTTGTATCCCGCTGATGCTAGTAATTGTTCGGCCTGTTGCATTGCAAATAAAGGATCGCTGCCGGGTATCGGCATTATTTCAGGTCGCAAACTGGGAATAAGCGTCGTGATATTGGTGACATCAGAAGTCAGCGGACTTATGGTAAATGCGTCGCCAGCGTAAACCACCAATCCTACTTCACCATCTTCCAAACTATTCAGTAAATCTATGGTTTTAAATTTTGCTCGTGTGAGTCTATCGGGCTGTATATCGGTAGCACGCATCGACATCGACATATCTAAAATGACAACTTTTCCCGTGGACACTTGGTAAACAGGCTGCGGTAATTTTTGCCAAGTTGGACCTGCCATAGCAATACAGGCTAGCAGCCATGCCAAAGCAACTAAATAGAACGGTGGTTTGTATGACTTTTTATCTTTACTGACAACCAAGTACTGATATAAATGACTCGACACAATACCTTGCCAGCCACTTTGCTTACTAGAGATTTTAGTTAACAATAGAGCCATAATAAGCAAAGGAATGATTGCTATCAGCCATTCTGGACGAATAAAGTGAAATGCTTGAAAATCAGTCATTTCTGGCCTCTAGGTGAGCTATTAGTGTTACTTTGAGTGCTAACACGATTAGATTTTTGTAAGCTTGAAAAAACTTGTTTGAGGAGATAAAACAACGCATATAATGCACTTATGATAACCGCGATACCTAAAGGTAAATAGAACAAAGCAGTAAGAGGACGCAGTTTTTGTCCTTCACCTGCAACAGGTTCAAGTCGATCGAGGGTTTTATAAATTGCTTCTAATTCTTGCGTATTGCGCGCTCGGAAGTATTGGCCAGCCGTTGACCTGGCTACTTCTATAAGAAGGCGCTCGTCAAGGTCTTGTGATGGATTGATCGTGCGCCGACCAAAGACACTGGCAATCTCTTGTTCTTCGGCACCCAAGCCAATGGTATAAATAGTAACACCCTTATCAATAGCTAATTCATTGGCTTGCTCAGGCGTGATATTACCAGCGGTGTTTCTGCCATCGGTTAAGAGTATCAGGACACGATTAGACTCTTCTTTGTCGTCAAAACGTTTGACCGCAAGACCTATAGCATCGCCAATAGCAGTACGATCACCGACTAAGCCCAGGACTGATTCATCAAGCAGCGTTTTTATGGTATCTCTGTCAAAAGTTAGCGGTGCCTGTAGATATGCGGTGTCAGCAAACAAAATTAATCCTAAACGGTCACCCACACGGCGCTTAATAAATTCTCTAAGTACATATTTAGTCATGTCAAGACGATTTACTGCGCGTCCATTTATGCGCATATCATCTTGTTTCATTGACCCTGAAAGATCGACTGCAATCATCAGATCACGTCCTTCATTTGGAATAGATACGGGTTCTCCCAGCCATTGTGGCCTTGCGGCAGCAAGCACTAAACAACACCATATTAAAGTAGCTAAAAATAGTCGAGGTGTGGATTTTTTTAAACTCTTAGTCGCATGGCTCTGTACTTTTAAGGAATTTGGTACCAGCAAGGCAGCGCTTTCACTCGTTGCTTTGCCTGGAAACATAAAATAAATCAGCAGCGGAAGCGGCAGTATAAATAGCACCCAAACCCAAGCGAATTCAAACATGCTGAACTCCTTGGTTGTCAGTCTCGACCGTTTCTGGCTTTATTAATTCTGCTGTAGAGGGCGGTAAACAATGTTTTATCCATAGGTAAACGGCTTGTTTAGCATCGTCCACATTGATACTGGGTAATTTTGCGTACAAACTAGCTTCAAGTTGAGTAAGTTGTGTAAGGCATTGTTGATCTACTTTTTTATGTGGTTTTGCTTTCAATTGCAGTAGTTCATGCCATGCTTGGCCTTGCAAGCTATTGATACTTTCCGATGGAAAATAATGGATAATTGAGCTGCGCAAGACAGCATGCAGTGTCGACAATGCTTGTGGCTCACTACTTGACACGTTTAGAACTGCCTTTAAGGCACTGCGTTTAAATTTATTTTTGGATATATATCGAGCAACAATCCAATAGATGCCGACTATTGCGAATACTATCAGCAAGATTAAAACCCACCATCCCCAGGCTAGTGGCCAAATCGAGGGTGTTTGGCCAGGGCTAATGTCAGCAAGGCTTTGTAAGGCAGCATCCAGTGCCCCGTCGGCAGGGCTGTTGGTGCTTGCCATTCTATTTATAAAAGAACTTATAAAAGAACTCATACAAGCTCTCCCAGATCGCGCTGATTTAGTTGCTGTTCTATAGGGTAGGCCGATGACATCGTTCTCAATGCGATTGCATATCGAGCAAATGACTGTTTGATGCTCTCAAAGTGTGTTGCTTGTTGTGACTGATACTTTTGGTTAGTCGCCGCTTCACCTAAATTGATCTGCTGGCGCTCAATGCCATTAGCAATGTTGAGTGTTTGCTGAAAAGCGGAATTGGGCAGTGCAATTTCCATTGGGTCATTAACTAGAATCGCCTTTACTTCACAATGGCGAGCGATATTGCTAATAACCGCCATTGAGGCATCGTTTAACCCATTAAAATCGCTAATTAGATAGACTAAAGCACCCGGCTTGGCTAGATGTTGCAAGCGTTGAGTCGCTTTTAAAAAGATACCTTGCGCGTCTATTTGCACCGCTTCAAATCTAGGCTGATGAATATTAACTAAGGCTTGCATCAATGCTAATGCGTTTTTTGCTTGGGCTTTAGGTTTTAATTCAATGTCTTGAGTATTATTAAAAATCAAACCGCCGACCTTGTCACCACGCTGAATAGCATTCCAAGTAATTAGTGCGGCAAGATGTGCCGCTTGTACTGATTTACATAAATAAGCAGTGCCAAAGTACATTGATTGAGTGAAGTCCGTAAACACGAACACTGGCCTTTCACGTTCCTCACGAAACACTTTAGTGTGGGTTTTACCCGTGCGTGCAGTCACTCGCCAATCTATACTGCGTATATCATCGCCGGGCTGATAATGTCTCACCTCGTCAAATTCCATGCCTCGGCCTTTGATTTTGGAGCGATCTTCACCAGACAGAGCGCCTGCTATATCTCTACTCGGGCGTAAGTTAAGTAAATGAGATAAGGAGCGGTAGCATAATAGTTCAGGCAAGCTGATATCAACGCCATTGGTTTTATATTTTGCCAACCATAGCTGAATGTTTTCCGGCGTCACAGGACTGCCATTATTCGAGCCGTTGTTAAACATGAGTGACATCAATCATTCTCAATTTATGGATACTATTTTTAACCAAGATGATCCAATTACAATCATGCAACAGGAACAAGTTTAACGATTTTATCGAGTACAGCATTCGCATTAACACCTTCCGCTTGTGCTTGATAGCTCAATATAATGCGATGGCGGAGCACGTTGTGTAATACTGCTTGTACATCATCTGGGCCGACAAAATCACGGCCATTAAGCCAAGCATGCGAACGAGCACAACGTTCTAACGCTATAGTGGCGCGAGGACTGCCGCCAAATTCAATCCACTGCGCGAGTTCTGCGTCATAGTTCTCAGGACGTCTAGTGGCCATAATCAATTGCACGATGTAGTTCTCTAGAGCCGGCGCTAGGTGGATATTCATTATTTCGGCTCTGGCCTTGGCTATGTCATCTTGAGTTAGCCTTTTAACAATAAGTTTGGTCGTTTTTATGGCTTCGCTACGAGTAAGGCGCAAAATTTCTAATTCAGTTTCAGCATCTGGATAGTCAATTTCAACGTGCATTAAAAAGCGATCGAGTTGTGCTTCTGGGAGGGGATACGTGCCTTCTTGTTCCAATGGGTTTTGTGTTGCCATAACTAAGAACAGTTCAGACAGCTTGTAGGTTGTATTTCCTACTGTAATTTGGCGTTCTGCCATCGCTTCAAGTAAGGCAGATTGAACCTTCGCTGGCGCACGGTTTATTTCATCAGCTAGCACTAAGTTATGAAATAGTGGGCCTTTTTGAAATATGAACTCGCCGGTTTCAGGGCGATATATGTCAGTGCCGGTTAAATCAGCAGGCAACAAGTCGGGTGTAAATTGCACCCTGTGGAAGTCAGCCTCTATACCGTCGGATAGTGAATTTACCGCTCTAGTTTTTGCTAGTCCTGGGGGCCCTTCAACAAGTAAGTGACCATCTGCTAGTAAGGCAATGAGGATACTCAACGTCAGAGAGGGTTGCCCGATAACCTGTGCGTTTAAATGGGCTTGTAATTGCTTGAACTCTTCTACTGCCATGGTTATTTTTAGCCTTTATTACGCTGCTTCTGTTATATTTTTCTGTGTTTTTCGTGTTTGTTTGCCGTAAACGCAGAGCAAACACAAAAAACTCTGATAGTCTTATATGTGGATCTATCTCAAAATTTCAACTTTACGACTCGTAAATTTATGATTGGTTCTGTATTTTATTGCTTAGCTTGACAAATACTGGCGTACTCTAACGACTTTTATAACGCTAATGTTTGCCACACACACGTGTAAAATTTGAATTTTACTGTTTATTCCGTCACAATATTGGTTAGAGGTCTGACCAGAAGATATTGCCATGCTGTTTTTGCAATAACTCATTTATAGCCACAGGATAATCTATGTCACAGAAACAAATTTTAAAAACCCAGCAGGGCGATCGAATTGCGATAGTTGCTGGACTGCGCACTCCATTTGCCAAGATGGCAACTGACTTTCACGGCGTCCCTGCTGTTGACTTAGGTAAAATGGTGGTCAATGAGTTGATGCTAAAGCACGATCTTGACCCTGCGATTATTCAACAAGTGGTGTACGGACAAGTTGTGCAAATGCCGGAAGCGCCTAATATTGCACGCGAGATTGTGCTTGGAACAGGTATGGATGTGCGAACTGATGCATATAGTGTGTCGCGAGCGTGCGCTACCAGTTTCCAGTCTACGGTGAATATTGCTGAATCCATGATTGTTGGTAATATTGATGTGGGTATTGCGGGTGGTGCTGACTCAACCTCTGTATCGCCCATTGGTGTGTCTAAAAAATTAGCACGCGCTCTTACTGATTTACAAAAAACCAAAACGCTTGGTCAAAAACTGGCGGTGCTGAAAAAACTAGGTTTAAGAGATTTATTGCCTGTGCCGCCAGCCGTTGCTGAATATTCAACCGCTTTGTCGATGGGACAAACAGCTGAGCAAATGGCTAAAAAACATGCTATCAGTCGCGCTGCCCAAGACGAGTTAGCGCACCGGTCGCATAGCCTAGCGGCGCAAAATTGGGAAGCTGGTAATTTAGATAGCGAAGTGATGACGGCCTATCCTGAACCTTATAAAAAAGGGGTATCACGAGATAACAACGTTCGTTTCGATTCAAAACTAGAAAGCTACGCAAAACTTCGCCCCGTGTTTGATAAAAAACACGGTACGGTAACAGCAGCTAATGCAACTCCCCTTACTGATGGCGCTTCAGCAATCATTATGATGACTGAAAGCAAAGCAAAAGCACTGGGTTATAAACCTATTGGTTACTTGAAGAGCTACGCATTCGCTGCTATTGATGTATGGGATGACATGCTAATGGGGCCATCATATGCGTCACCAATGGCGCTAGCGCGCGCAGGCATGACACTCAACGACTTAAGCTTAATTGAAATGCATGAAGCCTTTGCAGCGCAAACATTGTCGAACATAAAAATGTTTGGGAGTGATAAGTTTGCGCAAGAGAAATTGGGCAGAGACAAAGCAATTGGCGACATTGATATGCAAAAATTTAATGTCATGGGTAGCTCGTTAGCATATGGACATCCGTTTGCGGCAACCGGTACAAGAATGATTACGCAAATGTTGAATGAACTTAACCGTCGAGGCGGTGGAACCGGCCTATTGACTGCATGTGCAGCAGGTGGCTTAGGTGCAGCAATGATAGTGGAGACAGAATAATGGGTGCATTTACCTTAACTAAAAGAGACAACGGTATTGCCATATTAACCATGGATGTGCCAGGCGACAGCATGAATACTCTCAAGGCCGACTTTGGTGGTGACGTTAGCGCAATACTTGATGAAATTGAGAATGACACGGCAATACGGGGTGTTGTTGTTGCTAGTGGCAAAAAAGATTCGTTTGTTGCTGGTGCTGACGTAACCATGCTTGCGGCTTGCAGTGATGCGGATGAAGCTGAACAGTTGTCTATTTCAGGTCAGAAATTATTTGATCGCATTCAAGCTATGCAAAAGACATTCGTCGCGGCTATTCATGGTCCAGCTTTGGGTGGCGGCTTGGAGTTAGCATTAGCTTGCCATTATAGAGTTTGTTCCGATAGCCCCAAAACACAACTGGGTTTACCTGAAGTTCAGCTTGGTTTGTTACCAGGTAGTGGCGGAACACAGAGACTACCCGCCCTTATTGGCATTCAACAAGCAATGAAGATGATGCTGACTGGCGCGCCTGTGCGTGCTGCGCAAGCTAAAAAATATGGCATTGTTGATGATATGGTGCCGCAATCTGTACTACTTGATGTTGCTATACAAATGGCAAACAAGAAAATAACCAAACGTGTATTGAAAAAAGACATGACGGCAAAAGTGCTGGAGAACACCTCGTTTGGACGTAATATATTGTTCAAAAAAGCACGTGAACAAACCTTAGCAAAGACCTTGGGGAATTATCCTGCGCCTATGTACATTATCGATTGTATTGAGGCGGGCACAAATGATCCACGAAAAGGCTACGCAGCAGAAGCCCGTTTGTTTGGCCAATTAGTAATGACGCCAGAATCAAAACAATTACGTGAAATTTTCTTTGCAACAACGGACATGAAGAAAGAGTCGGGTGTTGAAGGTGTTGCGCCGATTAAAGTGAAAAAAATTGGCGTATTGGGCGGTGGATTGATGGGCGGCGGGATTGCCTTTGTCACAGCTACAAAAGCAAAAGTGCCTGCGCGTATCAAAGACATAACCACTGATGGCATTGCCGGTGCCATACGCTACAGCTATGACATTTTGAATAAGAAAGTGAAAAAGCGTTTCATGTTAAAAACAGAGATGCAAAAGCAGCTTTCTTTATTGAGTGGCTGTGTCGATTATAGTGGTTACAAACAAAACCACATGGTGATTGAAGCTGTGTTCGAAGATGTTAAATTAAAGCAAAAGATGGTCGCGGATATTGAGCAGCACTGTAATGAAAGCACTGTCTTTGCGTCTAATACATCGTCTATACCCATAGCTGAAATTGCTGCCCAAGCGAAACGCCCAGAAAACGTAATCGGTCTACATTATTTTTCACCCGTAGATAAAATGCCATTGGCTGAGGTTATTCCACACGCGCTTACATCGGACCAAACCATTTCAACCACGGTTGAATTTGCTAAGCGTCAAGGTAAGACACCTATCGTGGTAAAAGATGGAGCTGGCTTTTACGTTAATAGAATTCTCGCTCCGTACATGAGTGAAGCTGGTTTTATGGCAGTAGAAGGCCAACCACTTGATTCAATAGACAGAGCGTTGACTTCGTTTGGTTTCCCTGTGGGGGCATTTAAATTGCTCGACGAAGTCGGTATCGATGTAGGTACTAAGATTATTCCGATTTTAAAAGATCAATTTGGAGAGCGTTTTAATGCCCCTGAAGCTTTTAATAAGTTATTAGAAAATGATCGCAAGGGTAAGAAGAACAAGTCTGGTTTTTACGACTATAAAGCCAAGAAGCCAGGTAAATATATTGATGACTCAGTGTATAAGTTGCTTGGTGTTAAGTCAGAGAAAAAATTCTCAGACGACACAGTTGTAGAACGTTGTGTACTGATGATGCTAAATGAAGCGGCACTATGCTTGCAGGAAGAGGTTATTAGGAATCCGCGTGATGGCGATATAGGGGCTATTTTTGGTATTGGTTTTCCACCATTTTTGGGTGGACCTTTTCGTTATATGGACACCTTAGGCATTGCACATGTGGTCAGTCGCCTACAACATTATACTGAAACTTACGCCGACAAGTACCAGCCAGCTCAGATATTGTTAACAATGCATGAAGAAGCTAAAACTTTTTATTAAATCTGTGGATATTTTGATCTATACATAACAAGCCCGAAGGTTTTGTTAAACTTTCGGCGGGCATTTAAGTTTTTCTTTAGCAAATAGCATATAGCAAATTCACAACCTATGTCTTCAGCAGTTTGCTATTCTTTAGTCTCGTTTTGGCAGTCATTAAAACGAGGCCAGTCTTCAGTATATATATTCAAATTGTCACCATTACAGCCTTAAATTACTGCGGTAAAGTGAGTTAGCTCTTAGCTATTCTAACGGCTGGGCGGATGGGGCTTGGCTTTCTTGATTCCAACATATGCTTCATGTTTCTACCTTCCACCAATAATTGCTCAAATTTGGCGGCACTTACAGGCTTGCTAAACAAATAACCTTGCAGCATTTCGCAATCGTAGCGCTTTAATATCTCTAACTGATTCTCGTGCTCGACACCTTCTGCAACGACCTTCAAGCCAAGATTGTGTGCAATCTTGATGATCGATTCGGTCATGTGCTTGTCAACTGAACTGGTTGCAATATCATCAATAAAAGCTTTGTCTATTTTCAGCGTATGAATAGGAAATTTCTTCAGATACGCTAGTGATGAATAGCCGGTTCCAAAGTCATCCAAAGCTAAGTGAATGCCACGTTCACGCAGCCGCTGCATCATCTTCAGGGCTTGTTCTGGGTTTTCCATTAACGTGCCTTCAGTGATCTCACATTCTAGATGTAGTGGACTCAAGCCAACTTGTTTTAAGATGCGTTCGATTCGATCGTCAAGGTCTGGTAATTCAAACTGTTTGGCTGAAATGTTAACCGCAACGCGGCCGGTAAATAATCCGGCATCAACCCAACGCTTAGCATCCATGCAGGCCTTGCGTAACACTTGCTCACCAATTTCCAGAATTTGACCTGTTTGTTCGGCTAACGGAATAAATTGACCTGGGCTGACAATACCTTTTTGTGGGTGTTCAAATCGGACCAACGCTTCCATACTTACCATTCGGCCCGACGCAATTTCGACTTTGGGTTGATAAAAAACACTGAACAAGTCTTCTTTTATACCAAACCGGATTAAGTTTTCAATTTGCAATTGGCGAACTGCGTTTTTATTCATTTCACCACTGAAAAATTGATAATTACTACCGCCATTATTTTTAGCAAAATACATCGCTGTATCTGCATTTTTAAGCAATTCTTGGTGGCTAGTTCCGTCTTCAGGATAGGTTGCAATGCCGATGCTGACACCCAACACAAACTCTTGTTTGGCGATATAAAAAGGACGCGAAAGTGCATCCAGTATGTCTTGCGCAATATGCGAGATACGATGCACAGTTGCGCTTGCTTCAACCAACATACTGAACTCATCACCTCCTAGGCGATAAGTAGTAGAACTAGAGGTTGTTATTTTTTGTAAACGACGAGCAATCTGCTTTATTAACAAGTCACCGGTTTGATGTCCAAGAGAATCATTAATTCGTTTGAAGTTGTCCATATCGAGACAAATAAGTGCGTGGGGCGTTTCACGGCGCACTAAGTTTTCATGACTGGCTTGGAAAAATGAACGGTTTGGTAAGTTTGTTAATGGGTCTGTGTTTGCTAGCTTCAATAATTCTTTTTCAGTCTTTTTACGTGAACTGATATCGGAGAACACTCCAACATAGTGACTAATATGATTGTCTTCGTTACGGATCGCATCAATCGTCATTTCTATCTGATATTTTTCGCCATTTATGCGCACAGTATCAACTTCACCTGACCAACTACCTTTGTGTCTAAGTGTCTTTTTGACTTCTTCGGTAAATGCTTCAGGGTACTGGCTGAAAGATAATTTACTTGCTAGCGCTTTTTCAACGGTATCGCCAGTAAAGTTACAGTAGGCACTATTGACCGACATGAACTTAAACTCTTGATCAGCAATAAAAACACCTTCTGTAATGTTTTCAAAGCTGCTTTTAAACAAATTAAGTTGCTCTTCGGCTTGCTTCAAATGATTGATGTTTTTTAGGGTACCTGTCATGCGTTGCGCTTTGTTATGTGCATTGCGCTTTACAACCTTGCCTCGATCCAATACCCAGACCCAATCGCCAGCAAATGTTTTTACTCGGTAGGCGAGCTCGAAGAACTGGGTTTTTCCGTCTAAATGGTCATCCAGAGACTGCTTTAAACGTTCAACATCATTTTCGTGAACATTGTTTTCATAGGTAGTATGACTGCGCATGCTGTCTTGCGGGAAATCAATGGTATTCCAGGTGTTCGCTCGATAAATCTGTCCGCTAGAAATATCCCAATCCCATAATTCATCGCCACTTGAAGACAGGGTAAGCGTTAAACGTTCAACATCTTCAGTTAAGGTTTGGTCACGGTTTTTTCGTGACTTCATTTTGTTAACCTGATAAATCACTAAAAAAATAATGAAGAAAGCGTAAAATATCAGCGCACGTGTATTTAGCCAAAAAGGTTTTTCTACTGCAATAGCCAGTTCATTTTGCTGCGACCACTCACCACCGTTGATACGTGCTTGTACTTTAAATATATAGTCACCAAAGGACAGGTAGCTATACGAAGCCAAACGGTTGGTCGTTGTGTAGGTCCAATCTTTATCTAAGCCTTCAAGGATGTAGCGGTATTCAGTTGCATTTGAATTAATACTGTTAATAACACCAAACTCAATATTAATGCGACTTTCAGCGTGAGCCATATCAAACTTGTGCATCATGAATGCGGGTAATTGTGGCGTTTCCTGAGCAAGCCTTTTATTTGGCGCAGAGAAGCTTATAAACTGTGGTTCAACTGGTTGGTCGTATTTGTTGACGTTTTGCTGTTTGGTTTTTAGGTAATGAATACCGATTGAACCGCCTATCAGCAGGTTGCCATCGGCTGTCGCAATAATTGCTCCGCGCCCTAATTCATTGAAATTCAGTGCACTTTTTGAACGTCTTTTAACAATGCTCGAAGAGTTGAAATCCAGTGTGTAGATGCCTTGTCTGCTGCCATACCAAATGCTATTTTCAAGTCCAATTGCTGAACGAATATCAGAAGTAGCATTGTCATTCAAGCCACTAAACTGCTTCAACAAGGTCAAACTCACTTTATCTAGTTTGAAAATACCCTGATTCTCAGTAATTACCCAATAGGCATCTTGGTGACTATAAACTTGGATTATATTTAACTGACCAAACTGTTCAAGGCCAGAAGGCCGGCTAAACTGGTTACTGCCACGGTCACTAATCAGGACACCAGCATTGGTTTGTAACCAAACCTTGCTTCTATCATCTGCAAACACGGGCATAGCGACCGAAATATCACTAGGCAGATTGACAAAGGTCTCTTCATAAGTTTCGGGGTCGATGTTCGACAGGCCTTTGTCTTGATGCCAAACCCACAGCCTATTATTAAATATTTCAATCGCTTCAAAAGACTTGCTCGCATGGATTTGATTTTCAAACGCTAAACTATCACCATCGATTCGATAGCTATATATACCTTCACTGGTTGCTAACCAAACCTTATTATTAGCATCAATTTTGATGTCATTAACCATTGCTGTAATATTCAGCGGGACCTGTATGTAGTAACCTTGTTTTTGTTTGAATTTGTTCAGCCCATCAAGGCGGGTTGCCACCCAAATGTCCTGCTTGGTGTCGTTTGCAAAGCCGATGATTTGTCGACCTGATAAACTTTTATTATCGCCTTCAAGGGGTTTAAATAGTTTTAATGGGCTAGAAGCTGGATGAAAATTGTGCAGTCCTGCGCTCGCAGTGCCTATCCAAGCCGTTCCCATTCTTGAAATAAAAATATCGCTTATATTGCTATCTTGCAAGCCACTCGAGAATGCATTGTTATGGTTGATAACCGTTTGAATATTCGAATCTTTGTCAGCAATAGCCAAGCCTCTATTAGTGCCAATCCATAAGCTTTCACCGTCAAAATTAAGGGCATTTATGACATTTGACGGTAAGTCTGGATTAAGCTCTTGCGATAGATTGTTTTGTTTATTAGTGCTTGAATCGAGTGTTATTAAGCCTTTATTTGTCGCAATCCAATACTTGTTTCCAACCACTTCAATTTTATTTATTTTTACATTAGGAAGTGTAAAATTCCACGGGTTTTCAAGCGTTAAATCAAATAACTGACCCGAAATTTTATCGAAAATGTAAATACCAGAAAAAGCAGAGCTCATCCATATTCTTGAATTTTCATCTTTAATGTACTTAATACTAGTGGGGAAAGGAGATTGACTGATTACCTGAGTGACTTTTTCGCTTTCAGCATTCAATCGGTATAACGAATTTTGGACCGTGAAATAGATTTCTTTTCCCGATGCACTTGCAATGGCGCTGATCTCATTTGCCTTGATGATGCTATTTTCACTGGTTATTGTTGAGAAGCTGTCTGTTTCGTAATGATACTTGCTTAAGCCTTGGTCTGTTGCTATCCACAAGTTGAGCTGATCGTCTATCACGATACCGCTTACTGAATTACTTGGAATTGAACCTGGTACTGAACCATCTGCGCTAAACAATCGATTTTGAAAGCCATCATATTTACTTAAACCGTCACTGCTGACGATCCAAATGAATCCGAATTTATCTTCAATGGTTTGAATGACATTGCTTTGGGAAAAACCGTTTTGAGCGGAGAGATGTTCAAAGTTCAGGCTAGTCGAAACTCTTGCAGCTGCTGGAGACAGAAACTGCATGCTTGCAAGCATGATTAAGATAAGCCATTTCTGGGAAAAGGCACGAGTCACAAATTCTACCGCCTGATTCATTATTATTATTGGTTTGAGCTCGCTAAGAATGCCCAAAAAACCGTGCTCTCTCAAGGTTTTATTGATGTTTTAGCGTCGTTCGCTTAAATTTTAACCAGTCGTAATTGTATTTGCTTGAAAATTAACCGGATTACGCCATGTTAGCACGTGTTAAGCGACATAGCTTGCTCGCTTTTCGAACGTATTTACTGGTATTTTACGACATGTTTAAATGCAGTGGGATCATCAATGAATTCGAAGTCTACAAAGCTGTTTTTAAGATCGCTTTTGGGGTCGGTAATAAATACAGCTGTCCCAAGACCGTTTGCTGCAACTAATTGCTCACAACCTTTTTTAAATAAGTCGAACGTTAATGCATTAATAACCTCATCCATAGGACTGTTTTCAGTTGACGCACCCAACTCATCAAAATCCATCCAAAGGCGCTGAGCAAGTTGATTTGTATTTGTATCAAATGTTCTAAATTGCTTCTGTAGAGAGGCTTTAAAACTATCAAAAATAGGCTCAAATTCACCAACGTTGCGAACAAACTCTTGAAGCACATCCATCATTGCCATATATAAATCATGACTAGAATGCGTAGGCGACTGAATGTAAACAGCTAAGCCGGGACGTTTATTGACCGGGAAGTAACCACAACCAACCAAGTAACCTAAGTTTCGTTTATTTCTCAATTCATCAAAGAAAATAGGCGACAGCAGTTTCTCAATAGCGATATACAAGCCACGGCTCGCATTGTTATTTGACGGAGATTGAAAATATAAAACAGTGGCATGTTCTTGCTGTGACTGACTATGCTGTATACACAGTTTTCGATCCGTTATTTGAGCAATATTCCTTTTTGATTTCAATATCTTATCCATATCCTTAACGCATGCAACTACGTTAGTATGAAAGGCTTCAATTTGTACCATAGTCCAATTGCCAACAGCTAAACCTTCGAGATGTATCTTTTTAAAATAAGCAATAGCCTGTAAATGTAATTCAGTTAACGACAACGTTTCGATTTCTGCCAATATGGACTCTTGGCTAAATGTATTTTCTTGCAACAAAATATTTACGTTAGCAAATAGCTGGTTGATGGGCTTGTTTAGTAGTGTGTTTTTCAAACTTAAAGCGAGTTTTTCTTTTACAGCAGAGAATATTGCAGGCTTTATGCTGAGTTGTTGTATAAAACTGAGTATCTCCTCACATAGCTCGAGTTGCCGCTCAGAAAAGCCACTAGTATGCAAGGTCATGCCACCTTGATGGGCATATAATCTGAAGTGTATTCCTGCCATTTCAGCGCCATTGTATACTTCATTTAGCTCCTCGTTCAAGCATCCAATCCACACTCTTTTGATAGCAATATTACGCGCACTTCCAATCATATCGGGATTTTCTAAAGAAAGATAACAATCGCCTTTTGGTGTTTTAAATTGATGATTTTGCGAAAACTTTAATAAAAAATCAAAATTCTTGAATGTTTTTATCTCGGTTGACTGTAATTCTCGTGCCACCAACTCAAAGTTATCGCTCATAAAGGGGTTTTTAGGGGGAAGTTTAAGTGACAATGATGTGTTTTTTTTGATGTCGAAATTTAACTTCCGTAAACTAAATGGCACTTTATATTGCGTTGTTTTTTGATCACAAAATGCCTGTGAATTGATACAAAACACGCGCAAATTTTGAACTGTAAAATAAGCAAGAAATTGCTCAAAAACGGCTACATCAAAATTATCCATAACAACATCATATTCTAATGCTTGTTGTAATGTCAGCTTGTGCAATTTGGATGAAAGCATCACGGCCACGTCGATACCCGAGGGCAATATTGCATGTTCGACTTGTAAGGCTAATTGCTGTGCTTTTTCTTCAAATCGCCATTCTTCGATACCGCTTTGTCTTAAAAAATCAAACCATTGCATAATTAATTGTATGATTTCCTTGGTATTTGCTAATCCATGTTGCGTTAATCGCAAGTTAATATTGATGTCTTGAAAGTTGTCACCTTTAATGCCGTCGCTAGCGATCAAATCAAGAATAAACCCCATACGTTTTAAGTCGTGTTGTAAGGTATTTTCTGAGCCATCTTCAATCAAATGTGTGACTAGTAAAATTGGCTTACTACGATAGTACTGAGAAACATTGGGTAGGCAAAATGTGAGCATCAAATTTTGTGCGAATTTGTAAGGTTTAACCTCAATCAAACATCCTTTTTGCTGAGGTAAATACAAGCTTGGATATTTTTTTGGGATAGTAGTGACGTTGCTTGGTCTAAAAGTAACAAGCTTTGATTCGATGAAAGTGATGAGTTCAACGTTTGCCATTGTTTGAGGCAGAACAAAACATGCTTTTATTTTTTTTGCATTAAAATAGCACTGATGATGCTTGCGTAATTTGTGTTGCAATTGTGTTTTTGTAAATTGAGTCAGTATTGCTTTGTTACCAACGCTAAATCGACTAAAAGGATGGTTAGGATTGCAAGTCTGTTTATGCACATCATAAAGGCGGCGAACATCGTCCTGCTTCCTCATCGAAAACTCAGCGTCGATAGCATCAACTTCTTGAGAAATCCCATCTATGCTCAACATAGGTTGTGTCAGCATATCAATCAATACATCTAAGGCTCGTGAAAACTGATTTACTGGACAATCAAAATGAAAATTACAAGACTCTGTAGAGGTCCAAGCATTAACAAAGCCACCGTGCGTGTTAAGTAATTGATTTAAGAAGTTTCCATTAGGGTAGTTTTGGCTGCCAGCAAAAAGCATATGTTCCATAAGATGGGACAAGCCTTGGCATTCGTCAGGATCACTAAAGTGGCCCATCTCAACTGATATTGAAACGGACGTTTTTTGTGCCTCAGGGCATTTGATCAACGCGTACTCGAGACCATTTTGAAGTTTGCTTGTTGAATAATCTCGATTTTCTATTCTTGATAGGAGCAATGATTTTCCTTTTAAGTGCTAGACTGATGAAACCTGTAATTAGAATAGTTGTAAAGAAATTTCGACTATTGAGGTTAAATTGATACTAAAACACTATTGTGGATAGGGCTGATAAAGTGTTAGCGTCCAATCGCGAAAAAACTTCATTAAAAAGATAACTATTTCATGATTATATTTGTAATGCGTCATGGTGAGGCCGAGCCTTACAAACAAGATGATCAATCCAGACATCTTACACGGTTTGGTGTTTCACAATCTGAGCATGCGGCAAAATGGATGGCCAAGCAGCTAAATGCACATAGCCCTTTAACGCAAGTGGATCTGACGTTGCTGAGCCCATATGTTAGGACTATTGAAACTTTGGCGGCTGTTGAGCAGTTTATGTCAATTAGGAAGACCATCCAAACATCTGCGATGACCCCTGATGGCAATGCCAAGCAGGTTCAAGATCTAATCGACGGTGAGTTGTTGCAAGACAACACTATTGACTGCTTATTAGTGATCAGTCACATGCCACTGGTCAGTTTATTGAGTGATGTTGTTTGCCACGGATTTAACGCGCGTATTTTCGATACTGCTGATGTTCTTATGATTAATTACGATTTTGAGCGCTCATCAGGCAGTCAGTTAGGATTTTATCAAAGCCTAACTTAACCCTACTGAACTCATTGACTCGTTAGTATTATTATTTGTTGCGAATTTCCTGTCGAACATTTATTTAGTATTTCTTAATCTTACCGATACATACTTATTGGTTATTAATTTAAGATTCTACATTGTTCACATGCCAAAACAGTCATTGCCATTAACGTTGTATCAGACTCTTGAGAAGCATGCTCAAAAGGCAGATATTAACCACGATAAAGAACTAAAGGACATACTAGAAAAGTTAGCTTCCCTTAATAAAAAGGTCGAAGCCTTTAAAGAGCGTGCCCGTGAAAAGCGAGTTGAAAAGGCCCCGAACGTATTTCTTTTAAAATCACATAAACCAAATAACACGCCATAGCATGCCCGCTTTTTTATTGCTTTGTTGGCGCATCTACTTCAATAGGAGAGGTGTAAAAAAGCGGTAAAATTCTAACTGTTTTTATCATATTGCCACTAATGTCGACTATTTCCACAGGGTAACCAGCCAGGCGCACACTGATGTTATTTTCAGGTATTTCCTCTAAATACTCTACAATTAAACCATTGAGCGTTTTTGGACCCTCTGTTGGGAAATACCAATCCATCTGTTTATTCAATTCTCTGATGTTAGCACTGCCGTCAACCAAGTAGCTTCCGTCTGGTTGCTCTAAAGCTTCTTTACTATAGTCTGGGAGCATCGAGGTTGTAAAATCACCAATAATCTCTTCCAATATGTCTTCTAATGTTACTAGCCCTTGAATATCACCATATTCATCAACTACTAAGCCAATCCGTTCTTTAACCGCTTGAAACTTATACATTAGTGTATGCAGCGATGTGGAGTCAGGTGTGTAATAAATCTCTTTTACCGCACGTAGTATGGTCGCTTTGGTGAATTGGTCCTTGGATAACAACCTGAGTGCATCGCGAACATGAATAAAACCAACCGCATCATCAATGCTGTCCCGATATAGCAAAACACGGGTATGTTGTGAATGAGTTAGTTGCTTTTGAATATCTTTCCAATCGTCATTGATATCAATTGCATAGATATCGCTTCGCGATATCATTATATCTTCTGCTGTGACTTTTTCTAAGTCTAAGATGCTAACTAACATATCTTGGTGTTTCTTAGGGATTAGGTTTCCAGCTTCGTACACAACAGTTCGCAATTCTTCACGACTCAATGAACCTCCATTTTCGCCATTTGGGTTGATCCGCAAAATAGCTAGAATAGCATTAGTAAAACCGTTGACGAGTTTTACAAAGGGTGTAAATAAAAACAATAAAGGTAATAGGATCAGTGAACTAGGATACGCGATTTTTTCAGGATACATTGCGGCTAAGGTCTTAGGTGTTACTTCTGCAAATACAAGCATGACAAGTGTCAAACCAAATGTAGTTACGATCGTCCCGTAAAATTCACCAAAATAACGAGAGGCAATAATACCGGCAATAAGCGAAGCCGCAATATTTGCTAAGTTATTGCCGATCAAAATAAGTCCAATTAACTTGTCCGGTCGGTCGATTAACTTTTGAACACGCAATGCTCTGGGGTCACCTTCATTAGCCAAGTGTTTTAACTTGTATCTGTTAATTGTCATCATGCCTGTTTCAGAACTTGAAAAATAGGCTGAAACGACGATAAGAACAGCAAGAATGGTAAAGAGAGTTTGGGTGGAAATAGCGTCCAACTATGAGTTTCCTCGTTATAATTTGTGCACAAATAAAAAATGATGGCTATATACCTAGTATCTACTATTCAAAAGCGAGTATCTAGTATTAAAAAGCGAGTGGTTCGGGATTGGGTTGAGGTGATGTTATAAAATAATCTCGCGAACTAATCGACTGCCGAAGTAGGCGAGTGTTAATAAGGTAACACCTACCAAATTGAATGTGACTAATACACGAGTTTTAAGCCCCGCGAAGTGATGCAGAACCAAGGCCAAGACATAGACAAGAAAGCCAAGACTCGACAAAATGGTTTTGTGGGCATAGCCACCAGCAAGCATATTTGGTATGAATATAAACCCTGAAGCTAAAGCAATGGCAAGCAACCCTGTGCCCATTATCATTAATTTCGTTAGAATATTCTCAACGCTAAGCAGCGGAGGCAGTTGATTGTTCGCCAATGAAATCTGTTTGTGCTTTAACTGGTAATTAATAAAACCAAGCTGCAATGCATACAAAAAACTAATACTCAGCACGCCAAATGCAAATAAACTTAATATAATGTGAATAATAAGGCCAAAACTCATGTCGATATCAATACCCGTGCTTTGGGGAATAAGTATTTGTAAGGTGATAAATAATGCTGAAAATAAACTGACGACGGGTAAGAAAACTAAATTTTTAATGTAAGCATTGGCCGCCACCATGGTGACTGTGACTAACCATGCGAGTAAAACCGCGACTTGGGTAATGCTCAATTGCTCAGATTGATTATTAAGGGTTGATACTAAAATAAAGCCTAAATGCCCAATAATTGCGGCATAAAGTAAATAATGTGGCAATTTGCTTATTTTATTATGAGGCGAAAAAAAGGCCTTAGACATCGCTATTCCTGCCCATAAATATAGGCACAGCGTAGGTGCGTAAACAGCAAAACTATAATCCATCATTGACCTTAATTAAAACACTCGCAAGTTTATAACAAAACAGTGTCGATATACGCAACATAATTATTGTATACTCTAGGGTAATTATAGAGAAATCAAATTATTAATATGTTTCAGAATTTATCAGACAGATTAGGCCAAACCCTCAAAAATATCAGTGGTAAAGGCAGAATAACCGAAGACAACATTAAAGACACCTTGCGTGAAGTGCGCATGGCCTTGCTTGAAGCGGATGTTGCACTGCCCGTCATTAAAGACTTCGTGGCGCGCATAAAAGAACGTTCGGTCGGTATCGAGGTATCTAAAAGTCTCAACCCGGGTCAAATGCTGATTAAAATTGTTCAAGGTGAACTTGAAGCAATTATGGGCTCAGAGAACGAAGGTTTAAATCTTGCGGCAACACCGCCAGCAGTCATTTTGATGGCCGGTTTACAAGGTGTAGGTAAAACCACTACGGTCGGTAAACTTTCCAAATACTTGAAAGAACGCGACAAGAAAAAAGTAATGGTCGTTAGTGCCGATGTTTATAGACCAGCAGCTATAAAACAACTTCAAACCTTGGCGGAAGAAGTTGATGTCGAGTTTTTCCCTTCTTCGGCGATACAACGACCTATTGATATTGTTGAAGGTGCTATTGCCCAAGCAAAATTAAAGTTCATTGACGTGTTAATTGTGGATACTGCAGGTCGCCTTGCTGTCGATACTGAAATGATGAACGAAATTCAACTGCTACACAAAGCGGTAAAGCCTGTTGAGACTCTGTTTGTGGTCGATGCTATGACAGGTCAAGATGCCGCTAATACAGCAAAAGCATTCAACGAAGCACTGCCATTAACCGGTGTTATTTTAACTAAGGCCGATGGTGATGCGCGCGGTGGTGCTGCATTATCAGTTAAACACATTACGGGTAAACCAATTAAATTTTTAGGTATGGGCGAAAAGCTTGATGCCTTAGAACCGTTTCATCCGCAACGTGTCGCCAGTCGTATATTGGGCATGGGCGATGTTCTGAGCTTAATTGAGGACGTTGAACGCAAAGTCGATAAAGACAAGGCACAACAACTCGCGCAGAAAATGAAGAAGGGTAAAGGCTTCGATCTACAGGACTTTAAAGAGCAATTAGAACAGATGCGAAACATGGGCGGAATGATGTCGCTGATGGATAAAATGCCAGGTATGGGCAATATGACGGCGAAAATCAAAGACCAAGCGAACGATAAACAGTTTACTCAAATGGAAGCCATTATAAATTCCATGACTCCATCAGAGCGTGAGCGTCCGGATGTTATCAAAGGGTCAAGGAAGCGTCGAATTGCTTCTGGTTCAGGCACCCAAATTCAAGACGTAAACAAAATGCTCAAGCAATTCATGCAAATGCAAAAAATGATGAAGAAAATGTCGGGCGGCGGCATGAAGAAAATGATGCGGGGCATGGGAGGAACGATGCCTCCCGGCGGTGCAGGTGGTGCGGGCGGTATGGGCGGTGGCTTCGGTCCTCGCTAAACGCCATTAATACAAGCACTAAACGGGTCTAATAGGCCCCTTTGCTCAATTTGCCTTTAGAGTGACTTAGTCCTTGCAAAATGAGCCGTGGGGCGTATAATTCCGCAACCTTTTTTCTAGCGTAGCGGGAATTAGGGCATGTTAACGGTAACGCTACAATGAGTTTGAGGCATATATGGTTACTATTCGCTTACAGCGTGGTGGCGCAAAGAAGCGTCCATTTTATCAAGTAGTTGTTGCAGACAGTCGTCGTGCACGCAACGGTAAATTCATCGAAAACTTGGGTTTCTTCAATCCAACTGCACAAGGTCAAGCTGAACGTTTACGTTTAGACCTAGCGCGTGTTGAGTATTGGGTAGGCGTAGGGGCAGGTGTTTCTGACCGCGTAGCTCGCTTGGTAAAAGATTCAAAGGTTGCTGCTTAGTAGCGCTTTTGTATTAGTCATTTGAGGTAAAGATGAGTTCAGCGTCTGACACGATTATTGTTGGCAAAATCGGTGCTCCTTACGGAGTTAAAGGTTGGGTCAAAATAAACAGCTTTACACAAGTGACAAAAGATATATTTGGTTATTCTCCTTGGCGGTTAAACGGCAATGGTTGCGATAATCAAGAGATACAAATTGACCAGTGGCGAGCACACGGTAATGGTCTGGTTGCTAAGTTAGTCGGAATTGAATCAAGAGAAGATGTTGAGCAAATTAAAAATGCTGAGATATCGGTTCCTAATACAGTTTTGCCTGAGTTAGAGGAAGACTTTTACTGGAGAGATTTAATTGGTATGCAAGTTGTAACCGACAAAGGCTATGATTTGGGTGTCATTAAAGACATGTTCGAAACAGGTGCAAACGATGTCATGCTGATAAAAGCAAAACATAACGATGCATTCGGTCAAAAAGAACGTTTGTTACCATTCTTACACGACCAAGTTGTGTTGAATGTTGATAAGCAGGCTAAGTCGATTACGGTGGACTGGGACCCGGGTTTTTAATGCAACCTACCCAACGTTTTGGTGTAGTGACGATTTTTCCTGAGATGTTTGAACCCTTCTTGAATCAAGGCGTGTTTGGCAGAGCAGTGAAAAACGGCATTATACAGGTGGATATATTTAATCCTCGCGATTATACCACCGACAAACATCGAACCGTTGATGACCGCCCCTATGGTGGTGGCCCCGGAATGCTGATGATGGTACAGCCATTAACTGACGCAATATCTGATGCAAAAACTGCATTAGGTGAAAGTAGCTTGGTTGTTTATTTAACACCACAAGGTAAAACGCTAAACCAGACTGCGGTTCAGTCTTTAACGCAGCTTCCTAACATTATATTAGTGGCTGGGAGATACGAAGGCATCGACGAGCGCGTTATTAATGCCTTAGTTGATCAGGAATGGTCAATCGGGGATTACGTCTTAAGTGGCGGCGAGCTGCCAGCAATGGTGTTGATGGATTCGGTCTCGAGATTGTTGCCAGATGTATTAGGGCATAGTCAATCAGCGGTGGAAGATTCTTTCACAAATGGTTTACTAGATTGTACTCATTATACTCGGCCCGAAGTGTTAAATGGTGAAGCTGTTCCGGGTGTGTTGCTAAGTGGCAATCATGAAAAAATTAGGCAGTGGCGACTTACAACTTCTCTAAAAAGAACCTTGGAAAGACGCCCTGATTTACTAAATTACCTAGCTCTGACTGAGGAGCAACAAAAAATCCTGTCCCAACTAAAGTTTGGGCAGAAGTTGCAGCAGAATGACAGTTAACTAGGACGAGAGGATCTGATGAGTAAAGTAAGTCAAAATATCATTAAGAAAATTGAGCAAGCACAGCTTAAGACTGATGTCCCGGCTTTTGGCGCGGGTGACACTGTGATTGTTAAAGTAAAAGTAAAAGAAGGCGAGAAAGAGCGTCTTCAGGCATACGAAGGCATAGTTATCGCCAAGCGTAACCGTGGTCTGCACTCTGCTTTCACTGTACGTAAGATTTCTAGTGGTGAAGGTGTAGAGCGTGTGTTCCAAACTCACAGCCCAGCAATTTCTTCTATTGAAGTGAAACGTCGTGGTGCTGTCCGTCGCGCTAAATTGTATTACTTGCGTGAGCGTTCAGGTAAGTCTGCACGTATCAAAGAAAAACTTAACTAATTTTAATTTGGTGTTATCGTTAACATTCAAAAGCCCGCTTAATTGCGGGCTTTTTGTGTCATGCAGCCTCTGTTTCCGCCGAGTAACTCGCCATGACAATGTGTTTTCTTATTACCTTAAAAGCATGTAAATATTTACTATTGCGCTGATAACACACACTTTCTATAACATCACCATCGTCATTGAGTAAGTAAGTAGAAAATCGAACGCCATTTTTGTAAGGTAAATATAAGCGATGAATGACAAACTTTGTTTCAGCATCAGCGTTGGCAATGATCATATACATACAAGGAGGTAAATTTACATAATCTAGTCTTTGATCTTGTCCATAAAGTATCAATGACTTCTGAAAAGTATTGTCTGAAAGTTGACTTTCATTGTTGTTCAAGCAAACGCCGTAGCGCTGAACTAATTGATCAATACCCTTAATTCCACTCGATATTGTTTTTATTAATTGCCCTACACGTAGTTCTGCACTGCTTTTCATACTGATCGGAAAGCCAGTGTTTGCCGCAATATGTTTACTTAAATAGTTAGATGCATTCATTTGTATCACCTCAATATGATTATACATGTTTATATGTACAGTATATGTCTGGGTGAAAATTAGTCAATAATTTATTTCAAATATCTACACTTTTTAGCCCTAATAGTATTGCAACCTTGATAAATAAAGCGTTAACGATATTATTTATCTTGTTACTACGTTGTTTGTTGTAATGTTTGCTGGTGCTTTCAGCACCCGTTGTATAACAACGTAGAATATTGGTAAGTATAAATATACATAGGGCTTAGTCAGCATTTGGTGTACTGTATTTTACCTTAAGTAATCCCAATGCCTGAACGCACGTTAAAACGGATCATTATGAACAACTCAGTAGTGTACGTAATCATCATTTGTTCACTCTTTTTGGCATCATGCTCAAAAAATATAAGCACAATTCAAAACAAATCAGGTGAACAAATCACAGCTGATTAAAGACATTTCATACGCAGCAGACAGCCTTCAAAAAATGGACATTTATCTTTCGAATGACGCAAAATCTTTTGGCAAGCATAATTACACCATTATTTTCCTGCACGGCGGAGGTTACTATTTTAGTGACAAAAGCAAGGAAGAACGATACATCGAGCCGTATCTCAAAAAAGGCTTAAATGTAGTCAATATAAACTACAGATTAAAACAAGGAGTTGTGATAGCAACCGCTGATTTAACCAACGCGTTAAACTTTCTGAATGCGAATAATAGTGACGACAATTTAAATTTAGAAAATGTCATTTTAACGGGCTTCTCCGCTGGAGGTCATATTGCAAAGAATGTTGGATTATCGCAAAATAATCCAGAGTTCCCCAACACACTAAATCCAGCAATAAAGGTAACAGGAATTATTAATTTTTCGGGCTCAGTAGACAGATTAGACATTATAGAAAAAACCTTTATGGATAGCGATATTGAGGTTCTCAGTACACTTGGTAAAGCAATTTTTCCTTCTGAAGGTTAAGCGGTCGAAGATGTTTTTGCAGTGTATGAACCGATGACTTACTTTGACAAAAAAGACCCATCATTATTTTTATGGCAAGCTGGTATGGATGATCAGATCCTGCCAGAAACGTATGATGCTTCTATACCATTGTTAAGAAAAAATAAAGACGTCTATATTTTTGTGTCTGGTGCAAAACACAGCCCAACGGAAGAAGAACTTGCAAATGCTTATGTCGACATATTTTCGTTTTTAGATAATCTGTAACAAGAACAACAGGTGGCGGCGCCCTATGTAAAATATTGTTAGGACGAGCTATTGATTATATATGGAACTGCCGGTATTTTTTTACTACTCAGATAGAATTAATCCGAGTTGCTTATAAAAATATAAATTATCCAAGCAACGTAATGCTGGTATCAAAATTGCCATCCTTTATTTTATCGATTTCTGGTTTTTTGATAATGTCGTCCTAGACAGTTTCATACATTGTCAGGTTATTACTTAATTGTTTTTGATCATTATATTCCTGCAATGTGTATTCACTCTGAATCCTATTTTCGGCTTCCCGGTACTTTTTATTTAAATGAGAGTCACCTGTTTTAGAGCAGTCATAAGGCATCTTTTTATTAACGCGAAACATAAGCCTCATTTATAAACTACACAGCAAGCATTTATTTACTTAAGTTTACCAACGACTTAAGACTGCAAAAGCGAACACTTTAATTAGTAATGGCTTGTTGAATAATAATAATGTAGCGTTATCTTTATGTTTTTTTTTATCTTTAAACCCAAGAGCTATAAAAATATCATGAAAAAGTTAACTCTGACCCTCTTTACTCTCGCGTCTTTTTTACTCGTATCATGCACTGCAAATGAAAGCGACGTATTAACTGACTAAGATAAATTAACTATAAAATCTGAATTACAAATCGTGCTTAAAAATATTGTTGAGAGTAGTGAAGCTGGTAACCTTGAAAAAAACAACCGAACCGTATGTAAATACCCTGATTTTATTTATATTAGTAACGGCGTGATTGTTGATCATGATGGTTTTATAAAGATGAATGAAAAATATTTTGACGCATTAGAGAGTCAAACATATACTGAAAGTGCAATAATGTTTACATTTATTGATAGAAACACGGTTATCTTAACGTATGGTGGGTTAGCGCTTGCCACTCTAAAAGATAAGCAACAAATGATAATAGAGTCTTTTGCTGCAACATTAATTTTTAGAAAAATGGACTCTTCTTGGAAAATAATTTATTCTCACGAATCTGCAGTATTGATGCTGGTAGTAATTGACCCAACTACCACTTAATAAATACCTAGCCGATAACAGCGTAAAACGTTAATTGCTAGTAACAACCTATTTATGAGCGTCCTCGCGGACTCTTTATCTGTGCTGTTCTTTATTCGTACTGTTCTTTATCCGTGGTGTATTGACTCACTTTAGTGCTAAAACCACACAACTGACATATGCCCAATGTGCATGCGTAATATATGCTAAGTGTGAGACTACGTAAAAAGTGTCAACCAATTAATCCTCTAGACCTAAAAAGCGATATCATGACAAGAAAAATATTATCTTTGAATCTGAAAAAAAAGAAAGACTCTCAACAAGCAGATGGGGAGGCCAAGGATGCACCTCATGATGACCCACAAAAGCGCTTTTTAAATGGCGTAGCCGTAAATCCTTCTCAGTGTATTCGCATGGAATTAGGTTCTCAGGAGCTTAGCATGCGAGCGATGGATTTAATCACACCAATCGGAATGGGTCAGCGAGGGTTGATTGTTGCTCCTCCAGGTTGCGGCAAAACCACCTTGTTAAAACACATTTGTCAGGCCGTTGGGACAGCTTATCCTGAGATAAAACTTTATGCGTTACTGGTTGATGAACGACCGGAAGAAATGACTGATTTTAAGCGCAGCGTTCCGGCTGAAGTTCACGCCTCATCTACTGATGAAACCTACGACCATCATGTGCGTGTTGCTAACAACCTGCTTCACAAAGCCCGTCAGGAAGCTGGTGAAGGGCATGACGTTATGATCCTCATCGATTCTCTCACTAGGCTGACACGAGTGCACAATGCAGAGCGAAAAAGCAGCGGTCGCACAATGTCGGGGGGGCTTGATGCTAGAGCGATGGAAATTCCACGAAAACTGTTTGGCGCCGCTAGAAAGATCGAGAATGGTGGGTCGCTTACCATTCTAGCGACTATACTGGTGGATACTGGCAGCCGAATGGACCAAGTCATTTTTGAGGAATTCAAGGGCACGGGTAATATGGAAATCGTGTTATCACAAGAGATTGCGGATCAGCGTATTTTCCCTGCGCTGGATGTTGCCAAAAGCAGTACGCGCCGCGAGGAGCTTCTTCTCAATCCCAAAGATATCGAAAATATAAGACTGTTGCGCAGAGGGCTTAGCAATCGTAAACCAATAGATAGCACCAAAAAAATGGTTGAGTTATTAGAGAAATACTCAACAAACGAAGCGCTTTTAGATCGGTTTCTTAAACTTGAGGAGTCGATTAAGGAGTAAATTTTTATAACTAAACGCCATCAGGCAAGCTAATGACGATTAGTTTATATAAATCCTTTTTGACTAGTTGCTATTATCTCGTAATTCCTGACGTTCTTGCTGTTTGCGCTCAGAGAGTGCTTGTAATTTTGGGAGCGTTTTTTGCGCCATTGCTTGGCCAAGCTTCATCGATTCCTGCATAACAACGGGCATTGTTCGCAATACCGATTGCCCAGTAGATGACTTATAAAAAATTATCATGTCAGCTATTTCATTTTCCGTAAAGTTTTGCAGATAAATTTGTTTTAAATCGACTTTCATCGCCTGCCAACTCATTTCTTTTTTCATGATACTGGTCATTTGCTCTCGATACTTTTGATTAATAGCTAATTCTTCAGATGAAATATTGAAATCTTTTTCAACCTCAGTATATATACTTTGCATTTGGTCGTGCATGGTTTCGACCATCGAGTCCATGTTCATTAGCTCGAATAACTCATCGAGGTTATCTGCTTCTTTATTTTCTTGTGCGCTCACTGTGAATGCGAAAACCAGAGCTAAAGCGAGTAATATTTTTTTCATCATGTATATCCTTATATAGATTTTTGACACGGCGTTCAACAGAGTTGTTGCGCCGTATGAATATCCTAGCTCGGATTACAACCGATAATCAAGTTGAATAAATGTCTGCTTATTCTCTGGAATTAAAAAAATAATTAAAAAATAATTAAAAAACGTTTAGTATGTTTATTAGTTAGTTAAATTTGAAAATTCAAGGATAGAATCTGCATGAAGCGCTTCAAAATAATTACGTATCTAATACTGTCTTCTACTTTGTCATGCGCCGCCAATGCAAAAATATAGCCTCAGTTGTGGCCACCCAGCGCAGTGGCGATTGCACTGAATACGCCGCGCTACTGACTGCGCTTGCGAGGTCTGTGGAACTACCTGCAAGAGTCGAGGTTTGGCAAAGGAGACCACTTTGTTACCTAATAGAATAAGAGGACTTCGAAATGCCAACTGATAAACGGTCGCGTATCGGCATGAACCTGAGATGACTTAAATCGCCGAAAACATAAATAACTGGCGGACCTTATGTGATGTGAGTATAAAAATACGCGCATAAATTTGATAGTAGGCTAACTTGGTAGCTGATTGGACACTACCATAATACAATAATAATGGAGACACCTATGCAACAAGTATCCTCTAGTTGGGTTACCCGCGCACTTGATAAAGTTGAGCGAGTAGGTAATAAGTTACCGGACCCGGCTATCATTTTCTTGATCTGTTTAGTGGTTATTTGGATATGTTCGGCCATATTTTCTCAAATGACCTTCGATGCTTTAGACCCGCGCACAGGTGAAGCAATTGAAGTGAAGAACTTATTAACTGGTGCGGCAATAGCTGATTTCTTAAGTCGCATGGTTGGCATCTTTACGGGTTTTGCACCATTGGGTGTAGTACTTGTTGCTATGCTGGGTGTTGGCGTTGCAGAGCACAGTGGTTTTATTAGCGCAGGTTTAAAACGCATGCTAGATTCAACGCCTAAAACACTCCTAACGCCGATGGTTGTGCTGATCGCTATTATCAGTCACACCGCCACAGACGCTGGTTATGTGCTGGTGATCCCATTAGCTGGCGTCATCTTTTATGCCATGGGCAGGCATCCTCTTGCCGGTATCGCAGCCGCATTCGCCGGTGTCAGTGGTGGTTTTTGCGCTAACTTTATCCCATCAGCAATAGACCCCTTGCTACAGTCATTTACCCAAGCGGCTGCGCAAATCATCGATCCAGACATTCAAATAAATCCACTAAACAATTGGTTTTTTAATTCTGCATCAACACTGCTAATTGTCGGTATCGGTTGGTATATAACAGATAAGGTTGTTGAGCCACGCTTACAAAATGTAGAAGTGGATGGCGATCCTAAGGAAATTCCTCGATTTGATGAACTATCTGTTAAACAAACTAAAGCGCTTCGCGTAGCAAGCGTGGTTATGTTGCTTGGCATAGTTGCATTAGTTCTGGTGCTAATACCAGAGACATCGCCAATGCGCGACGTAAATGGCGAGCTGACAACCTTTTCAGCACCCATTATGCAATCAATTGTGCCGTTAATTTTCCTGCTGTTCTTATTACCTGGTGTGGTGTATGGCTTTATGTCCGGTACCTACACTTCGACTAAAGATATGATTGATAGCATGACCAAAGCAATGCAAGGAATGAGTTACTATATTGTTATGGCCTTTTTCTGCGCGTTATTTATTGATGCTTTTGGTAAGTCAAACTTGGGTGCTTTAATGGCGATCAATGGCGCTGAGTTTCTTAAAGGAATGGCGTTACCACCAATGATCACCATTGTCGGTATTATATTATTAACTGCTTTTGTGAATTTATTCGTTGGTTCATCATCTGCCAAATGGGCATTGTTAGGGCCGATTTTTGTACCCATGTTAATGCAATTAGGAATTTCGCCTGACTTAACTCAAGCAGCCTATCGACTAGGTGATTCATCTTCGAATATTATTACCCCGCTTATGCCTTACTTTCCATTGGTTGTGGTGTACTGTCAACGTTATGTAAAATCAACAGGTATTGGCACGTTACTGTCATTAATGTTGCCATTTAGTATTACCATACTCATTGCATGGACCATTTTCTTGCTGATATATTGGGCATTAGGTATTCCATTAGGTATTCAATCTAGTTATGTTTACCCTGCAGGATAAACTCTGCATATGAAGTTGTAAAATGATTATGGCTTCATAAATTCGATTTTGCAAAGAGTACTAAGCCGTCTTAAGCAAAAAGAAGCTGACAGTCTTGTATGAGCGAAATAAAGTCATTCGACCTATCGCAGTCGAACGACTGCTGTGGTCAATCAAGCCCATCCGAGCTATTCTGATGCGAGTCGTTGGGCGCTTGATTTAAACAAATCTGCGCCTGAACGTTTGGGCAGTTGTTTCGTTCTAATCGCCTCGACACAACGTGATATCAAGTTGTAAAAGAAACCTACGAATATTTCAGTCATATTTTCTGTACAGACGATAAGGAAGTCCTAGGGCAACGTCGTCAAAATACAATTTTCCACTCAACAATAGTGAACGTGTAAATAAGCTTTTGCTTAACGATCATTCTGCGAGTATTTTAAGTATAAAAGTTATACTGCATTTGGAAGGCGTGTTGGATGATAAAACCCTTAGTCGCGATACTTATGTGCATAAGCACAATATTAAACTCAACCGCCCATGCTTACTATGCGCTTGGGTGTGACGACCCAGAATATCATCAAGATATTAAAGAGCAATTCGCTCATTTCGAAACAAAAAATCGACGCTTACTTGCTGATACTCTGCGCGACTATGAAAGAAGTTTAGCGACAAACAAAAATCCATACCAAGTGATAGGCGATTTAAGCAGGCACCTCAAATACAGCGCGCAATTCGACCCTATCAATAAGGTCACTGCCAAAATTGATCGCATCTTTGAACATGCAGATAGGCTAAGTGTAGAGCAGCAAATAGCCGGCGATGCGATTGACAGCTTTAGCAGCGAAACACACTCTGTAGGTATAGCACGGGCATGGATCGCCTACAGACAAGACAAGCATGAATTAGCCTTTGCAGAGTTATTGAAGTCTATTGAGGTAAGCGACTCAGCGGTCCTAAGCTCTTTTGGTCCTGACTTCCAATTAATTCGTCACATTTATCGTGATGGGCATATTGAGCCTGTTGTTGCCTACATCAACAAAACTGAAGAATTCTGGACCGGCAGACGCCCCGACGGCCTGCGCTATGTGTGGCTTAAAATGATCAAAGCAGAGTGTAAAATACAATTTGATTTTGTTGACACAATAAATGCATTAGAGCTTGGTCTTAGCGTAATAGATGTAAACAAAGACTATGGAGTCAGTCACTAGTTCAATGATGCCATTAATGACCGCACTATGAGCCGTATTTAATGCCTAGTTTCAAACTTTAATATATTCGGACAACAACAGAGGTAGGTGTGATCGCATTAAAAGGTTACCATACGTCAACGGCGCTAGTTTATTCCCTAAATTGGCGCCTTCTTTGTGATTATTGCAAATTAATCCATATTCAACTTGAAGGTGAGTTGATAGTTTGCTAAAAAGTCAAACAGTACTATGTTTTACGTGATTTCTCTGTGTAAACTAAGATTTACATATTGGTTTGGTAGCTAAGTTCTCGATAGTTTTATTCCTTTTCTTGCTGTTATTCTCTCACGTTTAACATCTCATCCGTTTTCTTATAAAGAGTAAAAAATGCAAAAAGACACAGTTAACAATATTCATGTTTCATCGGAAGAAGTTTTAGTTACTCCTGATGAACTAAGCAAAGAGCTTCCAGTGAGCGGAAAAGCGTTGCAAGGCGTTATTGCATCTAGAAAAGTTATTTCAGATATTATTCATGGCGAAGACCATCGCTTATTAGTCGTCTGTGGCCCATGTTCAATTCACGATATAGAGGCGGCAAAAGAATATGCCTTGAAATTAAAGAATCTGCATGAGTCCTCTATAGACACGCTTTATATTGTCATGCGTGTTTATTTTGAAAAACCACGCACAACAACTGGCTGGAAAGGCTTAATCAACGACCCGCATTTAAATGATACTTTTGACATTGAAACCGGTTTGCGCAGGGCAAGAAAATTGCTTATTTGGTTAGCTGAATTAGGCCTTCCTGTGGCAACTGAAGCATTAGATCCCATTAGCCCGCAATATTTAGGCGAATTGTTTAGCTGGGCGGCAATTGGCGCAAGAACCTCAGAGTCGCAAACCCATCGTGAGATGGCGAGCGGATTATCGATGCCAGTCGGATTTAAAAACGGAACTGATGGATCATTAAGTATCGCTATCAATGCACTTCAATCTGCGGCATCAGGGCACCGGTTTATGGGGATCAATAAGGAAGGGCAGGTGAGTGTGATAAAAACTCAAGGTAACCCCGACGGCCACATTATTTTGCGCGGTGGCAAGCAACCTAATTATGATTCAGTGTGTGTGGCTGACTGCGAAGCCGAGTTGAGCAACGAGAATATCGTTTCAAGTTTAGTGGTTGATTGCAGCCATGCAAATAGTGCCAAAGACTATCGCAGACAGCCGTTGGTTGCGCAGAACGTGGTTAACCAAATATTAGAAGGTAATCAATCAATCATTGGCATCATGCTAGAAAGCCATTTAAATGCGGGTAAGCAAAGTTCAACGGGTAAAACCCTCAAAGACTTGGACTATGGTGTGTCTATTACTGACGGTTGTATTAATTGGCAACAAACTCATGATCTTATTTTACAGACTCGTGACAGGCTCATCACTGTGCTGCCTATGCGTCAAACAAAGCGCTTAAATGCGTAAAACGGTTATGTTAGAAACTGATAAAACCCTTGCTGGGCTGCGTGATCACATTGATGATGTTGATAGCCAATTGATACAGCTATTAAAGCTCAGAAATGAGCTGACTAGCCGGGTGGGCGACGTTAAAAGCCAAACAGGTATGCCTATATATGTGCCAAGCAGAGAATCTGAAATGATTGCTGCGCGGCGTAAACAAGCGGACTCTATTGGCTTGTCGCCTGATTTGGCTGAAGACGTCCTACGCAGGGTTATACGCGACTCTTATCGTAGTCAACATGCGAATTATCGCTGTATCAATCCGAGTATCAATAAAGTGGTGATTATTGGTGGTGCCGGCGCCTTAGGTAAGGTGTTTGTGAGCCTCTTTGAGCAAAGTGATTACTCGGTCACTACCTTAGAAAAAAACGACTGGACAAAGGCTGACGAGATATTTACGGATGCGGATTTAGTGATTGTTGCGGTACCAATAAAGTTAACTGTATCAGTCATTGAAGGTTTATCGGTTTTGCCAAAACAGTGTATTTTAGCCGATATCACCAGTGTAAAAGATCAGCCCTTACAAGCTATGTTAAAAGTGCATCAGGGTCCTGTTGTTGGTTTGCATCCGATGTTTGGCCCTGACAGCCCGGGAATGATCAAGCAGGTAGTTGTGGTATGTCATGGTAGAGAGCCTGTTAAATACGAATGGCTGCTTGAACAAATGCGAACTTGGGGAGCGGTGCTGCATGAATCCTCGAGTAAAGAACATGACAGTGCGATGGCGTTTATTCAGGTAATGCGACATTTCAGTACCTTTGTCTACGGTCAGCACCTCAAAGAAGAAGATCCTAGTTTGGCATCCTTGTTGATGTTCAGTTCGCCCATCTACCGCTTGGAATTAGCAATGGTTGGCAGACTTTTTGCTCAAGCGCCAGAGCTTTATGCTGATATTATTTTTAATAATGCCGAAAGCTTAGCTCTTTTGAAGCGTTTTCATGTCCGATTTGGAGAAGCTCTGAAACTGGTCGAGGAAGTTGATAAAACATCATTTGTAAACCAGTTCAATGAAACTAAGCAGTGGTTTGGTGACTATGCTGAGCAATGTTTAATAGACAGCAAGCAATTATTGCTAAAGGCAGACGATAGCCAGTTGTTAAGGAAAAAATAAAGCAAATGAGGTAGCTGAATTACCTCAACTGTAGACTAAATTTAAACTGTAAAATACTCAGAGACGAGGGCTATACTTAGTTTTCTAGGCGCTTTTCAATACATGCGTCGCTGGTTTAAATGAAGCTGAAGTAGCTAAAAAGTGGAATAGCCAAAAAGGCTATTCCATTAACGCGTTTACTGCCGCTATTTTGGTCGGACTGATTTCTTCAATCGGGTAGCACCCTAGTACTTTAAAGTAGCGTGTCATTCCACGTAGAGCTTCCATCGCATTTTGCATTGGTCCATCAGCAATATTACCTTCAACATCCAAGTAAAACATTTCCTCCCATGGATTACCCGTAATAGGTCGTGACTCCAGTTTAGTCATGTTGATTTGATTTTCTCTAAACACTAATAATGCCTCCACTAAGGCACCGGGTTTTTGCACGGTAGACATAATTAATGTGGTTTTTGCTGGCACTTGCAAAGGCACTTTCACTGAATCACTTGCCACTACAATAAATCGACTGTGGTTTTCTTTTTGATTCGCTAAGTTTGACTTAATCGCTTTCAAACCATATAAACTGCCGCCAGCCTCGCTGCCAATAGCGGCAACTTCACCTGAACGTAATTCATTCACGACAATCATTGCAGCGGAAGTACTGTCACAAGGTTTTACCTCGACATTGCCTAGTTCAGCTAAAAAATGACTGCATTGAGTAAACACCTGCGGATGAGCATAAAGTGTTTTGATTTTACTGATTTCAACGCCGTCTGGGACCAAAAGGGCATGCTTAATTGGGTGAGTAAGTTCACCAACAATACTCAAACGTGTATGTTGTAATTGGTCGTATACCTCATTAATACTGCCAGATGAGGTATTCTCAATAGGCAGTATTGCAAAGTCTGCTTCACCTGATTCCACTTTATTGATAATTTCAACAAAGCTTTGACAGCCTATTTCTAGTAATTCTCCGGGGCGTCTTGAAAAGTACTTTTGCGTAGCAAGGTAACTGTAAGAGCCTTTGTCACCTAAAAATGCCACGCGATTAAGTGGCTTTTCGCTACCCGGATTAGCCCAACGCGCTAACATAGCTTGTTGGTTCAATACTGAATCTTCAATGATGACATGGAATAATTGGGTTACGTAGTGAGGGTCTAAACCTGCTTTTTGTCCTTGCTTAATTAGACGAATAAGCAGTTGCTCTTCTCTCGCCTGATCACGCACAGGGATCTGGTTTTTGACTTTTGTTTCTGCAACTTGGTTGGTTAGCCCTTGACGAGTTGCTAATAGAGAAAGTAAATCGGAATCAAGTGACGTAATCTTTTTGCGTATTTCTTCAAGTTCTTGTTTGGGCACTTCATATCCTTTGCGTAAACAGTGAGTACCAAATCGCTCACGAGTGCTATTTGGTATAAGTAGAGAGATGCGAATCAACGCCCCGCCATGAAATGTAAGTAAGTGGTCGCGCAGTGTCAATGGATAAAAGGAGAAACTTCCTAAATATTCATATTTCGGATATTAATTATCCTACTTTATAGGTCAGAATCCAATAATCTTACTAACATTGCTCTAACTTCATCTGATTCAAACGGTTTATCACAAAGGGCGTTAACACCGGTTTGTTGAATATTAGCCATATGTGGACTTGAGGATGACTCAGACGTAACCATGATGATGGGGATATGAGTCGTCGCTGCATTGAATCGAATGAACTCTGAAAGTTCTCTGCCGTCCATCTCAGGCATATTATAATCGGTAATAACTAAATCGAATTCGTTATCTTTTAATAGCGTCAGGGCGTGGGAGCCGTTTTCTGCTTCCATTACTTTGTTTAAACCCATGCCCTCGAGCACTCTGCGAATATGATTTCGCGCTAAGCGGCTGTCATCGACAAGAAGCACTCGCACGTCTTGCGCGTCAAAATAGCTTAAGTTAATTTCGTCGGTATTGATGAGTTGCAAACTCGCGTTTAGGCCGCGAGATAAATGAATAGGCGCAAACGGTTTTGGAAGAATGGCAGCAACACCGGCTTGCTTAAACTCGTTAAGTTTGCTGATGCTATTTTCGCTACTCACCAGCATAAAGGGCATCGATGCATTAGCGTCATCGTCTTTAATGAATTTTAAAATATCTAAGCCATTGCCATCTGCTAGATACATGGTACTCACCACCATATCGGCGCCATGGGCCATTATAGATGCTTTGGCCCGCTCGACATTTGGCACAACATCAACTGTTTGTACATTCTCTGCGAGCAGCAACGTTTTAATGATCTTGCTTTGCGTATCGGACGGTTCGACCAATAATATGTGCAGATCAGATATAGACAGCTTATGCATTACTTCGTTATCTCTCAAAATTTCAGCCGCCTGCTAATTTAACGCGCTTGCCTTTGCTCTCTAAAATTTGCTTAAGTTTAGCGCGCACATCGCCTTGGATTTCGATGCTGAACCCTTTCACTGCGCCTCCGCAACCACATTGCTTTTTTAACTCTTTGCATAGCGTCTTGAGGTCAGGGTCGCTCATTTCTAGGCCGTCAATGATACTCATGCCTTTGCCTTTGCGACCTTTAGTCTCCTTTCGTATCCTTACAATACCATCGCCCTTTGGGGCATTTTGTAAGCTAACTGTCTTCTCTTTTATTCTACCTGTATCGGTCGAATAAACTAATTTTGAATCATTCATTCGATAAAAAGCATATATTCAGCCCAAATAATTAGTACAAGTATATCCTATGGACCTAATCAAAGCTATTTTGGGCATTTTAAATGATTTAAGAGATCTCTAGTTGCAATTGAGAACTATTATCAACTAACATATGGTCACATGAATTATGAAGTTTGAAGGGATGGAAAAAAATTGACCTTATGTATTTCTCGTTTATTCGTTTTATTCTCGTTAGTAATTTTCTCTGCAAGTAGCTTCGGTGCTGAAGTTAACGTGTATTCTGCACGTAAAGAAGCTCTGATTAAACCGATTTTAGATGATTTCAGCAAACAAACTGGCATCAAGGTGAACTTGATTACTGGTGATGCGGATGCACTTATCTCAAGGATCGAGTCAGAAGGACAGTTTAGTCCTGCAGACGTACTTATATCCACTGATGTTGGTCGTTTGGTGAGAGCAAAGCAACTCGGTGTCACTCAAGCTAACGCCGATGAGGTCATTATAGCAAATGTGCCTGCCTATTTGCGTGATGAGGAATTACATTGGACAGCACTAACATTGCGTGCACGCCCAATTATGTATGCTGCAGATCGTGTCGACCCTGCGTCATTGTCAACCATGCAGGCATTAACCAACAAAGAATGGAAAAATCGGATTTGTATTCGTTCATCCAACAATATTTATAATCAATCCATGATTTCAGGCATGATCCAAACTCAAGGTGAGGCAAAGACACTAGTTTGGGCCAAAGGCCTAGTGGCAAATTTTGCGCGCAGACCTAAGGGTGGCGATCGTGATCAAATTAGGGCTGTTGTTGCTGGTGAGTGTGATGTCGCTATTGCTAATACGTATTATTTAGCCGGTATGCTAAACGCCGACGACGAAGCGACTCGAAAAACAGCTCAGCAAGTCGCTGTATTTTGGCCAGACCAAGACACTATTGGTACGCATGTTAATATTTCAGGTGTAAGCATTGCTAAATATGCTAACAATTTAGATGCTGCGAAAACGCTTATCCGTTTTATGTTAACTGATGAGGCCCAGGCTTGGTACGCTGAAACAAATCATGAATATCCGGTAAAGCAAGGCATAAAATGGAGCCAAACTTTGCAAGATATGGGCACATTTAAAGCGCAAGAAGTATCACTAGCAAAAGTGGGCGAGACTAACGCAAAAGCGCTTATGTTAATGGATAATGCAGGTTGGCGTTAATCGGTTGATAAAAAACGCATTTAAAGGTTCAGCCTTTACAATATATTCGGTATTGGCAGGCCTGCTATTAGGCTTGCCTCTTTTCGTTATATTTTTCAGTTTTTTTTCCTGGGACAGTGCCATTTGGCAGCATCTGGCTGCAACGGTTCTACCTAAATATATAAGCAATAGCTTACTGCTTGCCCTTGGTGTTGGTCTTGGTGCAACGATACTAGGTACATGCTTAGCTTGGCTTATTGTTAATTACAATTTTTATGGTCGGCGCTTAATTCAGTGGATGGTATTATTACCGCTCGCCATGCCTGCTTATATCATTGCCTACACGTACACCGGTTTACTCGATTTTGCCGGCCCGCTACAAACTTTTATCCGCGATACGTTTGATTTAGGTGCTCAAGACTATTGGTTTCCTGAAGTCAGATCGTTATCCGGTGCAATCATTCTGATGTCGTTAGTGCTTTATCCTTATGTGTATATATTGGCAAGAACCGCCTTTTCTGAGCAATCGCAAAAGTACCGTGAAGTGAGTGAACTGGCTGGGGTGTCGCCATTAAAGCATTTTTTTAAAGTTGCGTTACCACTCGCTCGCCCTGCAATTATGACCGGAGCTGCTTTAGCAATGATGGAAGCACTAGCCGACTTTGGCACGGTTGAATACTTTGGTGTTAGCACGTTTACCACCGGTATTTATAGAACGTGGTTTGGTATGGGTGATATTAAGGCTGCGTCTCAGCTTTCAGGTTTTCTGTGTTTGTTTGTTTTTATTTTGATCATGGTAGAAAAAATGAGCAGACGTGACTCTCAGAATTATTCGTCTAGACAAGGCAAGTCGGCGCAGGCTAAACAAGTAAAGGGCATCAATGGTGCACTAATATTTGTGCTTTGTAGTTTGCCGGTCGCATTTGGCTTCATTATCCCATTTGTGCAATTAGCCACTTGGGCTTTCAGCTTCTCCGATCTGTCGAACTTGGCAGACTACCCCGAATATGCAATGAATTCGGCCATGTTGGCTAGCATCGGTGCCATTGTTGTGGTTGCTATGGCATTGTTGTTTAGTTATGCCAAACGCCTGCATCCCTCCAAAACAGTCAGTGGGTTTATACAACTCGTATCCTTGGGATATGCGCTACCCGGAACAGTGATCGCGATTGGGGTGTTAGTTCCGCTAGGATGGTTAGATATAAAACTTAATGTGCTGACCAATGTGTGGTTTAATTTTCAGCCCGGCTTAGTATTCTCCGGCACTGTGTTCGCGCTTATTTTTGCCTATGCGATCCGCTTTATGAGTGTTGCCTTAAACAATACCGAAGCTGGTATTCAACGCATAAAACCTAGTATGGACGAGGCTTCCAAAGTACTCGGTGACTCACCATCGCAGCGACTACTGAGAATACATATTCCATTGTTAAAGGCGAGCTTGTTAAGTGCTACTTTACTGGTTTTCGTAGACATACTTAAAGAATTACCTGCTACTCTTGTACTGCGTCCCTTTAATTTTAATACATTGGCCGTTAAAGCCTTTGAATTAGCCTCAGATGAACGCTTGATTGACGCGGCACTACCTTCAATTACAATTGTTTTAGTTGGTATTTTGCCGGTAATAATTCTCACTAAAACGCTTGATGGAATAGAACGAAAATATGCTTGATATTAACAATCTATCGTTGAGTTACGGTACACAAAAAGTGCTAAAAAACCTGACGATTTCACTGCAAAAGGGCGAAATAGGCTGCATTTTAGGGCCATCCGGTTGCGGTAAAACAACCTTGCTGCGAGCCATTGCCGGCTTCAAGTCTGTGCAGGTCGGAAGCATTAGCGTGAATGACATTGTCGTTAGCGATGCTGCCTATAAAATGCCGGTGGCAAAACGCAAGATTGGCGTGGTGTTTCAGGATTTTGCTTTATTTCCACACATGAATGTGCTTAAAAATGTTGCCTATGGTTTAAGTAAATTATCCAAGTCTGAGGCCCTCAAACTCGCTCAAGAAGCTATTGAGTTAGTAGGTTTGAATGATGCTAAAAGTAAATATCCACATGAACTATCCGGTGGACAACAACAACGCGTTGCGATTGCAAGGGCGATTGCTCCTAAACCTGATTTGTTGTTACTGGATGAGCCATTCTCGAGTCTGGATCCAGACTTAAGAGAGCGCCTATCGAGCGAAATTCGCAGTATTATTAAGCAGCAAAATATCACGGCACTGTTGATTACTCATGATCAAACAGAAGCGTTTGCAATGGCAGATAAGATAGGTGTCCTGCATCATCAACAATGCCGACAATGGGGCACAGCTTACGACTTGTATCATGAGCCGGCGACAGAATTTATTGCAGATTTTGTTGGCGAAGGTGTGTTTATTCCAGTGCAAGTGGTGGCTTATGAAAATGACAAGGAGAGTAAAATTGAAGCCAGTGACGAAAAACTTCTGTGGCTTGAAACGCAACTAGGTCGTTTTCTTCTGCCGCAAGAGTATATAGATAACGCCATGTTTAAGGTCGGTGATACCGCAAAAATGTTAGTCAGGCCCGACGATTTAAGACATCAGGACGAAAGTGTCTTAAAAGCCAAGGTGGTCGGGCGTTCTTTCCGCGGCGCTTATATATTGTATCGATTGTCTTTAAAAGAAGGTGAACCATTGCTTTGCCTAGCGCCCAGTCACCACGACCATAAAATAGGTGAGTCGTTTGGTATTCACTTAGAAGTCGAGCACGTGATCTGTTTTCCTAATTGATTTTTAGTCGGTTATTTATGATTACCTGCAATTACCTATGATTACGTCAGTTGCTTTGCCGAAAAAGCCAGTAAGTTGCAAAATTGCGCTAGATGATTTTGTTATAGGCTAAATTGGCTAGCCGTGCTCAATTGATGAGCAAGTTGCTAGGTATTTACACTTGATCCGATAAATTCCCACAATTAGTTACCTAATATATTGATTCAGTCGTTTAGAATCGCCATTGTTTAGTTTATAATTTCGCACTTTAAGTCGCTTCAAACTAGAAGCCTGACAGAATTCAGATTAGCGTTTGTTTTGCCTGCCTTATAGCTAAAGTGCCCAGGAAACCTGAAGCAACGTTAGTATTATGTAAGTATTAAAGAATACAAAACAAAAATAGTACTATTGGGATTAATTTTATGCGCACAGATTACTGTGGAAATATTGATGAAAGTTATGCCGGAAAAGAAGTCACACTTTATGGTTGGGTAAACAAAAGACGTGATTTGGGCGGCGTAATTTTTATTGATTTACGAGATCGTGAAGGCATTGTGCAGGTTGTTATTGATCCAGACGCTGCTGATACCTTCGAACTTGCTTCCACTTTACGTAATGAATTCTGTGTCGCAATTACTGGTTTAGTGTGTATGCGTCCAGATCCGCAAATAAACCAAGAAATGAAAACCGGTGAAATTGAAATACTTGGCAAACAGTTATCTATTTTTAATAGCGCACCAGCCTTACCACTTGACTGGAACCAAGATAACTCAGAAGAGCAACGTTTAAAATATCGCTACTTGGACTTACGCCGTCCTTTGATGACGCAGCGTTTAGTTTTTCGCTCTAAAGTAACGGCAGCTGTTAGACGCTTCTTAGAAAATGACGGTTTTCTTGATATCGAAACTCCTATTTTGACCAAGGCTACACCCGAAGGTGCGCGTGATTATTTAGTGCCAAGTCGCACACACAAAGGTCAGTTTTTCGCACTGCCACAGTCACCACAGCTGTTCAAACAGTTATTGATGATGTCTGGTATGGACAAATATTATCAAATTGTAAAGTGCTTTCGTGATGAAGATTTACGCGCTGATCGCCAGCCTGAATTTACCCAAATAGATATCGAGACCACTTTCTTGGAAGCCGAAGATGTCATGGCAATCACAGAAAAAATGATGAGTTCACTTTTTTCTCAATTGCTAAATGTCGACTTAGGCGACTTCCCAACTATGAGCTACGCAGACGTAATGCAGCGCTATGGGAGCGATAAGCCGGATTTGCGCAACCCACTTGAATTAGTCGACGTAGATGACATTGTAAAAGACAGCGATTTTAAGGTATTCAGCGCTCCAGCGAATGATGAAAAAGGCCGTGTAGCGGCGATCCGAGTGCCTGGTGGCGCCACGTTATCGCGCAAGCAAATAGATGATTACGGAAAGTTTGTTGGTATTTACGGAGCCAAAGGCTTGGCATGGCTCAAAGTTAATGATCTCAGTAAAGGTGTTGAAGGCTTACAATCACCGATCCTTAAGTTTTTTGATGCAGTTAGCATGACGGCATTACTTGAAAAAACCGAGGCGCAAACCGGTGATATTCTTTTGTTTGGCGCAGACAGCAAAACTATTGTTACCGATGCAATGGGTGCTTTACGCCTAAAATTAGGCGAAGATTTCGACCTATTAGAAGGCGAGTGGCGTCCTTTATGGGTGGTCGATTTCCCAATGTTCGAAGAAACTGATGGTCATTTATATGCGCTTCACCATCCGTTTACCGCACCTCGTAATAGTAATATTGAGGCCTTAAAAGCGAATCCGGCTGACGCCTTGTCGAATGCTTATGACATGGTGCTTAATGGCGTTGAATTAGGTGGTGGTTCAGTGCGTATTCACAATATGGATATGCAAGCGACCGTGTTCAAACTTCTGGGTATCACAGATCAAGAAGCCAATGAAAAGTTCGGTTTTTTACTTGAAGCATTGCGTTATGGCGCTCCTCCTCACGCTGGTTTAGCCTTTGGTTTAGATAGAATGGTTATGTTGATGACGGGTGCGGAGTCAATTCGTGATGTAATGGCATTTCCAAAAACCACAACAGCAGCTTGTCCATTGACTAATGCGCCCGGGTTTGCGAGCCCTGAACAATTGGCTGAGCTGTCAATTGCAACGGTGATTAAAGTGGATACTAAAAAATCAGATAAGGGCGCTGAATAAAAATATGCAACTGAAACGCGCAGAATCAGTGTTGCTTGTGATCAGAGATGAACACAAGCAAGTGCTGATTATGCAGCGTGATGACGATGCTAATTTTTGGCAATCGGTAACCGGTACTATCGAGATGGGAGAAATACCGCTCAACGCAGCCTATCGCGAGTTAGCTGAAGAGACCGGCATTGCATTGCCTAAATCGACTCATCCCATATTGGATTGTCGATTAATGAATCAATACAAAATTCGACCAATGTGGTTGTACCGATATCCGCCGGGCACTGAATTTAATAATGAATACGTTTTTAGCATAAAAGTACCCGCTGGTTTACCCATTGTGTTGACCGAACACACCGATTTTAATTGGACAAGCAAACAAGAAGCAATGCGAAGAGTTTGGTCAAAAACCAATCGTGATGCGATTGCACAATTTGTCCCGGATTAACTCATGAGCATTATTTTAGGCATCGATCCAGGTTCAAGAATTACAGGCTACGGCGTTATTAAAGTCGTGGGTGGTAGCGCGAGCTATTTGGGTAGTGGATGTATTCGTTTAACGCATGACGAACTCTCCATTCGTTTGAAACGTATTTTTGACAGCGTCAGTGAAATTATTACCCAGTTTGCACCTACCGAATTTGCAATAGAACAAGTGTTTATGGCTAAAAATCCCGATTCAGCGCTTAAACTCGGGCAAGCCCGTGGAGCAGCAATTGTAGCTGCTACTAACTTTGACTTACCGGTCGCTGAATATTCAGCACGCCAAATTAAACAATCTGTAGTGGGTTCCGGTGGGGCAGATAAAACTCAAGTTCAGCACATGGTAATGACCTTGTTAAAGTTGAATGCAACACCACAGGCCGACGCAGCTGATGCATTGGCTGTTGCTTTATGTCATATTCACACATCGCAAAGCCTGATTAAAATGTCGGGTAAAAGCTCAGGCAAAATCTCGAAGATCGTGCGCGGTCGCTTAATAAGATAAATAAGGCAGGGCAAAAATCCGATGATCGGCAGAATTAAAGGCAGGTTAATTGATAAAACCCCACCCGATGTCTTAGTCGACGTGAATGGTGTGGGTTATGAGATCCAAATGCCGATGACCAGTTTCTATCAGCTTCCCGATATAGGTGAAGTGGCGACTATTTATACCCACTTTGTTGTACGTGAAGATGCGCAATTATTATTTGGTTTTTCAGATACCTCAGAGCGCGCCTTGTTTCGCGAACTCATAAAAGCCAACGGTGTCGGCCCCAAACTCGCCTGTACTATATTGTCTGGTATGTCGGCACAAGATTTTGTGCAATGTGTCATTCATGAAGATATTTCAAATTTAGTCAAGCTTCCAGGGGTAGGTAAGAGGACCGCTGAGCGTTTAGTTGTAGAATTAAAAGGCAAATTAGAAAAACTATCACGCAGCGATACGCATTTTGATAGCTCGGGCCCTGCTGCACCGGATAGTCCGATCCAACGTTCCTCATTAAGAGACGACACGCATGCTAAAAATGAGGCCTTAAGTGCTTTGCTCGCCTTAGGTTATAAAGCGGTGCAAGCAGAGAGAGTCGTAAAGCAAGTCTATACTGAAGGTATGACAAGTGAGCAAGCGATTAGAGAATCACTTAAGGCAATGGTTTAGGCGTATGACGTTAAATTTACATCCTGACTATTTTATGGCGAGTATTCACATTATGCTTAATCCTCCAAGATTACAAAAAGGTAAGGAGTCGTTATGATTGAAGCTGATCGTTTAATACAAGCCATTGCTGATCCGGAAGATGAAGTTATTGACCGCGCAATTCGACCCAAAATGCTCAGCGATTACACTGGTCAAGATCATGTCTGTGAACAAATGGAAATTTTCATTCAAGCAGCCAGAAAGCGCGATGATGCGCTTGATCATCTGCTTATATTCGGCCCTCCAGGTTTAGGTAAAACCACACTGGCTAACATTGTGGCGAATGAAATGGGGGTGAATATAAAAACCACCTCGGGTCCAGTGCTGGAAAAAGCCGGTGATCTTGCGGCATTGCTGACGAATCTTGAAGAAAACGACGTCTTGTTTATCGATGAAATTCACCGCTTAAGTCCCGTCGTTGAAGAAATCCTGTATCCAGCGATGGAAGACTATCAATTAGATATCATGATTGGTGAAGGGCCAGCGGCGCGCAGTATTAAACTCGACCTACCTGCGTTTACATTAATTGGTGCTACCACAAGAGCTGGTTCATTAACCTCTCCGCTGCGAGATCGTTTTGGTATTGTGCAACGTTTAGAATTTTATAACGTCGCCGATTTAACCGATATCATTCAGCGTAGTGCAGCTTATTTAAAGTTAAGTATGGACAAAGAAGGGGCGTTTGAGATGGCAAAGCGTTCACGCGGTACGCCTCGAATAGCTAACCGTTTATTGCGCAGAGTAAGAGATTACGCTGAAATTAAAGCCGACGGTAAAATAAATGCCGACGTTGCAGGTAGAGCGCTGAATATGCTTGACGTTGACAATAAAGGTTTTGATTTGATGGATCGAAAGTTGTTACTTGCGATCATTGAAAAGTTCATGGGTGGACCTGTAGGGTTAGACAATATAGCAGCAGCCATAGGTGAAGAAAAGGAAACTATAGAAGACGTTATAGAGCCGTATTTAATTCAGCAAGGCTTTTTACAGCGGACTCCGCGCGGACGAATTGCGACCCAGCACGCATATTTGCATTTTGGTTTAATTATGCCAAAGGTTGACTAGATACCAAGCACCTATATTATGCAAAAAAATTAGGTAAAAAAAGCCCACGCAATGCATGGGCAAAACAACAAGTAAAACGGAAGGAAAACTGTTGTCAGGGAACATCAAAAGCAATACAACTAAGTTGTAGCGGCTATTCAATGATGCATATCATAAACACATCCGATGAGATATCAAACGAGAAATATTCTCGTTATAGATTAGTTTTTATAATCCAATTTACGTATTGTGTTTTATTCCTTTAAATCCGATAATATTGATATACCACTTATGTTTATATTCATTGTTGCGATGACTTATATGAATTGGTGATAGTGGATACTTTGCTATATAAAATCTAAGCTGAAAGGAGTTGTTTTTGTCCAGTAATGAACTTTTTTCGATACCGATACGCATATATTATGAAGATACTGACGCTGGTGGACTTGTCTATCACGCTAATTATCTGAAGTTTATGGAGCGCTCGCGCACCGAGTGGTTAAGACATTTAGGCATAGAACAAAAAACTTTATTGGAACAATCCATCGGTTTTGTCGTCCAACAGCTTACGATGAAAAATAGTAAAGCGGCTGAGTTCAATGATATGTTGAGTGTAAGCTGTCAGATAGTAGAATTAAAGAAGGCAAGTATGGTGTTTCGGCAACACGCTTGTCGTGTTAAAGATTCTGCTAATACGCATAATAAAAATAACAATGTTACGAGTACTGAAAAAGAACTACTCGTTAGCGCTGAGGTCAGAGTCGCTTGTGTCGATTTGGAAAAGATGAGACCAATCGCGATACCTGACTTTATATTAAGGGAAATAAAACGTGACGTCTGAAATGTCTATCCTCAACTTGCTTTTAGAAGCAAGTATTGTTGTGCAATTTATTATGCTGCTGTTATTAACCACGT
>Ga0307933_1000156_pt1 | contig 63680 bp, 51 predicted proteins | sample OrgLakmetageno88_FD_201811 | JGI IMG/M metagenome (GOLD analysis project Ga0307933, IMG submission 201811) | Saline water microbial communities from Organic Lake, Antarctica - #88 | ecosystem: Environmental > Aquatic > Non-marine Saline and Alkaline > Saline | place: Antarctica: Organic Lake...
GAGTGATTACCCGCTGGGTTTGAACTGAGAGTTTCCATCGCTAGGTTTATGTTTCTTCCTTTCTTATTATTTGGTTTATGTTTCGTTCCAGCGACTTCCCACCTCAACGAGCTTGGATGGCGCCATGCAATTAAAAGTGCGGGGAACGTAGCGGCAGCGCGATAGCGATGCCGAGCCGAAGCAGAGCCGTCAAACCCGCGTTTTTGCTATTCCGCAACCGGAACGGCTCTCGCCGCTCCGCTACTTATGAAATTGATTTTACCCCGCACTTAAAATTGCACCCGAGCTGGAGACCGCTTATTTTTACTTATAGACGCTTATAATTTTTGCTTTATTTGATAAAAGAATATATCCCAAAATAAGATAGAGAAGTCCTCACCAGCGCCTCTTCTATAAGCGTAAATAAGTGCCCATAAGCGGTCTCCAGCTACGCTGGATTTTCTTTAAAAACGTGGCGTGTCCGCTTGCCGGACGCCCGAAAGCCGAAGAACTCCCACAAGCACAACAAAATCCCACCCCACAACGGCGCTCGACAAGCGAGCACGCCACGATTCACCCCACCTCGACACTGGCCATCGATGCACGGACCGGGTTCAAATGCACCTAATGTGGGCTCAAAAGCGCAGAAAGATCGTCCGCCGGTAGTCCGCCCTGGGCCTGGTTCGGCTCGCCCTGCGGGCCCATCCGCGCAGCGTTCATGTTCGTGATTTTACTCCCCTGCGGCATGATGCCATCCAGGAAGGATAGGTTGAGTCCTCACCCGCGCCTCTTCTATAAGCGTAAATAAGTGCCCATAAGCGGTCTGTTCTTCACTCGCCCAGAGGGCACCCAGCTCATCACCCCTTCGGGGCGGAGCGCCATCTACGCGCTGCCGCGCTTCGTCCAGCTACGCTGGATTTTCTTATTTCGGCGGTAGTTTCGGCGGTAGTGTCCAGGTCAGTGTGGTCCTTATGTCATTAGGACACTCAGTTTTACAACGCTATCCCTTGTTTATGCGGGTTGTAGACCATCATTTTGGATAATGTTGAAGTCAGGAAAAGCGTTTCCATGAAGATCCCGAAACAACAATCGAAGACCTTTCTTTAGGAGTAAACCTTCCTTGGCTCAAAAGCGCAGAAAGATCGTCCGCCGGTAGTCGCCCCGGGCCTGATTCGGCTCGCCCTGCGGCCCCATCCGCGCAGCGTTCATGTTCGTGATTTTACTCCCCTGCGGCATGATGCCATCCAGGAAGGACAGGTCGCCCTTCGGGAACTTCGGGTTGGTGCCACGGGGTTCCGCGCCGTAGTCGGCGCTGAAATTACGGAAGAAGAGCGATTCGTCCCCGGCCACAAAAGTCAGGTCCCCCTCGTCCGTATGTAGCACCACCCAGCGGACATCCGCGTGGTAGCCTTTAAATTCGGGGTAATGATAGGGGTCCACACTTTCGGGGTATCCGGTCGCGGTCTGGTTGTAGTCTTTACGCCAAACATCCCAAGTGCCACCCTTGAGGCGGTTTTTCCAGACGCGGAAGGGGCCGCGCCCGAGCCAGGTCATGCCGTTGACCTTGGATTCGGGATAATCGAAGCTGATCCCCATAAAGGGCACTTCGCCCGTGAGATAATAATGGTAGTCGAGCTTGAGCCAGCCGCTGGGTGCCAGCGTCCACTTGGCGGACTTCATATTACCACTGTAGCTGACCTCAACGACCTGATGATTCCCCTCCGCATAATGGCGGATGCCGACAAAGTTCTGCTCCCCGCTGACGAGAACCGGTCCGTTATGGAAGGAGATTTTACGGCCCTTGCGGGTCACTTGAACTAAGCGTCCATCGCTTGTATCAAAGGCGATTTCGACCTCCTGGGCGGCGAGCACGATCTGCTCGTTGTCCTCTCGAACAGTCACCCGGCCCTGCCCGGATTCGACGATTTCGGCGCACTGCTCGGCAGCGGTCCCGGTCACCCAGGTCACCCAGGTCCAGGTGCAGACATTGCGGCCGTGCGGATCTGTAGCGGTCAGGCGGAGTGCATCGGAATCACGCCAATCGCGGGGCAAATCGAGATCAAGCACCCCTCGATGAAAGTCCGGATTCGTCCCTGGGGGAATGAACGGTGCGGCGACATCGCCCCGGTGATCGACCAGGTGGCCCGATGCCAGCTCCCCCGGTCGGCGGAAACTGAGCAGCTCCCAGCGGAACACGCATTGAGCGGTATTGGTAAAGTTGTAGCGGTTTTCGATTTCGATGCGCCCCTCGAAGCGCTCCGGGAGTTCGCGCATGGGAATCTGAATCGGGCTGAACAACTCGCGCACGGTGTAGAAGCTGCCCTCACGCTGACGGTAGGGGCCGAGCAGACCGTCGGGAGCCCGGTTGTCGGAAACGTCCAGCTTCCCTCCCAAATGGTAGCGGCGGACGCCCTCATCGATCAGAGCCCAGATGAAGAGCCCCTGGGTCAATGGTGCTTCCATCATCAGCCGCCAGCGATCCTCCAGGCCGGCACCGGCACCGCCATCGTAGAGCCCGTGAGCCAGTTCGGTGGCGATATAGATTTTCTCTTCTTCGATAATCTCCTGAATCCCTTGATACGGCTCATAGTGATCGGTGATGATGCCATCGACCGGCTCACGACCGTGACGGGCGTAGACGACCGGCCGTTTTTGAATATCGGCCTCTTTGAAATAAGGGTCTAGTTCCGGGTTATGCCCGCCTTCGTTCCCGTTCGACCAAAGGATGACACTCGGGCTGTTGACATCGCGCCGGATCATGGCGCGGACCAGCGGAATACCAGTCTGCGTCGGTAGGAGATTCTGACAACTCGCCACTTCCTGTAACACATAGATGCCCAGCTCGTCGCACAGTTCGATAAAGCGCCGATCCGGCGGGTAGTGTCCGGGCCGAACGGCGTTCATATTCATTTCCTTCATGCGCTCGATATCGAGGCGGTCCACTGCTTCACTGACCGTCTTACCGCTGTCCGGCCAATTGGTATGGCGGTTCACCCCCTTAATGATGACCTTAACGCCATTGATGAAAAGCCCCTCGTCCGGGCGCACTTCGACGGTGCGGAAGCCGAAGCGCTCGCGGGTGCTGTGGACGGTTTGCCCGCCCACTTCGAGCCGAAGTTGCAAAAAGTGTAGGTTGGGAAATTCGGCACTCCACAAGAGCGGATCCTGGTAGCTGCCGTGGATCTCAACTGTGCGCTGCCCCCGGGCCACATCGACTAGAATGGGTCGGCCCAGAGCTTTGCCATCGAGATCGGTGACGAGGGCCGTGACCTGTCCGGCCTGATCGAGGCCATGCAAAGCCAACTCGGCCCGCAGACTTCCGTCCGCCCGGGCATCGATCGCGCAGTAGTCGATGGAGGCACCCGGTTTGGCTTCGAGATAGACTGGCCGAAAGATCCCGCCATAGCGCCAATAGTCGCCACCCTCAGCTGCGACCAGACCGGGATGGTTCGGCGCATCGTTATCGACATGCACTTCCAGTAGATTGACGCCATCGTAGTCGAGAGGCTCGGTCACGTCGTAGCTGAAGCGATAAAAGCCACCGGCGTGGGGCTCGTCGGCCAGCGGTTGCCCGTTCAAATAGACAGACGTTTCCAGGGCCACGCCCTCGAAGACCAGTTCCACCCGACGCGTGCCCTCCCATTCTTCCGGCACACGGAATTTATAGTTATAGCTTCCCTTTTCTTCGGATGTGTCGTCGTAGTAGGTTAAGCGCCCGAAACCGTGCATCTCCCAGCAGGAGGGCACCGGCAACTGCTGCCATTGCCGCATCTTGCCCCAGTAGGTGCAATAAAAGTCCCAGTTGATCGTATTGTCCTTATCGACCCCGGAGAGGTATTGGATCCAGGTCTCGGAGGGGGATTCGGGTGCTGCGGAGGGCAATCCCACTTTCGAGAGGTAGGCGTGGTCATGAAAACCTTCAAGCGGCTGCCCCCAATCGTGGCTCTGCCGGATTGCCGCGCCCAAAGGCCGATCCGGCTCCGCCGCTTGCACGCGGACCGGCGGGAATGCCGCCGCCAGTGTCAGCGTACTTTTTCCGGGCTTGGCATCGTCGAAGCGTGCCGTCACCTCGCTTGCGCCGCGCGGCAGGCAGTAGCCCGCCCCGTGGCTGGAGGAGCCTTCCGCCATATCGACTAGCGGCCGAAGCGTTTCCGGCACAGACGAGCCTTCGCCGCCGTTGAATACGTTGGCAAAAAGCGCCAGCGAACCGGGCTCCGCTATCCTCAGCACCGCCTCATTCTCCCCCGGTGCCGCCAGCACCGAACCCGCCCCGTCGGCGGTGCCCGAGAGGGCCAGCAGTGAGACGACGAGCCCGTATCGCCCGCCGCGGGCATAATCGTCCAGGTAGCGGATTCGCAGGTCACCTGATTCCGGCGGGGCGTCGAGATAGTAGATCCCGGCGTAGTGATGTTCGTCGGGCGCGTTGGCCGCCACCGCCGGTCGCAGGGCAAGCTCCCCGTAAGTCACCGCCAGCAAAGGCACCGCAGACGCGCCCTCCGATGAAATAACGACCACCAGCTTATCCGAGCCTCCGGGTTTGAAATCCGCCAGCGGCGCCCCTTCGCCACCCTTGAGCAAGTAGTTGCCGCCTCGCTTCGAGAGCAACTTGTCGGTCGGCACATACGTTTGGTCGACCACGACCGCGTCCCCCACGAGCAGGGGCAGACATGCGAGCAGCGTAAAAGCCAAGAGGCAGCGAAATGTCGGAAGGTTCATCAATCGTAAAAGAAATCCGACTCATCCGAAACTTCGAGATAATGCGCTGATGCGGGTGCGTCCTCCTGATCGACAAAGGCCCTGCGGATGGTCCCGCAACAGCACTCAATCGGATCGAGGTCACTGAACTCTACTTTTTCAAAACGTTTCATGATTCGGCTATGTTTTAAGATTCTTCTGCTTATGGATCGATCCGTGAGGGAGAGCCAGGTAATAGTGATTTCGTCAGGCGTTCCGGTCGTAGGGTCTATCGACAATCAAAAATAGGAACTTGCATCCGTAGGGCTTGTGCCTGCCAGCCATTCTGCTGCGGCAGCGAAATGCGCCCCATCAAACCCGTGCGGGACCCCACCACAATCCGCCAACAACATCTCCCCGACTTGTCTCAGGGTCTTCACATCAATCTCCCGCAGGCGGCCGTCATAACCGGGGCCGATATTGAGCGAAAAAATATTCCCGTGCTCCAGCGCCCCCAGGTAATCGGCGTAGATTTTTTCAGCGCTGTGCGCCAGGTGGTCGTGCTTGGGCAGAGAGTAGAACCAGTCCGCCCCACCCTTGGCCGAGTTCGGTAGCATCGGATAAGTGAACTCCGCCACCAGGTAGCCTTTGTAATTGGCCTCGGCATCCTTGTTGTAGCGGGTGGCTGAAACGTCGCCAATCGGCCCCGGACGTCCCTTCTCACGCAGACTGAGCCGACCGGCCGGCTCGCCGTGATTGAAGCCGACGAAGGAGTTCGGCTGAAATTGATGCACCCACTCGACAGTCTCGGCATGGGAGAGCCCTCCCGTGCCTACCGCATGATCCATCCACCAGAATTCAATGGGGCCATATTGGGTCAACAGCTCTTTCAACTGCGCTTTCTTCATCTCGGGATTGATGCCCACGCCCATTTTATGATGAAGCCCTTTGCCATCGGCGGCACCGGGCCAGTTCCAATCCCCCTCCGAAAAGTAGAGCGCCAGCTTCAAGTCATACTTCTCGCAGGACTCGCGCAGCTTGGCCAGCACGTCCACGCCCAGCGGGCTGTTGGTGACCTTCTTCTCGGTGGTCGCCGTATCCCAGAGGCAGAAGCCGTCGTGGTGCTTGGCCAGGAAGAGAATGTATTGCATCCCCGCCTCTTTGGCCACCCGGCACCACTGGTCGGTGTCGACTCCCGTCACATTAAAATAGCTGGCGTCCTTATCGAGCGTGGGCGTCCACTCCATTCCGGAGAAAGAGCTGAAGGACCAGCAAATGAACATCCCGAACTGCAGATCCTTGATCTGCTGCGCCCGGACCTCGTCAGGGATCTTTTCCTGCGAGATAACCGGATCTGTGTTAGTCTGGCAGCCCGCGAGGAACAGAAGTGAGGTAAGAACGAGGAATGAGCGTGTCATGATGTTGATCTTTTTTTGTTTTTTAGTTTAGGGGGCTTCTGAAAAGGCAGTAAAGGAAACACCTTCATATTGAGTCTTATCAATGGCTAGCAGCTAGCATTCCATCAAATAACTTTTTTCACAAATTCGTTTCGTAGCACAGCGGCGAGAGCCGTTGTGACAAGCATACCGAAACCCCAATATCTCTCCGACTCTCGTCGGCGAGCTACAAATAATTGAAAAAACTTATTTGATCCTCCACTAGACATTTTATAGCAAAACTCTCCCAAAACTCCCTCCTCTAGCCGCAGGCGGTTGTAAATAGATTTTTTTAGTAGTTCGTAGTGGGTTCATTTGTCTACAACCGCTCACTTTGTTCGCTAGAGGGCCCTTTCAGGGCGAGAATTGGGAGGTGAGGATACAAGGATTTTTTTACCACCCGTTTGCTTGGTGCTTCGCTGCGCTACGCCCGCACGAGTCGCTTCACTGGAGGCACAGAGACACCGAGTTTTTTCCGCTACAAAAGTGAAAAACTTTTTTGAAGCGCCACTAGTTGGGGATTTCAAGCGAAGGTGCTTCCAAGCCCCTAAGGAAACCTGTTGATTTAACACGACTCTTCCAAAATACCACTGCAGGAAGTTGCCTACTGCTGTGGATTTGGCAGCTATAAATACTTTTCTGATGCATTTGAGAAAATCACGGAGCAGCGTCCGAGCGCTTATCGGCGGGGAGCAGGCTTAACGTGTTAACCTAAAAAGTTCTTCTCCTCGCCGACGACGTAACACAAGCTGAAAACTTAGTCCTTGTAGGCGAATGTGCTGAAAACCAGCCTGCTACAAGATACAAGAAATTTAACAAAACCCGCATGAAAATGATCCAATCCCCACTGCTGCGAATGACCGGCGCACTCCTACTATTGGCCTCACTAACACTGGGCCCAAAGACCTCCCAATCTGCGGATTCTTACTACCCGGAAGGCACGGTCAACCTATTCAACCCCTACCCTAAGGATTCGGGCAGAAGCGGCAAAAAAGCATGGCGCATTCGCTACTTTGGCCCGGTCGGAATCGGCCTCGATTTGAAGCGTCCGGGGATGACCATGCAGATTGTCAACGTGGAGCCGAGGTCGCCCGCCGACCAGACCGGCAAGCTGAAGAAGGGGCAAATCATCGAGAGCATTAACGGCGTGGTGCTGAAAGACCACGACCCGCGTATCCTCCTCGGCAATATCATTACCGAAGCTGAAGCCACCGACGGGGTGATTGATCTGAAGATCAAGGGTCAAGGCAACGTGCGGGTGCAAATCCCGGTGATGGGCGCCTACAGCCCGACTTGGCCGGTCAATTGCCCGAAGTCGGACAAAATCGTTCGCAACCTCGCCGACGTGCTGGCCAAGGAAGAGAAGCCGTCCTGGGGCTCCGTGCTCTTCCTCCTCTCCACCGGCGAGGAAAAAGACCTCGATGTCGTGCGCAATTGGATGCGTGATATCACGCCGCTGGGCATCACCTGGGAAATGGGCTACAAGGGGCTCGGGCTCTGCGAATATTACCTACGCACCGGCGACAAGTCGGTGCTGCCTGCCATCAAAGCGTCGACCGAAAAGCTCAAGGAACGCATGTATCAAGGGGGTTGGAGTGGCCGCGGGATGCCCGCCAGGTTCACCTACTCGACAGGCACGGGGCAAGTGCACGCCTCGGGTATGCATGCCATGAGCTTCTTGCTCATGGCCCGCTTGTGTGGGGTGGATGTCGATGAGCGCATGCTCCAGGAGTCGTTCACGCAGTTTTACCGCTTTGCCGGGCACGGGAATGTGCCTTACGGTAACGGCCCACCCGAAGGCGGCTTCCGCGACAATGGCAAGCACAGTGGGCTGGCAATCGCCATGGCTGCGGCGACACAGCTCACGCCGGAGGGTGAATCCTCCATCTATGCCCAGGCCCGCGATCTTGCGGCTATGAAGAGTTTCTACGCCACTAACTGGTTTCACGCCGCCCACACCGGCGGAGGCATGGGGGAAATCTGGCACCACGGCGCCATCGCTCTGATGCGAGAAAAACGCCCCGTCCCCTATCGCTCCTACATGGATACGAGGCGCTGGGTGATGGACCTCTCCCGTCGTCATGACGGTAGCGTGGCGATCGAAGGCATGGACGACCGCTATAACCGTTCAGTCACCGATGCCACTTCCGGGCGTGCTTGGGGCACCCAGTTTGCCCTTACTTACACCTACCCGCGCAAAACACTCCAAATCTGGGGGGCGCCACGCAGCCCCTATGCCGAAACCCATCAGCTGCCCAAGCGCCCATGGGGCAATGCGGCGGATGATATTTTCCAGTCGCCCGAACCGATCTACATCGGCGAGAGCCTCAAACTGACGATGGAGGAGCTTTTGAACGAGACGGTTCCGGAAGACGCTTCCCTCGCCGTGTTAAACCGTACCGCAGAGTCAGATCTGACGGAAAAAGAACTCTTCAAATACATCCTACACCCCGAATACGGCCTGCGCTCGGTCGCCATGCGTCAAGTAGTCAGACGGGGCTGGGACCATCTGGTCTTGCCACTCCTCAAATCCGGTGATCCACGTCTCCGCCATGCCGGTCTGCTCACCATCACCGGCATGTTCAAAGGGAGCGCCTTTCCCGGTAAAAAGCTCACTCCGGAGATGTTTGACCTGGTCGGCCAGATGGTGGACGACCCCGACGAATCCTGGTGGGTCGCATTGTATGCAATTGAGGCCCTGGGCAGAGCCGACGTGAAGAAGATTGGTCAGCACCGCGAACGCCTGCTGGAATTTTTGAAACACGACAGCGTTTTCATTCGCACGGCCACGGTCTTGACCTTGAGCAAAATTGCAGCCGAGCAGGAACACTACGAAGCCGTGCTCCCGGCTCTCATCGCGACCGCCGCTTCCATGAAGAATGACTCCGCGTCCTGGCAAAGCAATGACGCGATCAAAAATGCGATCAAAGCGGCGGACACCCGGGTTCAAACCTTCGCCGACCCTTTCCTGAAACGGGCCTATGCCAGCATCCCCACTCCGCTGGCCGATCCTTATACCGGAGCCACTCCCGGGGGCGGGGCAAAAACCGTGCGCTCGCGTGTCGGTGCAATCCTGCAAGAAGTGCCGGGCGGCGAAGACTTCGTCTACCGCATACCCAAGGATACGTTGGCCTCCTTTAAAAGCGGGCGCGAAGCCGACATGTATCAATACGGTGGAAAATTTGAACCCAACGATAAACTTCAGGGTGCCTGGGCTTGGGCAGTTTGGCCAAACCCGGAAAATCCCGGCGAGATCGACGCGACCATCACCAAGTGGCTCAGCGGAAAACTCGACAATTTGCCCATTAAATTAAATAGACCTAAAGACCACTTGACCTTGAAGCCAGGTGGAAAAGTCAGAAGTTCCAAATACTTTAGGGGCTACTTCTGGTCAGGCAATATGCTGGTCGGCATCAATGACGGCATGGCACTTAAAATGGAGCTTAGAACCTACAGCGGCATCGATTTCCTGATCGTCGAAAAACCTTTCGGACTATCCAAAGATGACGACGGCACGGAGGCCTTGCCAGACAATTGGCACCCTGGATACCACGTTTATATAAGGAAAAACTAGACAAATAAGTTCTATCAAACTTGTCTGTTCGCGGGGCTTCGCTACAGGCTACGCTAAGGCTACGCCCGTCAAGAGCGAGAACCCCTGCGATACGCATGCGGGCTCTCTTCCAAAACGGATGACTTCGCTTTTCGCGGGCGAGAGTCCCTACGCGTTCGCAAGTCGCAGGCAGAAGTGCTCTATCTCCTAGTGGAGGATCAAATAAGTTTTTTCATGTAGCCGACAAGTCCGCCGTAGCCTTGGCGAAGGAGGAAGCGCTTCCGCTTTGGTCGAAACTGTAGCCGAAGCGCTTCCGCTTTGGTCGAAACTGTAGCCGAAGCGCTTCCGCTTTGGTCGAGACTGTAGCCGAAGCGCTTCCGCTTTGGTCGAAACTGTAGCCGAAGCGCTTCCGCTTTGGTCGAGACTGCAGCCGAAGCGCTTCCGCTTTGGTCGAAACTGTAGCCGAAGCGCTTCCGCTTTGGTCGAGACTGCAGCCGAAGCGCTTCCGCTTTGGTCGAGACTGCAGCCGAAGCGCTTCCGCTTTGGTCGAGACTGTAGCCGAAGCGCTTCCGCTTTGGTCGAGACTGCAAGAGAGTCCGAAACGACCGAACGCGAAGGCGTCCGGCTACAAATTTCGAAAGAAACGACCGAACGCGAAGGCGTCCGGCTACAAATTTCGAAAGAAACAACCGAACGCGAAGGCGTCCGGCTACAAATTTCGAAAGAAACAACCGAACGCAAAGGCGTCCGGCTACAAATTTCGAAAGTCTAAGGCATGAAAGAACTTATTTGATGGAATACTTGTTTTAAAATAGGAGATTGAATTAGTCAGTCTTGACGATCTATGACAACTTTGAGTTAATATAGGTCATTACTTTTTCTACGGCCACGTAATTTTGTGCAGATAGTCGGCACAAATGTAACCCCTACCCCTCTGTGTCTAATCTTAGCCCCCGCAAAACCGTCATCTACCCTCGACGTAAACATCCCCAAAAGACTGGCTTCCCTCCCGGTTTCGCTTTACGGAACAGCAATTGTATCGAATAGGTTATGATACTTTCGCTGCCACGACTATTCTAGACTATTGCCTATTGGCATTCCGATCGAGTTCCCTGGCGGCCTTTCTTGATGAGCATCACACTCTCTTTAGATCGTTCATTCTGTTGAACGCGAGATGCGCAATCGGGCCTGAATCAGCAGGTGGGCTTATGCTAATTCTAAAGTCGAATGACGGAACCCATGTTTCCCTCAACGAACTGGACGAAATCCGGGTCGCTAAAAAATGGAAAACCAAATTCCTTACCGCCACAAAAGCCTGGGGCATGCCTCCTGATGGGCATCTTGCACGCATGCTATTGAGCCCTCGTTTAGTCGCTAGCATCGAAGAGCTCAGCCTCGATGATGAAACAGCCTACCGGCGTCAAATCCTTCTCCTGATGTTCCAGGAATACCAACTCCTGAAAGCATCACAGAAAACAGCATGTGATCCTATACTAATTAACGGAGAACATTTCCGATTCAAAGCGAAACCATATAACACGGCCTTAACGTTCTTTGACCTGAATTAAATCTGTAACCAAACTTAATCAAAAACACCAACCATAGACGGTGAGTCCCTCATAGGACTCACCGTTTTTTAATACACTATGAATCAAATTAACATTCCCCTAGACCGCATACGCGATGGAAAAGTCCTTTCGAACCCGAAGTTAGATATCCAGCTTATTAGGGTTGGAAGCATTAGCTACGCTATATTCTCGGCGCACGACAATATGGCATTCTTCACTTTCTCGTCGAGTCAACTGACTCGTTATCTTGCGCAGCTGGACGGCGAAGAAATCATCGACGTCAAACTTGTCAGCCAAAGCCCGATCACCGGTGACGAATCCGACGAAACAAGGGTGCTACAGCTTAAGTTATCAAATGCCAAAATCGCTGTCATCAACAAGTATGACCACATCTATGTAATGGATCCGATCATTTTAGAAGAATCCAACTCTGTGCTGATCTCGGCACACAAACAATGGGGACTTCCTGCCATGAGTGTCGCTGGATTTATGCTCTTTACCGATCGACTCATCAGAACGATCGAAGAGGTCGCGGAGGAAGGACAGCATGGCTATTTAGTCAGTGTTCTTTGGGCCGATTACAAGCTCGCACTTGAATCAACTGGATCAAACGAGACCGACCGTGTTTGCGTGGAAGGTGAGTTCATTTCGTTTTCCGTCAAAAGATTCGCTCACGGGCTGTATGTTTTCGACCACGCATGACCCTTAAATTGAAAAATTTATTGCGCTTAAGCCAACAATTCCCAAAGGGCAAACAGGAAGCCTGTTGGCGACCGTAAAACCAAAAAATATATATCATGAAAAATAAAATCATATTAAAGATCACCTCCCACGACTATGGCTGCCCCTGCCCATTCACCGCCGAATGCGAACTCTTTTGCAACGAGATGGAAATGTGCAAGGGCAGCATCTGCCCGGGAGAATTAAACGAAATCCTTGGCTATGGGGCCGACTGGAACTGCGAGATCCCCATCTCCGATCAGACCGCACTCTTAATAGTCTCTTATTTCGAAATTGTCTCTGATGGGAGGACCGCAAGCGAGTCTGCGGACATCTGGGCGGGTTTTCATCTGAAGACGCGCATCTGCCGCGGCTATGAGGCCCTGAAAAACCGGTCCAAGATAAAGATCCCCGACCGACTGCATGAGTTCGCCCTCAGTGTGATCGAGGAAGACGCGGCGCTTGAGGAGGCGTGGAAAGTGGCGAACTCCATCAGAGATTAAGCCGCCAACTGTATAACTAATATCTTCGGCTGCCCTCTGGTGAGGGCAGCCGAATTTATGTACGGCCTCGAAACCGATCCCCATATGCCCCGCGCCTCCATTCAAAAAGGCGCACAAAGAGGGGCACTTCAAAGGATATTAGCGAACGGCCCAAAATGGAAATACGCACAGCATATCCCCAACAAGAAGTCCTTATTCCTATTCCTCCATTGTCCGTAGCGAGGGTTTTTTGGCCGAAACACCTGTGAATAGGTAAATTAATGAAATAACCCCACGGCACAATTTGCCGGTAGGTAGGCTCGCTACGCGAAAACGGGTTAATCCCGTCACTAATTATCGAAAAATCAGCAAATCACCAAATTTCCCACGTGAATTCAAAAAACTTCTTGAATTATCGCACTCCGGTTCGAAATAGCTTAAAATCGAACAGGAATCACAGTCAAATTCTGAAGAACGGATCATTGAACTGATCCACAAGGCTTCGTTCTGCTTTCTGGATTCCATCACCATTGAACCAACCCCGGCGAAGCTTGATGGCCGGCCTGTTGTTTCCGACGAAGAACAACGCGTTCTGGACCTGCTTGTAAATCTCGGCAGTGCAAGTCCTGACCAAATCGCACGGGCACTTGAGGTTCACCCTCAGACCGCCCAGCGCCGACTCCGCTCCCTTTTAGGCAAGGGTTATCTCCAAAGGTCCGGAAAAACCAGAGGCGTAAAATATTCACTTCGAACGGGGGCCCAAAAGCCATGAAATTGCCCAACATACACACTACGAAGACTTTTGGGCGATTTAATGCAAAACGCACCACAGTGGACTCACTTAAAGTGATCCGCGTCATCATTTATGCGCGTGTCTCCAGTCAAAAACAACTGGACAACAAGGAAGAGGATTCGATCAAGAGCCAAATCAGACACAACATGCGTTTCGCAGAGGCATTCAGCGAAGCGGGTGAAAAGTGGGTCGTGGTAAAGGTGGTCATCGATGACGGGCGGACTGGGCGCAATGACAAGAGAGACGGACTCAAGGAAGTAAGACACCTCGTTGAGACCGGCCAAGTGGACGTAGTCCTTGTCAACCGACTGAGCCGAGCGTTTAGAAATACGAAGCTGGCTCACGAATTCGAGGAATTCTTGAAAAGCCACAACGTACGGCTGGTCTCACGCATGGAACCTGGCAACACGGATACTGCCAGTGAGAAGTTTGTCCGAAGCATCCATCACTCTATGTCCGAGTTTGCCTCGAACCAGATTTCGGAGGATGTGAAAAGGTCTATACAGACACGCCTCGAAGCAGGTCTGACCAGCGGCGGCACACCCAAGCCGGGTTATGACTCGCGTGATGGCCACTTGTTCGTCGTCGAAGAAGATGCTGCCATAATACGTGAGATTTTTGAAATGGCAGAAAACGGCATGCTTCCGACGGAAATTGCGAATGATTTGAATCGTCGCCGTATTCGCACACGGAAACGCAAATCCAAGAGCGGAAATACTACCGGAGGTCAGCGCTACCGGCCTGAAGGGGTTATCAAGATACTTCAGGATCCCATCTACAAGGGGATTTTTATCCACGCAGGCACTGAATATCCACTTAATATAGACCCCATCGTCTCAGGAGAAGTCTGGGACAAAGTTCAAATCGCGTTGGATCGTAGGCCCCGAAAGAAAGAAGGGATCTCTCTGGAAAAAAGTAAGCACTTCATGCCTCTCGCTGGGAAAGTTCGCTGCGGCTGCTGCAACTGCGCCATGAAACCAAGTTTCTCCACGAAGCGTAAGCCCGACGGGACAAAGGAGAAATACTTCTACTACCTTTGCTCGAAGCACGAAAAACAGGGTAAGGAATCTACATGTGAGGTTCGCAGAGTCCCAGCCCGCTTGCTGGAGAGGCTTTTAATGGAAGCTTTCAGTGAAATTGCTGCCACACCTGCGGTCGCCACGCGCATTGTAGACAAAGCTCCCAAAGCCAACACCACGAAAATTCGTGCACTGGCAAAAGAGCGGCAAGCGATGCGCAACCAGTTGAAGGAATTGGATGCTGAGGTGGAAACCGTGACCGAGAAGATCCTGAACCTAGCTGGCACCGTCGTCGGCGAAAAGCTCCGGGAGAGGGTTGATGTCCTTACGGCTCAAAAGAACGAGTTCATCGCCCAAGAAATCCAGCTGAATAAGGAAATTTACGCACTTAAATCGGATATGCTGGAACCCCAGAAGCTGCAACACGCCCTCGCCCACTTCGCCGAGGCCATCAAATGTCTCTCTCAGAGCGAGCAACAGGAACTCTACAAGCTACTTTTTAAGTCGGTCATCGTGAACGAAGGCGGAAAAGCCAAAGATCCGTTTTATGAAAACACCCGGCGTTCGAGAGAAGCTCGAAGGCAGTTGAGCGTCGAAGTCCGTTTATATACCGAAGCCATCCAAACTCTATTCGGAGAAGAATCAGACAGCGGCCGAAAAAGCGGATTCACCATCCCACTCGAAATTGCCCACTGCCGCCAAAAGCCAATGGAAAACTGTGCGATCATCTCACCCGTCCACAAAGAATGCGGGAACAAGAGCCCGAAAACCAGAAAGCGTCCTAAAAAAACCGAGCATGAAATTCACCGAGCACTCCGCTGGAAGAAGGAAATGGAGGAGCTTGGCATTGGGCAGAACGAACTGGCTCGCCGCGAAGGATATTCCTGCCCAGCCGTAGCAGCTGTCATGGCTTGGCTGAAACTCAGCCCCGAAGCTGTAGATTTCATCAAAAATATTCCTGAATACAAATCGACACGTTCAATCAGCCGATCCTATCGCAAAAGATTACTCGGCTTGAATCCCTCGAAGCAGATCTCCGCAATCAAAGAACTACTCTCAAAGAATTAGCCCCTTTAGCCTTTAGGTGTTAACCACTTTATCGAGAAATCGTCTCAATAGGCATATACTTCAACCTCACCCAACACAAAAATCGAACCAACGTCAAAGTGGTTAACAGTAGGAATAAAAATTAAGCCGCTGAATATCAGCGGCTTAACCAGTGGTGTTAACCACTTCGAACCTTGGTTCGACTTTTTTGTAGAATGGCTGCTCAGGCTGGGATCGAACCAGCGACCAAGTGATTAACAGTCACCTGCTCTACCGCTGAGCTACTGAGCATAAAAAGTTGATTTGGAAAACTCGGCTGTGATTAATCCCGACCGGGTCGGGACTCTACCGCTGAGCTACTGAACCGTAAAAGTTGGGTATAAAGTGATTCGCAGGCTGGACTGTCAACATCTAGTCTAAAAAATCTTCACTCCATCGAGTGATCTACTTTTTTGGCTGAGGCGGGCGCTTTAGAGTCTGCGACTCAAGATTCCACCGGGAGGATAGCGCGGCTTTGCCGACTGCAGCGGCGATCGGCGAGCCACCGTCGAGCAGTGCGATACGGAGCCCCTTAGGCTGGTCGCGCTCGGAGAGGAGTTTCTCATAGGTGTCGAAGGCGAGCTCAGAGGCCCCGAGCTTGTGCAATAGATTGGCGATACGCTGCACTAGTGCCACCTCATCACGGCTGAAAGTGGTGATGTAGCGGATGACCTTGAGGACCTCCAGGGCTTCCTTTTGTTGGCCCCTGTCTTCGTAAATACGGGCCAAGCGGTAGGCGATGGCCAATGAAGGATGATTGAGAAACAGCTTTCGCCCATAAGCCAGAGCCTCTTCTTCCGAAGCCTCCGCTTCGAGACGGTTTAGCTGACGAAGCCCCATGTAAGCGGCAAACGGGCTGTCGCCTGAACTCTCCAGCTGCGCGTCGAGGTCTTTTTGAAATGGCCGGTAGAGCGGGTCTCCCACTGCGACAGTTTGCCAACTGAGCGCGGGATTACTATACGTGATGGCATCGCCAAAGTTATTACCTTTCAAGAGCTGCTGGAGAAATAAGTGCGGCCGGATGGTAAACTCAAGGTAGGGCTCATAGACATAGCCAAATGTCGCGCAGTAGCCCTGCGCCACGAGCGGCCCGACCCAACCATTGGAGTTGGACCGGACAGTCGTCGCTGAAAAACTATGCAGGTGATAGCCAATCGCTCCAGGCGGAACGGACCATCGTGCTTCACGCCAAGGGCCGTAGGCGTGCGTGCGATACCACCCGATGTATATTGCAGGAGAGTCCAAGCGGTCCCGAAAACCCCGCGGACGTTTACTCGTTTCAAACTCGGTATCGAAGTAAGCGGCTTTAATTAATTCACCAGACGCGTTAATCCACTCGTCTCCCTTTGCATGGGGGCCGCCGGAGTCAATGTAGGCACGCCCGATTAAGCCAAACTCCTCAGCCTCCAAAGTGCGGTCAATCAAACGTATGACGTCAGATTGCTTGGGACCGTCCAGCCGGGAAACTTTAATCATACGGTTCGCGTCGGCTTCAGAGACAGGCTTACCTTCAAAATAAGGATTTGGCACCAAGGCTGTCATCGAGAGGCCCGGTGGCCCGGGCAGTAGTGCCAATTCAGAATCGACTGAGCCGCGATTCACATTGAATTGCTTTGGAATCTGTGTGTTTTCAGCAATCAGGTATTCTGGATCGTTTGAGAACCGGAGCGGTATACCTCGAATGGTAACGAGGTAACTTATCCTGTGAACCGCAACTGAAAGTCTTTCGCGACCGTATTCATCCTTATTAACACTTTTAACCCCACTAATCCACTCGCCATCCAGCAGTTCGTCGAGCAACGGGTTACTGATCGTATCCACATACTCTTTGAGGGAGATGGTCTCCTTCGTGCTGGTTTTAAGCCTTATAATGTTATCAAGAGGGATGCCGCGCTTTTGAGCATAATACTCACCAATCGCGACCGAACTGGAATCATTCGCATTAACGACAATGACAACGGAGTCTGCATCGCTGGCAAAGCTCTGCAGGGCGCTAAGCAGCGCCAATGCTAAAAGTATAGTGAGACGGTTCATGAATGTGTGGAAAAATACACCGTGCTTCGGCATACTCCACACGACAACGGAAATGGAGAAAAGTTACTAGCTCTCTTTCTCTTCGTGTTCTTCTTCGTGTTCTTCTTCGTGACCCTCTTCGTGTTCTTCTTCGTGACCCTCTTCGTGACCCTCTTCGAGTTCGATGTCTTCCTCCGGCTCATCGCTGTCGTCTAGCTCATGATCAGGCGCATTGAACTTCAGCTTACGCTTGCTCTCCGCAAGAGGTGAAAGAATTTGAGTGACCTGACGCCCGACCAGCTTTGGAGGAGAGTCCGGAGAGGAAACACCGAGCAGCTCGTCCGATGCCATCTTAATGCGCTCGACACCCAACTGCTTGTGCTCGTTCTCACGTCCACGGAACTGGAGAGTCAGCTTCACCTTGTGACCATGATCGAGGAAACTTTCGGCGCGACGCAGCTTCGTCACAAAGTCGTGCTGCTCGATCCGCACACGAAACTTCACTTCTTTCAGCTTAGTCGTGTGCGTCTTGCTCTCCTTTTGCTTTTTGCTCTCCTCATACTTGAACTTACCATAGTCCAGAATGCGGCAGACCGGCGGGCGCGCAGTCGGCGACACCTCGATCAGTTCGAGACCAACCTTCTTGGCCAGCTCGAGCGCTTTGGCCGGAGGCATGACTCCAAGATTCGTCCCCTCGGGGCCTATCACGCGCACTTCTGTAGCGCGGATACGATCATTACGTCTCGGGCCACGGGGCTTACGATTGCGGTTATATTTACCGCGTGAGTTCGGATATTTTGGCATTAATTATATAATTAGACTTAATACTTACCCGCTGACGAATACATGGAGTGTGATCCAGAATCGAAACATAAGCCGGAGCGGCAGCATGCCGCCCTTTCAGAAAAGGCTTGTGTCGTCATGATATAGGTTGAGTGACCATCGGATATTAAAGAGGCGAGTCAAAGCATCTACACAGAGCTTTCAACCCTAAATACTAAAGCTCTCACCATAACTGCAACTTGCCTTCGGGCGCTCAAATGCTGAAGCTCTCGCCGCAGCTGCAACTCGTCTTCGGCCACTCAAATGCTGAAGCTCTCCCCGCAACTGCAACTCGTCTTCGCATTGGGATTACTAAATTTGAATCCTCCGCCCACCATCTTATCAGAATAGTCGAGTTCGGTGCCCTTGAGATAAAGGGCGCTTTTGGTATCCACAAGGACCGTCGCCCCGGACGAACGGACAAGGATGTCGCCGCGTTTCGGCCCATCGACAAACTTCATTTTGTAGCTCAGGCCGTTACAGCCGCCGCCGGTAATTTTGACACGCAGGAAGCCGCCCTTCTGTTCGCGCTCGGTGAGTGCGTTCAGTTTCACGCCAGCTGCAGGCGTGACGAGAACCAACTTCTCGTTACCTTCGCGCACCCCTTCGGCCAGCTCTGCTATATTTACCATAATTGTAGCGCTACTCAAAAGCCATTCGGCTGCAACTCTCAAGCAGTTAAATCACGAATTACGCGAATCGCTGAAACAAAGCTGCCGGAGTTTGCCCTGCCCTGCCCGGCGATTTCGTAAGCGGTGCCATGATCCGGGCTGGTGCGAATGTAAGGCAGGCCCAGCGTCACATTCACCGCAGAGTCGAACTCCAGCGTCTTCACCGCGGCGAGTCCCTGATCGTGGTAGGCCGCGATAACTACATCAAACTCCCCTTTGAGCTGACGATTAAACACAGTGTCACCCGGCAAGCACCGGGATAAACCGGGAATCTTCTCACGCAGCCGATCCAGAACCGGATTCATCACCTCGATTTCTTCCTGGCCAAGTAAACCCTCTTCTCCGGCATGAGGATTCAATCCGCACACACCGATCCGGGGATCGGTCACACCGAGAAGTTGGCCAAGCAAGCAAGCCCGCATGACAGCCTTCTCTAAACAAACCGCATCCAGCGCCTCCGGAACGTCACGCAATGGAATGTGCCAAGTCGCGAGAACGACGCGCAGCTGATCACCGACAAACGCCATCGTCGGCTCACCGCCCCACTCTTCCGCAAAAAATTCCGTCTGCCCAATATACTCATAACCGGTCTGCTTCAACCAATACTTACTCACCGGCCCGGTGACGACGCCCCGAAACTTTCCCTGCCGGCATCCTTGCGCAGCCGCCGTCATCGCCGCCAAGGCAAGCGCTGCACTTTCCAGCGAAGGCTGGCCGGGGCTAATTTTAAAATCCTCTTCACCGACTGCGAGCGTTCGCAAATGCTCAAACTTGCTCAGTCCGGCCAACCAATCCCCAGGCCCAATCACAACCAGCTCAGCTGCCAGCTCCGGGTCTGCCCCTAAGATCGATTCGATGATCTCGGGGCCCACACCCGCCGGATCGCCACAGGTTATCGCGATGGGCAGCTTATTGACCAACTCAGCCATCAATTAAAAGATTCATTTGGGGTTCTTTCACCATGTCATAGATTTTAAGAATCCGCATGAGCTGAAGGAGGTCTGACTTCTGGTAGCTGTGGTTCACTTCAACGTTCCGCAGTAGATTCTCAAGAATCGTGCTGAAGGTAATGATACCATCCACACCACCCTCTTTTAATAGAGTAATGGCCTCACTGCGCTGCGGATCGCTCGTTGGAATACCCGGCAGAACCAGAATCTTCTTAAAAGATGCCTGGTCAGCGAATAGTTCTTCATCTGCCGGCCCCTCGTCGAAACTAAAATATTGCTCCGCTTTATTCAGCACATCCTTTTTTAAGAAATCAAAAATCCGTGAACTGCTTTTGAGCATAGCCGGCGTGAATCGCGAGGTATGCCAGGCCTTCACCACCACGATGGCGCGGCGTATCTTGAGCATATCCGCCGAAAAGAGCTGGAAGCCTGTCTCTGCCGACTCCATTGGCGCGTTCGGGTTGTAGACAACCAAATCTATTTCCTCATCCGCCCGCTTCTTACGCGACTGCACTTGATATTTCCGAAGCTGACGCACGAAGAAGCCGTTGAGTTCAAAATACTCACGGACAATGTTCTCATCAAATCCAGCCATAGTGGGAAACAATCATTGTTTAGTATAAAAGGTCAATGTCTTGGACGTTGGTATATTTAACTAGATAAAATTACTATCTCTCCCTACGTAGTGGCGAGCTTCCAGCTTGCCTCTTCGCTTAGCCCGCATTTCTCACAAAGATCGTCGCGAGCGAACGGAGAACGAGTGCGGGCGTGGTATCGGCGAAGGTGAGCGGGTGCCACTGGGTCGACACCCTGTAAAGTCGCGAATCGAGTCGAGGTCACGCCCGTGCCGATCTCCCGGAGCGCAGCAGATCGCTTGTGAGAAATGCGGGCTAACTGCCAACGACAAGCTGGAAGCTTGTCACTACGGTAATGCAGTTGCATCGATCAGATCATACTCCGCAATCTAAAACGAGACCACTTCAAGATTCTTAACACGACGGAACTCATTTAAATTACCTGTCACCACAGGCAAACCATGCGTGATTGCAGTCGCTGCAATCCAAAGGTCATTCGCCCCGATAAGCTCACCGCGCTCGCGGAGCACGCGATAGATTTCTCCATACTGCCACGAGACCTCACGCGTCCAGGAAATAACAGAAAAGGGTCTGGTTAGTTGCTCCCATGTCTGACGTGGCGATGCGGATCGGCCACAGGCCAGTTCGCCCAGCACAGTAAACGTGATTGAGAAATGGGCCTCCAAATGCTTCGCCAAAAAACGGCGGGCTGGGCCATCTTCACCGCCTTTGCCTTCGCGCTCGGCAGCCACGACAAAGCTGGTGTCCAATATCAGCTCCATGGATCCTCCGGCACTTCATCCCTAAGGTGAGCCTCCTCGACCGCATCGAGATAGGCATCGCTCGCCCGAGGCCCCTCGCGCTCCATCCACTTCAACAAGCTAGCGCCAGTCGGAGCGGCCTCCGGAAACTCCGCCCGACGCACCACACCAGAGAAAGACTCGCCGGGGCGCTTCGATGAGCGGAGGCGCTCGTAAGCATCGATTTCTAAACTAATTGTTTTCGTAGCCATGCACGAAACATGCACGAAATACAGATTTCAGCAAGTGGAAAGTTACTTCAACGTAGCGGCGAGCTTCCAGCTTGCCTCGTCGCTTAGCCCGCATTTCCCATACAGATCCTCGCGAGCGAACGGAGAACGAGTGCGGGCGTGGTAACGGCGAAGGTGAGCGGGTGCCACTGGGTCGACACCCTGTAAAGTCGCGAATCGAGTCGAGGTCACGCCCGTGCCGATCTCCCGGAGCGCAGCAGATCGCTTGTGGAAAATGCGGGCTAGCTGCCAACGACAAGCTGGAAGCTTGTCACTACGCTAGACCGTATATGGCTTTTTAAATATGGCACCGCTGCGGCGGCGCTCGGCGATCTTCTCTTTTTCGTCTTCCGACATACGCGCGGGGTCACCCGTCTCAGGATCGATCTTCCACATGGCGGGTTTGAGGTCGTGGTCAACGGCCACACGATAATCGAAAACAAAGCAATCGCCCTCCCATAGGCTTTGATCTTTGGGCATGGCTTCCAGGTAACGAAGAATGCCGCCTTTGAGGTGAAAGACGTTCTTAAAGCCCTTCTGTTTCAGATAGGCCGTCGAGCGCTCGCAGCGGATTCCGCCGGTGCAATACATGGCAATCTTCTTGTCCTCCTGGCCCTTCAGTTCCTCTTCGACGAACTTGGCAAATGAGACGAAGTCCTCCGTGTCCGGATTCGTAGCGCCCTTGAAGCGCCCGACATCCACCTCATAGTCATTACGGGTATCGATCGTTATCACGTCGGGATCCTGAATCAAATCGTTCCATTCCTCCGGTTCCAGGTAAGTGCCCACCGTATCACGCGGATCAGCGCCTTCCTGCCGAAAGGTCACGATCTCAGGCTTCTTCTTCACCTTGAACTTCGGGAAGGGGCAAAAGTCGGCATAGGAATATTTGACCTCCAAAGCCGCAAAGCGGGGATCGGACTGAAGCAACGCAATCGTCGAGTCGATAGCCTCATGCGAACCAGCGCAGGTGGAATTGACTCCTTCCGGCGCAAAGATCAGTGTGCCACGCAGCCCAACCTTGAGCCCATGATCAACCATTCGCTCGGCCCATTCATCGCGGTCCGTCAATTTGGTGAAGTGATAAAAGGCGGCTATTTTCCAGCTGTCTGTCATAATTAGACTTTAGAACGGAGAACGCATGACTGAGAAGCTTTCTTTTCATCCTTGTGCATGGCGGACATCTCTAGAGACTGCGCCCCACTCAGATGCATCTTACCCGTCAGTAGCAGGTAGGGCGCAGTCTCCAGACAAGCCGCAGCACGCGCAAAACCTACCAATTCACTCCTCACTTTTATATGGACACAACATTTTCAGAACTCGGGCTCTGCCCAGACTTACTCGACGGCATTAATAAGCTCGGCTACGAGTCCCCCTCACCTATCCAAGCGCAGACGATTCCCGTTGCCATGGAAGGCAAAGACATCGTCGGGCTCTCCCAGACCGGCTCGGGTAAGACCGCAGCCTTCGGCCTGCCCGCCCTGGAGCGTATCGACATCGAGTTGAAAGAGACGCAGGTGCTCGTGCTTTGCCCGACCCGTGAGTTGGCCGTGCAGGTCTGCGCCGAAATCCATCGCCTCGGCTCCTGCATGAAAGGCCTTTCTGCTGTGCCCGTTTACGGTGGCGCACCGATCGACCGCCAGATGCGCGCGCTGCGCAAGGGCGCTCACATCATCGTCGGCACACCCGGTCGCGTCATGGATCACCTTCGTCGTAAGACATTACGCACCGATGCGATCAAACTCTGCATTCTCGATGAAGCCGACCGCATGCTCGACATGGGCTTTCGCGAAGACATGGAAGTGATCCTCGATCAAATCCCCGAGGATCGACAAACACTCTTCTTCTCTGCGACCATGAATAAGGGCGTGCAGGGATTAATTAAAGCCTTCAGCCGCGACGCCGTCGAAATCAGCATCGAGCGCAAGTCCCTTACCGTCGATACCATCGAGCAGGAATACTACGAAGTGCGTAACCGGTCGAAGATCGAAGTCATGTGCCGCCTGCTCGACCTCGAGTCCAAGCCGCGCGGCATCGTCTTCTGCAACACCAAACAAATGGTTGAAGACGCCACCGAGGCGCTGGCCGCCCGTGGCTACCTGGCCGACCGTATCCACGGCGATATCGCTCAGAATAATCGCGAACGCGTGATAAAGAAATTCCGCGATGGCAGTGTCGAACTACTCGTAGCCACAGATGTGGCAGCTCGTGGACTCGACATCGACGACGTCGACGTGGTCTTCAACTACGACCTACCCTACGACCCCGAGGACTACGTGCACCGCATCGGGCGGACCGGCCGGGCCGGGCGCAGCGGGAAGTCCATCACATTCGTATATGGCCGCGACATCTACCGCCTCGAAGCCATCGAGCGCTACACGCGCCAAACCGTGCGCCGCATGCGCATTCCTTCACTGGAGGAAGTTGAAGGCCGCAAGACGGACAAAGTCTTTAACCTCGTCCGCGAGCGCCTCGAATCCGGCAACTACCAACGCCACGACGACTGGACCGAGCGTCTACTCGACGCCGGCCACACCCCGACCGACATCGCCAGCGCCCTCTTCGAGCTTTATAAAGACGACGAGAACGCTGGAGGTGAAACCATCGCCGAAGACAACGAACCATTCGACACTGAGCGACGCCCCGCCAAGCCTGGGGGCAAAGGCAAAAAGGGCGGCAAGTTCAAAGGAGGCAAAGGCGGCTACAAGGGTGGCTACAAAGGCAATAAAGGAGACTCCGACAAAAAGCCCTTCAAACCCAAAAGTAAATTTCAAGGCGACAAGCCCAAGAAGAAAAAAGCCTTCAAGCCTGAAGGCGGCGATGCTCCAACGAAGCGCCGATTTAAGATGCCGAAGTAAGCAAGTATTGATATCAATCTTCTATGAGTCTCGACACACCCAGTTTTAAACGGATCGACGGCAGTGGCTTCCGCTTCGGCATTGTTGCCGCGCGCTACAACGAAGCGCTGGTGGACTTACTGCTAAGTGCGGCCTCTGATGTTTTGCAGGCAGCCGGCGCCCAAGCTCCGCAGGTCGAACGCGTCCCCGGGTCAGCAGAGTTACCGCTTGCCGCCTCACTCATGGCTAAATCAGGACAGTTCGATGCCATCATCGCCATCGGGCTGGTCATCGCGGGCGACACGAACCACCACAACATCATTGGCGACAGCACCGCGACGGCATTTCACAATATTGGTATCGAAAACGACTTACCGATCATCAACGGGATTATTGTCGTCAATAATCAGGAACAAGCTGAGGCCCGTGCGGGGACAACAATTAACCGAGGCAAAGAGTTTGCCGAAGCCGCACTCGAGATGGCGGCCTATTCAAAAAAATGGAAGACGAAGTAAAACAACCTGTTAAACGCAGCAGCCAGCGGCGCGAAAACCGCAAGTGCGCGGTGCAATTCCTCTACCAGTGGGAACTCAATAAACCTGAACAGCTCAACGATGCCCTGCGTGTGTTCATCGAGAGCCGCGATCAACCTCGCGACTACTTCGTCTTCACCGAAGAGTTGGTGAATGGCACCCTGGAGAACATTCAAGAGGTGGATGCTGAAATTCTCGCACACGCGACGAATTGGACTTTTGATCGAATCGCGAAAGTGGATCTCTCCATTCTTAGACTGGCGATCTATGAGTTACTACACCGGCGTGATATCCCGCCCATCGTGAGCATCAATGAAGCCATCGAGCTGGGTAAAATCTTCTCAACCCCGGATTCCAAGCGCTTCATCAATGGAATACTTGACCAGATGAAAAACAAGATCGACCGCCCCTGGCGCGAGGCTGCGGATTAATTACAGGGGCTCTACCAGCCGAAAGTCATGAGCATACCGAATGGCCGTAGCCTTTTCGAACCAGCAATACAACAAGTCGGTCCCATGGCTGCTAACCTTACCCATCAACGAATTGACCTTGCCTCTGATTAACGTTAATTCACGTAAATTAACGGTTTAAAAAACTCACTTAGTTTCCACTGTCGAATTTAGGTTAAAACTAAGCCTAGCAACTATTTCAGTTAATTTTCGAATGAGATCATTTTTCAAGAAATTCAAGGAGGGCTTAAAAAGCCAGACTCCTACCTTCCGCAAAGCCTTCGACGGGGTTTTTAGCGGTGCTAAACTGGACGGTGATGCACTCGAAGAGCTGGAAGAGGCGCTTTACACCGCCGATTTTGGCGCCGAGACCGTCGATGAAATCATCGAAGAGATTCAGGCGGCCTATAAGGCCGACAAGTCGATGCGGGGAGAAGATGCGGCGCGGATCGGAGCCAAAGTCCTGAAAGAGGTGCTTGAAGGCGCCGAGGGTCGAGTCGAAGTCGGTCAACACCAGCCCGAACTCATCTGCCTGGTCGGCGTAAACGGCGCCGGCAAAACCACAACATCTGCTAAGCTTGCCCACCTGTATCAAAATGAAGGATACAAAGTGCTGCTCGGCGCATGCGACACCTTCCGCGCCGCTGCCAACGAACAGATAAAGCACTGGGCCGAGCGCTTAGATATCGACATCGTCACCAGCCAGCACGGATCCGACTCAGCAGCTGTGGCTTTCGACGCCTACGAAGCCGCCAAGAGCCGAGGTCGCGAGATTGTGATTCTCGATACTGCCGGCCGCATGCATACGAAAAGCAATTTAATGAAAGAGCTGGAGAAGCTTGATCGCGTGGTGAAAAAGCAGGACGCCACTGCCCCGCACCACAGTTGGCTGGTCGTCGATGGCAGTCTCGGCTCAAATTCCATCGAACAAGCCCGCGTCTTCCACCAGAGCTTTCCACTGACCGGCCTCATCGTCACAAAGCTCGACGGCACCAGTCGCGGTGGCGCCATCGTCGGCATCTACCGCGAGCTTAAACTGCCAATCTACTTCGTCGGCCTGGGCGAACAACCGGAGGACCTCCAACCCTTCTCGGCTAACGACTACGCCAACGCGATATTCGGGATTAGCGGAGAAAGCTAAGCTGCTAAGATTTTTTCTTTGCGGGTTTGCGAACTTCGCGTGTTCCAACATTCATTTCTGTAGCTCAATCCTTGCCATCCCATACGCGAGAACAGTGAGTGGAACAGATTAACCGCAGAGGGCGCAGAGCGCGGTGAGATTCTTTGTGAGGTAAATAAAATGAAACCACCCGCTGCGCTGGAGGCCACGGAGAATGGGAGAACGAAAATGTTGGAGTCCCGTCCCGCTCAGCGCATGTGCGTCAACCTAAGGAGAGTAAGGCAATATTGACTCAATATATTAAACGTTTTGTTCAGGTTTACAAAGCTCCCCTCCTGCCCAACGGGATAGGAGGGGCAGCATGTCCGCTCGTTCAGAGCGGGCGTGCAGGGTGGTTTCGGTGCATGGTGGACAATGTAATCACCGTGGAAAGCGGGGAACCACCCCTGAACGAATCGCCTGAACGGCGATTCGTTCTGTCCCCTCCTATCCCCCGCTTAGGCGGGGGCAGGCGGGGAGTTTTTCGCCTCGCTGACAGCTAAGAGGATTTTGATAACACGCCTGTAATCAAGAAGTTAAAGCCTTAGGTTGACGCACATGCGCTCAGCGGGACGGGACTCCAACTTGCGCATCTACCCGCCGAGGGTGCGGAAGGGAATTCTTAGTGAGTTCAATTGAATACACTCGGCGTGACCTCAGCGTCCTCAGCGCACTCTGCGGTTCATCTCTGCCGCAGCATGGGAGTCCGGGCCGCACCTGACGCCCCCCTCAAGGGTGGAACCAATTTTACCACCCGCAGCATTGACATCGGAAGCTGCGCAGCAAAGCTTCCCAAATCACTTTAGCTCGGGTGGTGAAATTGGCAGACACGCCAGATTTAGGTTCTGGTGCCGTAAGGCGTGAGGGTTCAAGTCCCTCCCCGAGTATTTTTCGCTTCACTCATCATGGAGGGACTTTCACCCTACGGGTGGTCCGGTTTCCTGCTCTAGCTGGAACCGGTCTTGTCTCTACGCTCGGAACAAGTCCCTCCCCGAGTATTTTTATTAACGACCATTCCATCTCATTATGAAATATATCCCATTATTATTCCTCACCTGCCTGGTGACTATCTCCTGTGTGGCCACTGCCGAAAAGGGCTTTGTTTCTCTCTTCGATGGCAAGTCCCTTGAAAATTGGGAAAATCCTTACGACTGGGGCGAAGTTAAAATCGTCGATGGAGAGATTCATCTGACGGCCAACCGTAAATTCTTTTTTTGCACAAAAGAGAAATTCGCTGACTTCATTTTTGAAGTGGAGATTCACCTCCCTGAGGGCAAAGCGAATTCCGGCGTCATGTTTCGCGCCAACAAGCAACCGAACAAGGTCTTTGGCTACCAAGCTGAGTGTGATGGATCCGAGCGCAAGTGGTCCGGCGGTTTATACGACGAAGGTCGCCGCGGGTGGCTCAATCCCAAGAAACCGAATGACTCTGTGTCCGGAAAGGCTTTCACCAACGGCCCAGGGCAGGCCTTTAAGCGCAATGACTGGAACCTCTACCGCATCGAGTGCCGCGGCAATAACCTGAAAATCTTTGTCAACGGCACCCTCTGCACTGATTATGAGGATGACGTCGATGCCGAAGGCTATATCGGCCTGCAGCACCACGGCGAGAAGGGCCAAACCTACCGCTTCCGTAACCCGCGGATCAAGGTCTTGAACTGATCACAGGAGAGTGATGCGGATCGCTTGAATCGTTAATCCGAAGAAGGTTAAAGTGGTTCTAATGAAAATCACAATGAAGCAGCTCATACACCTTCTGCTTGTTGCCGTGTTTATTCTTCCCGCGCATTTATCGGCGGACGACAAGGAGCAGCCGTATCGGACCTGGGATTCCTTGGTCGGAACGAGCATCCAGGCCCAGCTGATCAAAGTAAATTCGGATGATTCGGTCACACTTCAAGGAAAAGACGGTTCCACGCTTCGGGTAAAGCAGGGTCAACTCAGTATTAAGGACCAGCGCTATCTGGAGGAACTGGCTGCCCTGGAAGGCCGCCCGGATCGAATTTTGTTTATTGGCAACAGCTACACCGGACAAATCCGGGGCATGGTCACGAAATTTGTAGCCGCTTCACCCTATAAGGAGTGCCGCATCGATTTCATCAGTCCGGGCGGTAGAACGCTCGAAAAGCACTTTGAAAATGATGCGACAATGGCAAAAATCCGGGATGTAAACTGGGATGTCGTTGTGTTGCAGGATCAAAGCCAGACGCCAGCGATCTTCCCCGAAAAATTCATGGATGCGGCCCGGAAAATTGACCGCATCATTGATGATGTGGGGGCCAAGACCGTCTTCTATGAAACCTGGGGACGACGCGATGGCGACAAGCAGAACGCGCACCTCTTTCCGACCTACAAGTCGATGCAGAAGGCGTTGAGCAATTCCTATAAAATAGCGGCTCGGAAATGTGATGCGCAAGTTGCTCCGGTCGGACAGGCTTGGGCCGTCCTACGGAAAGATAATCCGGAACTCGGCGAAAAGCTTTATAAAGGTGACGGCAGCCATCCAGCCGCTCCGGGCGCGTATCTCGCCGCCTGTGTTTTGTATGCTACCCTCTTTGATGCCGATCCGACAACTGTCGAATTTGACGGTGGCTTGCCCGAAGAGCAGGTGCGCGCTATTCACGTGGCAGTGCTCAAGGTAGTAGAATAACTGCATCAAAGGCCGAACTGCTTGAAATAAACTCTCCATCGCGCGACTTTCAAAGAATATCGACTAGACTCTAACGCGTTTCTTCGGCTTGCTCGCTTATAGCGAATGGCAATCAAGAAATCTGAACTCTACTCCTCGCTTTGGGCGAGCTGCGATGAACTCCGGGGCGGGATGGATGCCTCTCAGTATAAGGACTACGTTCTGGTCTTCCTTTTCCTGAAATACATCAGCGATAAATACGCGGGCCAGCCCTTTGCCCCCATCACCATCCCCGCCGGTGCGGGCTTCAAGGACATGGCCGCGCTCAAGGGCAGCAAAGACATTGGCGACCAAATCAATAAGGCCATCATCGCGCCTCCCCGCCAATCTGTTTTACGGCACCGGCATCCCCGCCTGTATTATCGTGCTCGATAAGTCCGAGGCCCACGCCCGCAAAGGCATTTTTATGATCGATGCCTCCGGCGGCTTCCTCAAAGACGGCAACAAGAACCGCCTCCGCTCCCGCGACATCCACCAGATCGTCGATGCCTACAGCAAAGGCGTGGCCGTCGATGGCTACGCCCGCTCGGTCAGCTTTGAAGAAATCGAGAAAAACGATTTCAATCTCAACCTCCCCCGCTACATCGACAACCGGCCCGCCGAAGACATTCAGGACATCGCCGCCCACCTCCAAGGCGGCATCCCGCAGCGCGACGTCGACGCGCTTCAGAAGTATTGGGTCGTTTGCCCGAATTTACGCGCCAGCTTGTTTAAGCCGCTTCGTGAAGGCTACGTCGCGCTTACGAATGACGAAGGACGGATGGCGAATAGCGGAGCAAACAATCCGTCCTCAGCCATCAGTCCTTCGCAATCGATACAGGCGCATCCCGACTTCGTAAACTTTACCAAACAGCTCGAAACCCACTTTGAAGTGTGGTCCGCCCGACAAAGCCTCGACCTCAAGCGCCTGTGTCTGGGCTTTAATCCCAAGGACTTCATCCACGGCTTTTCCGAAGGACTTTTCGCCCACTACCACGGCCAGCCGCTCATCGACCCCTACGCCGTCTATCAGCACCTCATGGACTACTGGTCCGAGACGCTCCAGGACGACACCTACCAGATCGCCATCGATGGCTGGGTCGCCAAGACCAGCCGCATCCTCGAAACCAAGAAAGGCGCCAAAGGCAAGCCCGACAAAACCATCGACCGGGGCTGGACCTGCGACCTCGTGCCCAAGGAGCTGATCATCGCCCGCTACTTCGCCAAAGAGCAAGCCGCGCTCGACACCCAAGTGACAAAGCTTGAAAGCCTCACCGCCCAACACACCGAACTCGAAGAAGAACACAGCAGCGAAGACGGCGCCTTCGCCGAACTCGACAAGATCAACAAGGCCAACATCACCACCCGCCTCAAAGAGCTCAAAGCGGAACGCCCCGGGAACGCGTTCCGAGCGAAGCGACAAGACCGGGCGCAAAGCGAACCGGAACATCTCCCGATTCGCACCACGTCACCAAAGCCCGATCCCGAATCTCGCATGGTCGCCGAAGATCCCGCCACCTACAACCAACCGAAAACTGCTGAACTGAGCGAGTTCGAGGTTTTGCAACAATGGCTACAAATTAATAAGGACGAGTCCACCCTCAAAAAGGACATTAAAACTGCCGAAGCCCACCTCGACACCCTCGCCCACGATCAATACCCGCAACTCAGCCCTTCCGAGATCCAAACCCTCGTCGTCGACGACAAATGGCTGGCCACATTACAGCAACGCACCCACAGCGAACTCGACCGCATCACGCAGGGACTCACTCAACGCGTCAAGCAACTCGCCGAACGCTACGATGCGCCGCTTGCGTCATTGACCCTGCGAACTGCTGACTTGGAATCTAAAGTCTCAGGCCATTTGAAGCGCATGGGGTTTGTGGCGGCGCAAATTGATAATGGATAAAGGACAATTGATAATGACTTTAAACCAGCCATACATTCGTCCGACGCTGTCGGACAAATCTATTGAGATTTCGCAGACAGCGCGTGCGAAATCCAGCAGAGCCTCAGCCGTAGCGGTGTGCTTTAGCCACCGTCCGTCCATCGCAGACTGTTTCAACGCCGTAGCTTCCACAGGAACAACGCAATTTAACCACCCGCTATCCGTCTTCGTCTCATCACGCTCTGACGTGTCGCTTGAGACACTGAGACGCAGAGAAGGCTTAAATTCGGCAAAAAACCACAAACGACATTTATTACTGATTGGCTCCGTGTCTCAATGCCTCCCTCCTAAGCTCTTCGAGCTACGGCGGACATGCCGTGGTGAAAACCCCAAGTTTCCAGCACTAGAGCGGACCAAAGTAGTTCAAAGAAGCGAAGAGCCTACCGGAGCGTTGAAGACCGTTCAACGTCAGCCAAAGATTGGTCAGACACTGTCGGACGAATCTTTTGGAATTCGGCAGACAATGTCTGCCGAATTCACCACCAACCGAAATTCCGAGACACCGTCTCGGATTTCTAGCCAAACCGCTCCAATTTTGCAGACACCGTCTGTTAAATCTAGCAGAGCCCCAGCCGTAGCGGTGTGCTTCAGCCACCGTCCATTCGTAGCGTGCCGCTTCAGCAAACGTTCAATCGCAATGCGCAGAGCCCCAGCCGTAGCGGTCCGCCGTTTCGTCCGCCAAAGCCCAACGGGCGTAGGAGGAAGCCGACGTCCAGTAAGCAAGCCACAAAGGAAGGAAGCACACGCATGAGCACAGCAAACAACTCTCCATTATCCACGCTCAATGATCCATTACCAACGGGCTACAAGCAGACGGAAGTTGGGATTATTCCGGAGGACTGGGATGATACATTTTTGGGCGAAATAACCAAACTCATGACAAACGGCTTTGTCGGAACTGCAACAAGCCAATACACTGAAGACGATACTGGAGTGCTTTATATCCAAGGCTATAATGTAGAGGAGAACTCTTTCAACTTTAGAGGTGTTAAATTTGTAAACCAAACATTCCACAAAGCGCATTCAAAGTCATGCCTAAGAGAAGGCGACCTCCTCACTGTTCAAACTGGCGACGTCGGCCTTACCACCATTGTTCCCAAAACAATGGTAGGGGCAAACTGTCATGCATTGATAATTTCTAGATTCCAGAAAGGTCGCTCGAACTCTCGCTTCATTTCATACTACCTAAATAGCATGCCGGGACGTGCACGTTTGAAGCTGATCGAGGTCGGCACTACAATGAAGCACTTGAATGTGGGTGACATGCTTCAATTTAAGGTTCCCCTCCCGCCCACCGTCGCCGAACAAGAAGCAATCGCGGGGGCCTTGAGCGATGCGGATGCCTTGATCGAATCGCTGGAGCAACTCATCGCCAAAAAACGCCGCATCAAAGCAGGCGCCATGCAGACGCTGCTAACCGGCAAAAAACGCCTCCCTGGATTCAGCGGGAATTGGAAAAAACACCAGCTCTGTAATTTCGGAAAGTTCAAGAATGGCCTGAACAAAGACAGTGATTCATTTGGACACGGGTCGCCTTTCGTAAACCTAATGGATGTCTTTGGGGTAAATTCAATTAGCTCTGCCGCAAACCTCGGCTTAGTTGCGAGCACGACGGCGGATCGCGAAATCTACAACCTCAATGCGGGCGACGTTTTGTTCATTCGCTCATCGGTCAAACCATCTGGCGTAGGTCTAACTGCTGTCGTTGAGTCCGACCTCCACAATACAGTTTTCTCAGGATTCTTGATCCGGTTTCGAGATGACGGATCCCTAGATGTTGGCTTTAAACGATATTGCTTCTACGAGGAAAAATTTCGTAAGAAGATCATTGCTGCCAGTTCGGTGAGTGCAAACACCAACATCAATCAAAATAATCTCGGGCAACTGACCATTCTTCTTCCTCCCACCAAAGCCGAACAAACAGCCATCGCCGAAATTCTCTCGGACATGGACACCGAGATCGACGCCTTGGAAGCCAAGCTCCGCAAAGCCCGCCAAATCAAACAAGGCATGATGCAGGAACTCTTAACCGGAAAGACGAGATTGGTATGAGCGATTCCGAAGCAGGTAATAGATTAGTAACAGGTTAAGCAAAAGGAACTAAATTATGGAAGATGACTGGCAGAATGAAACGTCCGAAAAGTTAAAACAAAGTGCTCTATACCGTGCATTGTCTGAGAAGTGCGAAACAGAACCTAAGAAGCCGCAAGTAACCGCCCTAGTTAATGAGGCGGCCTACTACTGCTACCAGCGCACTAAAACTACAATTCGCCACATGGGCGAATTCACTCTTCATGATGGTGATCATCTATTCCGTGTATTGACGATCATGGAGCATTTAATTGGGAGTAAGCTCATTGCCCAACTAACAATTCCAGAACTCCTTCTTCTTAATTTATCCGCTTTCTTTCACGACATCGGGATGGCACCTGATGAAAGAACAGTGATGACATGGAGAAAAGTATGGGACACAAACCCAGAGCACGAGACCCAACAGGATCTTGAAGAATTTAATAAATTCAGCCGTTTCTGCGCAGCAAGGCCAGACAAGCAAGCAGAAATAGAGACACTAATAAACAACGGAAAGATCAGCTCAGCCGATTTATTTAAAGGCTATTTAATATCCGAATACATCCGCCAAACTCATGCCACTAGATCAAAAGAGATTATAGAAAAAGACTGGAATGGAAGAATCCGGTATTGCGACATAGACCTGACTGTCGATTTTGCAGAAATTTGCTATAGTCACAACGAAGATGCGATTAACCTCCTGAACTTAGATACAGAATTACTGTGTGCCCCAGGTGTCTACGCATGCCTCCCTTTCATTGGTGTAATCATGCGTTTATCAGACATTTTAGATTTTGATGCAAAACGCACGCCGACGATTCTCTTCTCGCATCTCTGGGTTAGAAATGCCGTTTCACTAAAAGAATGGCAGAAACATCGAGCAATTGAAGCATGGACCATCGAACGCGACAAAATCCAATTTCACGCAAAGTGCAGTCACCCAGCAATTGAAGCATCCATCCATGAATTCTGTGATCTAATTGATCAAGAATTGAGCACATGTAGAAACATCATAACCGAAGTGAATAAAAAGATCACCAATCACTGCGGCGATCGCCTACTAGATCTACCAATTCAGGTTAATCGTTCGAAAATCGAAACAAAAAGAGACATTTCAAGGCGACCTCTATACACCTACGAAAAAACTCAATTCAACTTAAGCAAGACTCAGGTTATAGACCTGCTGATGGGAACAAAACTATACGGGAACCCAGAGGTAGCATTGAGGGAACTACTGCAAAACTCAATCGATGCCTGCTTACTTCGAAGATCATTAGAATCGAGCTGGGAGAATGTTTATACACCTACGATCTCTGTAAGATACTTTTCAGAAAACGATCAAGACATCTTGGAAGTCATTGATAACGGCACTGGGATGGATCAAGACATAATCGACAATTACTATTCGAAGGTAGGTGTGTCATTTTATAAGTCTACCGACTTCTATGATCTAAGAAGCCAAACTGAATCTGACTTTGAGCCAAATTCTCGATTTGGAATAGGCATTCTATCATGCTTCATGGTTGCTGATTCAATATCTGTCGACACGCGCCGTGTATATGGCGCTCACCGATCTAGCGATCCCTTAAAAGTCGTGATTGAAGGACAAGAAAGCATATTTTGGATCACAGACGGTGAACGTGAAGTGCCGGGAACCTCCACCAAGCTATACCTGAGAAAGGCTGCGAACCCGTGGGAGCGAATGGATGAAGATACTTTCATCAAATCAGTTAATTCAATATTACCAAACCCTCCATTCAAAATCACAATTTCAACTGAATCAAAAGAAGAAATTAGGGATGAAAACACCTTCACCGAAGATGACAAAGAATCGCTAATCAACACAGAATGGAAATCCGTCCATCCAAACATTCGAGTAATACCGTTATCTTTTTCAAATAAGCAGACGGGGATTGTCGGCATGGTTAAAATTGGTATTTTGGAGTCTCACTGGAAACCAGTTTCAGTAATCGAAGTAAATACAAGGTCAGTAGAGATCGATGGCATCGAGTATCAACTTGATAAAAAGATGACCTTAAACGGGAAAAACATTGAGCTACAAACGACATCCATATCCATTGATGAAGATGGCAGCGTAGACAGTTCACCCTCCTCATCAGATTTGGCGAAATCACGCATTCAACTTTCGCTCCATGGAATAGAAGTGCCGTCTGATCTATTTGCGCCATCATGGCGCAGGCAGAAGGGGGAAGCGCATCTAAAATGGCCATTTCCGATGCTCGGAATACTTGATGTGTGCTCAAATCGCAATCTAGATTTAAACTCAGCGAGGACTCAAATTTTACTTGGCGACAAGTGGGATGACTTCGAAGAGACTCTAGCGTATGTCATCTCTAAAGGTATATTTGAAAGCGTAAGTGAACCATACCGAGAAAAATTAATCGCAATGTTAAAAGAAAAAGGAATCTCTGATAATTTTAAAATAGGAATGGAGAGAGCGATTAAAAGCCCATGAGCATATATAAAAACGCGATTAATTCCATCGAACTTGGCGTTGAAGACTTTCGTTCACCCGATCCCAAAAGAGCCCTCTCTGCCACCAGAAATATTGTGGCAGGTGTTTTGTTGCTGGTGAAACACAAGCTTCAATTATTGAGCCCCAGCGACTCAGATGATGCATTAATCAAGCAACGGGTCCTACCTGCACTTGACGACGCGGGCAATGTCTCTTGGCTTGGATCAGGGAAAAAGACCGTTGATTTTCAACAAATCGAAGAACGCTGCAAGAGCCTCGGAATAAATTTAGACACAAAGCGATTAGGAAAGATCGTTGCATACAGAAACCGCATCGAACACTACTACGACGATACGACCCCATCGAACGTCAGAGAGTTATTAGGACAGTCATTCCTGATTATTCGCGATTTTTTGCGAGATGAGCTTGGTCTTGATCCACAGGAAGAATTTGACCCCGAAGTTTGGTCGACATTAGTGGACAATAATGAAGTTTACGAAAGAGAGCGCTTAGACTGCGTGAATCGAATCGGTCTAATTGATTGGCATTTTGACGCGCTCAACGAAGCCTTGCAGGAAGTAAGTTGTTTGAGTTGTATGTCGACTCTAGTGGATGTCGAAAATACTGATGTTAAGCGTGAAGACGCCGTCTTTAAATGCCGCTCCTGTGGAACCAACGCACCTTTCGGATTTATGGCAGATCGCGCCGTTTCAGAATTCTATTTATCCGAAAACATATCTTCGATTCAGGATGGGGGTGATCCAGCAGTCATTTTATGCCCTGAGTGTGGCCTTGATACATATGACCTTGAAGAAAACTGCTGTCTGGTATGCGAAGAATCGATGGAAACCGAGTGTAGTCATTGCAGCTGTTCCATACCAACAACAGAACTTGATGGAAGTGGGATTTGCGGCTACTGCGCTCAGGTTCACTTTAAGGACGACTAGTTCCATGGGATTAAACCCAAAGTATGAAGAATCAAACACGCGCAACCCCATGCCTGAATCCCAAAACACCAAATACAAGCAAACTTGGCGGGACGAGTATCTGAGCGCAAAAAGAGGTCGAACGCAAAATATAAAGATTTAGCCAAAAAAATAGAATTCAACTAATCAAATCATCATCAAATGAGCGAAATTAAAACTCTCACAAAAGTAAACTCTAGTATGCTCTATGCCGTGGGCTATGATCCAAAGGCGAAAATCCTTGAGGTCGTATTCAGCAAAGGGAAAATATGGAGATATTATGATGTCCCACAAAGTGTTTATGAAGGGTTGCTCACGACACGGTCTGTTGGCTCCTACATGAACAGTCACGTTATTGACTGCTACGACGATGAACCTTGCTGAAGTTGCGCCAGCTATCCCCCACTATCAGCAACAACATCAGCCTTTAGCTCGATCAAGACCGCTTGGCTTGATTTGCCTCTTTCCATTCCCCGGAAATTTCATAAAACTTTTCAATAGATGAAATTAAAAAGCGTCACATTTCAGAATTTCAGGGGGATTAAGAACCTCCAATTAGACCTCCACCCGAGGTTGACCGTTCTGGTAGCTGAGAATGGTGGCGGCAAGACAACTATCTTGGACGGCATAGCCAAAGGGCTCGCCCCGGTTCTGCGCTTTTTGTCGAGTCCCGAGCAACGCCTTTCGGCGATCGGGTTGGGATTAGACGATCAGGACTTCCGGTTGCTGGATATTTCTGAGAAAAGGCCAAATCAACCTACGAAAACAGCCGATTACACTCGGATTGAAATGGAGGCAACCAACGGTTTAAACTGGGATGTGCAGCGCTCCAAGGCAGGCAAGCAACCACCGACTAAGGTCGGGCAAACGAAGTTGAAGCGGTATTGTACCGACAAGCTGTTGAATCTGGATGCGGGTCAACCGACCATGCTGCCGGTTCTGGCCTATTACGGGACGCAGCGTGGTAATATTGGCATCCCCGAGCGCTTACGGGCACCGAATGCGAATTACGATTATCCGACAGCGGCACTCTTCGAAACGCTCAATGCGAAAGGTGATTTCAAAGAGGCGGTTAAATGGTTTTTCGCCGAAGAGTCGAGCGAACTCCGGAGCAACAAAGGACGTCCGCTTCAGGACTTCTCACTTTCGCCGACTCTAGAAGCGGTGCGTGCTTCGATCACAGAGGTGCTCGGCGATTCGTTTACCAACCCTCACTTCAACAAACGAAATAAGTTTGTTGTGGAGACAGCCGATGGAAGTGAAGAACTTCAAGTCGCTCAACTCAGTATGGGTTATCAGAGCATGCTCGCACTTGCGATGGATTACGCACGCCGTTTGGCGGTGGCCAATCCGCATCTCTATGAGTGCGATACACCCGACTTCGAATTCGAGAATGAAGTCAATGAGTTCGGTGGATTTTACAACAATGCGGTGGAACGTTTGCACGGCTTTGGTTTCGCACCATCGATTATTTTAATCGACGAAGTTGACCTGCACCTGCACCCCGAGTGGCAGCAACGGGTATTGGACGACCTGATGCGCACCTTTCCAAATACTCAGTTCATTGTGACAACGCATAGCCCACAAGTATTGAGCGCAGTGAAGAATGAATCGATCCGCACCTTGAACCTAAATAAAGCTGGCGATATTGAAGCGCGCATGCCTCCGCAGCAAACCCGTGGCGTTGAGAATGCAGATATTTTGGCAAAGGTGATGGGGGTCGATCCCATTCCCCCGGTGCCGGAAGCCAAATGGTTGAAAGACTACATTGCTCTAATCGAAACGGACGAAGCGGAATCATTCAAGGCCGTTGAACTAAGGCAGCAACTTGAAGCACATTTTGGAGAAAAACATCCACTGATCACCGACTGTGACCGGTTAATGCGCTTCCAAAAGTTCAAACTGAAAAGGGAGAGTTAGCCCGCAGTCGCCATGCACAAACTCGACCGCAAGCAAGCCTTATCCCCGTCCTGTTTAGGCAACTGCGATCCGAAAACCCACAACTGGGAATCGGGCAATCCGCCACTGGATAAAAAAGAAATCCGCGAATCATTGGAACAGATGCAAGGCACACGTTGCGCCTACTGCGAAGGTAATGTTTACAACGACGGCCATATCGAACACTTCCGTAGAAAATACCACCATCCACACTTATGCTTCGATTGGAGTAATCTGTTTTTAGCCTGTGGATCTAACAAGCACTGCGGACACTATAAAGATCGAAGAAGAGCCAAAGCTTATAAACCGGAAGATCTAGTCAAACCCGACGAGGACGAACCGGATGACTACTTTTACGCCCACTCGACCGGCGAAATCCGAATCCGGAGCGGCATATCGGCAGATAAAGAAGCCCGAGCGAAGGAGACCTTACGCGTCTTTAATCTGAACCAAGGTGGTCTCGTCGGTGCCAGAGCCAGTGCGCTGAAATCTTATCGAAGACAAGCTCAGGATATAGTTGAAGCACTCATGGATTTTGAACCGGATGAGCGGCGGGAGTTTATTACCGATGAAATAGAGAGCACTAAAGATGACGAATATTGGACAACGATCCGTCATTTCTTCGAGAAGCTTCATTAAGCTTCAGCGACCCCATGCCTGAATCCCAAAACACCGAATACAAGCAGACTTGGCGGGACGAGACCGGCAATTACTGAATACAGCCTTGCGTTAACGGCAAATTGACGGCAATTTAACGGCATAATTCATTCAACCGCAAGTGCCGATAATATGCCGTTTGAGCCAAAGTATGAGATTACGCCAGGGATTGCCCGGGCTTTGATGCGAATCGAAGCGGCGCGCGAAGCGGTGCGACATCTGCCGATCACACCGGCGGTGCTGGCCAGTTTACGTGAAACTGCCCGACTGCACACCACTCACTATTCGACGATGATCGAAGGCAATCGCCTGAGCGAAATCGAAATTAAAGAGCTGATCAAACATAAGGGGCATTTCGCTGGGCGAGAACGCGATGAAAAAGAAGTGCTCGGCTATTATGCCGCGCTGGATCACACCGAGATGCTGGCTGAAAAGCATAGCCAGTTACGCGAGTCCGACATCAAGCGAATCCATGCGCTCGTCATGGGCGGGGGGAAGCCGAAGGTAAAACCGACCGCTTATCGTGATGGTCAGAACGTGATTCGCGACAGCGCGACCCGCTCGATTGTGTATATGCCACCGGAGGCTAAAGACGTCGGCACACTCATGACGGAACTAAGCCAATGGATACGGGCCCAGGATGACCTGCCGGCTCCGCTCAAAGCAGGCATCGCCCACTATCAATATGCGACCATCCACCCTTACTACGATGGCAACGGTCGCACCGCTCGACTCATGACAACGCTGATCCTGCATCAAAGCGGCTATGGACTGAAGGGCTTGTATTCTCTGGAAGAATACTATGCACGCAACCTGCCAGCCTACTACAAGGCGCTCTCACTCGGACCTTCACATAACTACTATCTGGGACGCGCGAGCGCAGACATCACACCATGGGTGGAGTATTTCTGCGTAGGGGTGGCCGAGAGTTTTGAGGCAGTCAAACGCCAAGCTGCGAGTGAAGCAAAGAAAGGAGCCAGTGATGCGTCTCCCCTCCTCCGTAAGCTCGACGCACGACAACGCAAGGCCTTGGAACTATTCAGATCCAGCGAGCTGATCTCGTCCCGGGATATTGCCCAGCTTTTTGGCTTACAAGCCAGAGCGGCCCGTATGATCTGTCAAAAATGGGTTGAGGCCGGGTTCATTATCGTGAACGATCCTGCAAAAAAGAGCCGAACGTATGCACTCAATCAAGCATGGCAAAGCCTGGTAAGTTATGATGCCTGAATCCCAAAACACCGAATACAAGCAGTCTTGGCGGGACGAGTATCTGAAATGGATCTCGGGCTTCGCCAATGCCGAAGGCGGTGTGCTGGTGATCGGGCGCGATGATGCGGGTACTGCAAACCGGAAAGAAGCGGTTGGTAGCAGCGGACAGTAATTGCCGGATTTTACCGGAAAAAAATAAAAAGTAGAAATTTCATCCCACTGAATATTAGCGCTTTAAAGCGCCTATACCACAAATACGCGACTTGCACTTTTGCCGGATTCTGCCGGAATGTTAGATCAGACGGTAAGAAATCCCCTCCACAAGAAAACCACTAAACATTCGATTTTAGCGCTTAAACCACGCACTCTACCTGAATGAACACTCCACAGAGCTCAGAAACGATTGAGACCGCCTTCGCGCAACTCTCTGGTGTCGCCTTTGATAAGGCGAGAGACCTGGCACTGAGCAGCGGTCAAGGTGTCTTACAGGTCGAGAGCGGTGCTCTCTACCGCTGTTTCGCAGAAGGCAGAAAGGAATTCATTAAAAAGGTGGCTCCCTCTGTTCGAATCGACCCAAGCAAGCCTTTCAAGCTCTAGCCACAATGACGACTCCTCGTATCAGGATGTTTGCCGGGCCGAATGCTTCGGGCAAAAATGAGATAAAGCAGACAAAAGGCATACATTCAGTTGACAGTTCATTTATTATTTGAGACCCTATTTTCATGGCAACTAAACTGGACATTGATGTTTTCGACCGAACAAACCGGCTCAGCGCTGCCCTGGAGAAGGCGGAGCAAACCAATAAGCGCAGCAGTCGCTTTCATTTTGCGGTAAAACGCTACAAGCAGTTTCAGGCGAATAAACAGACTAAGGGCGGTTTTTGCATTGTACACATTAGCAGCAAAACTTTGGGCTTGGAGCAGCTGCGCGAACTGCGCAAACGACTTGACAGTAAGCAATGGCGAGGCGTGGTGGCAGTGTTAAACAGTAAACTGGCTGGCGATACACAGTTTCAACGCGTGTTGTTTCAACCAGGCCGAACCGATGCGCTACGTTTTATTATGGACGACAAAGCGGATGAAACCCCAAAAGCTGTTGTCGAACATTTGAACGATCTGATTGATGCGGTTGGCACCGAAGATAGCCATGAAATCAGTAAAGCCTTCCACCGGCCCTACCTCGAAGCTAGCCTACCGATCCGGAACCCGAAGAGTCAGCGATTGGATGCCAAATTGATTATCGATTATTTTGGCCTTGGGCTGCGCGAATTGGCTCGTATCTTAGGCAAAAATCACGCTACTGTTGATAAGACACCAGACAGTAAAAACCTCCAAGCCCAACTGCAGCCCTTCGAGGCGATTCTGCGAGGGCGAATTTTAGTCGAACATGACGATACACTTTTCCGGCAATGGTTAAACACCGCATGCGAAGAATTTCCTGAGCGTGAGGGAAAAGTGCCAACGCCGATGGATATCATCCGTATGGGGCATCCCGAAGTCGTGGCGACACTCGTTGACGAAGCCTTAACTGGTCAACCTGCCTAAAGACTGAAGATGCTATCCGCTGGAGAACTTCATACCGTTATTAGCCAGGTTCAAGGCACGCCCTACAAGGAAGTGCTCACCCGCTATGTGGATAGTGATGCATTCGATACAGGCAACAGGAACTGTTTTTACGACTTGGGGCCGCACCAAGAAGGAAAAAGGTATACACCTAAAGGCGGTGCACGAGGGATCTATATTGCCGAGGGCGTGCCGACTGCGCTCGGAGAAGCGACACAGAAGGGCCTTGCAGCACTTAAACCAGATCGAATCGCGACCAGACTCCAGATGGACATGAGTGTTGAGCTAAAGAGCGTTCTGAATTTGGGCGACGCTAGAATACGCCGACGCCTTCAAACTTCAATTGAAGAACTGAAATCACCATGGAAAGGTGGCCTACTTCCACCCTACTCCTGGTCGGCGACATGGCTGTTGGGGGAAGCCGTTTTTGAAAGCGAACGCTTTGACGGCATACGCTTTCCTTCGGCTAAAGTTAACCGACACTACTGTGTGCTGATTCTCACGGAGCGAATGAGTAAAAGCTCAAAACTTTCCGCACATCGCCCAGGCGAAGGACTCGTTTCGTTAACTGGTGACTTTAAGCTACGACCATGAGTAAAATCGGTAAAGCAGAACGCGTCACTCAGAACCGCGTCATCGGTCTTTTTCGAGACGTGCTCGGTTACACCTATCTCGGCGACTGGGAGGAGCGCGAGGGCAATTCCAACATCGAGGAAGCCGAACTGACGCGGTGGCTCAGCAAGCGGGGCTACACGCCCGAGCAAATCAGCCAGGCCATCACTCAGCTCCACCGCCGCGCAGATAAGGGCGGACGCGACCTCTACTACATCAATCAGGATGTTTATCAATATTTGCGCTACGGCGTGCCGGTCAAAGTCGAGGCGGGCAAGGTCACAGAAACCGTCCACCTGATCGATTGGAAAAACCCAGCGGCCAACGACTTTGCCATCGCCGAGGAAGTCACCCTGAAAGGAGGCCACGAGCGGCGACCGGATCTGGTGCTCTACGTCAATGGTCTCGCCGTCGGCGTGATCGAGCTCAAGAGCAGCCGCGTCGGGATCAGTGAGGGCATCCGGCAGCTCATTTCCAATCAGCAACCTGAATTCAACGAATGGTTCTTCAGCACCGCTCAACTGCTCTTCGCTGGCAGTGACACGGAAGGCCTTCAATACGGCACCGTGGGCACGCCGGAAAAATACTTCCTTAAATGGAAAGAAGACGAATCCGACAACGAGGGCTACAAGCTGGATAAGTATCTGGCCAAGATGTGTCGCAAGGAGCGCCTGATCGAGCTGATGCACGACTTCATCCTCTTTGATGGTGGGGTCAAGAAGGTGCCGCGCGTGCACCAGTATTTCGGGATCAAGGAAGCGCAAAAACATGCCGAGCGCCACGAGGGCGGCATCATTTGGCACACCCAAGGCAGCGGTAAGAGCATCGTAATGGTGCTCCTCGCGAAGTGGATTTTGGAAAACAATGCCAACGCGCGCATCGTCATTGTGACCGACCGCGACGAGCTGGATAAGCAAATCGAGGGTGTGCTCAAGCAATCGGGCGTCGTGCCGGACAACGACAAGGTGCGCGCGGCGAGTGGCGATGATTTAATGAAGAAGTTGGCCAAGCCGACCCCGCGCCTCATCTGCACCCTGGTGCATAAGTTCGCCCCACGGGGTGAAGCGGACTTTGATCAATTTATCAGCGACCTGGAAGGTGCCCCCAGCCAAACGGTGGGCGATGTCTTTGTCTTCGTCGATGAGTGCCACCGCACCCAGAGCGGCCGGCTCAACACCGCGATGAAAGCGATCATGCCAAATGCGGTCTTCGTCGGCTTCACCGGCACTCCCCTCCTCAAGAAGGACAAGCAGACCACGATGGAGGTTTTTGGCAACTACATCCACCGCTACAAGTTCAGTGAAGCGGTCGAAGACGAGGTGGTGCTGGATTTGATCTACGAAGCCCGCGATATCGACCAAAAGCTCGGCTCGGTGGATAAAATTGACAAGTGGTTTGATACTAAAACCCAAGGACTCAACGACTGGCAGAAGGATGAATTGAAAAAGAAATGGGGCACCATGCAAAAGGTGCTCAGCTCGAAGTCACGCATGTCGCGAATCGTGGCAGACATCATTACAGATTTTGGAACTAAAACGCGTTTAAATAATCAGCGCGGCAACGCCATTCTCGTAGCCAAGAGCATCTATGAAGCCTGTCGCTACTTTGAACTCTTTAATACCAAGGAAGCGGGTTTCAAAGGTAAATGCGCGGTCATCACCTCCTACAACCCACATGCGGGGGACGTCTCCAAAGAAGACACCGGAGCGGATAGCGAAACCGCGACACAATTTATCTACGACACCTATACCAAACTACAAAAAGAGGTCGTCGCCCTACCCAACCAATCAAAGACCAAGACCTACGAGGACGAAGCCAAGCGGAAGTTCATCAAAGAACCCGCGCAAATGAAGCTTTTGGTCGTGGTCGATAAGTTGCTCACCGGTTTCGACGCACCGCCTTGCACCTACCTTTACATCGATAAGTCAATGCAGGATCACGGGCTCTTCCAAGCGATCTGCCGCACCAATCGACTAGACGGAGAGGACAAAGACTTCGGCTACATCGTCGACTATATGGATCTCTTTAAAAAGGTCGAGGATGCCATCGCCGTTTACTCCTCTGAGATTGACCATCAAGACGACGGTAAAAGCTCAGAAATTCTGTTGCAGGATCGATTGAAGAAAGGCCGCGAGCGCTTGGATGCGGCCATCGAAAAGCTCGCCTTACTCTGCGAGCCTGTGGAGCCACCCCAGGAAGAACTCGACTACATCCACTACTTCTGCGGTAACACGGAAATCCCCAGCGACCTCGAAGAGCGCGAGCCACAGCGTGCCGGGCTCTACAAGGGCATCGCCACCCTCATTCGTGCCTATGCCAATATCTCCGACGAACTGTCGGCTGCGGGCTATTCGCCCCATGACTGCGAGCGCTTGGAGAAGCAGACCAAGCACTACGTCTGGTTGCGCGACACGGTTCGCAATGCGAGTGATGAGTATCTGGATACCAAGGCCTACGAAGCCGACATGCGGCATTTGATCGACAACTACATCAGTGCGGAGGAACCAAAGAAGATTTCTGACTTTGAAGACGTTTCCTTGATCGAACTGATCGTCAAGACGGGTATCGCCGATGCGATCGCCGAGCGTCTTGGTAATTTGAAAAGTCAACAATCCGTCGCTGAGACGATTGAGAACAATGTCCGTAGCAAAATAATAAAGGATCATCTCACGAACCCGGCCTATTACGAAAAAATGTCGGAACTCTTGGACGAGGTCATCGCCGACCGCAAACGGAAGGCCATCGATTATAAAACCTACTTAGGCAGAATCGCGGAACTGGCCAAGAATGTGGATGCAGGCCATACCGAGGACACCCCCGATGCGATCAAGAAGAGCAAAGCCCTCGCAGCGATCTACACCAACTTACAAAGCTTTACTACGCAGCAGGCCGCCGAAGGCAAGGCACCCTACTCCAAGGATGCGCAGTTGCTGCTGGCCCAGGTAATCGATGCCAAAGTGCGCGAAGTGAAACCGGCCGGCTTCCGAGGCAATCAAGCTAAGGAAAACGTCATTAAAGCAGCCCTTCTCCCGCTGCTCGACGATGATGTGAATGAAGTCATTCGTCTGTTCGACATCATCAAACAGCAATCGGAATACTAATGCTGGATCGCTTACAGTTGGGCGAGTTACGCTGCGACGTTCGCCGGAAGGACATTAAGAACGTCCACCTCAGCGTGCACCCACCAACAGGTCATGTCACGGTCTCAGCCCCCGAGCATATGAAGCTGGATACGATCCGCGTCTATGTCATCTCAAAGCTCGACTGGATTCAATCACAACGCCGTAAGATGGCCAGACAAGATCGCCAGACTCCCCGCGAGTATCTTGAAAGGGAAAGCCATTACCTCTGGGGCAAGCGCTACCTACTCTCGATTCAGGAAGAGGACAGCCCGCCCACTGTTACACTCTCACACCAGAAGCTTTTACTGACGGTGCGGCCCGGCACAACCCAAGCGAAACGGGAAGCCATTCTCGAAGAGTGGTATCGTCAGCAGCTCAAAGCAGAAATCCCTAAACTCATCCATAAATGGGAATCGCGGCTGGGAGTCAGCGTGGAAAAGTTCTACGTCCGGCGCATGAAAACTAAATGGGGCAGCTGCACTCAAGATAAAGGGACGATACGCCTCAACACCGAGCTCGCGAAAAAGCCCAAGCCCTGCCTGGAATACTTGGTCGTGCATGAGATGATTCATCTTATAGAGCCCACCCACAACGACCACTTCGTCGGCCTCATGGATCTTCATCTGCCCAATTGGAGAATAACCCGAAACGTCCTCAACGATCTGCCCGTCCGGCATGAAGACTGGCGGTATTAGCGCTCCTTGCAAAACAGGAGTTTTGCGTTCCCGGGAACGCAGCTCTCCCGAGCTGCGCATTCAGCAGCCTTATATCCCCCCTTTTCTACCCGCGCGACACCAGCCAAAGGGCTTGATACGGATTGATGGTAAAACCGCGCGCTGCGGCCTTTACCTCACGGGCGCGGAGAATGTCGTAAAAGGTTTTTGCCTTTTTGAAGGTCGGGTCCGGGCAAAGTTCCTTAACCTGCTTTGTCTGATTGGTGAGATTGAAGATACAAAAGACATTTTCGTTTCCATCCAGTGAGGTGCGCTTATGCACGAACAGGTCGGTATCGATTTCAAAGACCTCCTGCGGAGCGTCCGGGTGAAATGCCGGGTGCTCGGTGCGGCGGCGCAGCATTCGCGTATAGCGATTAAAGACGAGTTTACCGACCCCCTCTTTCAGGTGTGCTTTCAATTCAGGCAGCTCCCATTTGCGACGGTTGATCGTTCGATTCTCGCCGGTTTCCTCGACGCCTTCGGTGTAATTAGATGTCGCGGTCAGGCTGTGAAAGTAGATACCCGGCACGCCTCGCATAGACAGTGCCAGTGCTTGTGAGCAAAGAAAACGAGCGGCACCCAGCTTGGTGTCTTCCGGAATAGAAAGCGCCGAGTAGAAAGTGATGTTCAGCTCATAGGGCTGCTTTGACCCATCCGGCATTGAGCGCCAGTTAACGCGGCCTCCAGCCTTTTCAACATGGTCGATCAGCAAATCCCGCTCTTTAGTCGGAAGGATGCCCTCGACCGGACGGACACCGACCCCGTCGTGGCTGGCCGTAAAATTAAAGAATGTGCAGCCCTCGGGTGGCGGCGCAAGTTCCTGGGCCCACTTGGTGAGATAGCTGCCATTGCCGGTGGTGAAGGCGTGGAGTAAAAGCGGCGGCAGACTGAATTGATAGACCATATGGGCCTCATCGCCATTACCAAAGTAGCTTATATTCTCAGCGTGTGGCACATTGGTCTCTGTCATGATGATCGCTCGCGGCGCAACAATCTCGCAGACATCGCGCAAGAGCTTTACCATCTCGTGCGTCTCGGGCAAGTGCAGGCAATTTGTGCCCAACTGCTTCCAGAGAAATGCAACAGCATCCAGGCGGGCAATACGCATCCCCTTAGACAGGTAGAGAAAAAGGATATCGAGAAACTCGAAAAAAACCTCGGGATTCTGCCAATTCAGATCGACCTGATCGGGCGAGAACGTCGTCCAGATGTGTGAGTCTCCGTCGCGCGTCCGGGTCTTCGTCAAGAGCGGCGTTGTGCGCGGGCGGACGACCTCGCCGTAATCCTTCTTCGGATCCATTTCCAGAAAATAGTGCCGGGCAGGCTCGACTCCAGCCACGTAATCCTTGAACCAACTGCTTTTTGAGGAGCAGTGATTTAGAACTATATCGAACATCAGATCGAAGTTCTGACCGAGAGCCACCACATCACTCCACTCGCCGCAGTCGGAATCGACCTTGCGGTAGTCGATCACAGAGAAGCCGTCATCCGAGGACCAGGGGAAAAACGGCAGCAGATGAATCGTGCGAATCGCACCCTTCAGGTGTTTACGCGAAAACGTGTTGAGCGCCTGCAGCGGCGCACAGGCCTCTCCGTCGCGAACGGTGTCGGCATAGGTGATCAGCACACTGTCGCGCTCGTCCCATTTATCAGTATCAAGCGAAATGTCGACGCCCACGCCATAACGGCCAATCACCATAACAAAGCGCTCCAGCAGCTTCTCCGCCTGACTGCCGTAGAGCCGCTCAAAGCGCTTACGTATGACCCGAATTTGGTCTTTGGAAATCACTTTGATCATTTGCTCACCTCCCGAATGCGTGGCTTTGAGCTGGGTGCATCACCGGTCAACATGGCGATATGGTGGCGTAACACACGTCGTAATACAGTGTAACTGTAGAAGCGGCGGGCGATCTTATAGTTATGGTCGACGATGGATTTACGGTGCTTCTTATCTTCAATAACGCTGCGCACTTCTTCGAGTAGCTCGGGCGTAATAAATCCGTCCATCTCGATTAACTTGAAACCTTTGGGTTCAATATCCTGAACGTAGATCGAGTAGCGGTTGATCACAACAGGGACTTTGAAGTAGATCGCTTCAAGTAATGCATTACCAAAGCCTTCATAGGTGCTTGGATAGGTCATTAAGTCGGCGTGTTTGTAGATATCCCAAAGTGTATAAATCTTATTCCCCTGATGGTCGACCTGACGAACCTCGCCAATGCGTGCCGCAAAGAATCGCAAGTCCACGCCCTCCTGCCGGGCCATCTCCTCAAGCTGATGCTTGTAGCCAAGACCCTCATCTCCAGCATCATGGGAGATGACGAGTTTATAGCGGTCATCATTGAGCAGGCCGACCATTTTGATGGCATGCTCAATACCCTTGCGCGGAACGATACGCGTCGGCTGGAGGATGAGCACGTCATCTTCGCTGATGCCAATTTCCTTACGGATGTCCGCCGTGTAAGGATCGGCTTTCGGAGGCGGGTTATCGAAGTCGAACACGTTCGGCATCAAAGTCGAGGTGACTCCTTTACGCAGAGCGAGTTGCTCCAGCGCAGCCTGGTTAATGCCGATATGATGAATGTTGGGCAGGCTGGGCGGAAAGGCCATGTCGAGATAGTCCTTCACCGCGCCGATAGAGAAGCGCGTCCTTTCCCAATAGAAATCGTGATGGTGTGCAATGGCGGGCATTTGGGTTTCCGCCAAAAATTCTGTCACAGCGATGCCGAGCGGCACGTGCATCGGAATCGCGAGCACATTTTGCGGGATTAAAATATCAATGCCGTGGTAGTTAACGAAGTCGTAAAGCGTCTGCTTAAGGTAATCGGCCATCGTGTTGATACGCTCAGTCACCTCAGGGTTCCGGCGGGTATGCCCCCAGATTCGCTCGTTGATCCATTCGTTCTCCGGGTGGCCAAAATAGGCCTCCGGCACACAAAAGCTACAGCCTGGCTCGCGATCGTTACGCCCACTATACCAGTAGCTGACATGCTCATCATCCCAAAGCACTTCGGCCCACTTGGCACTCTCCAGCGACACGCCATCCGAACCGGCAAAACGAGTGGAAATAAAACCTATATTCTTTGACATGGAGCTGACGCGTTACGTTCGAGGGAGTATTCGACAAGCATTCAAAGCTTCAAGCATTATTAGGGCCAGAATTCGGATTAAACAGATAAACAGAGGATTTTAAAGCGAGTGTGTGACTCGCATAAGGCGGAATTCAATAATGTGCAAAACCAAGCCTGCTCTGGTGCTCTACATAACGGCTGTCGCCGATGTGCTACAATATCGTAGGGGTGCACCTTGCCGAAGGCCGTGAGCATGTCGAACGGGGGCACCCGCGGAACTGGCGGGGAGCTTTGGCGCTTATCGTTTGCCACGCAAGTGACGAGGACTTCGCAAGCAAAGCCCCTACTGTGCGGCTTTACCCTTTTGCTTACGCTCCGCACCCTTCGCTCTGGGATGATGCAGCGCATGCTCATCAGCCAATCGCGCCGATTGCACGGAGGTATAGATCTGCGTGGTTGAAATATCCGAATGGCCGAGCATTTCCTGAATAGCCCGTAGATCTGCTCCACCTTCGAGCAAATGCGTCGCAAAAGAGTGGCGCAGCAGGTGCGGCTTGATCGGCTTTTTGATGCCGGCTCTCTTAGCGCAGCCTTTAATCATCACCCAAACCATCTTTCGGGAGATTGCTTTACCCTGCTGACTGAGAAACAACTCACTACCTGTATGCGGCTTGACGAACTTATCGCGCCCTCCGGAGAGGTAATCACGCACTGCGGCAACGGCAGCACTTCCAATGGGGACAATCCGCTCCTTCGAGCCTTTACCAAAGACCCGAACAAAGCCCTCATCCAAATCGACACTCTGCAACAGTAAACCGCAGAGCTCGGAGACGCGCAGTCCGCTGCTGTAAAACATTTCGAGGATCGCACGGTCTCTCAAACCGTGAGGCGTCGCCATCGATGGCGCATCGAGCAATCGCTTGACTTCCTCAGGGGACAACACATCCGGCAGCTTTCTCGATGACTTTGGCGAGCTGGCGAGTTCCGTAAAATCATCCTTCCGGATATTCTCACTGACGAGATGGCGCGCCAGCATGCGAAGGGCTGAGAGCTTACGCGACTGACTCGTGCGCGCATAATCTTGAGTGCTTAACTGTGCCGTCCATTTGCTCACGTGAGCTGTGTCCACGGCGCACCAATCCGCCGCGCCCTGCGCTTTCATAAAGCGTGCACACTGAACAATGTCGCGAGCGTAGGCACTGATGGTATTATTGGACAACCCACGTTCCAGCTCCAACCAGGCGAGAAAGCTCTCAACCGGCTCTGCATAGTTTGATGGAATTGCATCCAGAGGATCGGTGATCATCGTCTGTTAGGCTGGAATATGGTTGATTATGAAAAAGTTTTTACTTTCGAGATACGTGTGTAGCCGAACGCCTTCGCGTTTGGTCGAATGCTGCGACCGAAGCGGAAGCGCTTCGGCTACGGCTATAGTCTAGTTCGAGGCAATAGGTCATATTACATGGCGCCCTAACAAGCGCCTTGCAAGCAATGAAAGGAGCCGCAAAGTATGCACATTAATGAATGCCGACACCTCAAGTGATGACTCGATCAAGCCCACCGACCTGCGTGGCATACTGAAGTATGTGCCCATGTTTCGTGAGCACGTCTTTGTGATTGCGATCGACGGCAGCCTTGTTGCCCATGAGATGTTTCGCAACGTCCTGCTCGATATCGCAGTGCTTCGCTCCCTGAATATAAAAGTCGTGCTCGTCCACGGGATCGGGCAGCAGTTGCGCGAACTCGGCGAGTCCCGTTCGGTCCGTATCTCCGACCCTTACGGCGAAAGAGCGACCGACCAAGCGACACTTGAACTCGCGACGGAAGCGACCGCAGCAGTCAACCTGCAGATTGTTCAGGGCCTGACTAAGAACAAGCTGCGCTGCGCTGCGACCAATGCCGTAAGAAGCAAAGAAATTGGAGTGCTTAAGGGCGAAGACCAACTACTCAGCGGCAACGTCGACAAGCTGGACATCAAGCTCATGCACCAACTCCTCGACAGCGACACGATACCAGTCGTTGCTCCGATGGCATTCAACCGCGAAGGCGATTCTTTGCGCCTTAATTCAGATCACTTAGCGGCTGAACTCGCGTCTAGCCTGGACGCCTCAAAGCTAATCTTTCTGACAACCCACGAGAGCTTGAGAGTCGATGGCGCTCTCGTGACAAATCTTCCGGTGGCTGAGCTGGAGGCTTTGCTCGAAAATCCTGCCAGTGAGACAATTCCGGAACGACTACGCAGTAAAGCTGCCTACGCAACAAAAGCCATACGTTCCGGCACGCCGCGCGCGCACATTCTCGATGGCCGCATCTTCGGCGTCCTGCTGAACGAAATTTTTGATAAGGTCGGCGTCGGCACCATGGTCTATAGTAACGAATACGAATCGATCCGCCCCGCCGTTCGCTCCGACTCGCACTCGATTTTCAACATCACTCGTAACGCGGTTAAGAATGATGCACTACTCGAACGCTCGTTGGACTATGTGGAGTCCGAGATCGCTAACTTCCTGGTTTATGAAATCGATGGCAGCATCATTGGCTGCATCCACCTGCGGACATACAATGGCGGCGACATCCTCGAAATCGGTAGCGTTTACGTGCAGCGCTTCTATCAGAAAAAAGGCGTGGGGCGCCGCCTGATCGAATACGTCTGTCAAGAGGCCAGAGGCGGTGGCACCCAGCGCGTCATCGCATTGACGACCCAAGCTGCTCAATTTTTCACCACGGTCTGCCAGTTCACCGAAGGCAACTACGATGACTTACCTAAGGAACGGGCAGACGAAGCTAAATCCAACGGGCGAAATTCGAAGGTATTCTACCTCGATGTTAAGTAGCGGCGAGCGCCATGGAGCTTTACCACACGACCGATGCGGATGGAATTTCCATCCTGAATCCTGATGAAGAGGCGATGCGGGATTTGCTTGAGCGACTGGATGACCCGGGTGCAGATGAAGCGGAGCACCCGGATGTCACACTCATCCATGACCCGAGCGCATGGTCGGTGTCCGTTTTTCCGAGCGGCACGATTACCCTAGAGAACCTGAACGAACCGGACGGCGCGCCACGATTCATGTTAAAAGTGAGCCGGGTCGAGACGCTCAAGGTGTGGATTGAACTCTCGCGCGGCGAGATTGAGAAAGTCCAGAGTCGCCCATGGATAAACGATGCGGATGGTGCCGCAGCAGATTAGTTTTAATCTGGTCGTGCAGGTGCGGCCGGAATGACACTAATGGAGTTTCAAATATGTTTTTCACTGATGTAGTGAGCGGGTCTTGAGCGGGCGTAAAAGGATATAGCTCCTTTATCTCGCGATTTGAATACGTCCGCAAAGCCAAAGGGGTCGGTCCTGGCATAAAGCCAGTCGCTACGACGCTTCCTTTGAATAAACTTATTTAAAGGAATACTAGTGCGCAGCAGTCGTCTCCAACCAACAAGCGACCAGGACAAAATCTTCAACGAACCTAAAGCGGAACTGCAGTTTCGGCGCTATGGCGCGCAGTTCGTCAGGGAAGCGTTCCGAAATTGAAGCGACGTGAAGGCACCCATCTGCCTCATTCACGTCAAGGACCAGATCATGGAAATTAGCATGCGTGAACCACAGCGGATACTGCGCTTTAAAGAAGGCCTCTTTGGCACAAAAGATAAGTGACGCCTTTTTTTGATTCGACTGCACAAAGGACTGCTCATCGGGATGGACTGTCCTCGTCACAGCCGCAGGACTTAATCGATTGGTTTTTTCCAAGTCGAAACCAAGTGTCCGATAATTGGTTCGCATCCCTGCTATGGTCGCACAGTAGCCTTTCGAGTGGGAAATACAAGCGACTGCACCTTTTGGCCACATAGGGAGACCGTCGCTATCCGATAAGATTGGTCTTGCGGGAAAGCCCAACTGCTTAAGTGCGTCACGCGCGCAATCACGACCTGCGACGAATTCACGCTTTCGATAATCCCGGGCAGTTCGTAAACTGTCCCGCTCCAAAGAAAATTCGAAAGTCGGCTCTTCAGGTATTAAGCAAACACTGTGCGAAATGTCCTCCGGCAATAAGTCGCGGAGTGCTAAATCAATTAAAGACGTGTCAAAGGAATCGCTCAATATAAGATCAAAACAGATGCATCTTTATCGCGAAGATGCAAGTATTCTTGCCACAAGTCTGCGGGCGGTTAAATCCGTAGTATGGTTCGCACTTTTTTAATCGCTGCATTCCTTTGCATCTTCTGCCAATTGCACGGCGAAGAAGGGAATAGCCAGACTTGGGAAACGCTGAAAAACTGTCGCCTGGTCCAGGCTCCTTTGAACGACGGGGACAGTTTCATGGTGGATCACAACGGGCAGAAATACGCCCTGCGCATCTATTGGGTCGATGCCCCGGAAAGCACAAGCGGTGACCTCAGACTTTTACAAGAACAAGCCCGCTACTTCTCAATTCCTGAAGCGCAAGTCACTGATAGCGGGCAATTGGCCAAAAGAGTCACCCGAAACTTCCTGCGAGGTGAGTTCACCGTGCACACAAAATGGGAGGATGCCCGGGGAGCGGGTTCCAGCGGCAAGAGCTATTATGCAGTCTTTGAAAAAGACGGAGAATACCTCTCACAGGAACTTGTGGCTCAGGGCTTGGCCCGGATTTACGGAATGCCCCCAAATGACAGATGGCCGAACGGCCCGAGCCCTCGTGCCTACTTGAGTCGATTAAAAAACAGCGAGCGAGCCGCTCAGCAGGATGAAGACGGAATCTGGGGCCTGGCCAAAGGCTCAATTCAAATGTCCGGCCTACAATCCCTCATCGCCGGCAGCCAAGCCGGCGGCCAAGGCCTGCGCACCGCGCAACAAGACGATCGCAGTGTTGTCCTGAAAAATAAAATCAACATCAACACGGCCTCCATTGGTGAGCTCGAATCCCTCCCCGGGATCGGACCGATTCTAGCTCAACGCATCATCGATGCGCGCCCGATAGATCTGATTGATTCGCTCGTCGACATATCGGGCATCAGTGCCAACACATTAGCTGGCTTCAGCCAGATGATTATAACCGAAGATCCCCCGCCTCCGGAAAAAACTATCGCCTTTTATTTAGCCGATCTGGGCCAATACCTTGACCAGGAGGTCGTCGTTGTCGTCGACAGCATCGCAGCAGTCGACGCGGTGAGCCCGAGCGGATTCAAAGCGCTCAAATTGACAACCGCCTACGGCGGCGAAGCAGGCGGCTCAATTACTTCATTTATCCCCGATGAGTTCGTCGACTCATTCACACAATTTTACAGTGAGCCGGGCAAAGAATTCACCGGACTGCTCTATGAGCAAGAAAATGGCGTCGTTTTAGTCTATCGCCGAAAATAGATCTCGGATGAACGATTGACGGGCATGCTGTAGAGAATAAAACTTCCGACATCATTTATGAGAATCAGCAACTTTACTAACTATCTTGTTCAGCCCGGCCAAAATGATAAAATGGCTAAAGTGCCTGCCGACCCATGGGACGATCTCCCTAAGGACAAAAACGAAGCGAAAGATGAGCTGATAAAACTCAATGAGAAGCTCTCCGACCTCCAGCAGCGTTTATTCGTGGATCGGCGCAAAAAGCTTCTGCTCGTGCTTCAGGGCATGGATACCAGCGGCAAGAACGGCACGATTCGCAATGTCTTTCGCGGGGTGAACCCGCAAGCCGTCCACGTGGCCAGCTTTGACAAGCCATCGACGAGGGAACGCTCACACGACTACTTATGGCGCGTGCACAAACGGGTACCCGCACTCGGCGAAATTATGATCTTTGACCGTAGCCATTACGAGGATGTGCTGGCCGTCCGGGTCAATAAATTGAAGCCTGAATCCGTCTGGCGAAAACGCTTTCGCCACATTCGCGACTTCGAGCACATGCTCTATGATGAAAATACGGTGATCATGAAGTTCTTTCTTCACATCGACCGGGACACTCAGAAAAAGCGTCTTCAGGAGCGGCTCGATACGCCGGCCAAAAACTGGAAGTTCGACGAGTCCGACCTGGTAGCCCGTAGCAAGTGGGATGAGTATATTGAGGCCTACGAAGAGGCCTTTACAGAGACGGCCTGCGAGCACGCCCCTTGGTATGTCATTCCGGCCAACAAGAAATGGGCCCGCAACCTGCTAGTTGCCAGAATGGTCGTCGCCCGCTTGGAAGACATGCATCTCAGCTACCCCGAGGTGGACTACGACCCAGCGAAAATAGTTATCGATTAACCACCAAATTTTTAATGCCCAAGTCACTGAATACGATTTTAGATAGCATCCATGAAAATCGCGAGAATCTGCATTCGATTCGTGAGATTCTGTTAGCCAATGCCATGATGGTCGGGGAAATCCCCGCCCCGACCGGCCACGAAGCCGACCGCATCACTTTTCTGAGTAATCGGTTCACTGAGGACGGGCTGCAAAACATCTCTATCGACGAGGCGGGCAATGGGATGGCCATGCTGCCGGGCAAAAAGGGCACAAAGAATATACTCGTCTGCGCGCATGTGGACACCGTCTTCAGCTCAAGCGTCGACCACGCCATGTCAGTGACTGCAAATAAGATTCAAGGCCCTGGCATCGGAGACAACAGTCTCGGGCTCGCAGCCATTGTTACTTTACCGGAGATTCTCAAACGCTTAGATGTTAGTTTTGACGACAACCTGATTCTCCTCGGCTGCACACGCAGCCTCGGCCATGGAGACCTCGGCGGGATTCGATTCTTTCTGGAAAATAATAAGCTCCCCATCCGCGCTGGCGTCAGCATTGAAGGCATCCAGCTCGGGCGCTTAAGCTATATCGGCATCGGCATGCTACGCGGCGAGATTTCAGTCAGCATGCCGTCAGCCTACGACTGGGCGAAGTTCGGAGCCACTGGAGCTGTTGCTATTCTCACCAAGGTCGTCCAGCGCATCATGGAAATTCCGATCCCGATGCAGCCGCCCACTCAGGTTATCTTCGGGTCGATCAACGGTGGCACTTCGTTCGGCACCCGCCCCACCAACGCGAATCTACGCTTCGAAATCCGCAGCGAGAAAGAAGGCATGATCACCGAGTTGAAAGAGAAAATCATCGATATCGTCGAAGAGACTGCCAACACGTCCGAAGCAGAAATTGAATTTTCGTCCGTGGCTGAACGCCAGACCGGCGGACTCGACTACGGGCACCCCATGGTTAAAGCCATGCGCCAAATACTGAAAACTTTGGAGGTAAAACCACGCATCGAACCCAGTGTTGGCGAACTGAGCCAACTTATTGAACACAACATACCCAGTGTGACGCTCGGCCTGACTCGTGGTGAGAATAAAAATGAATTTAATGAATCAATTGATATTCCACCCATCTTTGGAGGTCTTGCTCAATTGATTGCCCTTCTCCAATCCATCGACGGAGGACTTTGCGATGAGCAGTAAAATAGATAAATGGCTGGAAACGAATACGTTCCACCACGGCGAGTTCTGGGACATCCTGGAATTAGTTAAAGAGAAGGAAAAGAAGGGGCTGAAAATCTCGCTTTGCATCCCGACTCTTAACGAAGAAAAAACCATCGGCAAAGAGATCGTGATCTTCAAGTCCGAGCTCATGGAACGCTATCCGCTGATCGATGAGTTCGCAGTCATCGACTCAGGGTCAGAGGACAAGACACTTGAAGTGGCGGCCTCCTTTGGAGCCGATACGTATCTTGCCTCGGACATTTTGCCGGAGGTAGGTGACAAGCGGGGCAAGGGTGAAAACCTCTGGAAGGCGATCTACCAACTCAAGGGAGACATCATCATTTATGTGGATGCCGACATTAAAAACATCCATCCGCGCTTTGTTACTGGAATCGTCGCCCCGTTGATCAAGAAGGACAGTATCAAATACTGCAAAGCCTTCTATGATCGTCCTATGGCCTACTCCAGCGGGATTCGCTCCAGCGGTGGTGGCCGTGTGACTGAAATTCTGATTCGTCCACTCTTCTCACTCTTTTTCCCTGAACTGACTTCCTTGATTCAGCCACTATCCGGTGAATTTGCGGTGCGCCGTGAAGTGCTGGAGAAGATACCCTTCCCTATCGGCTACGGCGTGGAGACTGCGCACATCCTGGACGTTTATCGGGAATGGGGACTCGAGGCATTTGCCCAGTGTGACTTGGATCAACGCATCCACCGCAATCAAAGCACCAACGCGTTGGGCAAAATGTCTTTTGGCATTCTGCAGACTTTCATTAATCGCCTGAAAAGCTATGGCATGGTTGATAAGTTGCCGGAGCTCGCCACCCTCTATCGCCAATTCCAAGCCGAAGGTAATCGCTACGAACAACTCACCCGTGAAATCGTAGAATACGAGCGCCCGCCGATGGTCACGATCCCCGCCTATCGTAATAAATACGGGATTAAGGATTAGGTAGTTCTATTTCCTCCTAGTTTGTACAATAGTTTATTCGCTAGAGGGATGGCTATTATTAGGAGAATAATTCAATCATCATGTGAATTATCAATAAATGCTCAATCGCAGATAGGCGTGAACTAAGTTCACCAACATTAGAAAATAAAAATTATTCTGCCGTTAATTATTCTGCCTTCTTACTCCTTAAAACGCCCTTCCCCGTGCTCCCCTGGTTCCAAGACGATAAATTCCCGCTTTACCTCGCACCCATGGCGCGGTTCACCGACATTGTGTTCCGGGACTTCTGTAAGCAACAGGGTGCGGACGTCATGGTTACGGAGTTTGTGCAGGCGGATGCGCTCAATCGTGACGATCCGAAACTTTGGGAGACGGTCGACTTCACCGAGGCGCAGCGCCCGATGGGCGTGCAAATATTCGGTTCGAATCCTTTAACCATGGGTCAGGCCGCCCGCCTCCTGACCGACCGATTGCGTCCCGATTTCATCGACATAAACTTCGGCTGTCCGGCTGATCGTGTCGTCTGTATGGATGCGGGGTCCTCTATGCTTCGCAATCCGAAGAAACTAGGGAAAGTCGTAAGCACAGTCGTCAAAGCCGTGCCGGAGACCCCCGTCACGGCGAAAATCCGCACCGGTTGGGATGATGACACCATTGTCGCAAAGGAAGTCGGCCATATCGTCGAAAGCGAAGGCGCACAGGCGCTTGCCATCCACGGACGCACCAAAGTGCAAGGCTACAGTGGCGATGCCAACTGGCCCGTCATCGCCGAGGTTGCAAACGAGCTCACTATCCCGGTCATCGGCAATGGCAACATCACCAGCGCGGCCGACGTCATTCGTATTCGTGAGACGACGAACTGTGCCGGGCTCATGATCGGCCGGGCAGCGTTGGGCTACCCCTGGATATTCCGTGACATCAAACATACGCTAGAGCACGGCACAGTTCCCGATCCGCCTACGATCGAAGAGCGCTGGAGCACCATTATCGACTATACCCGCCAGGTTATGGCCCGCCCTTTCCGGGAAGAACGCCATACCGACTTGCGATGGATGCGCCCAAAGCTGATCGCATTAACCAAAGGTATTTATGGTTCGCGCCGCATCCGCGGCTCACTGACCAAAGTCGTGCAAATCGAAGATCTGGAGCGAGTGGCTCAACAACATATCGAACTACATTCGATAAATGCCGAACAATGAATGGAATAATTTAACCGCAGAGGGCCTGGAGAGCGGAGAGATTTATTGTAAGGTGGAGGGAAAAAGTCGGAGTTCCGGCTTTAGCCGGTTGTGCGCACATGGAAATCTCGATAGAGAAACCGCCTAACATTCGATTTTGCGGCAAGCTCATGTCGGACAGGCGGGACTTCCAACCTTTACATCCACCCGCCGATAATAGTCTGGAGCATGCACTCGGCGAAACCTCAGCGCCCTCTGCGTCCTCTGCGGTTCATCTCTACCGGAAGTTTGCCATTTAACGGATAAGCAGGATTTCTCATATTCAATGTTCGACGTTGGACGTTCGATGTTCAATGTTCCCTTCCATGCACCGCATCCTCTTTCTCTGTATGGGCAATATCTGCCGCTCGCCTGCCGCGCACTGCGCTTTTCAGCACATGGTCGACCAGGCCGGGCTCACGGATCAGTTCGAAATCGAGTCGGCCGGCACCATCGGCTTTCACTCGGGCAATCCGCCCGACCGACGGATGCAGGAAGTGATGCGCGCCCGCGGTATCCCTACCATCGGTCGCTCGAAGCAGTTGGATAGCTTCGATATGGAGCACTACGATCTGATCCTGGCGATGGATAAGGATAATCTCGAAGGCGCGCTATCAATCGCGCGTGGCGATGACCAGCGAACGAAGGTGGAACTTTTCTGCGATTACTGCACAGAGCACTCGGAGAAAGAGGTGCCCGACCCCTACTACGGTGGGGACAGGGGCTTTGACCAGGTCATGGATCTGATCGAAGACGGCTGCCGCGGACTATTATCCGCACTAAGCAAGGGCCCGATAAAATCTTAACCCGTGCAAAAGATGGCAGAGGACTGCCATGGCTACAGAAACTTGTAGCCGAGCCAGCATGCCACGGCGTAGTTACACAAAGACGGGTCCTCTGGCTCCCTGATTTTTAATTCAAGCTCTCTATCTAAATATTGCCCCGAGAATAAACCGAATACCGGCTTATCCCGTAAGAGTCTTGAATAAGGTCTAATCAAACCGTAACCCTAATTACATAGTTATGGCTCAAACAGAAAAGACCGATATCGCTACTCCACCCGTTCAACAGGTTGCCGAATCTGCACCCGGCCCCTCCGAGGGGCTCAATGCTGCCGATTTAACGATACAAGCAGAACCGCTCTCGTCGAATAGAGTCGTTGAGCTACTCGGTGATAAGATGGTCAACTGGTTTGATGCAACAGTTGTCCTGCTGCCGAACCTACTCATCGCGATTTGTCTGTTTATACTCTTTTACGCGATGGGCTCAGTTGCCGGGCGCGTATCCATGAAGGCCTTTAACAGAACCTTCAATTCCCACGCAGTTGCGAGTTTGCTGGCAGTCCTCGTCAAGGTTTTGGTTGTTTCAGTCGGACTCTTTGTCGCACTCGACCTAATTGGTCTGCAAAAAGCCGTCGTTTCACTGCTGGCTGGCGCAGGCATACTGGGACTTGCCATCGGTTTTGCCTTTCAGGATCTGGCGGAAAATTTGCTCGCCGGACTTATATTAAGCATTCGCAAACCTTGCCAACCCGGGGACCTCATTCGTTCGAACGACCAGTTCGGCTATGTGAAGCAACTTAATTTGCGTAATACGATCATCCGCAATTTTTCTGGTCAGATCATCTATATACCAAATAAGGATGTATTTAAATCCGTCCTCGAAAACTATTCGAAATCCGGCGAGCGGCGAATCGATCTGGCGGTCGGCGTCTCCTATGGCGAGGATCTCGACCATGTCACGCAAACTATCGAGCAAGCGATTGCACGCCTCGAATTCGTCAAAAAGGAACCAGCATCCGATGTTTATGCGCTCGAGTATGGCGACAGTTCAATCAACTTCACCGCTCGATACTGGATCGATTATCCGAACGGGGAAGTTGGATACTATCAGGCGATTGACGCCGGGGTAAAAGCAATCAAACGCGCATTCGATGGGGCGGACATTCTGATTCCGTTCCCCATCCGCACTTTGGATTTTGATGCAAAAGGCGGCCTGAAACTTGCGGAGTCACTACAGACCGTGATGGGCAAATCAGGCGCGAAAGACAGCGGGTAAAAGTCTACGGCATTTTTCGGTTAAATCGATCCGCCCCATCTGGCAAAGACGCAAGCTATAGCATTGACTTCCCTCAAAGCACACGACCTTATGCCGCGCTTGTCCTGACTGGTGCTGAGTTTGTCGAAGCCGCTTGCTTGGGGCGTCCCTGTCGAATTCGTCGAAGGGCTCCATCCTTTAACTACCACCGCTAAGAAACAGATTACTTCTGTTTCTTAGCTTCAGACTTCTGATCAATGAACGCCAAGAACATCCGAAACATCGCCATCATCGCCCACGTTGACCATGGCAAGACCACCCTCGTGGACTGCCTCCTCAAGCAAAGCGGCACCTACCGCGAGAACGAAAAGGTTGAAGAACGTGCCATGGACTCCATGGATCTGGAGCGCGAAAAGGGCATCACCATTAAAGCGAAGAACCTCGCTGTTAAATGGATCAATCCAAAGGACAACGAAGAGTATACCATTAATATCGTTGATACTCCAGGACACGCCGACTTCGGCGCTGAAGTGGAACGTGTCATGAAAATGGTCGACGGCGTGCTGCTGCTCACTGATGCGGTTGGTGGACCCCAGGCCCAGACTCGCTGGGTGCTCCGCAAGGCGCTCGAAGCCGGCCTTAAGACCATCTGTGTGATCAACAAAGTCGACCGTGAGACCTCTCGCCCCGACTGGGTGCACGACAAGGTGCTCGAACTCTTCCTCGACCTGGAGGCGGACGAAGATCAATTCAACGCCCCCTTCCTTTACGCCTCCGCCAAGATGGGCTTCGCTGACCACGAAGTGGATGGCCCCCGCGAAAATATGATGGATCTTTTCGAGACCATTGTAGAACGCATCCCTGCCCCGAGAATCGAGGAAGGCGACTTCCGCATGCTTGTTTCAAATATCGACTGGGACGACTACGTCGGGCGCATGGCGATCGGCCGCCTTCTCTCCGGAGAAGTCAAAGTCGGACAAACTATTTTCGCGCTTCGCAAGGACGGCCGACGTGAACGCGTGAAAGTCACCAAAATGAAAAGCTTCTCCGGTGCGGGCAATACCGATGATGTGACGAACGCCGTCGCCGGAGACATCGTCGGCTTAGCCGGTTTTGACGATGTCGATATTGGCGATACGCTAGCAGCTGACAAGGATGCTGAGGCCATGCCCTTCGTCGAGATCGACCCTGCCACCGTGCAAATGGAGTTCTCCGTCAACAATGGCCCGCTCGGCGGAAAAGACGGGAAGAAGGTCACGTCACGTCAAATCCGTGAACGCCTCGTCCGCGAAACACAATCAAACATCTCCATCTCAATCGAAGACACTGACGATGGCACCCGCTTTCTCGTCAATGCGCGTGGCGCCATGCAGATCGCCGTTCTCGTCGAGACGATGCGCCGCGAGGGCTTTGAAGTTCTCGTCTCCCGCCCAACCGTGCTTTATAAGGAGATCGACGGCACCCGCTGCGAGCCCTTCGAACAGGTCTGGGTCGAAATCCCCGAAGACCAACTCGGTGGCGTCATGGAAAACCTTTCCAAACGAAAGGGTAAAGTCACCAACATGGAGCACCACAACTCCGGGGTGACGGTTGAGGCTGAAGTCCCCACACGCGGCTTGATCGGCTTCGAGAGCGATCTCGTGACCATGACCTCCGGCCACGGCGTAATGAGCCACTCATTCCTCGAATATCGACCACATTGCGGCGAAATTGTGACACGCCTGACCGGCACACTCGTCAGCATGGAACAAGGTAAGAGCATGCCCTACGCTCTCGATATGATTCAAGTTCGTGGCAAACTATTCGTCGGTCCTGGCGAAGAAGTTTACGCTGGTATGATTGTCGGCGAGAATCCTCGCACTGAGGACATGCCCGTCAACCCGGCAAAGGCAAAGCAACTCGACAACATGCGCTCCTCTGGCACAGACAAGAGTATCCAACTTACGCCACCAATTAAGTTCTCACTCGAACGCGCGATCGAATACATCGCCCCCGATGAGCTCGTCGAAGTCACGCCGCAGTTCCTCCGTATGCGCAAACGCGAACTCGACGAGAGCAAGCGCCGTAAGGCCGCAAAGGCCGCCAAGTCATAAGCTGCGATGTAGCAGATCGCACGCGCGAAGTGTAGCAGAGCCAACATGTCCCGGCGTAGTCGCACGTAGCAGGATCCTCTGGCTCTAATACCAAATTAAAGTAGATCTGACCCTTATAGAATAGAGCGAAACGAGAGGAACGAGCTCCGCCTCGCCCGCATAGGCAGAGGCGTTACCGCTTGCACGCCGCGGTCCAGACGGAGCTGGACCCTCCCATGATAAAGATCAACCCTTTTTGGAATCGGCATATGGTGCTCATCGCAAATGACGAACTTGCACGCGCTTATCGTCCCTAACGGCAGGACCCGTCTTCGCGCCTAGCTAAGCTGAGCCAGGCAACCACCGCCACAAGAGGACTTGGCCGACAGGCCGTTATTACTCAGCGGGCGCTTCTTTGCGCGCAAGCTTCACAATACCCCAGACGGCAAGCCCCACTCCAGATACAGCCAGCAGCATCGACACACCAACACCGGCGAAGATCAGTCCGAACATCTTCAGGACGATTGACTTTGTGAATGAGAAGACGCGCTCTTTAAAGTCGCCCGTCACAGACACTTTCAGTTTTTCAGGATTAGTCACCTCGACGTAACCGATACTGCGTT
>Ga0307933_1000157_pt1 | contig 63451 bp, 57 predicted proteins | sample OrgLakmetageno88_FD_201811 | JGI IMG/M metagenome (GOLD analysis project Ga0307933, IMG submission 201811) | Saline water microbial communities from Organic Lake, Antarctica - #88 | ecosystem: Environmental > Aquatic > Non-marine Saline and Alkaline > Saline | place: Antarctica: Organic Lake...
TTATTAGTAATTACTGTTCCCGGGGTTAATTGTCATTGAACGTTCAATCTTGCGCGTTCAGTGTGATTTTTTTTACAACTTGTCTCGGCATATTGAAAAGAAGCCGGATCACTTACACGAACTATGTCCTGGGAAAAATTCACACAATACTATCTCTCACTGCCTGAGCTCGATTTCGCGCTCGACGTCAGCCGCATCGACTTTGGCGATGGCTTCCTCGCAGAAATGGAGCCGAGGATACAATCCGCATTCAAGGCAATGGCCGAGCTCGAAGCTGGCGCGATCGCCAATCCAGACGAGGGCCGTATGGTTGGCCACTACTGGCTACGTAATTCAGCTCTGGCTCCACAGCCAGAACTGGCTGCCGACATCGAAAAATGCCTGACCGACATCAAGCAAATTGCAGCCGATGTGCATACCGGAAAGCTCGTTGGTGCAAGCGGTTCCTTTAAAAACTGCCTCATCATCGGTATCGGTGGCTCGGCCCTGGGCCCGCAGTTCGTAGCTGACGCCCTTGGCTGCCCGAAAGGCGATAAGATGGCGCTTCACTTCTTCGACAATACCGACCCAGACGGCATCGACCGCACACTCGCCGCACTCGATGGCCAACTCGGCGAGACGCTGGCTGTTGTCATCTCTAAGTCTGGCGGCACAGCCGAAACCCGCAACGGCATGCTCGAAGCCCAAGCCGCCTACAAAGCAGCTGGTCTCGACTTTGCCAAGCACGCCATCGCCATCACAGGGGACGGCTCGAAGCTCGATAAGATCGCCGATGCTGAAGGCTGGCTCACCCGCCTGCCGATGTGGGATTGGGTTGGCGGCCGCACCTCCGAACTCGCTGCCGTGGGCCTTTTACCGGCTGCTCTACAAGGCTTGAATATCGATGGCATGCTGGCGGGCGCCGCAGCCATGGATGCAGCGACAAGAAACACCGATACGGCAAAGAACCCTGCAGCTCTGCTCGCCTTGATGTGGTATCACGCCACAGACGGCAAGGGCGCGAAAGACATGGTCGTCCTACCTTACAAGGATCGCCTGATGCTTTTTTCTAAATACCTCCAGCAGCTCGTCATGGAGTCTTTAGGCAAAGAGTTCGATCTTGATGGCAAGACCGTCAACCAAGGCATTGCCGTTTATGGTAATAAGGGATCGACGGACCAGCACGCCTATGTGCAGCAGCTCCGCGAAGGGGTGCATAACTTTTTCGTCACATTCATCGAAGTGCTGAAAGACCGTGCCGGGGATTCAATTGAAGTGGAAGACGGCACCACCGCGGGCGACTTTCTGCAGGGCTTCTACCTTGGCACACGTGACGCGCTCTACGAAAACGGCCGCCAGTCCATCACGATTACAATTACGGAAGTCACTCCCCAAGCCGTCGGACAGCTCATTGCGCTTTTTGAGCGTGCCGTTGGCCTCTACGCTAGCCTTATTCATGTGAACGCTTATCATCAGCCTGGCGTCGAAGCGGGCAAAAAAGCGGCCGCGAGCGTGCTTGAAATTGAAATGCAGGTTATTAATCTTCTTAGAAATAATAAAGGAGAGAGCTTGAACAGTGCAAGAATTTCGCAACACTTGGAACTTGAGTCGCACACCGAAACTATATTTAAAATCCTAAATCGCCTAGTTGCCAACAATCGTGGCATCAAAGCGAATGACGCTTGTCCAACCCCTGAAACCTGCTTTTATATCAACTAAAATCTACTGCCATATATGAAATACTTACCCATGATACTCCGAATTGTCGCCATTGTTGCTGCAATTGCTGCAACGACGCTTTACTTTATCAGTAAAGGCAAACTTGCAGAGAAGCAGGACCAATTGACCAGAACTCAACAAGTTCTTGCCTCCACGCAGACAGACCTGAGCGAAACGACGTTGTCTCTAAGAAAAACTGAGAGTCAACTTGCCAGAGAAAGCGAAGAACTCGCGAAAACAAAAAGCACTTTAGTAGATGTTCGCTCAGAGCTCTATATTACGGAGGAGAAGGTCACTCGGAGTGAGAGACTGCTCACTGAAGCACGCTCTAATATTGCCAACCTCGAAACCAGTGCCAGAGACCTCAACGCAAACATCGTCGACCTACAGGCGCAGCTAGTTGCCGCCAACCGTGACGCCGAGATCAACCAACTCAACGAACAAATCGCCGAACTAACATCAATTAACGAGAAGCAAGCCACCGAGTTGGAAGCGCAATCATCTTTCGTCAATGCCGTTAGAAACAGCAGTGGGACGAGTGTAGATGCTGGGATGGGTTCACCATCCGCTGGAGGCACACAAGCAGATACAGGCGTTGCCACAAATGGAGCTAAACTTGAGACTACCGTAAGCTCTGTCAGCACGAACGACGGAATGATCGTTTTAGACAGTAGCGCAGAGTTCGGACTGGCTCCCGGACAAACATTCATCCTCATCCGAGGCAATAAATCCGTCGCGAAAATTCAGGTTCGCTCAACGACCGAGTCACACGTCCTAGCCAATATTCTTCCCAGCAATGCCGGCCAAGGAAACGTCAAACCAGGTAGCACGGTTCAACTCATCAAGCTTTAAAATAACCACCATCGATTCAGTATGCTACGCATTGCCCTATTCGCCGCAGTCTGCCTAAGCAGCTTAATGGTATCAGGTTGCTTCAACAGCTCAGTTGATGAACAGACTGTCCCATGGAGCCGCCCAGCGGATTGGGAACGCGGAGCACCAGGATTTGGCGGCTGACTCGGGTGTATGTTCGCAGACTCCTATTAATTTATAGCCGCAGAGAGATCTGCGGCTTTTTTTATAGTAGCCATAAACTGGCTGATACACCTAGATCCGGCTAGGCTTATACCACTTCGAAAAGCCTTGTTCCCTTAAGCCCCCTTCTCTCCGACCAATATGACGATAATATCATTCACGTTCGTCATACTTACGAACTGTATCGAGTCATCCAAACTGTCGAAGAAGATTTCAGCATTGTGCTGATCAAGATATTGCCTGGCATCCAGCGTCGCACGTCCGACCGTTTGACCATCAGCAATCGCGCCGGACTTTCCGTCGCCATCCACCCCGTCTGTATCACAGCCGGCTACTATTATATTACTACGGCCTTGAATCTCCAGGGCTGAACTGAGAACAAACTCCCGCGCTGGCCCAAAACCGTTTCGATCCTCCCAATCAAAGGTGACAATCATCTCACCACCAACGATCAGGCAGGCCGGAGCCTCCACGGGGTTCTGAGAGTCCTGTATTTCCTTTGCGATACCCGCGTAGGCTTTGGCAACGATCTTGGCCTCACCCGTATTTTGGCTGGTCAGGATAGTTGTATTGAAGCCCTCGCGCTCAGCAATCGCCTTAGCGGCTTCCAGAGCAGAAAGGTTATTTCCTATTAAGTAATTATACACACCTGCAGGCACCTCTCGAGGCGGCTCGAGCGAAGCATCCTCAAGCCCGAGCTCCATATGAGCTCTGACTGACTTGGGAGCTTCGTCCCAGATGCCGTATTGCTTCATCAGCCCAATCGCATCTTTAAACGTGCTATCATCCTTATAGCTGGGCCCGGAAGCAATGGCACTGAGATCATCACCAACCACATCGGAAAGAATGAGAGAGACGAGCGTGCCCCCCTTGCGTGCGACGCGCTGGCCAAACTTACCACCTTTAATATCAGAACAATGCTTCCGGATGGTATTAATATCGTGGATATTCGCACCGCACTTCATTAACAGCTGGTTGAGCTTAAATTTGTCCTCAATGCCTACCGCTTCGGGCGCACAGGAAAACAGCGCAGAACCGCCACCGGAAACCATAAGAACAACCAGAACTTTCTCTTCGTCACCAATGGCATCAACCATATCGAGAATTTCACGGGAATACTCCGCATTCTCAGCCCGTGGTTCAGGATGATAGGCCCTTTTAACAGGGACTGACTTTACGTCTGCGATGCAGATTTCCTCACCGATCTTGGTGATGACCAAACCATCATCCGGCCGGAGAATTTCTTCAAATGCCTGACACATCGGGGTCGAAGCCTTACCGGCCCCGAAGAGAAGCACCTTGTCATATTCCTTGAGCGAAAAAATGTCGTCGCGTACGGTGAGCGTATCGCCGACGACTTTGACACTGTCTTTAATGGACTGGCGCGGATCGGCGACATTCACTCCAGCCATGATCATCTCATGGGCGATTTTACGATATTCGGCTTCTTTGCTCATAGCTTTTTACTCTGGATTATATCTACATGATTAGCCCGGACGGGCTCTCAATCCTTTGCATATAAAATGCCAACCTAAGCTTCCACAGACGCAGTGTCCCGAAAATTCTACGGTTCAAAGTGTTTTTTATCTTAATTCCTGAATCCTGATAGTGCAGCTAAGGGAATTTCCTGATGCACTAATTTCGCAACAAGTAGGCTTGCGATGCCTAATACCACTTTTTCTTTTTCAAAAGAATCGGCTCCAATTGACGATGATGATAGAGAGCCAGCAAATCAGTAAATTCATAAGGCTAAACAGGACAGCGGCGCTGCCCATATCTTTGGCTCGCTTAGCAAGTGGACGATGTTCCTGTGAAATATCATCGACGACCGCTTCAAGGCCCGAATTCAGTAGCTCAACAATCAAAACGAGAAAAATGCTAGCGACGAGGATGAGGTGCTCGACGAGGCTGACGCGCATGAGAAATGACACGGGGATCAAGACAACTGCACATACCACCTCCTGCCGGAAAGCAGCTTCGCGCTTAAGCGCCGTGGTGATGCCATCGAGCGAATAGAAAAAAGACCTATAGATGCGCTTAAGGCCTGTGCTCTTATGAACTTTCGTATCGATCTCTTGCATGTATCTAATCAACAAGGCTCTGTCTAATTCAGGAAAAGTCGATGCTGCAATGAGTTAGAGGCAAACTTAAGCCAAAAAAAGCCGGAGGCATTTGCCCCCGGCTTTGATGGAAAGAATTATGATCGTGGTTTACTTAGAAAGCTCGATGGCCGCCTCGACGATGCCGCCGAAGTCACTGGCTTTTAGAGCTGCGCCGCCGATGAGGCCGCCGTCGATGTTCTTCTGAGCAAGAAGCTCAGGAGCGTTGCCGGGCTTCATGGAACCGCCGTAAAGGATACGAACCTTCTCAGCGGCTTCTTCACCGAAGAGACCTGCAAGGAGGCAACGAATCTCGGCGTGGACTTCCTCTGCCATTTCTGGTGTAGCTGTCTTGCCTGTGCCAATAGCCCAAACGGGTTCGTAAGCGATGACGAGTGCGTCTGCAGCGTCAGCCGTCACCCCGACGAGTGCACCTTCGAGTTGCGTCTTGATGACCTCGTTGACCTTACCCGCTTCGCGCTCGTCAAGCGTTTCGCCGATGCAGACAATAGGCTTAAGATTCGCGCTGAGTGCAGCGAGCGTCTTCTTGTTGACGATTGCATCAGTCTCACCGAAGTATTCGCGGCGCTCGGAGTGCCCGAGAATGACGAAGCTTGTGAAGAGGTGGCGCAGCATCTCCGCAGAAATCTCTCCGGTGTATGCCCCGGAGGCTTCAAAATGCATATTCTGGGCACCAAGTGCGACGTTCGACTCAGTCACTACTTTAGAAACAGATTCCAAGGCAGTTGCTGTGGGACAAACGCATACGGTGACCTCGGTTTGTTGCCCGAACATGCCAACAACTTGTTTGGCAAGCTCAGCGCCCTCGGCGGAGTTCAGGTTCATCTTCCAGTTACCGGCGATGAGATATTTACGTGATGTGCTCATAATTTAATGACTTATTAATGATTAATAATGAAGAATGAATGATAGTTAGGCTTGGTCGAGAGCAGAGACTCCGGGGAGTTCCTTACCTTCGAGGAATTCGAGGGAGGCGCCACCGCCGGTGCTCATGAATGTCACCTTGTCGCCGTAGCCGGACATATTGATTGCTTTGACGGAGTCGCCCCCGCCGATGATAGAGATGCCGTCGGATTCGGCGATGGTCTGGGCCACAGCGAAGGTGCCCTTATTGCAGGCGTCGATCTCGAAGATGCCCATGGGGCCATTCCAGAGGACGGTCTTGGCGGCGGCCACCTCGGCCTTAAAGAGCTCAATGCTCTTGGGGCCGATGTCCACGCCTTCCCAGCCGTCTTCGATATTACCTTCGAAGAACTTGGTCTCGCCCACGGTGCCGGCACTGAAGTCGAGATCTTTGACCGCGAGGTTATCGACCGGAAGGAGGAACTTGACGCCCTTCTCCTTGGCCTTTGCGAGAGCAGCTTTAGCAGTAGGGATGAAGTCGGGCTCGCTAAGCGACTCACCAACCGTGCGGCCTTCGGCCAGTGCGAAAGTGTAAGCCATGGCACCACCGATGATGATGGTGTCGGCCTTTTCAAGGAGTGCGTCGATGACCTTAATCTTATCAGAGACCTTAGCACCACCGAGAATCACTGTGAAGGGACGCTCCGGGTTGGCAGTCTTGTCGCCGAGATAGGCGAGTTCCTTTTCAATCAGGAAGCCGCAAACACACGGGGACAGATGGTCGGCTACGCCTGCGGTGGAGGCGTGAGCGCGGTGCGCGGTGCCGAAAGCGTCGTTGACAAAGGCGTCAGCCAGCTTGGCCAGTGCGGCGGCAAACTCGGGGTCGTTGTCCGTCTCGCCCTTGTAGAAGCGGACGTTCTCGAGGAGGACGATGTCACCGTCGCCCATCTTGGCGACCTCGGATTCGACTTCCGCGCCGATGCAGTCTTCGATGAAAGTTACGGGCTTGCCGAGCTTCAGAGCAAGGTCTTCAGCCACGGGTGCAAGTGAGAACTTTGCGTTCTTTTCGCCCTCAGGTCGACCAAGGTGCGAAGCAAGAATCACCTTAGCGCCCTGCTCTACAAGATGTTTGATCGTCGGCAATGCAGCAACGATACGAGAGTCGTCGTTGATGACACCGTCTTTGAGTGGCACATTGAAATCGCAGCGCACGAATACGCGCTTACCTGCGAGGTTTACGTCTTTGATGGTTTTTGTAGGCATGAGATTTTAATTAGAAATTTGGTAAGAAGAATGAGGAAAAGAAAAGAATTGAAGCCGATATGACCCGCCTCCGCCGACAGAGCCGGACTACGGCGTGGTTGCTTGCCATCAGCAGCACTAAATCACGGGAAACAAGAAAAAGGCCGCCACGAACAAGAATCCGTGTGGGATACCTGTCGCGGCGGCCAGAAATTAATCAATTGTTACCGCGCTTCCTTATAGGAACTTGGAAACCTTCTGGACGAGCTCAACGACGCGGTTGGAGTAACCCCATTCGTTGTCATACCAGGAGACGAGCTTGAAGAACTTATCATTGAGTCCCATGCCGCTGCCTGCATCGAAGATCGAGCTGAGCTCGTCGTGGATGAAGTCAGAGGAAGCAACTTCGTCTTCGGTGTAGCCAAGGATACCCTTGAGCGAACCTTCGGAAGCTTCTTTCATCTTTTGGCAGATCTCTTCGTAAGAAGTGCTCTTCTCAGTCTTCACTGTCAGGTCGACAACGGAAACAGTTGGAGTCGGCACGCGGAACGCCATGCCAGAGAGCTTACCTTGAACTTGTGGAAGCACGAGGCCAACAGCCTTGGCAGCACCTGTCGTTGAAGGAATGATATTGAGAGCAGCTGTGCGGCCACCCTTCATGTCCTTAGGAGAAGGACCGTCGACAGTCTTTTGTGTCGCGGTGTAAGAGTGAACTGTTGTCATGAGGCCTTCTTCGATGCCGAAGTTCTCAAGGATGACCTTAGTCATCGGAGCCAAGCAGTTCGTGGTGCAAGATGCATTCGAGATAATGTCGTGATCAGCTGTGAGTTCGTCGTCATTGACGCCGAGAACGACTGTCTTCACGCCATCACCCTTACCAGGTGCGGAGATGATAACCTTCTTGGCACCCGCTTCGATATGACCTTTAGCTTTTTCGTCCTGAACGAAAAGACCTGTGCATTCGAGAACGATATCGACGCCAAGTTCCTTCCAAGGAAGTGCTGCAGGACCTTCGCGCACGGCGAGTGTCTTAATTTCGTTGCCGTTCACAACAAGTGTGTCGCCATCCTTAGCCTCAACAGTGCCTTTGAAGCGGCCCTGTGTGGTGTCATACTTAAGCAAGTAAGCGAGGTTTTCAGCAGGGACGAGGTCGTTGATAGCAACCACTTCGATTTCGCTGCCTAACAGGCCCTTTTCAACAAGGGAGCGAAAGACAAGGCGACCGATGCGGCCGAATCCGTTAATTCCAATTTTTGTAGTCATTTAACTAGTATTTTTTGTTTTCTGTTTGAGATGAAAGTGTGAAAGATTCACTTGTAGATCCGGAGATTTCCTTGGCAAGCGTTATTCCACTGATTCGGTAAAACGAACCAACGATGAAGATCTCAGCTAATCCGAAACTGTCAAACTATTAGTTTATTTAATCAAAAGCCACCTGTGAAGCCTTTCTCTTATACTCATTATCCCTTGACATAAGTAATGGTTAAATAAAATAGAGGTAGTTTTTTTATAATTTCCACTCCTTGGCTCGAAAATTTTACTAATCCTGCTCACAGTCGCAGACTTCGAGCCCCAACCACTCATTTCCAGGCCCGAAACCTCAATCAGCTAATTTCATATGAAAATCAAAAACTGGGACATGTTCGCCTTCGTTGTAACTTACCACCTCGCTCTGGTGGCGTTGCTTCCTGCATTTATCTCTGTGTTCTCATGGTCGGCCGTCGGCTTGTTTCTTGTGACTTATATTCTAGGTGGCATGTCGATCACGGTCGGCTATCACCGCCTGTATGCGCACAAGTCCTACTCAGCTAATCCGTTTTTCGAATGGTGCGTGCTCCTGAGTTCTGCCCTAGCCTTTGAAATGTCCGCTCTCATGTGGTCACACGATCACCGCAAGCATCACAACCACTGCGACACAGATAAGGATCCCTATTCGATCGAAAAAGGTTTCTGGTATGCGCACATTCTCTGGCTCTTCGACTACAAGCGCGAGTATGACAAATCACTCGTTGCAGACTTGGCGAAGAATCCGCGCGTCATGCTGCAGGACAAATACTACGTTCACTTTATCGTCGGGGTAAACCTTGCCGTATTTCTTCTCGGTTGGGCCATCACTGGCAGCGCCCTCGCTTCGTTCTATATGGGCTTCCTGGTGCGTATGGCGATGATCCATCACTGCACATGGTTCATCAACTCGCTTTGCCATACCTACGGCTCTAAAACCTATGCCCGCGAACTGAGCGCCGTGGATAATGCGATAATGGCCGTCCTCACCTTCGGCGAAGGTTACCACAACTATCACCACGCATTTGCTGCGGACTATCGAAACGGCATCCGCTGGTATCACTTCGACCCGTCCAAGTGGACCATCTGGCTCGCAGCAAAGCTCGGCCTCGTTAAAAATCTTCGCGTTATCAACGAAGTCACCGTGCAAAAGTCGCTCGTTTCCAAGGATAAAAAAATGATCCTCGAACATATCAGCGAAGAGATGGATGAGCTTGCCCTTGAGCTGAAAGCAAAATTGGAAGAACTCTCCACTGCTTTTGAAGACAACGCAGCCATTCTCATGGTTAAGATGCGGGAACTCAAAAAGGCGACCGATGAACAACACGAGCACTTGAAAAAAGAAATTGCAGCTCTCCGCGCCTCACTTAAAGAGACTTGGGACGAGTGGGTCGCTGTGACCAAAAAGGCATCGCTGCAATACGAATTCGCCCACTAGTAAAGCGTCAATCCTCACGTCGTATATGCTTAGCCTAGAACGAGGATTATAGATGATATGCCGAAAAAGCGCGCTAACGGCGACACACGTAAAGACAATATTGCAGGCTTAAAGATGCCTTCAGTTGAATCCACGCTCCAGATCCAACCGCGGTCCCATGTAGAGTTTAGTTCTAGCTGGTCATTAAGTCACGATGCGCTGGACGCAGGCTTGCAGGCAGCGACACAAAATGGCGCGAAAGCGAATCTTGTGCTGCGCGCATACTCACTCACAGCCGACTCATCCGAATCCGACTTCTCAGACATCTGGCAAGACTTCACAATTGATCGCAAAAAGGGCAGTCGCTGCTTCACACTCCCAAAGCCGACTCCTAAAATCAGGGCGGTGCTCGGCTTGATTAACGACTCCGGCCGATTCAGCCCCCTCGTGCGAGGCAAGGCAGTCGCACTGCCACCCTCACCTGACCAATTAGCTACCCAAAATCGAGAAGACAGAGCACAGAGCTTGGATAACGCAGCCGCGCCCCATAATCCTGCTTCCGAGGTCGAGCAGGCAGAAAGCCCCGGCGTCAGTCCTCCGGCCGGACAGAATGGCTATCATTCACCGCCAAGCCACGCGCTGGCAAAGGAAGCCAACACGACTGGTATGACAAGCCAGTCCGCAGAGGCTTTTTTCAATGCAGGGGACGAGGTCTGGACAGAAAGTGCACCGATTGAATTGAGAGCCGAGTTCGTTGTTTTCGGTCGGGTCACACCTGGAACGAAACTGCTCATGGGTGGCCAAATAGTGGAGGCCGGCACCGATGGCAGCGTTGAATGGAAACAAACAATCGGGTCCTTCAAACAGGTATGGCCCTTGCTACAGGAAGCGCTTGAAATGCCATCCGTTGAGGCAAGCCCCTCTTTGGAATTCTTCCAGAACGTTGAGCCCGAGCAAAAGCTGATCGAACTGCGGGGGGCTTTGAAAATTACCGGCAGAGTTAATCATCCTGAATACCTGAGTATGCTACCCAAAGAACTCAACGTCGACGCCAGCGGCGTTTTTAAACTAAGCCGCATGCTTCCGGATGGTGCAGTCATTTTACCCGGGCTCTCGCTGATCGCAGCGAAGTAAAGCCGGACCACGAAACAAGGTGTGTCCCTCAAGCAGAAGGGACGCATCTCCAAGTATTTTATGCAGACATGAGTTCACTTAAAAACCACATCCAAGCCGCCTACTGGATCCGGCCCGGCCAAGCCTGCGTGCTCCTAGCCCGCAATTGGAAAAAAAACGACACGCCGCCGATACAACTTTCGGCCGACGGCTTAAATATGGAAAACCTGCGGCATATGGAGCCGGAGGAGATTGGCCGCTTCACGGGCTACTACGAGGAAGGCGACCAGATCATATTCTGCTTAAACCCGCTCCGCTATCCGCATGTCGATTTCAACCACGACCCGGTCCGCGCAGCAGGACCATTCAACGACTGGGGACGTGCGGATGATGCCGCTACCTTTAACCTACAAAAGGCCGAGACGAAGTCAGGCGCCCCACTCTATAAAGTTTCCATTCCACGCAAGCGAGTCGTTGCTGCCGGCAAGACGATGACCTTTAAGTTCGTCACTCAGAGCTGGCACTGGCTCACGCCCCTGCGCTGCGCCGCAAATCTCATTGAGGACAGAACAGGCAATCTCAATTACGGGCTCAATGTTTCGCGCAGCGGCCAACATGCCTTTATTTTTGATGTTACAGGCGGACGAGGAATGGATCAAGTCGCACAAATCAAATGGGAGGGCGATGCAGCAAAACCCATCTATCCCGGTCTGTTCTTTTACGATCTTGCCTCGGACGGCCCCTGCGGTGCCACCGTTGAAGATGACTGCACGACGATCCGCCTTTTTGCCCCCCGAGCGACGCGTGTCGCCGTCGAGATAGACCAGTCCCCAACATTTGACAATGCGCAGCGGACCGATCTGAAACTCGAGGCGGACCAAGTTTCTTGGGAGAGTTCGCTGAGCAGCAATTATCACGGCTGGTATTATCGCCTCTTTGTCGACGGCCCCGATGACGGGCGCACGACCGTTTATGATTATAGTAGACCACTGCTCGACCCCTGGGCACGGGCCACAGTGGGGCCAGAGGGGCCGGGAATTATTATCGACGCAGCACAGAACAAGCCTGTCGATAAGCGTCACCAAGTGCCCGATTGGCAGGATCTCAGCATATTGGAATGCCACGTCCGTGATCTCGTGCAAAAGGCCCCCATCGAATTGACCGACGAGGAACGCCTCGGCTTCTCCGGCGTGACTAAATTTGTGCAGCAGAAGGACAACTACCTGCGCAGGCTGGGCATCAACACACTGGAATTTCAGCCAATTCAACAGTTCGATAGCACCACGAGAGAAGACTACCATTGGGGCTACATGACAAATAACTACTTCGCGCCCTGCGCGTGGTATGGGAAAAATCCGGAAAAAGCCTCTCAAAACCCTGAATTCCAGGATATGGTCAGCGCCTGCCACGAGCAGAGCCTGTCGGTGATCATCGATGTCGTTTATAATCACCTGGGCGAGCCACCCAACCTCCTCTTCATCGACAAGGCTTATTACTTCCACCTTAGCCAGGACGGCCACCTCATGAACTGGTCCGGCTGTGGAAACGTGCTACGGGCGGAGTCTGCCATGTCGCTAAGGCTCATCATCGAGAGCCTGACGCATCTGGTAGTGAGCTACGATGTAGACGGCTTCCGCTTCGATCTCGCAGAACTCATCAGTATCGAGGTGCTCAAGGAGATCGGTGATGCCCTGAGAGCAGTCAAACCATCCATCGTCCTGATCGCTGAGCCATGGAGCTTCCGCGGCAGCATACAGTGGGACACCCGGATGGCCGGCTTCGCTTACTGGAATGACGGCTTTCGCGAGTTTGTTCGCGAATACGTCAAAGGCCACAGCAATACCGGCAGCCTGAGCTACTATGCAAAAGGCTGCACTGAGAAGATGTCGGCCTGGCCCGCACAGAGCATTAATTACGTCGAGTCGCACGATGATCGCACCTGGCTCGACGATATTACAGAGAACGCGAATCACAACGGCGAGCATCCGACTCACAACGATAGCCTGCGCTGCCACATGATGGCAGCCCTACTCTACACCTCTGTAGGCGTGCCGATGCTATCCTCCGGGCAAGACTACATGCGCTCGAAACAGGGCATCCACAATACCTACCAAATGGGTGAAATGAATGCGCTGGATTACTCACGCATCGAGGCGTTCAGCCACACGCACAATTACTTCAAAAGCTGGATCGCATTCCGCGCCTCGAATTGGGGCGAGGTCCTGCGGCTCGAAAAAAACCCAGGCGAAGGCTATCTCCGAGTCTTCACTAGCGACCAGAGCAAACACTCTTCTGCTGCCCTACTCTTCAATGCCGACCTCGCGCTCGGTGAGCAACAGGTCCTCCTCGCGCTCAACCCGCACTTTGAAGACTGCAAAATCCACCTTTACGATGTGGATGGCTCAGACTGGCTACTCATTGCCGATATCTGGAACTTCGACCGGAAAGGCATTCAAGACGAACGCTTAAACCCCGATGAGCGAAACATCTACATGGGGCAGATGTCTCTGGGTCTCTGGGTGAGAAAGAGTAAGCCATCCGCAGCCCTTTAGAACTTCATTGATTGACGACAGGCATAGGGAGTCTTCTTTCAAGCTATGCAAAAAATCCTCGTAGCGCTTTCTGGCGGCGTTGATAGCGCCGTGGCGGCCCTGCTTCTAAAGGAGCAGGGCTACGACATATCCGGCGCCTACATACGCACCTGGATGAACGAGGAAATGCCCTTGGCGGATTGCCCGGCCCAGCAGGATATCGAAGATTCACGTGCCGTGGCTGCCCACCTCGGCATTGATTACGAAATCGTTAATCTGGTCAACGAATACCGTGAGCACGTCGTCAACTACCTCGTGGATGGCTACAAGAAAGGCATCACTCCCAACCCCGACATCATGTGCAACCGGGAGATGAAATTCGGCATCTTTCAAGACTATGCGCTTCAGAATGGGTTTGATGCGATTGCGACCGGGCACTATGTGCGCTCGGTTCAAAACCCGGATAAAAGCTATGACCTGCTGCAAGGCTTGGATGACAACAAAGACCAGACCTATTTTTTAGCTCTGCTGCGTCAGAATCAGATCAAGAGAGCCCTTTTTCCAGTGGGCGAGCTTCAGAAGTCTGCAGTTCGAGCCCTCGCAAAAAAGCATCAGCTGCCCAATGCGGACAAAAAAGACAGTCAGGGGATCTGCTTCCTCGGCGACATGAACATCAGCCGATTTCTCGAACACTACATCGAAGACAAGCCCGGCGACATCGTGAACAGCGAAGGCAAGGTCCTTGGCCGGCACCGTGGCCTGCACCGCTATACGACTGGCCAGCGCCGGGGTATCGGCGTGCCCTCCAATACCGACAATGAGGCCTACGTCGTGACGCGTATCGACATGAAGCGAAATGAACTCGTGGTCGCCTTTGACCGGCCAGACTCACCCGACCTCTACGCATCTGAGGTCGAAGTTCAAGGACTCAGTTTCACAAACCAAGCCATAACCCTGCAGAGCGAGTTACTCGCCAAGCCCCGCTATCGCGACCCCTCACAAGCGATTACATATACTCCGTTGGGCAATAATCGCGCCAAGGTCACTTTCGCCGAGCCACAGCGTGCGCTCTCTTCAGGCCAGGTCCTCGCTTTGTATGACAATGATAAACTCCTCGGCGGTGGATTCTATCGCTAAATAGCGTATATCTCGATAAATTGAGATTTACACGATAACTGATCACAATTTGAGTTGCGCCTAATCAAGTGCTTTCCGAGCCTGAATGTATGAGTCCGAAAACACTAATCTCGTGGAATGTTAATGGCCTGCGTGCCGTCATAAAAAAAGGCTTTGAGGATTATCTCGAGAGCAGTGGTGCCGATGTCGTCTGCCTACAAGAAACTAAGATCTCTAGCGATTTAGTCGAAGGCTTTAATTTTGAAAATTATCCATATACCTACTGGAACTGCGCGGAGAAGAAAGGCTACTCCAGCACCGCGATTTTGAGCAAGGCGGAACCGTTGAGCGTCAGCTATGGAATCGGCATAGAAAAGCACGACAATGAGGGCCGCGTCATTACGGCTGAGTTTGAAGATTACTACCTAGTCACAGTTTACACGCCGAATTCACAAAATCACGATGAGAACAAGCGTCCCCGCCGGCTCGATTACCGAACCAAAGAATGGGACGTGGACTTTCTCGCTTTCGTGAAAAATTTGGAAAACTCAAAACCGGTCGTCTTTTGCGGTGACCTCAACGTCGCCAACCGCGAGATCGATTTGGCGAATCCAAAAACAAATCGTAAAAACGCAGGTTTCACTGACGAAGAAAGAGCGGGGTTTGATAACATCTTAAAGTCCGGCTTTGTTGACAGCTTTCGCCACCTGCATCCTGAAGAATGTGGCGCCTACACTTGGTGGTCATACCGCGCCGCAGCCCGCCAACGCAACATCGGTTGGCGCATCGACTACTTTTGCACGTCAACAGCATTAAAAGATAAGATAAAGTCCGCTGCCATCCACTCTGAAACGAAAGGCTCTGACCACTGCCCTATTCACTTGGAAATGAATCCATAGCCTATAAATCAAGGGTTTTTCGCTTTGCGAGCACTACCCGCAGACCTTGTAAAGTTTTTGAGAAACGACCTGCAGTCACCAGTATTCGTTTGTATTTACAGCGACTGTGTGGTCAACTATGAGAGTGGTTAATAACAACACAGTGCTCAGTTCAGCAAAAGCTAAGAAAGCTAAGAATGCTAAGAATGCTAAGAATGCTTTTTCGCTTGTTGAAATGGTCATCACCTTGTTTCTCTTCACAATTCTTGCACTAGCACTGACCAAAGCACTTACTTATACCAAGTATATCGCCGAAGATAATTTATATGAAGCAACGGCACTGACGGTAGCATCAAGCCTGAATGAGCAGATCAAAGGTGCCAGCCTTGATTTTATTATTAACCCAAAGCGAATCAACGGCGATGACTGCTTTGAAATGTCTATCAATGGAGAGACTTCTATCGATCTGACCCTCGGGACTTTCAACGATCTGGACGTGCCGGTTGTGACAAATGAGGGTGGCGAACAAACCAAATCCATGCGCGTCCGAATAAAGCCTGAAATTGACGAAATGATTAATAGGCAAGGATATTGGATCACCATCGAATACGAATTCGATCATCCAAGGAGCGGAAAAACTCGTTCATCGACTGTTCGCAATGCTCGAAGTAAAATTCCTAGTAGTTGATTAAAACATGAAAACACCTGAAACAAATAGAAAGCAGGCAGGTTTCACTCTTGCCGAGGTATTGGTTTCCACGACCCTGTTCCTTCTCATCTCTGCTGGGTTAGCGACCTTCATGGTCGACATTTCCAAAGGCACCTTCTGGGTGAGCAAAAAGGCGCTAATTAGCTCGGATGTACGTAATTTCACAACACGGATCAGCCAGGAAACGCTCGGCGCGAATACTGGCTACGTCTACCCCGACTATGAAGTATCTAATCGAAATCAAAGGTCCGACCGTAGAGAAAGCGGTGAGACTGGAGACTGTCTCGTCCTCGTCCACACAGACCCCTACCCCGAAATAGACGACCCAAAGCACTATTCTAAGATAATCGTTTATTACAGGCAGATCGATGCAGATGGCAGAGGTCCAGTTTACCGTGTATCTAAAACGTTCAACCCGCCCATCGAGATAGATGCGGATGGAGGTTACAACCATTTTGAAACTTTCCTCTCCACGCACTTCCTCTACCATAGCGTAGCAGACGGCGAAGTCGTTCTGGAGCTCGCGCGAGGTCTGGCTGACGGAAAGTTATTTCACAATTTCGGCAACAATTCCTTCATCATTAATGGTGAAATCATTCACGGCAACGCGGTGGAGGAAGTCACGAACACCTACAACTTAACCATATCACCGAGGGGATAATCATGAGAAATAAGAAGCAGGGTAGCGGAATTTTTCTAGTTATAATCATAGCGAGCGCGCTCGGGATAGGTATTTATTCGGTTCTTAGCCTAGTAGGTGGGGAGTTTCAGCGAAACAAAAAGGCAGCTCTATTTAACGAAGCAAAGCATGGCGCGGAGACACTGCTCCAGGCCAGCTTGGCTGATCTAAAAGGCCGATTCGACAATCAGACTGCTTTTCCTATAGACGCACTTTCACCGGCGAAGAACCCACTCTCCATCAGCGACGAACTAGCCGACATCTATGCGGCGGCGTTGAACACAAATTTGGTCATACCTCAAAAGCGCAAATACAGCAGCACGAGTGATTTTAACACAGAGGCCACTGAAGTGATCGGCGGGCAGATGCCTCCTGGAAAATGGCGCTACATCGACCCCCGTGTGCCAGGCAATGAGTTTGATGAATTAGCGGGAACTCGTGTCTTCGAGCGCAATATTGAAATGATAAGTAAGGCAACGGCGTCTCACCCTATATTAGGCGAATCAACCGCCTACGCCCGGCAGTATCTTCAAGTGCGCGATGCACCTCTCTTTGCTTATGCAATATTCTACAACCTCCCGATGGAAATCGCACCAGGGCCAACAATGATTGTGGATGGCAATGTTCACAGCAACTCAGACAGTTGGTTTCAGTCCAACTCCAACCTTAATTTCACGTCTAAAGTGACCATTGCCGGTGATTTTAACCACGGGCGCCATCCTCAAAGCGGTCAGGGTAGCAGTAACGGGGCTGTCAGGATAGTCGACGGCAGTGGTGACTTAGTTAATATGCGGGAGGACAGCAGTTGGCACAGCGACCAAAGGAATAGCTTTGGAGGCGGCTGGCTGACCAGCGCAGCCGACAATTTCTACGACTTAGCTAATCAGCTCTGGGGAGGTAACCTACAAGCCGGCGAGCACGGCATCCTCCCACAAAATCCGGTGGGCGTCGCCGAATACATCGAAGACACTATCCCTTCCACCGGCGCCAAAGAGTCGTTTAACAGTGGCTACGAGCTGATTCAACCCCCCGTTCTTAGGGACGAACTAGCTATCCCCAGTGAAGCAACTGATCCAGATGGGCATGTCGCCGCAGTTGCGCGTAACGAAGTCGAACAGCAAAAATACGCTTACAAGGCAGGTCTGACCATAATGGTTGAAGATGACGGCGACGTTGAATACTTCACTTACGAGCGGGACGCCGAAAATAAACTGCGTTACGATGGCGATGGGAAGCCTCTCAAACGAGTGCTCGTGCCCTCGGATAACATCGCTGTTTTTGAAGAGTTCAACGAGGTCGACAGTGGTTCGGGTGATGTCATTGTCAGCGGGATGCACGATAAACGACAAGCCAGAGATCTCGACATGGTGGAGCTGGATGTCAACAAGCTCAAAAACCTCGTGCACGGCAATTCAAAAAACGAATGGGGTGGCGACAATGACCAGAGACCTGATCGATGGTGGAATGGTATTGTCTACGTCGAATTTGAAACGCAGAATGCTACTAGCACACGACCGGATCGAGTCAATCCCGCTAAAGTGGGGTATGGGTTAAAGCTCATCAACGGTGAGGTTATCCCGAACCCAAGCTTTGCGCATAGTGATGACACTTACGGCATGTCGTTAGCCACCAATCAAATGATGTATGTCGAAGGCCACTACAATTCCGATGGCGATTTTAATACGGGCTCTCCAACCTCTCCCGACGATCCCAGTAACTTTGCAAAGGAAGGCCACGAAGCGCCCGCCGCCTTGATTGCAGATTCGCTCACCTTCCTAAGCGAAGACTGGGACGACGAGGACAGCAACGACAGCCTTAACAGCAGAAGAGCAACACACACCGAGGTTTCAGCTGCTGTCCTGACCGGCAATGTTCCCTCCGGCGAGACTGGTTCTAATCGTTATAGCGGAGGGGTCGAAAACTTCCCACGTTTCCTTGAAACATGGAGCAGCAGAGACCTCAGAATTCGCGGCTCCATGGTAGCACTCTTTGAGAGTGAAGTAGGCACTCGGGCTTGGGGCTATGGTGATGTCTATGGCGCTCCCCGGCGGCAGTGGGGGTTTCATGAAAAATTCGCCGAAGGCTTTCTCCCTCCCGGAACTCCTAATACTCGGCGTTACCGCGCGGTGGACTTTGAACTGATCGATCGAGAGACTTATTTAAGTCACGTTGAACGCATTAAGAGCTACTTTTAATGAGACTTTTACGACGGCTTACATTCACCCTACTCTTCCTGCTAACCCTGCTAACTGGGGGCCTGCAAATCTCGGCGGTGCCTGAAGGTGAGGTTGTGTTTCGAATCCCCTACCAGAAAATAGACCGCTATCAGGCGTCGATATATGAGGAAGTCGTCGAGGCTACGACGATGAACCGCGTACGCCTAACAGGCCGTAAGGATTTGGTCTATGATCCTGTAGACGGTATGATTTTGGATCAAAACTATCCACTGGCATCAGCTGCCTTCACCAGCCGTTTTGACCCGACGCTTCGATATGAAGTGACCTCTTTCAGTGCGAACTTATTAAACATAGATTTCGGCGTGGACTTGTTGCTGGCTTATTTGCGACACAAAACAGTCGAGCTGGGCGAGTCGAACTACTCCCTGTTGCTGGCACCCGAAAAAACAACTGGTCCAGCTCGCTTTCGTATATTTGGTAAGCGAGCCCTCTCATTCACCTACTCTTTCACTAGAGATGAATTAACTGTAGTCCGAGGTGAGAACTGGATCGAAAAAGATGGAGTGATCCACATCGTGGCCATTGAAGCATCCAATCAGCAGTCCTTTGATCGTTTCTTCGAACGAGTTCGCCAGGCAACCAACTCCATGAGCTACATCGAATAGTATTTGCTAAAACCATTCGATCCCTGCTTGCAGAGCATTTTCAGCCGTGTCTAGATTCGGGGGCTTATGAAAAAGGCCGAGGCATATAATCCATTCACGAGCGACGCAAACCACGAGCTTAGTATCGGACAGCTCGGTGAAAGGAAGCTACTTAAGGAAATTCGTGATTGGCTCGGAGCCATTGCTCCTGAATCACCACACGGAATGGGCGACGACTGCGCCGTCCTGCCAGGAACAACGGAAGGCCAGCAGCAACTTCTCACGACGGACTGTGTGTCCTATGGCCAACACTTTAACGCAGCAGTCAGCCCTCAAGATGCGGGAGCCAAACTCATCAAACGCAACCTCAGTGACATCGCCGCAATGGGTGGGCAACCTGGGCCAGCCCTCTTGACTCTACTTTGTGGCTGGGATCTCTCGATTTTGTGGTTGGAGCAATTCTTCGGTGGAATCCGGCAAAGCTGTGAGGCATATGGTGTCAGTATTGTTGGAGGTGATGTTAGCGAAATAGCATCCGGCCATTTTTCGGCAGCGCTCACCCTTACTGGGCAACTAACGACTCCGCCAATACTCAGGTCCACCGCAAAGCTAGGTGATTGTATTTATGTCACTGGTAGCCTGGGCGGCAGCATACGAGCTAAGCATTACCAATTCGAACCACGCTTGAAAGAAGGGCAATGGCTGGCCTCTCAGTCTCTATGCACTGCCATGATGGATGTAACGGACGGCCTCAGCAAAGATCTGTCTGCGCTGCTACCTGAAGAATGCTCTGCCGCCATCGATCTCAATACATTGCCAATCTCCGAGGATGCTTATCTGTGCGAAAAGGCAGATGGCCGCCCAGCTGCAGAACACGCCTTCTGCGACGGTGAGGATTACGAACTCGTGTTGACCGCGTCCGCGGAAGCAGACCTACAGAAATTCGAATCCGACTGGAGCACTCAATTCCCTGACCTCAAATTAAGCAAAATTGGCCATATCATAAAAAAAAGCCCGGCCGGCCGCTACGTCGATGCCGCAAGCAGTCAGGCCATCGGCTGGCCATCCGGCTACGAACATTTTAAGCGGGCATGAGTGTGATCAAACAACTGAAGTCTGGCTATGATTCTCCCTCCGCTGAGGCCACAGAGCATGTTGCGGGAGAGCTGGCCCCGCACATCCCCGAGAATACGATTCTTGCCCTGCACGGCGATCTGGGCTCAGGCAAGACGACCTTTATTCGAGGGCTGGCACGCGCCTGGGGTATCGTAGAGCCGGTCACCAGCCCGACCTTTAATCTCTATTCCATTTACGAGGGCCAGCGGCAGTTGATTCACCTGGATGCCTATCGGCTCACCTCGGCTGAGGACTTGGATGCACTGATGATTCAAGACTTCATGCGCAGCCCCTGGTGCTTCGCCGTTGAGTGGCCCGAAAATATCGATGAGGCGATCACAGCCGATGCCTGGCATCTCTATCTTAGCATCACAAAGGACAACAAGCACCACATACGCTTGGAGTCCAAAATGGATATTTGAACCGTTAATTTACGCAAATTTACATTAATTAACGTAAATTAACGGTTCAAAAGATTCTTTTCACGCGAACGCAATATTCTTTTCGCCTTCGCGAAAGTCGCCTTCGCTTCCTGCGGTGCTGACATCGGACCAAATCGCAATGCCTGCAGTTCGAGCTTCAGATCCGGCTGAAAGTTTGCTCCGTGCTTGCGCTGGATTCGCTTCAGGTAGTCGCTCGCTTGTCGGCGCACAGGATCGAGTGCCTTAGGCTTTCGCAGGAGACGAAAGATTAGATCGAGCAGCACGAAGCGGGCTTTCCAGAGCATCCAAAAAGTCAGAATGCAGGCGAACAGTATACAGAAGCGGATTAGACTCCCACCGGACAGCGGCTGGCTCACCCATTCCTTAAATTGCGCGGCGGCTGCCTTCATCTTCTTCGTGAATTCCTTCGAAAATTCCTGAACCCGATCCTTGAGCGACATGGCGAGTTCTATCTGATCCTTTTGCTCAAAGTTAACGATCCGTCGATACCACTGGATACGCAAACTATCGATCCACGCACCCCAGCCCGTCTCAAATTGTAGGCTATTCGAAAGTAGAACCGCCGGATCACTGGATCCGGAACCGGGCGTGGGATCAACCCGCAGCCATTCTTTTGACGCTTGATCGAAAATTTCGACCCAGGCATGGGCGTCGCGGTTACGTATGACGAAATAGTCTTCAACTGAGTTCCAAGACCCCCCGGAGAACCCCACAACCAGACGTGCGGGGTATCCTGCATCGCGGGCCAGTAACACGAATGCGCCGGCGAAGAGTTCACAGTGCCCCTGGCTGCCGGATTCCAGCCAATTAACGACAGGGTCAGCCGCATTTTCAGCATTCGGAAAAAGAACCTGTCCATCGGGACTCAACGAATATTCAAAATTCTCTCTCAGCCATTCCGTGACATCGCGACTGTAATCGGAGACTGTTAAAGACGAAGGGGAACGCCCATCCAAAATACTTCGATTGATGGTAGCCAAAGCCTGCCGATCATCCTGCCGAAGACCCAGTTCAAGCGATGTGTAAGGATATTCGGGTATTTCCAGCGCGCCGCTTGTCTTTGCATCAGTTAAAGCATCCAACTCGCGTCTGCCTGCCGAGAAGCGCGCATTGAATTGCATCCCCTCGATTTGGTAGGAAAACACGCTCTGAGTCACTTTATCCAGACTGTAGAGATGCGGCTCTTTGAACCACTCTATTTTTTGCGGCACCTGAAAACGCAGCACCGAGTAATCACCTGGCACAGGCAGGTATTTACTGATTCCACCTTCGACATAGAAGGTCCATAGATCAGGACGGAGTGCGCCTACAGTTGGCGGATCCGGCCGCATTTCACGGACAGTCATAGGCTCACGAAATCGATAGTTTTTCAAACCATCAGACATCTTGAACATGCCGCTCACATAGCGATCCAACACCATCATCCGCCAATACGGCTGTGTCTCGATAGCCTCAATGGAAGGCAGATCGATTCGTATCGCGACGGCATTATCATTCTGCACCTCTGAGACATCCCCGAGCTTCACCTCTTCACTGAAGCCCGTCATAGGCTGCGTCTCGACACTTAGAAAAGGGATGGCCTGATCCAAATTGAAGCGTGGCGTCAGTATGAATAGGAGCGTCGAAACAAACACAACGAAGCCAAACATGATAGAACCCAAAGCCAGCACCCGCCAATCCAGGACACGCATAACCCGCCGAATGAGACGACCCCAGGAAAACTGCTTCCATGTGATTTCGTGCGACTGCGTTTGTTTGCCCCGGTCGAGCAGGCAGATGACAAACAACAAGGCCATCGCCATCGGCGTAAAAAGCAAAATCTGCAGCGCGAAGAGCAACGACACCGTCATCACCCCCGACATGATAAGACAAAATAAGCAGAGCAAAATGAGTTGCAGATCTTCTCTTTGCCGACGCGGAGACAAATTTCGATAGAGTAGTAACAGTGCGACCATTCGCACCAGCGAAGGAATAAATTCCGGTAAATGTAACAGCACATCCGCGCCGACAAATAAGACCAACAGCGGCGTCACCACCCGCCAGGTAACTGCGGGGATGCGACTGACAGCAGCAGGCCGAACCAGTGAAAACCCGACAGCCAGCATGGCCACAGCAATCAGGATAGCCGAGTTCATATCCAGCGAAAGCAAAGCCCAGAAGGAAAGCAGAGTCAGCACCCCTCCCATGAGGTGTTTGACCTCATGCAGCTCCTCAATCGTCAGCCTGACCGACTTGTATCTCATCGACATAAATCCCTACTCCGCTCTCCCCAAGCGGCCTGAAAGTGACTTGGTTCTGCACGCTGTTTTCTTCCCGGCTGATATTTTCAGTCGCCGACAGACTCAGTGTCGCAAGCGAATCGAAGAAACTGTGTAAATCGCGCATACTGCGAATGAGCATGCGATCTTCCCCGATAATGGCGACAGATTCTAAGCGGCCAAGGTGGAACAAGTCATCGGCCAGCGAACATACGGCTGAGCACAAGTGCTCAAATTGCAGACCCGACCAGGAGCGGTGATCCAGATCCAACTTAATGTGAAACCCGCTCTCCCCTTCCTGGGCGAGCTGGCGGATCATGAGCTTATTCAGACGCGCCGAAGCTTTCCAATGAATAAGCCTGGGCGGATCCCCCTGCACATATTCACGGATATTCAGCAAGTCGCTACCGGCCCCGGCTGCGCGGCGGGACGTTCCGGAGAGATAGCGGCGCCCGGCCGCAGTCGGGCTGAAGTGATAATCAACGGGAGCCGGCCATACCAACACAAGCTGTTCCTGAGTTGAGCCGAAGGATTTATCGAGAAAACCAAATGGGAATTTTGATCCAACACCGTGTAAGCGGATTTGGCAGGCCCCTCGTCGCTCAGGTTGAAAAGTCCACTCCAGACGGCTGGATTCTCCTGCCGGTAAAGCGCGCGACATGTATAAATTCGACTCCTTGGTTTGCTCGGAAAGTCCCACCCGAAAGCAAATCGACATGGTGGGAAACACACTTTTTTTATTGATTAACTCCAGCTCTGCCACACCGACCTCGCCAACCTGCAAGTGTTTCGGTGCAATTAAGTTCCACTCGAGTTTTCTAAAGTTAATAAACGACAGGATACCACTGAGCACCAAGCTACTAAGCATCAGTGAGAGCGTCATAAAGAGAATGTTACTTGCCGTATTGTAAGCCGCTGAGCCAATTCCAAGAGCAACAATAATCAGCATCCATCCAGTTAATGTGAGCTTTGTCTTTTGCAGGCGGGCCGGAATAAGCTGACGAATAAACAAGGGTAAAAACCGCTGTTCTGTCTGCCTTTCCTCTGCGAAGAAATCCGGATCAGTCCAATCATTCCAACGCTGAAACTCTGCCTGCTTGGTTGTTGTCAAAACTTATACAGGATCTGGAGTCTTTTCGAGAAGCTGAACGAGTAGACCTTCGATCGATCGTCGCTCTTCCAGCGGGTCTGACATGGGCTTTCGCAAAGAGAGCCGATGGCTGAAAACCGGCAACAACATCTCACTGACATCCTCAGGCAGCACAAAAGCCCGACCATTTGCCAGCGCACGGGCTTGGGCGGCAGCCTTCAAAGAGAGCGTGGCGCGCGGGCTCACGCCGGAGCGAAAGCTCTCTTCCTCTCGAGTCGCAGAAGCAAGCTGAACGATATATCTGTAGATCGTCTCTTCCACAAACACCTCACGGACGAAGCCCTGTAGCTCCATCACCTCCTGGCGTGAAACGACAGGGTTGGGGTCCTGCTGATCATAATGCAGATGCCCTCCTTTGAGAATTTGCATCTCATACTCAAATTCGGGGTAACCCATATTCATGCGCATAAGAAAACGATCCATCTGGCTTTCGGGCAGCGGAAAGGTGCCCTCGTAATCCACGGGGTTTTGCGTGGCAATGACTAGGAAAGGCGGTGGCATCGTGTAGGTTTGCCCATCGACCGAGATTTTAGCCCGATCCATAGCCTCCAATAAGCTGGACTGCGTTTTCGGCGTCGTGCGGTTGATCTCGTCTGCTAAGACGATGTTGGCAAAAATTGGCCCTTTCTTGAAGGTGAACTCCTGTGTGCGCTCTTCGTAGATGGAAACGCCGATGATATCCGAAGGCAGCATATCGCTGGTGAACTGAATCCGGGTGAAGGAACAGTCGATCGACTTAGCCAGACAGTAAGCTAAAGTCGTCTTGCCCAATCCGGGAAGGTCTTCCACCAGAACGTGTCCGCCCGCTAAAAGGCAAATGATCGTCTTATCCACTGCCTCGGTTTTACCGCGTATCGTTCGTTCGATGTTATTTCGGAGACGTTCGACGACTTCTAAAGCGCGGGGCGCGGGTATCACGTTAGTTTCAGGCATATTCACATATTGACGAAGAATCCTGCGAAGCGCAACAGGAAGAAGTCTTTTGAAACGATCTTCATTTCCCTAAAATTTAAAATGCAGCGAAAATGGGGCGCGGACATTTCTGTCCGCCAGACGCAGTCGCGATAGAAAAAGATACACTCAATACGGCAGGACAGAAATGTCCTGGCTCCTCTAAAACAGCTAGAACAAACCCACCCAGCTATGATCTGGAAAAAATGCTGGTCAGCCAGCGATTTTAAAGGCACTATAGTGATTTATTTTTGTCAGATGCATTCCATCTAAATATTCTTTAAAGTATGAATAAAAGACCTTCACTCACAAACCGCCGAAAAAGCCGAAAAAGCCGAAAAGCGGGCTTCAGTTTAATTGAAATTCTCATCGTTATCGCGCTTATCGCGATTCTCGTCACTGTCACTATCGGGAATTTGGATAAAATCTTCGGTGGCCAGCAGGAAAAAGTCGCGGGCATCTTTGTCTCACAGACCGCTAAGATCGGCTTTAAAGCTTACCAGCTCGATGTGGGCAGTTACCCGAGCACAGAGGCAGGCATTGAGGCGCTGGTAAAGGCTCCGGCGGGCAAAGAATCCCGTTGGAAGGGCCCTTACATCGAGGAGACCCCTCTCGACCCATGGGGCAACCCCTACAAATACCGCTTCCCTGGTTCGAGAAACATCAATGGCTCGAGCGGTTATGATCTATGGTCACTCGGGACGGATGGCGTAGAGAGCGCCGATGACATTGGCAATTGGAAATAAGCAGCGCGGCTCCGTTCGCAGCGGATTCACTCTATTGGAGATATTGCTGGTCATTGCGTTGATTGCAGTGGCTGTAAGCGTTGTCATCCTCAACTTCGCCGCTTTTTCAGACAGGAGTGAAAATACCTCCCCCGAGGAGGTTCTGACCGCGGCTATTCGCAAAGCCCGTTTCATCGCTGCAGGTAATCGCATAACGACGACCCTACGCTATGATGAAGAAAGCGGCACACTTCAGATCGAACCGCTCGGAGAAGAGTTTCCTATCAATACTGATTTTGGGCCTGGCGGTCGGGGTAAAATTCGCTTCTTTCTAATTGCCCCCGCAGTGGGCTTGCAACCCTTCTCAGATCCGGATGAGGCTCGGCTTGAAACAGATTTTGTCGCCTTTGCCCCGGACCGGAGCGCCAGCCCATTTGTCGCCGAAATCGACCTCGGGCAAGGCAGTCCGAATCGTCTGCGCTTCGACCCCTTCTCCAGCGTAATCAGAACCGGGAAATGAGTGTACATTTTTCAGAGTTGAGGCGACATCCGAAATCGACCGCCCGCGTCAGACGGCCCGGCGCATTTCGTGCATTCACACTCCTCGAGGTGCTGATTGCAGCAGCCATCTTTGGCTTAGCCGGAATTTATCTAATGTCCACTTTCGTGAATGCCCTCACCGCTAGAGAGCGCAGTGTAAGTAACGATGTGTTCAACGCAGACATACAAGCTGTCCGCATGCAGCTCCTGCTCGAACCCAATCTGGAAGACGCCGAGGATGGCGGGGAATACCCGACATTGAATCACGGCGAAGCCTCCTGGCAGGCAGAGATTGAGCCGACTCAGATCGTTGATTTGTTCAAGGTTCAGTTCAGTATCCGATTTTCTGAACCGATGGATGACCAGTCAGGGGAGTATCAGGAAGCACTCTACCTGCTACGCCCGACTTGGTCGGAGGGTGATGAACGCGCCGACCTGCTACAGGAAAAGCGCGACGCCCTCGAAGATAGCCGCGGCTTCGACCGTTTCTAAGCATGAACAATTTTCAACATACCAATCGCGTCACCCATAGCGCATGCACAGGACCCGGCCTGAGATGTGGACAAAGTTGGAGTTCCGCCTTCAGGCGGCCAGCGGGGCAAGAGCTATCGCCCACATCCGGCTTCACACTGCTAGAAGTTCTACTGGCCATCTCTTTAACCGGAGCGGTTCTGGCGGTTGCGGCGACCACACTTGTCTCAGTGACGAATATCTGGTCGAGCCGGCAGGAAGTGAATTTCTTTGAGGATCACGTCGATGGCGTCGCAGAGTTTGTACAATCGTGCCTGACCAGAGCGGGAACAGAAGTCGCGCTACCAAACGCGGACTCAAACAGCGGAAACGTTCCGGCGAATGGGGCGAATGGGGCGAATGGGGCGAATGGGGCGAATGGGGCGAATGAAAACCCAGATAACTCTCCGAATATTTCAATCTCTGTAAACGTAAACACGGGCGAAGACGGTCGCGCCCAGCAACCAAGCGAATCCTCCCAAAGCGGGAGCCTGCTTCGGCGATCAGACGAGCCGGTGGGCTGGGCCAAGCCACCCGGATTCGCGGGCTATGAAGACCCCATGATTAATTTTAAGCTTAAAGATAGTCCTCCACTTTTCGTCAATACAGACAACGCCCCAGTCATCGGCATCGATACTTTTCTTTACTTTAAAAAACCTGAAGGGCTCAGTCTATTGTGGTATTCCATCCTACAAGAGGAAATCGAGGATGAGAGCGATCTTCGGCGCACCGCAATCAGCCCTTACGTCAAAGCGGTCAACTATATCTACTGGGATGAACGCTTTGAACGCTGGGAAGTGGAGGACGAACCTCAGGAAGGTGAAAACGATGCATTCATTCTACCGCGCTTCATCAAACTAATTTTCGAGCACGATGGTGTGACTAAGGAGCGCACCATAACGATACCGGTTCCATCTCGTAGCGCCTTACTCTTTTAATGCGTGCTCCAAATACAGTCGAATCAGGTAGAGGCGCTGCTCGTCATGAGATCATGAGCCTGTCGAATGGCGGCACCCTCGAACGTTCGAAGAGTCCAGACAATCTTAAACCCATAACTGTATCGCGGGCTTCGCAAGCAAAGCCCCTACGGCGTGGCGCACAGCGCGGCTCCGTACTCATTGCGGTGCTCGCGATCATCGTCCTGCTTTCGTTCATCATCACACGCTTCATGGAACAAGCGCTGGAAGATCTCGAATACCGCTCCATTTTCAATGAACCGGTCGATGTCCGCAGCTACGCCTACAGTATCCTCGAAGTGAGCCTGGCGACCATCCACGAAGTGGCACTTATCGATGAGGGTAAGCTCTATGCACCGGAACAGGGCTGGGGCGACCCCTTAAGTTACGCCAACATCGAAGTGCCGAATGGCTGGGACGTATCGGTTTCAGTCAAAGACGAGGGCGGCAAGCTCCCAATTAACACGATGAGCGAAGAAATGCTCAATCGAATGCTGGAAGAGACCTTCGACTTTGATTTCGGCACGGCACGCGAACTGAGCAGTATGCTGCTCGACTGGATTGATGCGGATAGCGCCAAACGCCTCAATGGAGCGGAGTCTGAAGACTATCTCCGCCGAAACCCACCCTACCGGACAGCCAACGGACCGCTGCAGTCCCTGGAAGAACTGCGCCTGCTTGAGATCTGGGAAGATGAATTTTTCGATCAGGATGGTCAGCCCAATGAGTTCTTCGTCCAACTTTCAGGGCTGGTCTCAGTTTATCACAGCGGGACTGTAAATCTGAACAAAGCGTCCCAAGAGGTGCTGGAGCTACTTGCTTTGCAGGACGGCTATGATGAAGCATTCATTTTTGATGGTATCGATGAGCCCTACTTGAAACAACTGCCTCCCGGCGCAGACAACGCCGCCAGTGGGGTAGAAACCAACTTGATTAGGGTCACGGTCAGTCTAACGCGCGGCAATGTGCCCTTTACCATCAGCGCGCTCGTCGAACCCGATTTCAGCGTAGAATCAAGCCCCGGGCGCAATGCCCCCGGGCGACGTAGCGATAAGGACGTTCCCCGCACCGGAACGGTTGAGGAGCAGGATGCCATCAGTTATCCCTTTAGAATCGTAGAATTAAGCGAATATAACGCAGGAGAATTGAAATCTAGCTCTTCCGCACGATACTCGGCACTAGACATGGATGATGAAATGACTTCATTCTAACCGACAACCTATTTTGAACGAAGACCAGCCAGTCGAAGCAGAACCGGAAACCAGCGTGCAATCGCCCGTGCCTGTGCTCGTGCTGCCCGGCCATGTTTTCTTTGTCGACCGGATAGCATTGCCTGTTGATCTGGAGAGCGCAGACATCAGCGATTTTGCAGAACTTTGCCTGGAAGACCTCGCCCCGTTCCCCATCGAGCAGCTGTACTGGGGCTTCCTCCACAACGAGGCGGACGGCGCGATTCTCCTCTACGCAACCTACAAGCCACGTATCGCAGCACTCGGCCACAAGGATTTAGACAATTTCCAATGGGTCTTGCCTGATTTTGCCACGACCTACGGTGCCTACTTCCCGGAGGCGAAAACACTTCTTCTCGAAAGTGCAGAGAGCTGCAGCCTGATTTCGCTTGGTTCAGGAGATGTGTTGGCAAGCCAAGTCGTTTCCTACACGCCAGACGGCAATAAACCGCTATCTGCTGGCTCGTCGAAGCCGCTGGCGATCCAAATCGAATCGGCTCCCGCGAATGATCAAGGTCTGCCGATATTCAAGTTCAAAGCACGAGAGCGCATTGACGAGGAAACCACCGGAAACTGGAAACAACTCAGCCCCGGCGAAAATCAACTGTGGCAGGCGGATATCCGCGACCGCGAATTTAAGAAAGCTGAACGCAATAACCGTAAGCTCAGCGGTTGGTTGGGCCGCGCGACGGCCTATGCCGCGATTTTCGTAATTCTACTTCTTATCTTGGAGGGCGCACTTCGAACGGGCGCAATCTGGTTGCAGGCACAAAGCGAAAAAATCTCCATGCAAGCACCCGATGTTCGTCGAGTTGAGGACAAGCAAAGCCTGATGAACAAGCTTGATCAGGTCGCTCAAAATGAGTTGCGCCCGATCGCGATTCTCGACGCGCTGAACAAGTCCCGTCCGGAGGGCATCTACTTTACCCAAACTGTCGCCGAAGACCAAAACCGGATCACAATCGACGGTATCGCCAGGACCATAAGCGAATTAAACGCCTACCTCGAAGCACTGGAGGCAACGGGTAGCTTCCAATTGAAAGACTCCGACAGAATTACGCGCGGCGGTAAGACCACGTTCAGCGCTACGCTCGACTACACGCATAGCAATCGCCCCGAGACAGTAACCGAGGAGCCAGCACCCGAGGAGGAAAGCGGATGAATACAATCATTGCTCAAACAAAAGCGTTTTACAAGCGGATGAGCCTGCGCGAGAAGCTGCTTACCCTGGTCTTTATGCTGGTTATCCATTTCCTCTGGATCGGTAATTGGCTCGATCGTTTGTCTGAATGGAATGAACAGCGACAGTTCTATGCCAGTGAACTTGAGTTTCAAAAAATGACGCTCGAACGCGGGCCTGAATTCAGCGAAGGGCTAAAACGCGCGCTCGAACGCGTCGACCCCTCAAAAACCTTTGCTGCGGCTAAACTTTCGGAGCAGGTCGACAGTCTCGTCCGCAGCGCCAGCTTATCCGGCCAGGCCGACATCAACTCTGTTCGCACGCGCGAGGGTGAGATATTCAACGACCATAATCTCCGGGTCAGCTTTAAACGGATTACGATTGAGCAACTCATTAAGTTTAATGGCCTCTTGAAACAGGACAGCCCCTACATCAATATACAAAACGTTCGCATTGCTGCGAACCGTAGAAACCCGGAGCAACTCGACGCGCGTTTTGAAATCAATTCTTTCGACCTCAAAGATTTAGACCTCTAAAGAGGCCATCGCAATTTCATGATCATGAAACACTATTTTTACCCCCTTCTCATCAGCTTGCTGCTCAGCAGCGCAGGTTTCCTGCCTGCTCAAGACGCATTGATCACGCCCGTTGAGCCGGAAGTCAATGAACCGGAAGCGATGATGGAGCTCAAGCTGACAGATGATACGGCACTTCAAGTTATCGACATGCTGGAGCAGATTACGAATAAGATCATCCTTCGCCGGCAGGATATCTCTCCGGCGAAAATCAGTATCGATACGCGCGGCCCAATCAGTAAGCGCGATGCCGTCCTAGCCCTTGAAAGCTTACTCACCCTGAACGGCATTATGCTGACCGACATGGGCGGCCGATTCATGAAGGCCGTGCCCGCGACCGACGTGAACCGGCATGTTCCGCAAATGCTCATCGGTAGCACTCTGGGAATGGCACCTAGCCAGCAGATCTACGCCAAGCTCTTTAAATTCAACTACCTGAATGCCGAACAAATCAGCGGCACCCTGATCCAGCCCCTACTCTCTCAGAATTCAGGCTTTATTCCATTCCCCAAGTCCAACGCCTTGCTCATTACGGACGCACTGATTAATCTGCAACGGGTCGAAAATATCATCGCAGAGGCGGATCGGCCTGAATCCCTTCGAGAAGAAATGAAGTTTGTTAAGTTGAACTTCATTCAGGCGAGTGAAGCGCAGGGACAGATAGAGAACCTCATACAGGGCCCACTCAAAAGCTACTTGGAGGGGAACACGGCTGTTACTGCGGATGAGCGCACGAACCAACTGCTCCTGATCACGCACCCCGGCAATATCTCGATCATAATGGACGTCATCAAAAATATTGATGTCGACGCCGCACCGCTGACCAGCAGTGAGGTCTTTCAACTTCGTCAAGCCAAGGCCGAGGAGGTCGTGCCGATCATTGAAGGAATCATCAGCGGCCAAGCCGAAGGCCGTGAAAAGGACGCTGAAGTGGCCCGCGACAACAAACGCCAGAATAACCCGAACACGCCCGCCGAAGGAATACCGAACCAGCCAGCCCCCAACCCGCCAGCTAGTGCTGCAGCCACTACCTCGGACACCAACGCCTCGCTCCAATTTTCGAACTTCGTCGGACTCTCCGCCGACGAGCGAACGAATGCGATCGTTGCCTATGGCACCCAGCAGGACCTTAAAACACTCAAAGAACTCATCGAGAAAATCGACATCCCGTTGCCGCAGGTAAGAATCGAGGCGATCATTACTGAAGTCACTTTGAATGAAAATCAAAGTAGTGGCATTACTGCATTGGGATTCGAGGTGTTACCCGACGGAAATGTCTCTTTCGGCGGGTCCGTACAAACCGGAATCGATGGGAGTGGAAATCCTATAAATTCACTTGGGGGTATTATCGGAACAGGCTTCACACTGAATGGAACGACCTCAACTCTCGAAGGTTTAACTGCATTATTTAGCGCATCTGACAGCGATAGTAACTCGCGCATACTTCAAACACCAACTATTGTAGTCAGTCACAATGAAGAAGGTACCGTAAACGTGAGCGAATCCCGACCAATTGTAACAAGCTCTTCCAGCACACTTGACAATAACAATGCTAACGTAAGGAGTAATGTTGAATTCAGGGATATTGGTATACAATTAACGGTAACGCCTCTAATCGGTGCCGATGGAAGCGTGCAAATGACGATAGAACAAACCGTTGATAGCATTATTGGAGAAATTGATATCGATGGCAATAGTCAGCCAATAATCGGGCGACGCGAGGCTACATCAACGATCACGGTGAATTCGGGAGAAATGATTATATTGGGCGGTCTCCAAGAAAACCAGAAAAGTGAGAGTAAATCCTACTTCCCATTATTTGGTAGACTCCCTCTTGTTAAAAATATACTGGGAGGTAGTTCTACTGATTTTACCCGACGAGATCTTGTCATATTTATAAGACCCACAGTTATTAATTCTCCAGAATCTGCTGAAGTTATGACCCAAGAGAAGCTCAAAATCATCGAGAGCTCCGACGAGGTAAGCGAGTTCGTAGAAACAGGTAAAATTGGCCGCACCTATATGGAGGGCAGCAAGTTCGAAGCCAAGCCCACGCCTACACCAACGCCAGCAAAGGAAGATAAAACAAGCAAGCAACGCTCACTTCGGCGTTAATTCTCAACTGCAAAATGCGAGCAATATTCACAGCAAAGATGAACTCATCGAGCATCCAAATATGCAGAACTGGTGCCCGGCTACTTGCACTGCTCCTCACTTTCACGTCCCCACTCTTCGCTGACAGTGAGCTCGCAGAAAAATCGCCATTCCTTCCGCCAGGTTATGGCGAGAAACCCGAAGAAAAGCCCAAGCCTCCGGTTCAAACTCAGGGCCCCATTAGCCGGGAGATTGAGTTTCGTGGATTCGTTAAGTTGAACGATGTCTTCCAGTTCAGCCTCACAAATAAAAAACTGCAAAAGAGCTACTGGCTCAAAGAAGGCGAAGGCGAAGGCGAAGCGGGCATCACGGTGAGCAACTACGATCCGGAATCCTCATCCATTGTCGTGCTAATGAATGGTCGCTCCGAACGCCTCACGATGCTCTCCGCCTCGGATAGTCCGATTCCTGTAGCCCTGTCAAAACCTACGAGTTCAAACAAGAACAGGCCTCCGGTGCTACCGCCCCAGCTGCGTAATAACGCGAATAATAATTCAACCGGGCGGAAGGTCGTGCCCCGCCGCAGGGTGATTCTACCGAAGAAGAATTAGCGACCGGCGAAAATCGAAGTCAGGACATTCCTGTCCTGATGTATTGTAAGCGCCCGACAGTCCCCCCTCATAAAGAAGCTTGATTTTGCTTCCAGTGCTTTGGTTGTAGGGCTCTTGCGGCCTCTGTATCTGATCCACAGTTCGGCAGTTTTTGCATAACATCGATGAGGTATTCCTGAGGGTCGATGCCGTGTTTTATGCAGTTCTGCACGAGAGTGTAGATGATAGCGCATCATTGGCTCCCACTGGCCTAGGGCATACTTGATCGCTTCGCCTATCTTTCGACAGGCATCCGGTTGCTGAACATATACCAAGTCCCAGATTCCGGGTCGGGAATTAAACCCAGAAGACCGACCGCGCCTTTACGCAAGTCGACCACGCCATGACACAAAATCACTTTAGCGCCTTCGAATAACATCCGGGGACTGCAACACCAATCCCACTTTCAGAATAGGGGGTGCTCTGTCGGACGCTTACCAAAGAGTTACTGATTTTAAGGACTCTCCAAAATGGCGACCGCTCCAGTATGTCTAAATTGTTGTCAACCTCTGGCTCATGACCTCTGTTCCCTGACCTCTGACCTCTGTTCTCTGACCTCTGGCTCCTGACCTCTGACCTCTGACCTCTGTTCTCTGACTTCTGAATCTAGGATCAAGCGCTAAAAGGGCAGTTCAAGCTTTTCACACAACTCCCGCATGTCCGCCTGCAGCGGAGCTTCAAAGCTGATCGTGCCTTCAGGAAAATCAAAGTCATAGCGGTGGCAGTGTAGCGCTTGACGCTTTATCGGCAGCATAGACTCCAGACGCTCTGTCCAGCCATTTTCGATGAATTCAATATACAGCGTCTCGTCGGGACCATAGATCTTATCGCCAACGACCTTATGCCCAATGTGTTCAGCATGCACACGAATCTGATGCTTACGGCCAGTCTCCGGTCGAACCCGACAAAAGGTATAGCCGTTGGCACTATTCACTGGCTCAAAGTCCGTCACGGCAGACTGAGCAGTGCGGTCCTTGCTGACTTCAGATTTAACGATAACCGGCCCGCCTCTTCGGCGCGCAATGGATTCATCGACATGGATCGATTCGGTGAGCTCGCCTTCAAGAATTGCCAGGTAGGCCTTTCGCACGATACGGTTTTGGATCGCCATCTGGAACTTGCGTGCCACTGAAGGCCGCTTGGCGAAGATAACTAAACCGCTCGTTTCACGATCCAGACGTGCCACCAGGTGCAGCTTCTCTGAACTCGTGTATTCACGGACGACTCCCACAAGGCTGGACATCGGGCCGTTCTTCGAAGGATGACACACCAGCCAACCGGGCTTGTTAACAATTAACAAATTATCATCCTCCTCGACGATCCACTCCGGGAAGGCCTGAGGATCTACAAGTGGTGCCTCGCTACCGTAAGGATCAATCACTGGCGACCTCCATGTTGCTCCAAGCGCATTTTGCGCAAAATGCGTCCACCGATTCGTGTGACCCAGACACGGGGCGTTTTAGCCCCGAAAAATGCAATGCATTTATTCATCCAACCCGTCACCACCAGGGGCTTACCTTTCGCGAGTGCAATCAATGCCTTCTCGGCCACTTCGTCGGAGCTCATATCGAGAAATTTGTTCATACCGCCGGCCTCCATGGGTGGAGCCTCAAAACCGGCCCTTTTGAAGAAATTTGACCGCGTCGGCCCGGGGCACACGGCCATGGCGTGAACCTTGGTGCCGCGCAGGTCTTCGTTGAGAGCAAGGGTCCAATTTAAGACAAAGGCCTTCGTCGCTCCATACGTCGCCAGATACGGCGTGGGTTGAAAAGCTGCCGTCGATGCGATGTTCATCACCGCTCCACCTCGTTTCTGCAAATCGGGCAGCATCCGCACCGTCAAATCCACCACTGCTCTAACATTTAAGTCTATCATATTCAATTGCTTATGGGCCTCAGAATCCTGAGTCGGCCCGTAGTCGCCAAATCCACTGTTATTAATGAGCAATATCTCACCGCAAGGCGCTGTCTCGATAATTTTCTTGAGCTGATCGGCGCTATCCCTGACCTGCTCTGCATCGCTGAGGTCGGTCGGCAAATGGACCCCGTTTTCTCCTAAAAAAATGTCCGGTTTCGAACGAGAAAGGTTGCACAAGGTGCACTCAGGTATTATCTTAATAATTGCTTTGATAATTGAGCAGCCAATCCCCGAAGAACCACCCGTCACAATGACGACTGAAAAGCGGTTTAACGTTTCTATTGTTTTTTTATGTAGAACAGGGATTGGCATTTTTATGTCTGAATTCAACGAAGCGGCAGAGCTATTCGGCTCTGTTAAATAGAACCTACAACCAAAGGTAAACACATATGAAGCAACATGACGTCATCATCTCAGGTATTAACATGGAATTAACCGAGGCGATTAAAAACATAGTTCATGAAAAAGCTGAAAAGCTATTTGAACACGACGATCACATCATTCGCATGCGGGTAGAGCTCGAATACGACTCGCATAATGCATCTCACAAAGGCGAATTTATCGCAAAGGGCCAACTGGAAGTGCGAGGGAATGACCACTTCGCAAGCGCGGAAACCGACGATCTTTACAAATCAATTGACGATATAGTCAGTAAGCTCGACCGAATGCTCAGGCGGCGATCCCGTCTGCAGAAGGTGAAGCGAAAGGATACTCACTCAGTGGACATCCCTGCCGAGATCCCCAAGGCGGTCTAACCACCGCAGTTTTTTCACTCTCAAAAGCCCGACGACTCGTCGGGCTTTTTTGTGTAACCACACGACTGCGCTACATGAATTATAGCGCTTAGAAAAAAGTTTGATCCATTTGGAGGGAGGGTCCAGCTCCGTCTGGACCGCGTCGGTAAAAGCGATACGGATTACAGTCTCGCGGCCCGGACGGCTTACGCCGCCGTAGCTTGTGTAGGCGTGAGCCGGGTCCTGCGCCCCCTCATCAAACCGGAAATGCGGATTTCCCGCATCACGCTTTCCGAGTTTAATTGTAGCGGCAGCGCGATAGCGATGCCGAGCTCGCTTGGCAGGCGACGGAACGGCTTTCGCCGCTCCGCTACGTTATAATATCTGAGGATTCATTCGGTTGCGCCTCTATAATTGCGAATGGCATCGAGCCTTCGAACTGGCATTAATTTGAAATTAAGTCTTGATTCGACAGTGGCTCACCCCATTTTCTCCGTTTTCAAAATTTTGAGGACGGTTAGCTCAGCTGGTTAGAGCACCTCGTTTACACCGAGGGGGTCGTGGGTTCGAATCCCTCACCGTCTACCATTTCCGAGCTACGGAGCCAACAAGACGGCAACCGAACACGTGAAATATCAAAAACACTTTCTCATGCGCCATACAATTTCCATCCTCGTCGAAAATAAATTCGGAGTTCTTGCCCGTATCGCTGGCCTATTCAGCGGTCGAGGGTTTAACATCGAAACACTCAACGTGGGCCCAATGCTGGACGATAAGTTGTCCCGCATCACTGCGACAATTATCGGAGATGACGCCGCCCTCGATCAGGCGATTAAACAAGTTTATAAGCTTATTAACGTCGTCGACGTTACGGAATTTTCCAGCGGTCAGGCCACCGAGCGTGAACTTGTCATGATCAAGGTGAAGACCAGCGCGGGACAGCGTTCCGAGGTTATGCAGGTCTGCGATATCTTCCGTGCCAAGATCATCGACGTCGCGGTTGATACGGTCAACATCGAGATGACCGGTAATGCAAACAAGGTAGAAGCATTTCTAAACCTAATTGCGCCCTACGGCATCATTGAAATGGCCCGCACCGGAAATCTGGCTTTAAAGCGCGGCTAATCCACCAATTCATTTAATCACCGGAATTTATTCCATAAACATTCCATAAACCAAAAGAAATATGCCTGCTAAAGTCTATACCGATAAGGATGCTGACCTCAAAGTAATCAAAAAGAAGACCCTCGCCATCATCGGCTATGGTTCTCAGGGCCACGCACACGCCCAAAACTTAAAGGACAGCGGCCTCAACGTCATCATCGGCCTCTACGCCAAGAGCAAATCCGTCAAGGTTGCCAAGAAACAAGGCTTCGAAGTCTACGAAACAGCTGAAGCTGTTAAAAAAGCAGATGTCATCATGCTCGCTGTGCCGGACATGAAACAGGCAGAGGTCTATGAGCAGGACATCCTTCCAAATCTTGAAAAGGGCAAAACACTCGCTTTCACACACGGTCTCGCCATCCACTTCGGATTGATTGAAGCACCAAAGGGCATCGATGTCATCATGGTCGCTCCTAAAGGCCCAGGGCACGTTGTGCGCAGCCAATACCTTGAAGGCAAGGGCGTCCCGGCACTCATCGCCGTCAATAAGGGGTCTTCCCGTGGCGCGAAGGAAGTTGCGCTCGCATGGGCGAAAGGCGTCGGCGGCACACGTGCCGGTGTCATCCAGACGACATTCAAGGAAGAGTGCGAAACAGACCTCTTCGGTGAACAAGCCGTTCTTTGCGGTGGTGCATCCGCACTCGTCATGGCTGGTTTTGAAACTCTTGTCGAAGCAGGCTACCAGCCGGAAATGGCTTACTTCGAGTGCTTGCACGAACTGAAGCTGATCGTCGACCTCATGGTCGAGTCCGGAGTTTCCGGCATGCGCTTCTCTGTTTCTGAAACAGCTGAATGGGGTGACTACATTTCCGGCCCACGCGTCATCAATGCGTCCTCGAAGAAGGCAATGAAGGCGATCCTGAAGGACATCCAAACTGGCAAGTTCACCAAGAACTGGGTCAAGGAATACAAGGACGGCCTACCGAATTACAAACAGTTCATCAAGGACGGCCAAAACCACCAAATCGAAAAGACCGGCGAGCGCCTCCGCGCACTTATGCCCTGGGTCAAGAAGCGCAATATCAAAGGCGCTCAAGCCTCCTACAATTAAGCCATTTCGTTTTTGAAATTTCAAGCGGCCGTCGGTGTTCAACCGCGGCCGCTTTTTATTTGCGCAGGCAACGACATACGGTGAGGTACTATACCTGCGAACTGACCAATGGGAGGGCCCGGCTCCGTCCGGGCCGCGATCCTGCAAGAACGTCCGTCATCGCCGAAAAATCCAAACGAATCGCGTCCCTGCTAACAAGTCCGTCCTCTTCTTAGCAGGCATCATCCATCTCTTCATTTATCAACCACTGTTCCACCTTGAGCACAAATTTAATACAGATTGCCACTCGCAAAAGCCCGCTCGCACTGAAGCAGACGGAACTGGTACTCGCGTGGCTGGCTGAAAAGCGACCTGAGGATAATTTTGCACAGCTCGAACTCTCGACTAAGGTCGACGAACGTTTGAGTTGGTCGCTGGAGAAACGCGGCGGCATCGGGCTCTTTACCAAAGAACTGGAGGAGGCCCTGCTCGATCAGCGAGCCACCCTGGCTGTTCATAGCGCGAAAGACATGCCGACCACGTTCACTGAAGACCTCCATATTGCGGGCTACCTACCCCGTGCCAGAGCGAATGACGTGCTGGTGAAGCGTAGCGACAGAGAGGCTCCGGCCAGTATTGCTTCGAGTAGCCCTCGCAGACGAGCGCAACTCGCAGAAATTTACCCGGACGCTGAATGGACCACCATTCGCGGCAACGTCGGCACACGCTTGCGTAAAATTGTCGAAGGCGAAGCCGACGCATCCATGCTGGCGGCGGCTGGATTGGATCGCCTTGAAATTTCAGAATACGAGGGGCTCGATTTCATTGAAATGCCGATAGAACAATGCGTGCCCGCTCCCGGCCAGGCTGCCATCGCCATCCAATGCCGTGAAGCGGATCTCGAAAAGTATCAAGACCTCTTCTGCGAAGAAACAAAACTGGCCATCACACTCGAACGTGAATTCCTCCACCGGCTAGGAGGAGGCTGCCAGACACCGGTTGGCGCCCACTTTGACGGAAGAGTTTTCTACATCTTCCATCCAAAAATGGGCTTCACCACCTACGAATTTGAAATCGATTCCATCTTAGACATCGAAAGTATCTTAACCGCGATTCTGGCCGATCTCAGCTTATAATTCAGTTAAACCCAGACTCAGCGATGTCCAAGAGAAGGAGCCTTGGCGACCACCCAAATTAACGTTAATTAACGTCAATTAACGGTTAAAAAAACATCTGCGCTACCAACTCACCCGCAGGCCATCGTAGGCGAGATGAACTTGATCGGGCAACTCAGCGTCGACGGTCTCGTGATCGACCATATAGGTCATGTGCGTGAGGAATGACATCGGGGCATTCATCTCTAAAGCAGTTTGCGTGGCTTCAGCAATGGTCATGTGCGAGGGGTGCGAGTTGGGGCGCAAGCCATCCAGGACGACGACATCCGAGCCTTCTGAAATCACGCGCGCCTCTTCACCGACTTCCTTGCAATCCGTATAATAGGTCAGTTGCTTGCCTGTTTCCGCTTCGGTAAACACAAGTCCCAGAACCTGAGTCGCACCATGTGGCAAATAGACAGACTCCACACTGCCGCCTGGAAGCTCCAGGCACTGCGGCATGAGCTCAGCCTCGAAAGCCGGATAGCCCTTTGCGGCAGGCCTTCCCATCATAGCGTAAGGATAAATCGCTTTAATACGCTCGAGCCCTTCCTCGCTCGTATACACAGGCAGTGCCACTCCGCCCTTCAAATCACAGAAACGGCGTAAATCATCCATCCCGAGAATATGGTCGGCGTGCCCATGGGTGAGGATAAAGGTATCGATCTGGTCGATTCCGTTATTGATGCATTGCATACGAAACTCAGGAGCAGCATCAACCTGGATGTGATGACCGCCCATTTCAACGTGGATTGAGGTGCGCGTGCGCCAGTTTTTCGGGTTCTCTAAATCACAGCCGGATTCGGGCTGTGCAATCATGGGGACTCCCTGCGAAGTGCCTGTGCCTAAGAATATTAACTCCATAACCAATGACTTTGAGTGCGAGTTAAGCCCTGGCAACACTCACTTAACGAGAGCCAGGTCCAAATAAACCATTCGATGATCGCTACCGATCAGCGATTCGAGCCCAACAGCGATATGCCCACTGCCGCTTTTTATCAGGGGTAACATTTCCGGCGATGCGACAAATCCATCAACGAGCGAATACTGCGCGTGCTTTTCGTAGAAGTAGGTCCAGACGAGCCCATGGCCATCCACTGCGGGCACGAGACTGCCTAAATGTAAATCACCACGACGGTAGAAGCGCCGGAGTGGCGCACTGCTGGGGTGGTCGTTGAAATCACCGGTGACGAGGAAACGGTTCATTCCGAGATCAAAGGTGCGCTCAATGATTCGGTCACGGCAGGCCTCCGCCTCGCGGGTGCGCCTGAGCTCTGAATTCGGATCCTCCTTATTGCTCGTGTATTTACTCTTCAGGTGGACGACAAAGAGTTTAAACAACGCCTCACCCTCATCCTCATCCTTAAAGCTGACTTCCAACATGCCGCGTTTTACCCGCTCGCGCTCATCGTAATATTTAAAGTCGAGATCAGTGTGCTTAACCACTTCGACTGGCGGAATTTTTGAGAGCAGTGCGATATGCCGCACTTCATCCGGACCACTGAGGTGCACAGCGTAAGTGTAATCAAGTCCGTCCCGTGCCAGGTCGGCGTGTAATTCTTCAAGATGCCCCGGCGATCCTATTTCCTGAAGCGCCAATACATCAGGCTGAACCTCCATGATAATCCGCCTGATCATCGCCTTTTCACTTTCCGGTTTCGGATAATCCGGGCGCCATCGACCCGAGACAACTCGATCCTTTGACAGGTAATTATCCAGATTGTAAGTCGCAACTCTCAATTCCGCAAAAGCAAAGCTATTGAGTGCGTAGAGCAAAGAACCTGCGAGGATACATCTTAAGGTAAAGCTATGAAGCAACCAAAATTGACTTGTTGGAGTCCCGCCTTCAGGCGGTTTTACTGGCTGGACAAACCGCCTGAAGGCGGGACTCCAACACCGATCAGCCAACTCTAAAATGCGGAGCATAGTTTAATCCCGCGAACCTAGCCCCCGCGCAGTGCCTCTTCGCGCTCAACAAGCGTTGGGTGCGAATAATAAAAGCTGCTGTAAATCGGATGAGGCGTTAAGTTGCTAAGATTTTCTTTGTGTAATTTTCTAAGCGCCCCGGAGAGTGGCTCATAGCCATCCATGGCATCGCGGGCAAAGGCATCGGCCTCGTATTCGTGCTTGCGTGACAGGAGACTGGTTAGCGGGGATAGCCAGAACGTGATGAGACCACTCAAAAGCATGAACAGGAGCAGAACAGGCACGAGTTGACCATCTGTGGATGCAGTGAATCCAAAAGCACCGGTGAACCATGAAGCGCCGGCCAGCCAACCTAGTGCGGCGAACATACCCAGCGAACTGAAGGCGGATAGCACGATCATCTTTGGAATATGGCCGAGCTTGTAGTGGCCAATCTCGTGGGCAAGCACGGCTTCCAATTGCTCGGCGTCCATCTGCTCAATCAAGGTATCATAGAGCACGATACGCCTAAATTTACCAAAGCCCGCAAAAAAAGCATTTGAGTGCCCGGAGCGCTTACTCCCGTCAATCACGAGAATCGTTTGCGCCTTAAAGCCTGTGCGGTCGGAAAGCGCAAAGAGGCGAGTTTTTAACTCCCCGTCTTCGAGCGGCTCCATCTTATTAAACATCGGCATGATGAACATCGGATAGGCCACCACCATGATGAGTTGAAAAACAAAGAAGACTGCGAAGCCCCACAGCCACCAAAGCGGGCCAGCCGCACTAACTAAGAAGATCAGAAGCGCGAGCAGTGGGTAGCCGATGACAAAGCCAATGATGAGTCCCTTAATCTTATCAACGATCCAGAGCCTCACCGTGCTCTTGTTAAACCCGAAGCGTTCTTCGAGTTTGAAGGTGTTCCACCAGTCAAAGGGTAGCCCTGGCAGCCCAAGCACGATACCGATCGCAAAAAGAACCAGCGCCTGCCCCCATAGCCCTTGACCCATCCAAGCGCTAAAAAGGCCATACATGCCCGCAAGCAAGCCGGTCAGCAATACAATAGACAGAACAACCGCATCTAACAGGTCGTTCAGAATGCCAAAGTGGGTTTTGGCTTCGGTATATGCAACCGATTTGCGATATTCCTCTACATCAATAAAGTCCTTAAACGCCTCAGGCACTTCGTCTGAATGAGCACGCGCATGACGCAGGTTGATCCAGTCGAGCACAATACCGGTGCCGAGCTTAAGGACCAGCAGTAAAATAAAGACGATGAGGACAGTATTCATGGAAGATGAGGTGTATCAAACAGTGGGCGGCGGAAACGGAGTTGATACAACCAGCTGCATATCGCTTCCGGGATGCCCATAGATCCCGAATCCGGCTAATGCCTTCTCTTCTCCGAATACAGTTTGTTTTTGAACCACGGATGGACACGGATGGACACGGATTTCTATTTTTCCGTTTATCCTATCCGTGTTCATCAGTGTCCATCAGTGGTTTAATCAATTTTCTTTCTCTATATCTGACTTGAAGGCCCTAGAGCTTATTCGCCCTCTGAGTCGCTCTCACGCCTCGACTCGCGATCGCGTTCCTTGGCCACATTCACCTTGATCGCACGACCGGCCACTTCTTGGCCATCGAGCTGACGGATCGCTTCATCACCATCGGCTTCATTAGCCATGGTCACAAAACCAAAGCCACGCGGACGTCCGCCACCGGGACGGGTCACGATGATCGCTTCTTCAACCTCGCCGGTTTCTGCAAAGATCTCGCGGAGATCTTCGCCGGTTGCGTCGAAAGATAAGTTACCTACATAGAGTCGAACGGACATAATAAGAATTAATGATGACTGGTGATTAATTAAGGATGGAAGAAACACTAGGAAGCGCGTGAGCCATCTTGCTGACAACCCTAATTTTCTTTTCCGATTTGCTAAATACAGCGAGCAGCACTTTTGTCGTCCTAAATTACTAAATTTATTGTGAGCACTCAAAAGAAGAAAAACACTATTCTGCGCGTTTCCGCCTACCTTTTCCGCTATAAAGGGCTGTTTTGGCTAACCATCGGCCTGGCTGCATGCATGACCGCCATGGAAATCGCCGTCCCCCTGGCAATCGAACGCATTCTGGATAACATCGAAAACGCGGGTGCGCTGAACAGCCTGCTCTGGGGGGTGGCCATTATCGCAGGGCTCTATCTGGGCAGTGAAATCTTCAACAGCCTTCGAATTCGCGTCAATAACACGCTAGAGCAACGCGTGCTTCTGGAGATGCGTCGCGACTTGCACACCAAACTGCTTCGGCTGCCTGTCTCTTTCTATGATCAGCGTAAAAGCGGCGAAATCTCCTCCCGCGTTATTGAGGACGTGGCCGCGGTCGAGCGCGCCCTACTCGACGGCACAGAGCAAGGCACCAGCGCTATCCTTAAAATCGTCGGCATTACTACATTCCTCTTTATTTTACAGCCATTCCTCGCCTGGTTCGTCTTTCTACCAGTTCCGATTCTGCTGCTGGCAGGTGTATTCTACTCCAAGCGCTCACGCAAAGTCTGGAAGGGCGTGCGCGAAAGCGCTGCCGATTTAAATAGTCTCCTCGTCGAAGATATTCAGGGGAATCGTCTGATTCAGACCTTCGGCCTCCAGAAGAGAGAGTCGGCTCGTTTCGAAAGCCGGGCTGAAGTCCTGCGTGAGAAAACGCTTCATGCCATGTTCCGCTGGTCGGTATACAGCCCGTCTACCACATTTGTTACAAAACTGGGCTTTCTCAGTATCGTCGGCGTGGGTGGCTATCTGGTGCTTCAGAATACGGCTGACTTCGGCATGCCGCAATTGCTGACGTTCTTCCTCCTCGCTAATATGCTCTACCAGCCGATCTCGCAACTGCATGGCCTCAACCACCTAATCGCAGCGGGCCGCGCCTCCGGCGAACGGGTCTTTGAGATATTGGACACGCAGGTTGAAGTCGATGAGCCTGAGCAGCCGCAATCGCTGCCGGATGAGCCCATCCGCGTTGATTTCGAAAACGTCAGCTTCGCCTACCCTGGCCGGCCTGCGGTCCTAGAGGACTTCACACTTACGCTGGAACCAAATCAGGTGACAGCGATCGTTGGCCATACTGGCGCCGGGAAGTCCACCGCCGCGAATCTGGCCATGCGCACGCACGATGTGTCAGAGGGTAGTCTTAAGCTCTGCGGTATTGATATCCGAGACATCTCACTCAGCGCCCTGCACGATACCGTCGGCCATGTCGCCCAGGACCCGTTCCTCTTCGAAGGCAGTGTCCGCGACAACATGCTCTTGGCAAAACCTGATTCCACGGACGACGAGATCAAAAATGCCCTTGAACAGGCCTGCGCTCAGGACTTTGTGCAAGCACTCCCCGATGGCCTCGATACAAATATCGGAGAAAAGGGAATCCGCCTCAGTCAGGGAGAAAAACAGCGCCTGACCATTGCACGGGTCCTACTGAAAAATCCGCCTTTTGTCATCCTCGATGAGGCGACGGCCAGTGTAGATACGATCACAGAACGTAAAATTCAGGAAGCCCTGCAACACTTGATGGAGCAGCGGACTGTTCTGGTCATCGCACACCGCTTGTCCACAGTTCGAGAGGCTGATAAAATAATTGTCATGGAAAAAGGCGGAATCATCGAATCCGGCAAGCACGAGGAGCTTATCTCCAGCAAGGGGCACTACGCCAACCTTTGGAGGCATCAAAGCGATATGATCCCCGAATACGCTTAGTTTATGATCCTTGCAGACTAAAATTGCTTAATTCTTGACGATTTTTTTACAAACAACTTTAGTTAGCGGACTATAAGGGTGACTTCTAGTGAAGCTTCACACAAATTTCTTGCTTCATAGCTAATTATCCTTTTCTAGCAGCACTACATTCATGACAGCATCCGGAACCAGTGACTCCAGCGAGACCCTTCAACAGGAATTCGTTGTACAAAATAAAATGGGTATTCATGCGCGCCCCGCCGCCATGATCGTCCGTATTGCGAACACCTACACCGGAGAAGTCTGGGTCGAGAAAGACGACGAGCAGGTCAACGGCAAGAGTATCATGGGGCTGATGATGCTGGCTGCAGGCAAAGGCTCGAAGCTGAAGGTTAAAACCAAAGGCCCTTCCAAAGACGGCGAGCGTATGCTCAGCGACATGGCGGATCTCTTCGAGAGGCGCTTCGAAGAAGCTTAAGTAACGCGCGGCAAGCGTAGGTAGCGGGCGGCGTCCCCGCCGACCAAGAGCGTGCAAGAGAGTATCAAACCTCCCTATGCCTGCACGAGCCATTGCCATTACGAGGACAGTTGCCGGGACAATAGACGGCTTCACTAAAACAGTCACGGCGGTGGTTGGTGAGGACACCAGCGCTACCTGGAAAACTGCTTCGGCGCAGCTTAATCCGGGCTCGGCATCGCTGCCGCCCTTTTTGAAATCGATATTATCTGCTTTTATCGCCAATGCGCAATACGTGCGGCAATTTGCTCAGGCCCCGGCATGCCGGGCTTATCACGGGCAGCTAAGGCCTTCTCCAAGTCGAAGACATCAGTCCAGTCTTCGGCCAGTGCGTCGTGAATTTTGGACACGTCTTCAAAAGGTAATTTATTCAGCGGGGTGTCCAGCTTCTCACTGAGTGAAACGAGTGCGCCGACGACGTGGTGCGCTTTTCTAAACGGCACACCCTTGTTCACAAGATAGTCCACTACATCAGTGGCGAGCAGCAGTGGGTCAGCCACGGCAGCCGCACAGCGCGCAGAGTTTGCCTGCACCCCGGGCAAACAGGCCGCCACCGTATCAAGCATCAACGTGGTTTGGTCGAGGCTATCGAAAACCGGCGGTTTATCCTCCTGTAGGTCACGATTATAAGTGAGTGGCAGCCCCTTGACCATAGTCAGCAGCATCTGCAAATTTCCGGTCAGGCGCGCGGATTTACCCCTGATTAATTCAAACGCATCGGGATTTTTTTTCTGCGGCATTAAACTGGATCCCGTGGTGAATGCATCAGGTAATCGCACGAACCCAAACTCGGAACTGCTCCATAATATAAAGTCTTCAGACAGTCTGGAAAGGTGGACACCGATTGTCGCACATGCCGAGGCAAACGCGATGAAGGTATCCCGGTCACTGACCGCATCCATACTGTTCTGGGTCACCTGTGGTTGGCCCGACTCGTTGACGAAACCCAGCTCCCTGGCAACAAACTCGCGATCGATCGGCAAGGTTGTCCCGGCAATCGCTCCTGAACCGAGCGGGCAAACATTGGCCTGGGCCTTGACTGCAACGACCGACTTCCGATCACGGTCGAACATCTCCACGTAAGCCAGCAGGTGGTGCGCCATCGAAACCGGTTGGGCCCGCTGCAAATGAGTGTATCCCGGTATAATGACGTCCTTGGTTTTATCGGCCAGATCCACGAGCGCCGCAATCGCAGCATTCAGCGAATCAGATACCTCATCACAGGCGAACTTGAACCAGAGCCGCATATCAGTCGCGACCTGGTCGTTACGACTCCGCGCAGTATGCAGCTTAGCGGCCGCCGGCACATCTGCCGTCAGCGCCTGCTCAATATTCATGTGCACGTCTTCCAGCTCAGGGTCCCACTTAAACTCACCGGCATTAATCCTAGCTAAAATCGCATCCAGCCCACAGTGGATCGCTTCGCCCTCCTCTTGGGTAATAAGCCCAACATGGGCCAACATCGCAGCCTGAGCCTTGCTCCCTTGCACGTCAAAGGGCGCGAGCCTCTGATCAAAAGAGACGGATTCACCAATACGCACCATTAGATCGGCGGCTCCTTCAGAGAACCGACCACCCCAGGTTGCCTGCTTTTTTTCATTAGACATAGGACCAAGGATTTTCAGGCGGAACGACTTTTGCAAATCTAATCCAAGCGGCCGGCGAGTTGACGGAATTCTGAAAAGACGGTTGCGCCTCCGAAAAACTGTGGAATTCTTACCAATATTAATGACAGCAGCTGAACATAGCCCAAACCCTTTCGACACCATTGAATCCGCGATCCAGGATATCGCCGAAGGCAAGATGGTGATCGTGACAGACGACGAGGCCAGGGAGAACGAAGGCGATCTGGTGATGGCTGCATCGAAAGCCACTCCCCAGACCATCAACCAGATGGCCCTGCACGCTCGAGGGCTAATCTGTGTTCCGATGCTCGCCCATCAACTCAAGCGCCTCGGGATCAACCCTATGGCGGCTGAGAACAAGGAATCGCACCAAACAGACTTTGCTGTTTCCGTGGATGCTGCCGAGGGCATCACAACGGGGATCAGCGCCTACGACCGCGCCGAGACGATTCGCATCCTGGGCAATTCGGCGTCAGAACCGGACATGCTGGTCCAGCCCGGCCACGTCTTCCCGCTCCGCGCAAAGCCGGGGGGTGTTCTACAACGCGCGGGACACACTGAAGCGGCGGTTGATCTGGCTCAACTTGCAGGGCTCAACCCCAGCGGCGTCATCTGCGAAATACTCAATGAAGATGGCAGCCTCGCGCGCCTGCCCGACTTGATTGAATTCAAGAAGAAGCACGGTCTCAAACTTATTTGTATCGCAGACCTGATCGAATACCGCCACACGCGGGACAAGCTGATCGAACATATCCTGACCCGGCCATTCGAATCCGAATTCGGCACCTTTGAGCTCCACATCTTCCGTAGCGTGCTCAACGACCGTCAACACATTGCTCTAAGCATGGGCGAGCTGAATGCGGACCCTACACTCGTCCGGGTGCAGAGCGAAAACCTCTTGGGCGACATTTTCCGCTCCAAAGCATTGGGCGGCTATAACACACTGACGAAGGCGATGGAACTGATCGCCAAAGAAGGCCACGGACTGCTTCTCTACATTGAGCAACCTCAGGGCGGCATTCGCGTCATAGACGGCGTGGATAAGACATCCCAAAAGAATGTAGGACCAGCCAAGATGGACTTTAGGGACTACGGAATCGGCGCTCAAATCCTCGTCGAACTGGGCCTGAAAAAGATCCGCCTACTTTCCAGCACGCAGCGCAAAGTGGTTGGCCTCGACGGATACGACCTGGAAATCGTGGAGCAAATCGAGATCTAAGCAGAAACTACTCAACGCTAAGCACTTCACCGGAATGACCGTTTGCCAGGACAAACGAATCGCCGGCCTTTAATCGTAGCAAGCGGGCGGCGAGCGGAGAATGGGAAGTGATTACAGTCACATCGCCGAGTTCCATCGGCACCACATGCCCACCGGCTACACCTGCGAAGAAATACCACTCCTGGCCATCACCGAAGTCACAGCTAAACAAAGCGCCCAGCCCCACGGAATGCTTTGATTTTAAAATTTCTTCCCGCTCAGACTGTAGCTCCTGCACACTATCCGCCCACTGTTTTGCCTGACCGGCTTGCCCGGCCGCAAGATAAGAGGCCTCCAAACCCTGCGTGTCCCACTTCGACTCAGAGCGCGATTCTTCATTTGTCGCGTATTCCGCAGCATCCTTAGAGGCCTGCACCGCATGCATGCACTCCTCGCGCAGGGTCTCGATCAAGCGATTGAAAAATTGGGCTTTGTCCATGTCTTGAATGTAAGAATCTTGCCAGTTCCAGATATAACAACACATATTTATTACAAAACTTGTCTCGCTCGCAACCCGACTCAGCAATAAACACCTAATTTCATTCCGCTTACCACTACCCCGCCAATGTCCTGGGAAATCATCTTCGTTTTTGCACTACTCGTTTTCGCGATCGTCAGCTTCATTCTGGAAAAAATCCCAGCTGATCTAACCTCGCTTACGGTTTTTGGTGTTCTGCTATTTGTCAGTATGCTGACTCAAAGTGCGAATCTGCCCAACCTTGAGGCGACACTGGGCGTTTTCGGAAACTCCGCCCCAATAACGATTGCCGGCATGTTTATCGTCAGCGCCGCGCTGGAGCGAACCGGGGCCATCGACCTGATCACCGCCTACCTGCGCAAGCTGGTTCGACTTCCTTATCGGGGTTTTATTTTCATCATGGTCATAGGCGTGGCTACGGTTTCGGCTTTTGTGAACAATACGCCTGTCGTGATCGTGCTGATGCCGGTCATGCTTTCGCTATCGCGCGAGATGGGCATCGCTTCCTCCAAGCTGCTCATCCCACTCTCCTACGCCTCAATATTCGGTGGCACCTGCACCCTACTCGGCACCAGCACAAATCTCTTGGCCAGTGGCATTCTGCGCGATGCCGGGCATGCGCCAATCGGAATGTTCGAATTGGCTGCGGTCGGTCTACCGATTTTAGCCTGCGGGTCGATCTACCTCGTGCTTTTTGGCAATAAGCTGCTGCCTCACCGCGAAACCCTAACCTCGATCCTCAGCGATGAGGAACGCAAAGAGTTTATCACGGAAGCTTTTGTCCAGCCGGGCTCAGAGCTCAACGGACAAATCGCAGAGGAAACCAGACTGCTTAAAAACAGAGGAGCACGTTTATTGGAAATTGTTCGCCATGGTATCGCTGTGCCAGGCGACCCGACGAAGCAAAAGCTTCAATATGGAGATCGGCTGGTTCTCTCATGCCGGCCATCAGGTATCGCTGAGGCACACTCCGACATGGGCATCAGCTTGCCGAGAGAACTTTCAGAGGGCCTGCAAACCATCGCTACTGACGAAGGAGCCATTGTCGAAGGTGTGGTCGCTCCCCATGCATCTATTGTCGGGAAGACGCTCGGAGAGATCAACTTCCGGCAACGCTTCCGTATGGTGATCGTAGCCGTGCACCGCAAAGGCACCAACCAAAGGGAGCGACTTGGCAGCCTGCACCTGCAGGAGGGCGATACCTTACTCATGATGGGATCAACCTCTGCAATCGACGCGATGGCCAACAGTGACGAAATCATCCTCCTCGACCGACCCCGCGTGCCAGCACGCAGCGTGCGCTCGCGCATGCCCATTGTCATCGGCACTGCGGTCGGCATCGTCACGCTGGCCACCATGAACCTCGTGCCCATCGTCGCCGCCGTGGCGCTGGGCGTTTCCTTGATCATGCTGACCGGGTGTATCAAACCGAAGGATGCCTACGAATCCGTCGAATGGTCCATCCTCATCATCATTTTCGGCATGCTTGCACTCGGCCAAGCCATGGATAGCACAGGCGCGAGCCAACTGATTGCCGGAGGCATGGTCGGTCTGACTGAAAGCTTCGTGCCCGAACACATGCAGGCCCTGGTTATGCTCGCGGTGGTCTACATTATTACCTCCACATTTACCGAGTTTCTATCCAACAACGCCGCCGTTGCGCTCATGGTGCCCATTGCACTAGGCATTGCCGCGACCCTCGGCGTGGATCCAAGGCCCTTCGTCGTCGCCTCCTGCATCGCGGCTTCGGCCAGCTTCGCCACACCTATTGGCTACCAGACCAACACCTACGTGTACGGCGTCGGCGGCTACAAGTTTCTCGATTTCACGAAAGTTGGCCTCCCGCTTAACTGTATCTGCTTTACAGTCACTGTCTTCGTCGTGCCAATGTTCTGGAGCTTCTGAGCAGTTCGACGAAAGCGGAAGCATCCCTCCTTCGCCAAGGCTACGGCGGACAGGTCGGCTACAGGCCACCTCCGTAGCCGTTCCAAGCAAAGCGAAATCAAATGTAATACATCTCACTCGGACTGGAGACCACCATGTCCTGCAGCGTGTAGCTCCTGATCTTCTCTTCCAGAACTTCGCTAATCTCGCTCCAGACTTCAGCAACTCGCTCACCGGAGTGACCGCCTGCCTCAAAATGACGCCCTAAGAGCTCAGGCTCTATCACTTCAACAATCTGAGCCAATTCAATCTTTTCAGGGGCGCGGGCCAAGGCATAGCCGCCCTGCTTGCCACGCTTGCTTGTGATTAATCCAGCATTTCGCAGCTCATTTAAAATCTGCACGAGGTAGTTCGCCGGGATCTTCTCTGCCTCGGAAAGCGCATCAATGCGCGCCATTTTCGTATGCCCTTGGGTCAGCGCTAGCTGGGCGAGCACACGACAGGCATATTCGAGCTTATGAGAGAGTTTCACAGTCTTTAACTTAGGTTCTTAACCTAAGAAGTAAACTTGATTTTATCTAAAGGGGATTTACAGGCCTCTCACGGACCATAAACACCTAAATACTAGTAATTTACAGCATACTAAAAAAAAGCGGAATTGGCTCACTTTTTAGTGGTCATTGCGCTAATAAATCAATAATTTCTACCGCTTATGTCCGATCAAGAAATACCTGATAATTTACCTACAGAAACAGCGGCGAACAGCGGCGATAAAGACGTCTACGATTCGTCTAAAATTCAAAAGCTGGAAGGCCTCGAGGGCGTGCGTAAAAGGCCCGACATGTATATCGGCGATACGAATGAGCGGGGCCTCCACCACTGTGTCTTCGAGATCGTTGACAACTCGATTGACGAGGCTTTAGCCGGTTACTGCTCCGAGATCACCGTGAGCATCCACAACGACGGCTCTTGCTCGGTTGAGGACGACGGTCGCGGTATCCCCGTCGACATCCACCCGAAATATAACATTCCCTCACTTGAGTTGGTCATGACGAATCTCCACGCAGGTGGCAAATTCGGCAAGGGCGCCTACCAAGTCTCAGGTGGTCTCCACGGTGTCGGCGCGAAGTGCGTCAATGCTGTCTCCGAATGGTTCGAGGTCGAAGTCCGCCGCGACGGCAAAGTCCACAAGATGGAATTCTCGCGAGGTAAAACCACGTCAAAAATGAAGATCATCGGCGACACCAAGCGCACAGGCACCCGTATCGCCTTCTCGCCGGACCCGGAAATCTTTCTCACCACGCGCGATTTCAAGTTTGAGCTACTGGGTAAGCGTCTTCGCGAGCTCGCCTTCCTTAATCCCGGCATCAAAATCACTTTCGTCGATGAGCGGGTCAACAAGACCGAGTCCTTCATCTTTAAAGACGGCATCTCGGAATACGTCACCTACCTCAACCAAAACAAGAACGTCCTCCACCCCGAGCCGATTTCTTTCCACGGCGAAGCGCCGACTCCCAATCCCGACCTCGATGCCAACATCGTCGTCGATGTCGCCTTCCAATACAACGACAGCTACAACGATCAAATCTACGCCTACGCCAATTCGATCCACAACATCGAAGGTGGCACGCACCTTTCTGGTTTCCGAACCGCGCTGACCCGCGTGATCAACGCCTACGGAAAGGCCAACAACCTTATCAAGGATAAGGAGCCGAATCTTTCCGGCGAGGACGCCCGCGAAGGTCTTACCGCCATCGTCTCAGTCAAGGTTCCCGAGCCCCGCTTCGAAGGCCAGACCAAGACCAAGCTCTCCAATGGCGAAGTTGACGGCATCGTGCAAAAGATCACGGGCGAGGAGCTTAAATATTATTTCGAGACTAACCCACAAGTCGCCAAACGACTGATCGACAAATGCCTCAACGCCGCCCGCGCCCGCGAGGCTGCGCGGAAAGCCCGCGAAACAGTCCGCAAAGGTGCCCTCTCCTCCGGCGGCCTCCCCGGTAAGCTGGCCGACTGCTCTTCCAAAGATCCCGCCATGTCCGAGCTCTACATCGTGGAGGGTGACTCTGCGGGTGGTTCGGCCAAGCAGGGCCGCGACCGCGCGACTCAAGCGATCCTTCCGATTCGCGGCAAGCTGCTCAACGTGGAAAAAGCCCGCCTCGACAAGGTGCTCGGCAATAACGAAATCCGCACCCTCATCACCGCCGTCGGCACCGGCATCGGCGACCACGAAGGCGATGGCGCGTTCGACGCCAGCAAGGCTCGTTACCACAAGATCATCCTGATGACCGATGCGGACGTGGACGGTGCCCACATCCGCACTCTCCTCCTCACATTCATTTTCCGCCAAATGAAGGGCTTGATCGAGGCCGGCTACGTTTACATCGCGCAACCTCCCCTCTATAAGATCAAGCGCAAGCGCCGCGAGCAATACGTGGATAACGACCCACAGCTCAACCGCATCCTTCTCGAACTCGGCACCGAAGACGTCACCCTCGTCCGCCTCCGCGACAACAAGGAGCTGACCGGCGAAGTCATCGACCACCTCGTCGAGTGTATGTCGCGCCTCGAAATGATCGGCCGCGGCGTCACCCGCTACGGTTGCGACTTTGCCCAATACCTCGACCAACACGATGGTGACGACTACCAGCTGCCCCGCTACATCGTCCGCATCCGCACGGGTAACGAAGAAGAGTTCCGCTTCCTGAAAAACGACGACGATCGTATCGCCTTCCACAGTGAATTCGATCTGACCGAGGAAGACGGCCAAGGCACCGTCGTGCGCGAGATCGTCAGCGACGAAGGCGTCAAAGTGCAGCAACGCATTTCCCTCCACGAGATCTACGAGTCCACCGAAATGACTAAGCTCATCCGCGAAGTCGTCGATGAGGGGATGGACATCACTCAGTTCTCCAAGAGCGAACAGCCCCGCTACCAAATCATCGAAAATAAGGGCGACGAGAAGAAGGAGAACATCATCGAACTCCATTCCATCATCGAACTGATCGAGAACATCCGTCTCATCGGCCGCCGTGGTCTCAGCATCCAGCGTTATAAAGGGCTCGGAGAAATGAATCCGAAGCAGCTCTTCGAAACCACCATGGATCCGAAAACACGCCGACTCCTCAAGGTCGATATCGCCGACGCCGCCATGGCCGACGGCATCTTCTCCATGCTGATGGGTGAAGACGTCCCCAGCCGCCGCGCCTTCATTGAAGATAACGCACTCAACGTCGCCCACCTCGATGTCTAGAAATAGCGAATAACTAAGTAATAATAGCGAACACACGGTCGGCAACTTATCCGCCATCCTTCATTCGCCATCCCTTATTATTTTAAACAAAGTTTAAAAACAAAATGTCCGAAGAACTCACACCACACAACCCCGAGCACACGCGCGCGGAGGTTACCAATATCACCGATATCATGCAGACGGCCTACATCGACTATTCGATGTCTGTCATCGTCAGCCGTGCCCTGCCCGACGCCCGCGACGGCCTCAAGCCCGTGCAGCGACGCATCCTTTACGCCATGCTGCGCGAAGGCCTGCTCCACAACCGCCCGTTCGACAAGTGCGCCGGTGTCGTTGGTGAAGTCCTCAAGAACTACCACCCCCACGGTGACGGCTCGGTTTACGACACACTCGTCCGCCTCGCCCAGCACTGGGTCATGCGCTACCCGCTCATCGTCCCGCAAGGCAACTTCGGCTCCATCGATGGTGACTCCGCAGCCGCCTATCGTTATACCGAGTGTAAGCTAGAAGGCATCGCCGAAGATCTGCTCAAAGACATCGACGAAGATACAGTCGATTTCGTGCCTAATTATAAGGAAAGCTCGACTGAGCCATCCGTCCTGCCCTCCTCTCTGCCGAACCTTCTCATGAATGGTTCCACCGGTATCGCCGTCGGCATGACGACAAACATCCCGCCGCACAATCTCCATGAGATCATCGACGCGACCGTGGCCATCATCGATAACCCGAAGATCGAGCTCGATGATTTGATCAAAATCATCCCCGGCCCCGACTTCCCCGGTGGCGGTTTCATCCACGGGAAGATGGGCATCGATAGCTACCTGAAGACAGGCCGTGGCATCGTTCGCACACGAGGCATCGCAGAGGTTGTCGAAAGCAAAGGCAAAGAAGAGATCATCATCTCTGCAATTCCTTATAACGTGAACCGTGCCTCGCTCGTCATCCGTATCGCCGACCTTATTAAAGAAAAGGCCATCGACGGCATTTCCGACCTACGCGACGAGTCGACCGAAACCACACGTATCGTGATCGAGCTCAAGCGTGGCGCGATTCCCCGCGTCATTATCAACCAACTTTACAAGAGCACACCGCTCGAAAGTTCCTTCGGCGTCATCCTCCTCGCGCTCGATAACCGTCGCCCCAAGCAGATGAACATCAAGGAGATGCTCACCTGCTACATCGACCACCGCCGCGAGGTGATCTATCGCCGCACCGCCTTCCGCCTGCGTAAGGCCGAAGCCCGTGCCCACATTCTCGAAGGCTATAAGATCGCCCTCGATAATATGGATGACTTCGTGAAAATCATCCGTGCGTCGAAGAATCGCGAAGAAGCCAAGGTGAACCTGATGGCGAAGTATCCCCTCTCGGACATTCAGACCACCGCGATCCTTGAACTACGCCTCTATCAGCTCACTGGCCTCGAACGTGGCAAGGTCGAAGAAGAGTATCTCGCGCTCATGGCCGTGATCGAAGAGCTACGCTCCATCCTCGAAAGTGAGCAAAAGCTGCTCATGGTGATCAAAGATGAACTCGGCGAAATGAAGGAGAAATACGGCAACCCACGCCGCTCTGAAATCCTCGCCATCGACGGCGACCTCTCCATGGAAGACATCATTCCAAACGAAGGCTGCATGATCACCGTCACTCACAAGGGCTTCATGAAGCGCACCTCGCTCGACGAATACCGCTCGCAGAAACGCGGCGGCAAGGGCGTGATCGGCTCCGGCCAATACGAAGATGACTTTGTCGAACACCTCTTCACCGCTTCGACGCACGACTATATCATGTTCTTCATGAACAATGGCCGCGTCTATGTAGAGAAGGTCTACCACATTCCAGAAGGCAGCCGCACCGCCAAGGGTCGTGCCATCGCCAACATCATCGAGCTCCAAACGGGCGAGAAGATCGCCGCCATGATCTGCGTGAAAGACTTCGCCGAGTCCGAGCAGCGCATCGTCCTCGCTACCGAGAAAGGCGTGACCAAAAAGACCCTCCTCTCCGACTATAAGAACCACCGTAAAGGTGGCCTCATCGGTATCAATATCGACGAGGGCGACAAGCTCATCGGCGCCCGCCTCACCGAGGGCAAGGACGACGTCCTCCTCGTGACCAGTAACGCCCAGTCCATACGCTTCCCGGAGACTGATCTACGCGATCAAGGCCGCGCCACACGCGGTGTCCGCGGCATCAAGCTCAAGACCGATAAGGACAAGGTCGTCGCCATCGAGATTGTAAAAACGACCGAAGGTGGTGAAACAGCTGAATCCGAACAGAAGCTCCTCATCGCAGGTGCCAACGGCCTCGGCAAGCGCACTGACTTCAGCGACTACCGCGTCCAATCACGCGGCGGCTCAGGTATCATCGCCATCAAGTCCGACAAGGTCGCCGGAGCCCTCTCCGTCACCGACGCTGACGAGATTATGATGTTCACGAAGAAAGGCCAAGCCGTCCGCAGCCCGATCAACACCGTGCGCGTGACTGGCCGAGCCGCCTCCGGCGTCAAACTCGTCAACCTCGGTGATAAGGACGAACTCATTGGCATCTCCAAGGTCATCGCCTCCGAAGAAGACGAATCCGGTGAAGAAGGTGAAGCAAGCGAGCCAATAGCTGAGGGTGAAGGTGAAACTCCATCCGCAGAAGGCACAGCTCCCGAAACTACCGAAGAATAGATCTGACAGGAAATGATTTATCAAAGGCCGCTCCACATGGAGCGGCCTTTTCATGTCATCCCCGCAGCGCACCACCACAGCGCGACGGCTTGTCTGGAGACGGCGCCCTACCCACAGAAACCAGATCGAACTGCCTCGCATGGTAGGGCGCTGCAGCTTGCCCCGCTGAGCGGTGGTCCACGCAAGCCGTCGCGCATGAGCAGACCCCGGTGTTAACACTGTAGAATCCCTATCCTCAGCGAATGTACTGCCTTTTTTCCTCATCGCATAATTTTACCGATGAGCCGTGACTCGCGGGTAACGTTCGTTAGCCTGTAAACATGATGAAATTCGTTACCCGTACGCTCCTTACCCTTTGCACCCTACTTCCACTGAGCGCAAACAACAATCTGCGTCATTGGAACCTTACAGACGGCAGCCGTATGCATGCCGAACTGGTCGATTACAACGAGGAGACGAATCAGGTCTATTTGAGGATAAACGAGACGAAGGATCACTACCTGAAGTTGGAAGACTTCTCCCCACTGGATCAGGCGTGGCTGGTTGAATGGACTCGGATGAGCGGCAAACTCATGGAAATGCTCGAAAAAATGCCCGGCAAATTCACAGCTTTTCAATACCAGGGCGAGTTGGATACTCACGATTTCTACGTGTATGAACCGTCATCAGTGCAAGGAATCAGCCGTCGACCACTCATGATCCTGATAAATGCGGGCCCGAAAGGTATGCGCTACCTGCTGCGCCACATGGAAGCTGCTGAAGCGACGAGCATGACCATTATCGCCATGGATCGGTATGGCAATTCTCATACCATAGAGGAAGCCGAAAACAACCTAACCCGTTTCCTCGAGTTACTCCCACAAATCGAAGCTACAGTTGCCCATGATCCGCAACAGATCTATATCGGTGGTATTTCCGGCGGGGCCCTGCGTGCGATCAACTGGGCCAATGCTATCGAACGCCCATGGAAAGGAGTCTATTGGAACGGTGGATGGCTCGGCTACGATAAGAACCTCCTGAAAGAATACCGCAAAATGAAAGTCATCGTGGTGAATGGAAACAACGACCGCGGCGCCAATCATTATCTGAGAAAGCGCGATTTGGACATCCTACTGGAGAATGACCTCGAGGTCGGCATCATAGCATTTGAAGGCGGACATCAAATTCCACCTCAAGAACACCAGATCATGGCCTTCCAGTGGCTGCTCGATAGCACTGCAGTCGAAGAACTCAGCACAATTGATGACCTCAAGCCCACTCCCACACCAAAGTTAGGAGAGTAGGCGCCCTTCATTTGGCGCGGGCAGACGATTATCAGTCCGATAGCGTTTAGGACGATTGACTTTCCTAATGTCATACATACTGTCATACGAATGCTATCTGTTCGACTCGACCCGCAGACGGAACAGGCCCTGGACCGCACGGCGAAGGCCCAGGGCCTGACCAAGTCTGAATTTCTCCGCTCCTTGATTGATGAACGCCTCAAGGAGGAGTCGCGGCGTGCCACGCCTTGGCAGTTGGGGAGCGAACGTTTTGGGCGCGTCGGCAGCGGGCGTGGCGACCTCTCGGTTACACGGAAAGCCAAATTAAAGGAGAAGCTACGTGGGAAAACGGGCCGTCATTGATTCCGGGCCGCTCATCGCACTCTTCGACCGCGACGACGATTTCCACGAGACAGTTTGCGACCTTCTCCGCAACTACGCTGGCACGCTCCACAGCACAGTAGCAGTGCTGACTGAGGTCACCCACCTGCTCGACTTTTCCGTGCAGGCGCAGCTTGATTTCCTCGGCTGGGTGCGCGACGGCGGCATCCATCTGCACGATATCGCCAGCGAAGACCTGAGCAGAATCTGCGAGCTGACTGAAAAATACTCCGACCTACCGATGGACTTCGCTGACGCTACTCTGATGCACCTGGCCGAGCGTGAACGTATCAGCAAAGTCATCAGCATCGACCGCGACTTCTATATCTACCGCAAAAAAGACAGGCTGGCGCTGGATAACCTTTTAAAACGTTAGCAGTAACCCACGATCCTTGACTCTTACCTGCAATAACCTATCCAAGCATTCGTGTTCTACCTACGACTCACATTCTCCTTTATCGCCTTCGTTGTGATCTTCTCAGGCGGAGTTCTTTACACCTTCAACCAAACGAAGGTTTACCGTGCAGATGGCATGTTGGAGGTATTCGACCCAAGACCGATAAAGTCGCTCAGCCTGGAAGATTTATTAATTAACGAGGCCCCAAAGGGTGCCCCCTCACTTGGGGAACTAAAACAACTCTCCGAGGCTGAGCAAGAAGACTTAAATACGACCTTTTTAGTGTTGGAAAGTAGAATGATTCTCACGGGTATTGATCAACGCCTACAGGGTGAAATGCGAGCCCGCTTCATGGCACCCTATGTGGATGCATTACATTTCACAGGCCCACTCAGTCCGGTCGAAGTTCTTGAAGCAAACAGTTCTTTTGAGCAGGTGCCTAAAAGCAGTATATTTCGCGTCTATTACATCCACCCAGATCCTGTCATCGCAGCAAAGGTCACGAACTTTTTCATGCAGGAGTTCATCGATTATTATCTTAAATCAGAGATCACTGGATACATGAAAATGACTGAGGATTTAAGGATACGATTAGACATGACCGATCAGACAATCAGTGAAATGTCTGCTGTGCTCAAGGAGGCAAACACCCCGGGTGAAGAAGCTTATCGGCAAGAATCAGAACTGGAAGTCCTTCAGGCATTCAGAGACCAACTTTATGCAGCCTTTCTAGAGTCGAAGACGCGCATTAATCTGGCAAACCCACGCGCAATCATCGTCGATTCAGCCCTCCCACCTTACGCAAACAATCCACATAAACCGGATATTTCAAAAAATTTGTCTTACGCATTCAGCCTTGGGCTTTTTCTGGCAGCCTTACCCCACGTTTGGTCAGCATTCAGTAAACGAAGCGGGATTTAGACCTCCTAGGGTCACGGATAAATCCCAGCTTGTCGTTCTTAAAATAGCCATCATGAAGAATTTCATGAGAACGACAATCGACATCAATGATGCCTACTGGACACGTTGAAAGAAAAGGCCAGCTACTCTGCGGCTAGCTTGCGCTGAGGATTGTCGGCCCATAAAGCGGCGACCGTCAGCCCCGCTGCGAAGAAGGCTGCGACAAAGAACCCGAATCGGTAATTACCGAGAAACATGTCGGATAAGCTAAAAAGGAAAGGTCCAACCGCACTGGCGATCACGACTGTTGTCATAAACATGCCGGATACCGCGCCGAGATGCTGCCGACCGAAGAAGCGGGGAAAGATGATGGTTGAAAGACTGCCAAAGCAGCCGCCTGCAACACCAAACCCGATGACGTGCAGCCAACTAATTTCAGGATAGCTACCGAGACCGACGCAGGCATAACCGATCGTCCCGCCCAGTCCCATCAGTGCCAGCAAATACTTAATACGTATAAATGAGAGATCCGTCATCCAAGCCACCAGAAAGCCTGTGCCGATTGATATGACCGCACCGGGCACAAACAGCTTGAGTATATAGTCTGCGGTCACGCCGAGTTCTTCCCCGATCGCCAGAATGTGAAAGGCGTAGGCCGTTATCACCAATCCGCTCAGCGCGAACATGAGTGTGAAGGCCCAAAACGAAAAGGTTCGGCTGGCTTCGGAGCGGGTCAGGTCCCGGTGCACATCCGCATCGGGATTGGCTTTGCGCACCTTGGTGCTTAGACCGCCATCCATGACCAAGCCACATTCTTCGGGATTATCCCGGGCAAGCGCCCAAAAGACCGGCACCAGAACCACTAAAAAGAACACCGCCATGATCATCCAGGCCCCTTGCCAGGTGTATTCGCGAATGAGATATTCAAAGCAGAGCGGCGCGCCGGAAAACATGAACGACACAAGCGCCCCACTCCAGGCCGTGACCACCCCGCGCCGCCGGTCAAACCACTTGCCGACCATCGCGCGTGAGGCCAGCGTCAGCATGCCTTGGCCGGTATATCTTAAAAAAATGAAGCCAACCGTCAGCACCGTAAAAGCCGGCACCCAATCAATCATGTTCAATACAGGCACATGGCCGGCCAGTGCAGCAATCCGATCAATCGCGCTCATTCCGAGTAAGACTAAGCCGAGCGACGCCAGCGAATAGACCACCGCCTTGCGCGCGCCAACCCGATCAAAAAACAAGCCGCCGGCATTGAGAAACAAGGCGCTGATAAAAGTGCCGATCATATAGGCCACGCTGAGCTGCATCGAGGTCAGCGCGAGGGCATCCATCAAACGGGTCTTAAACACGCCGACCCCGATAGTCTGGCCGGGCATACTGGCGCAGACTCCGATCGTAGCAAGAAAAGCCACGATCCAACCATAAAAGACCGGGCTACTTTGCGGACGAATCGGAAAATCAGGGCTCCAATACTTCGCCTTGGTGCTCGGTGACGCGTTTTCGACCATCAGCTCAACGATTCAACAAGTTTTTCAACCGCATCGACGATCATCGGCAGCGCGTTCGCAGCGGTTTCCAAGTGCAGATCCTCGACCGTCCAGAATTCGATTCGCGGTAAGAGCTCTGGATGCATCCGTTCCACCATAGGCTTATGCTCGGACTCGCTCAAGGCGATGCAGCGGGAAACCTCATCAATCTCCTCTGGGTCGAACTGCCGCTCCGGACGATTGCGCCCGACCGGCATAATGTCCATCGCTTCCAGCAATTCAACCGTGTGCACCGACATGGTGCCGGGATTATAACTGCGCCATTTTTCAACCTCCAAGCCGGCAGAGTCCGCTCGCCAATTCAAGCCCTTCTCCTTCGCCAGGTGATTGAACAATTCTTCAGCAAAGCGACTACGATAGTAATTACCCGTGCAAAGAAATAGGATGGTCTCATGGCTCGACATGCTTGCAGGTAATGAAGCCTTCGCATAAGCTGGCAAAGCTAAACTGGATTCTATCGAATAATTCTTCCACGTAGCCGAAGCGCTTCCGCTTCGGTTCCCGGTCCTATACCACAGGCCTATCCTCCGAACGCGAAGGCGTCCGGCTACAAACTAACCTGAAAAGAAATTTGAAGCCCGACCTAATATAACATTATCTATTCAAATGTAGCCGAAGCGCTTCCGCTTCGGTTCCCGGCAATCAAAATGGCATCTTCCACGACAACGACCTGCCCTTACCTCCCGGAGCCGATAGCAGCCATGTCCCACCGTTACCTGACCGACTTGGACAAGGACAGCCCTGAGTTCTATTTCAAAGCCTTACAATACGGGAACTACCTCTGGAAAAACGGCCACGCGGGCCGAGCTATCCTCGCAACAACCCGGGCCCTGTATGCCGATATCCAAACAGACGACGCTATTTTGGAACAATGGCCCCTGCCCTACGCGGCATTAAAGTGGATCGTCGCCCACCACCATAGCGACGACTTCCCCGGCAATCCGCGCATCAGCTTCCAACACCAAGCCACACGTCTGCGCGGCGAACGCCGGGAATTACGCCGCGCCAGAGCCTGGGCCACCTGGGCGCTCATCCGAAGGGCGCGCCCAAGCCTACCAGGTGATGCGCAGGACCCCGTCGAGGAACCGAGCCACGAAGAGATCGAGGCCAGGCTCGCAACACTGGGCCACCCCGGCGAAGCACAACTGTGGATTACAGTGAAAGGTCGGTAGATCCGAGCGCACAAATTCGGGTTCTTCGCGTTTTTTAGTGGATCCGTCAAAAAGTAAAATTTAACACAAACGCTCCGCTAGAGAGGGGAGTCCGGGGAGGTTCAAACTCAGAGAATAGAAATGTAGTGTGCTCGCTAGTCGAGCGCCGTTGCGGGGTTGGAGTGCACTGTGTTGTCGAATCCGCAACTCGCTGATGAACCCAGCTCCCGCTAAACGAACCCCAAGAAAAAAACCACAGTCCACAAGACCGTCCTCGGCCAGTTGGTCGAAACCAAGCGCCGCAGCGTCGCTTCGCTCGTATCGCCCGCATCGATTTTACGATGCAATGGCACCGAAACTGCGAAAGTCAGCACCCAGCAGATGATTAACAAAAATAAGGACAGAATATGTCTTATATCCTGCCCTGCCCAAGTCATCCAAGCCACCAGCGGCAACTGGGTGAACATAATCGGAATGATAACCCAGCCGACTCGCTGAGTGTATGCCTTATGCCAGTCAGTGAGCTTAGCGGAGTCACAGCTCAGAAAGCTCGGGTAGATTACGAGCTGAACCAACCAAAGGATGACGAGCATCCCGAAATCCAATAAGGTTCTAATCTCGTGAAGTTCCAT
>Ga0307933_1000159_pt1 | contig 63394 bp, 59 predicted proteins | sample OrgLakmetageno88_FD_201811 | JGI IMG/M metagenome (GOLD analysis project Ga0307933, IMG submission 201811) | Saline water microbial communities from Organic Lake, Antarctica - #88 | ecosystem: Environmental > Aquatic > Non-marine Saline and Alkaline > Saline | place: Antarctica: Organic Lake...
ACTAGACCGACGCCGTGACGATACCAATTCGCTACGGCACGACGGGATTATGTCGAACCCTTAGCTCTGCGCTCCAACCTTGCGAGCTTTAGGGCTTTATAGCTCTTCCAGATGAAATGCCCCTGGACCATGGGTGATGGCGATGGTGTTTTCCGTTGCCTGAGCATAGGCTGCGTAGTCACCATACACATTGACGCTGGTCGTGTCGTAGTGAAGAAAACGACTGTCCAGATCGTAGCGCTGACAGGCTTGCCAAGAGACTTGCGAAAAGAGCTTCGACGCTCCATAGCTGTGGATATTATCAAGAACTTTCCCTACGTTGTTATCATTGAAGTCCTCTGGTGTTAAGGGGCTACCGAAGATTAGCTCAGTATCTTGTCCGACAAAAAACTCGTGTAATTTATACAGTGGACTACGTCCAGAGAGCGTATCCATAACCATGCCCGCTACAACTTGGCCACTGGTGATATTTTGTGGACTATCGACATGCGCGTCAACTAAAGCAGTAATGCCGAGCTTTTGCAGAAAATTAGCAACGATCGGTAGGCTTGCTACTTTATAGTCGCCCAGGTCGGCGGGGAAATCGGAAGTGGCTTCGGATGCTGTAGTCGATGAAGAAGAAGAAGAAGAAGAAGTGTGTGTAGATCGGTATGGCATTATGTCATTATGCAATACCTAACGGTAAAAGTACAGGTCAATCTTTTGTAAAAATCAGCAGTGTGGATCTTAATTGTCGTAAGCTATTATTAATGAATAACTTGCAAGATCTTATAAATAGCTAAAAAGAGGGCGCAATGCCTTAGGAATGCGTGGTTGGTTGCCTTTTCTTCTCCAAATTTTTTGAAAATCGCAGGATTTGAAGGCAAGGCAATCACGCTGCCATCAATGGCAAGTAGGCGTCGGCCTTTAAAGCGCTCGACCTGAGCGGTCTCGTAAAACTCATTAACCAGTATCGTTTCGTTCAACTCAATGAAAGCACTGTGCTTGAGCTTGGCTCGCGCCCGAGTCCACGCTCCAGCAGTCACTGCTGTATGAGCTGTTCCCTCGCGCTGATCCAAGGCGTGAGCGAGTGAGTGTATGTGTAATTGCACCGACTTTAATGTCTTCTGCAGGAGCATCGTGCATGTCGTACGAAAGCAAAAGAATCGTTTACGTGTGAAATCCGTTTCGTTGCTCCTATGACGCGTCATGAATATCTCAGAATCCAAAGTTTCTTTGATTCGATGAATCAGGGATAATGCGTGATTTTGCGAGGTTTTAAAGTCATTCGTAAGTTTATGATGGAATAGCTCGTCATTGTACAGTTAAAAATTATTCCATAAACTCGTATATAACAGACACTTGCGGAATCGGTATAATATCTACCCCTTAAGTCAACGGTAGTAGCGCCACCCCCGCACGCCGAACTACCCCCGCACACCGAACCACTCTCCTAGTGGTAGCGCTGTGTGGCCCACACAGCATTGGGCCCTAGCCGACGTGCCAAGCCCGGCACGTGCGGTGTGGGCCACACCGCATCGGGCCTTAGCCGACGCGCCTAGCCCGGCACAATGCGGTGTGGGCCACACGCGCCACCCTCGCACACCGCGCCACCCTCGCACACCGCGCCACCCTCGCACACCGCGCCACCCTCGCACACCGCGCCACCCCCGCACGCCGAACTACCCCCGCACACCGCGCCACTCTCCCATTGGTAGCGCTGTGTGGCCCACACAGCATTGAGCCTAGCCCACGCGCCAAGCCCGACGCGTGCGGTGTGAGCCACACCGCGCCACCCCCGCACACCGCGCCACTCTCCCAGTGGTAGCGCTGTGTGGCCCACACAGCATTGGGCCCTAGCCGACGTGCCAAGCCCGGCGCGTGCGGTGTGGGCCACACCGCGCCACCCCCGCACACCGCGCCACACCGCGCCACCCTCCACCGCGCCACCCTCCAACGCCCGCCGGCCCGCCCGAACCACTTCTCCCAAACGATTGACCTTTTCCCTCATGGCGCTTTGAATTTGATACCATGGCTGGCTTTGACGAAAACATTGTGCGGGAGTATTTTGAACTGAACGGGTTCTTTGTGCGGCAGCTGCGCAAATATCTTGTCCAGTCGCGCAAGAAGCCGGTGGATGATGCAATCCAGCTGCTTGTTTATAATCCCAACGTGCCAATCGAAGGTGCTGGCGTGCCAGCGGGCTTCCAGCTCTTCTCCGCCGACATGGCTAAAATTCGTCGCGCTGTTGTGGTGGTCACAGCATGGCATTCCTCGCGCTTTACGCCTGCCATGCTTAAGAGCAGTTCGCGCGTGTTTGATTTTTTGAAAAAAGATGTGCTGAACAAAGCGGAAATGTACTTTAGTTTCGACGAGTCTGAGATCGATCCGAAGGATGTGGATGCGGGCAGCTTTACTAAAATTCTGGTGCTGCCGAGCCTGCCGACTAGCGATCCCCAGCGTAGCGAAAGCATCGCGCTGCTGAAAGAGGCCGGTGTCGATGGCATCGTTACGTTCAGCACAATTTTGGAAAATCTCCTACGCCATGTGGAGGTCAATCATAGTTATCAAAAGTCCGATCTGCTTCAGCTCATGCGTATTTTGAAGATCTACGACATGGTCAAGGAACCACAGATGAATTTGTTTGGTGATTAGTTTTTAATCGCTCAAACACTCGCCCGCCGCCGCCGCACGAACCAGATTGTAACTGCGCCTGCCAGCACCATAAAGACGGAGTAGAACTGGCCACGGCTCAGCCCCAGCAACAGCTCGGCATCTGGCTCGCGAAACATTTCGCCCAGAATGCGCACGATCCCGTAGCCGACTAGAAACTCGCCGCCCAGCTGCCCCGCTGGCGTGCGCGTGCGCCAAAAGCGCCATTGCACGTAGGCCAGCATCAGGCCGCCTTCCAGCGCGGCTTCGTAGAGCTGCGAAGGGTGGCGAGGTTCGGGGCCAAAGGTCTGTAGCGCCGCGCTGTAGTTCTTTGGGCTGTCAGGGAAAATCACCGCCCAGCTGACTGTGGTCACGCGCCCCCATAGCTCGCCGTTTATAAAGTTAGCGATGCGCCCTAGCATAAGCCCCAGCGGTGCCAGCGTGACGACTACATCAGACAGCTCCCAGAAGCTGCACTTATGTTTACGCGCAAACCAGACCAGCGAGAGCAGTACGCCCACGAAGCCACCATGGCTCGCCATGCCGCCTTGATCCACGCGGAAGACGAGTAGGGGATTTGCCAAAAAAGCCTCCAGATCGTAAAGCAGCATAAAGCCCAAGCGGCCACCTACCAGCACACCGACGATCATCGCCGTCATCAAAGTTGCACGCGCATCGGCATTGATCGCAAATTTACCCTTAGCATCGTACAACTTGAGCAAGAGCCAAGCTCCCAAAAATCCCAGTAGGTAAGCTAGCCCATAATAGCGTATGCCATCGATCCCCAGCGCATTGTCTGGAAAACGAATCAGGAAGGGGCTCAAGTCATGCACCCAGTATTGGCTTTGCTCGGTCATGATGAAAGCCTAAGATGAAAGCCTAAGCTAAAAAGAGGGCCCTCTTTTTAGCTTACTCAGCTCGGACGAGCTTTGCCTCTAGTGAAGAGAGGTGTAGGATATGGGGGCGTGATGGAGTGTCAGTCCTTGCGAGGATACTGACGAAATTAGTGTCTAAATCCACGGCTTGGTCGGCTAGGATTGGTTGATCGTCGATCCAAATGTCGGCACTCTTGTTGTCTTTAATGCGAATGCGAACTGTAGTGCCGATCTCTATTTTAAACGGCAGCTCGCCTGAGGTGGTATCGGCTCCACGGCGAAAGGTGCAGCCATTTTCGCCGAAAGTGAGTGTGAAGCTGCAGTCGCCCCCAGCGGATTTTACAGAATCGACGGTGGCACCAAACTTGAAGATGGCTTGAACACCAGCAGTGGAATTGTCAAAAGTGTAGGTGAATTCGAGGTCTCTGCCGCGCGTATTTACTTTCGCCCAGTCGATGCTATTGGCCAGCCAGACTGTGTCGACCGTTTCAGCGTCTGGGCGCGGCCATTCGCCGACCTTTAAGCCTATGCGGATACCATTATCCTCTTCGCGCAACACGGAGCGCCAACTATTTTGATCGTCATCGACGCTGCTTACGAATTGCTTGGACTCTAATTTACCAGGAAAGCCTACTGTGGGAGTGATGGTTTTAATGGACTTTAGCGCCGATAATCCCGGCACGCCCATCTCGCTAGCGGAGGCGGTGAGTGCAAGTGCAAGTGTGAGTGATGCGAGAAGGAGAATGCGTGGGAGGTATTTTTTCATGGGATAACTTTAAGTATTCTAAATTTAAGAACCACTTGGCAGTGTTGATGGATAGGCGACGCTTAGCAAGCTTGCAGTGGCAGCCCCTGTGGCATTGGCAGTATCTTAAAAAAAGAGCCTAGAAAGCAAACTTATACTTAGCGAGGCGCTGTGCGATCTCGGCGGCGATTTCTTTTTCCTTGGCTTCGCCTTTGGCGGCGAAAGTTACGGAGAAGCGCACAAAGCGGCCGCAGTCGTCCCATGGCACGGTGCTGATCAGCTCATTTGTGATAAGCCACTGGCTGAAGGCCTCGCCGGAACCAAACTCAGTGGTCGCGCCATCGGCGGTGGCCGAGATGGGCGCGGGCACGTAGAGAAAAAAGCTGCCTTTGGGCTTTTTGGCGCTAAAGCCATTGCTGTTGAGCGCCTCGACTAGCAGATCCATACGGCGCGCGTATTTCGCGGCGATCTCGTCGGTGATCTGAGGATTGGCGAGCGCGACTGCGCCTGCGTTTTGGATGGCGAGGAATTGGCCAGAGTCGGAGTTATCCTTCATGTCGGCGTAGGCTTGCACGATCAGCGGATTACCGACGACGAAGCCGATGCGCCAGCCTGTCATGTTATAACTCTTAGATAGGGAGTGCAGCTCGATGGCGACTTCCTTCGCGCCGGGCACTTGAAAGATGGAAACGGGCTTGCCTTCAAAAATCAGCGAGGCGTAGGCCGCATCTTGCAGAATGATCAGGTTGTTGGTCTTCGCAAAGGCGACGGCTTTGGCGAAAAACTCCAGCGTGGCGGATGCGCCAGTGGGGTTGTTCGGGTAGTTAAGCACCATGATCTTGGCCTTGGCCACCACATCTGCCGGCACGGCGTCGAGAACGGGCAGGAAGTCGTTCTCCTCGCGCAGCTCCATGTTATAGACGTGGCCGCCGAGGTATTGCGCGTGAGTGCCGAGCACAGGGTAGCCGGGCACGGTCATCAGCACGTAGTCGCCAGGGTTGATGAAGCAGCCAGGGATCATCGAGAGGGCGGTCTTGGAGCCGATTGAATGGACGACCTCAGTCGAGGCGTCGATACCGTCGACGCCGAAAACTTCGGCCATGTATTTCGCAGCGGCTTTTTTGAAATCCTCGCCTCCATTATCGGCGTAGCCACGGTTTTCGTGCTTAGCGGCTTCTGCTTGTAGCGCCTCGATGACGATGGGGAAGGCCATCTCGTCGGGCTCACCCACGCCCATATCGATCAGGTCGACGCCGGGATTAGCGGCTTTGGCAGCCTTTTTTGCGCGTTTGATCTTCTCAAACTTATAGATGGCGGTGGACTTACCGTATTGGTTGCCGCCGATGCGTTCTGCAAAGAGTTCTTGGATGTATGGATCGCTCATAAGGACTTTAGTTGTAATGGTCTTCGTTAAGTTCTGATTATTATTGTGAAAAACAGCATTAGCACGTTAAGCTATGCAAAGGATCTAATTATGCAGACAATTCAATCGGTAAACGAAATGCAATCTCACGCCATCAGCCTGCGCTCGAGTGGCCGCCTGATCGGGCTCGTGCCCACGATGGGCTGTCTGCACGCGGGGCATTTGTCGTTGATTGATATTGCCAAGGAAAAGGCTGATAAGGTCATCGTTTCAATTTTTGTCAACCCCACCCAGTTCGGACCGAGTGAAGATTTCGATAAATACCCGCGCCTAATGGAAGCAGACATTGAGAAATGCCGCGAACGCGGGGTCGACATTGTCTTCAACCCTTCGGTAGTCGAGATGTATCCGCAGGGCTACTCGACCTTTGTCACCGAAGAGCGCATGAGCGCTGGGCTCTGCGGTGTCTCGCGCCCGTATCACTTCCGCGGCGTCACCACGGTTTGCTTAAAGCTCTTTAACATCACTCGGCCGGACTTCGCCATCTTCGGGCAGAAGGACGCGCAGCAGTGCGCTGTGATCAAGAAAATGGTAGCCGATCTCAACATCCCAGCCGAGGTTGTGATCGGTGAGACTTGCCGCGATTCCGACGGCATGGCCACCAGCTCGCGCAACGTCTACCTGACCGATACCCAGCGCGAAGAGGCGCTTAGTATCTCAAAAGCACTCCAGATCGCCAAGGGAATGGTCGATTCCGGCACCCGCAGCGTGGATCGCGTGGTGGCTGAGGTGACGCACCACCTCTCGCTCTCGCGCCGCATCCGAGCGATCTACGTGCAAGTCGTCGACCTTGAGACGATGAAGCCCGCGCGCGAGATTTTACCCGGCCAGCAAATCCTCTGTGTCGCCGCTTGGGCGGATCAAACGCGCTTAATCGACAACATCAAACTGTAGAAAAAATGTCTAAATTTTACGATGTTATTGTCGTCGGTAGTGGGATAGCCGGTCTCAGCTTTGCTCTAAAAGTCGCTGAAGCAGGCTACCGCGTAGCGGTGATCACCAAGAAAAACTCGGCGGAGTCCAACACTAACTACGCCCAGGGCGGCATCGCTGCCGTGACCTCGCAGACCGACGATGTCGAGATGCACGTGGCCGACACGCTCGACGCTGGCGACGGCCTCTGCGATGAGCAGGCCGTGCGCGAGATCTTAAAAGACGGCGTAGCCAGCATCGAAGAGCTCGCCCGCCGCGGCGTTGCCTTTACCCAGCTCGGCGATGGGCGCGTCTCACTTGGTAAAGAGGGCGGCCACTCCAAGCGCCGCATTCTCCACGTCAAAGACGTCACCGGTAAAGCAATCGAGCAGGCGCTGATCCACGGCATCGCCAAAGCGCAAAACATCGACACCCTAGAGCACCACTTCGCAGTCGAGTTGATCACCGCTAGCAAGCTGGGCAAAGAAGGGCAGAGCCTGCCCGCAAAGGCCGATCGAGTCCTCGGCCTCTACGCGCTGAATAAAATGACCGACCAAGTCGAGACCTTTGCCGCTTCCGCTGTGTTGCTCGCCACTGGCGGCATCGGTCAAGTTTACCAGTTCACCACCAACCCCTCCATCGCCACCGGCGATGGTCTCGCCATGGCCTACCGCGCCGGCGTCGAGGTGCGTAATATGGAGTTTATCCAGTTCCACCCTACGGCGTTGTATGCCTCCGACTCTGACCGCTTCTTGATAAGCGAAGCTGTGCGCGGAGAGGGCGCGATCCTGCGCAACCTAGGGGGCGAAGCCTTCATGGATCGCTACGACCGCCGCAAAGATCTAGCCCCGCGCGACATCGTGGCGCGCGCCATCGACTCCGAGATGAAGCAGTCCGGTACACCCCATGTGTGGCTCGATGCACGCGGCGAGTCCGCCGAAGTGATCCGCGACCGCTTTCCCAATATTTACGATCACTGCGCCGAGCGCGGCATTTACCTGGAAAAAGACATGATCCCCGTCGTGCCGGCCGCACACTATCTCTGCGGCGGCGTGAAAACCAATCTCAACAGCGAGACCTCGCTGGATGGTCTTTACGCTTGCGGGGAAGTGGCCTGCACAGGACTGCACGGTGCCAATCGCCTCGCCAGTAATTCGCTACTTGAAGCCGTCGTTATGGCCAAGCGCGGCGCGGAGGCGCTCAAAGGCTATCTCGCGGCGACGCCCCAAGAGTCTTTCGAGCTGCCGCACTGGAAAGATGGCAACTTTCGCGATTCCGACGAGCGCGTCATCCTCTCGCACAATCTCGATGAGTTAAAGCGCACCCTGTGGGACTACGTCGGCATCGTGCGCACCACCAAGCGTCTAGAGCGCGCCCGCACCCGTATTCAAAATCTTGATCGCGAGATCAACGAATACTACTGGAACTTCAAAGTCGACGAGAGCCTCTTGCAGTTGCGAAATATGATCCTCGTGGCACGCATGATCATCGACTGCGCCTTACAACGCAAAGAAAGCCGAGGCCTGCACTACACCTTAGACTATCCAAATAAAAGCGAGCAACTCGCTGACACTAAAGCCCGCTGGATCGACTGATCACCGTAGCATAAACAACACAGCATGAAGACATCCGATCTAGCACGCTGGGCATTGATTGGCCCCGGAGCCGTCGGCCTCTATTACGGCGGGCGCATTGCGCACACAGGCCGCCAGCTTTCCGTGCTCGCTCGCAGCGATGCCGATACACTGCAAGCGGAAGGCATTCGCATCGCAATGGTCGATCCCGTTGCAGGTGAAATCAAGGAATCGATCCAAGCGCCGCTCGAAAGTGTGACCCGCCAAGCCGACGAGATCGGCCCCGTCGATTGCGTCATCATAGCCGCCAAATCGACCGTTAATCCGCAGCTGATCGAATCGCTCAAATCCATTATCGAGCCAGGGCATACTCTCGTGCTTTGCCTGCAAAACGGCATGGGCAACGCCGAGTTTTTTGCGCGGCACTTCCCCGAAAACGCAATTTTGGCAGGTCTGTGCTTCGTTTGCGTCAACCGCACTGCGCCCGGCTATGTCGAGAACTATCATCCCGGCCGAGTCGAGATCGGCTCGCTTGGAGATCGTTGGCCAGAAGAGACAGCCACCATGGTCGAGATTTTTAATCAAGCCGGCATCGTGGCCAAACATGCCGAAAAGCTCGATGGCGCACTTTGGCGCAAGCTCTGCTGGAATGTGCCGTTCAACGGGCTCTCCATCGCTGCCGGCGGAGTGACGACCAATCAGATTTTAGCCAATCCAAACTTAGTGCGGCGCGCCCGCGCCTTGATGGAGGAAGTCCGCGCCGCTGCCGCGCTGGCCGGGCATTCGATTTCGGATCGCTTTATTGAGAGTCAGTTCACCGTCACCGAAAAAATGGGGGCGTATAAGCCTTCCTCGCTGATCGATTATTTAGATCAAAAGCCCGTGGAGTTAGAGTCCATCTGGGGCGAGCCGCTTTGCCGAGGCCAAGCACTCGGCGCAAAGATGCCTGAATTGGCAAAGCTGTATGCAGAGCTGAAATCAAGGTTGGAGTCCCGCCTTTAGGCGGTCGCGTATCATAAGGCCGCTCAGACGCAGCCGCCTAAAGGCGGGACTCCAACCTTGCCGCTCAGACGTGGCCGCCTAAAGGCCGGGACTCCAGCTTTTTCCTGCGACTTAGTGCGAGTGATGCTTGTGTGAGTCACCCAGATAAAGCGCCTTAAAGTCAGCCAGCTTTTTGGAGAGTACGACCACGGGTTCGTTTTCGACGGTCTGTTTCGACTTCATTGAAAAAATAATGATGTGGTGCAACAGCTCTATTTTCTCTGCATATTGCTCGGCATCGAGCTTGATTCGTTGTGCGAGAAAATAATTGGCCGCTTCGTCGATGATATTTTGAGCGTGGCCTTCTTTCGTATTAGTCCAGCGGATGATCTGCTGGCGATCCTGTGCGGTCAGCGCTTCTTGGGCTGAAATTTCGCGGACGAGTCGCCCCGCTTTGTCGATGGTTTCGATATGTTGCTCCAGTTCGCCGAACTTGAGTTCATCGGCGAAGATGCCGCAAGGCACTTGGCAGTGAGCACTCAGCGAAGCAGTGGCGAAGAGAGAGGCGCAGGCGAGGACGAGGAGTTGGATTGTTTTCATGTTTCTATGCTCGCGCTAATCTCGAAGATTGCAAGTAAGGCTTTCGATTTCGGGGACCGGTGGTCGTCATTCGTAGGGGCACGACTTGTTTTTTATACCCTCTGTAGCGCGTCCGCACATGCGTGATACTGTAGAATGGGTGACTACGACTGTTTTTTCAGAGTTAACGCTTACAGCGGTGAGGCATTAAAACGAACGAGGATGTTGGATGTTGAGCGTTTTGCGCCCTCTTATGAAGACCGCCGAGCCTCAGTGCCGTCCAGATGCGGGCGTGACGAGTCGCGCCCCTACGAAAAGCCCGATATCAACCCGCGTGCTCTCGGCTCAGCAGCCACAGTAGGTCGGCCAGCCGATTCAGATACTGAATCAACTCAGGGCGCACGATGGCTCCGGACTCTTTCAGCGCCACGACGCCGCGCTCCGCGCGGCGGCAGGTGGTGCGCGCGCTGTCTAAAAAGGCGTCGGCAGCGGTCTCGCCGGCATACGTCCAGCCTGAAAATTTGATGCCTTTTTCCTTCTCCTTTACCAAATCTCCAAAGTGTTCGACCATCGCAGCAGTGATGGCGTTTTCGCCGTATTTTTCTAGGTAGCGTGCTTGATCAGCATCGTCTGTGGCGAGCTCGCCCATGAAGTGGACGAGTTGCTGCTGAATCGTTAGGAGTAGCGCTTTGCAGTCCGCCTGGTCAGAGTACGCACGACAAAGACCCAGCGCAGAACACAGCTCGTCGATGCGCCCGTAAGTCATCACCCGTGGGTGCGTCTTAGAAACACGTCTGTTAAAAAGTAGGGCAGTGGTGCCGTCGTCGCCTCGTTTGGTTGCAATGCTCATTTCAGTGCTTCCCTTGCTTTGCCTTCGAGTTCGTTAGCTTTATTCCGGTCGGGGGCGGCGCCGCGTGCCATGTCGGGCTTGCCGCCGCCTTTGCCGCCGGCGATGGGGGCTAAGCTTTGGATGAGTTTGCCTGCCATCAGTCCTGCTGCTTTGGCGGCGTCGCCGCAGAGTGCGCCGAGGTGGAGTTTCTCGCCGTCGTCCACGATGCAGAAAGCGGCTCCGGCAAACTGCTGTGATTTAAGACCGTTGATTAACTCTTGGAGCAGTGCTGCGGGGCCTTCGGTTGCGATGACGAGATTGCCGGACAGATCAAGCTCGCTCAGCATTGCGTGAGCCATTTTGGCCGCGCCTGCCGCTTGAGCTTTTTTCAGTGCCTTATCGGCTTCAACTGTGGCCGCCTTGAGACCTTGAATGTGGGCAATCACGTCTTTAAAAACCGTGTTCTTTTGCTCGAATGTTCCCACATCCAACATGCCTGCCATAATGTGGGGAAATTGTGGATATTTGAATGGTTCGGCTCCGAGCGACTCCAATTCGTGATTGCTTACGTTCAGGCGCTCGCGCAGCTCTTTCTCTTCTTCAGTCGATTTTTCGACTATGCTGCGTATCCAGTCGTAGGCGGCGGTGCCACAGACGGCTTCGATACGGCGGATGCCGGAAGCGATGGCACCTTCGGACTTGATCTTAAAGATACCGATCTCCTTGGTGTTGCGCACGTGGGTGCCGCCACACAGCTCCATCGAGTAACCGTCGAGCTGCTTAGCTTGGCCGCCGATTTGGACGACGCGCACAAGATCGCCATATTTATCGCCAAAAAATTGCTGGATGTCCTTGCGATTTTTGATGCTGGCGTGGGGCACTTCTTGCCAACTGACTGGCTCGGCGGCCTCGATACAGGCATTCACCTTATACTCGATGGCTTCGATTTGCTGGGGGCTGAGCGCACCGGAGTTGAAATCGAAACGCAGGCGTGTGCGACTCACCATGGAGCCTTGTTGCGCGGCGTCGGTGGATATGATCTCATGCAGCGCCCAGTGAAGTAAATGGGTGGCGGTGTGGTGCTCTTCGATGGGTCGGCGGCGGGTCGGATCGATGCTCAGTGCGACACTGTCGCCGACGGCAACCTTCGCATCGGAGGGCAAACAGTGCGCGCGTGCAGCGGACAGTTGCTGGACTGCGGAGACAGGATAGCTGCTGCTATCGACGGTGAGCGTACCTTGGTCGCCTAACTGGCCGCCCATTTCTGCATAAAAGGGCGTGCGGTCTGTGATGACGAGTAGCGCGTCGTCCTGCGGGTGAATTTCGAGCACGGTCGCGGTGCTTTCGTCTTCTTCGAATCCAGTGAAAGTCGTGGTGGCCTCTGAAGCAATGTCGGCGGCGCGCACGAGTTGTTGGGTGCGTGCTTTGCGGCCGAGCTCGCGTTGTTGCTCCATCAGGGACTCGAAGGTCTGCATATCGACCTTAAGCCCGCGCTCAGCACAGAGTAGTTGGGTGAGGTCGATCGGGAAGCCGAATGTATCGTAAAGTTTGAAGGCAAATTCCCCGCTAAGTCGTCCCGTTTGGCCTTCGACTTCTTGCTCAAACATAGTGAGCCCACGGTCGAGGGTTTCGTTGAAGCTGGATTCTTCGCGTTGCAAATTTTCCTTAATCGCGTCGGCTCTATCCTTCAGCTCCGGAAAGACATTTGCCATTTGCTCAATGAGTGTATCGACGAGGTCGGGCAGGAAGGTTTGGCCACTGGAAAAACCGAGGGTGCGCCCGTAGCGGACGGCGCGGCGCAGGATGCGGCGGAGCACATAGTTGCGCCCGGTGTTGCCGAGTGAAATACCGTCAGCCAGCGAGAAGGAAAGGGTACGGATGTGGTCGGCGATCACGCGGAAGGCGATGGCTTCTTTCATCTCGACAGAGAGTTGCGATTTATCGCTCTCGGCGGATTCGGGATAGATGTCGACGTAGGTCTTACCACTGAGCTTTTCAAGCGTGCGGAAGATAGGCTGGAAGACGTCGGTGGCGTAGTTGGTTGGCTTTTGCGAAAAGTCGGTAAAGCCTTTTGTGTTTTGGATGAGCGAGCAAGCGCGCTCAAAGCCCATGCCGGTATCGACATGTTTGGCAGGCAGGTCGCGGAAGCTGCCGTTGGCTTCGGCGTTGTATTGGATGAAGACGAGATTCCAGATCTCGATGCAGAGGTCGGAGTCCATGTTGACGAGTTTGCCTTCGCTGTCGCCCTCAGGTGTCATATCGACGTGTAGCTCGGAGCAGGGGCCGCAGGGGCCGGTCTCGCCCATCATCCAAAAGTTGTCCTTCACGTTGCCGTTAATGATGTGCTTTTTCGGGTCGAGGCCTTTTTTGGTAAAGAGCGCTGCCCAGAGATCGTAAGCTTCTTGGTCGAATTCGGAAGGATCGCCCTCGGCGGGTGCATAGACGGTGGCGTAGAGCCGCTCGGCGGGGACGCCCCAAACGTCGACGATGAGCTCCCAGCCCCATTCGATAGCCTCCTTTTTAAAGTAGTTACCAAACGACCAGTTGCCGAGCATCTCGAAGAGAGTATGGTGGTAGGTGTCGTAACCGACATCTTCCAGGTCGTTATGCTTACCGCCCGCGCGGATGCACTTCTGAGTATCGGCCGCACGGGCTGGTGAGTAAGGCGCTTTTTCGGTGCCGAGGAAGTACGGCACGAATTGATTCATCCCCGCATTGGTAAAGAGCAAGCCCGGCGACTGCGGCATCAACGAAGCCGAAGGCACGATGGTATGTTGCTTAAACTTAAAAAAGTCGAGAAAGGACTGGCGAATTTCAGCGGAGGTCATGATGGGGGAAGATAGTTAGTTATGATGAATATTTTCAACCACGGATGAACACGGATGAACACGGATTTTTTCTTACGGTCAGCGCACTACTCGTAGCCATGTTAGCTTTGCGTGCTTAAAGTTAATGATCAGACCAACTTTAAGACCTGTAATGTGAAGATAATTGAGCATTTTACCACGTTCATGTTCGGTGATTTTGTCGATGGTCTTGGTATCAAGGACTATTTTTTCGTGAGTAATTAAGTCGGGCACATATTTCCCGACAGGAACTGACTTATAGAGCACGGGGTATTCGGATTGCTGAGAGTAGGGAATACCTCTGAGTTCAAATTCAACAACAAGGGCGTTCTCATAGATCTTTTCATGTAGTCCATGTCCGATCTCATTGAGTACTTCAAACGAACAATTGAGGATCTCTCCTGTTTCCTCAGAATATAAAAGTTTCATACTTTTATCCGTGTCCATCTGCGTCCATCCGTGGTTAAAAAATTGCGTCGTTCCAGAGCGGTGCCCTAGAGATTCGCCAGCACGGCTGCGCCCATTTCTTTTGTTCCGACCGAGGGGAGGCCGAAGGCAATGTCGCCGGTGCGGGTGCCGCCAGTGACGGCTTTTTCGACGGCGGCTTCGATTGCGGCGGCGGCTTCCAGTTCGCCAAAGCTGTAGCGGAGCATCATGGCGCCACTTAAGATTTGGGCGCAGGGGTTGGCGATGCCTTGCCCCGCGATGTCGGGTGCGGTGCCGCCGGAGGGTTCGTAGAGGCCGAAGGGGAAGCCGAGGCTGTTCTGCGTCGCACCGAGGCTGGCAGAGGCGAGCATGCCGAGCGAGCCGCAGATCACGCCCATTTCGTCGGAAAGGATGTCGCCAAACATGTTCTCCGTAAACAACACGTCGAACTGGTTGGGGTCGCGCGCGAGTTGCATGGCGGCATTATCGACATACATGTGGCTGAGTTCGATTTCGGGGGCGTGCTTGGCGAAATACGCAGTCACTACCTTGCGCCAGAGGACGGAAGTTTCGAGCACGTTGGCCTTATCGACCGAGCAGACGCGGTTACCTCGTGCTTTGGCCGTATCGATCGCGACTTGGGCGATGCGCTCGATCTCGCTGGTCTTGTAAACCATGGTGTCGATCGCTTGCTCTTCGCCGTTTTCCAGTGTGGTGGTGGCCTTGGGCTGGCCGAAGTAGATACCACCCGTGAGCTCGCGAATGCAGACGATGTCGATGCCGTTGGGGATACGGTTGTCCTTCAGCGGTGAGGCCTCGGTCAACTGTGGATAGAGCAGGCCAGGGCGCACGTTGGCGTAGAGGGCAAATGCCTGGCGAATCGGGAGAAGGGCGGCGCGTTCGGGCTGTTCCTTGGGCGGGAGCGATTCCCACTTAGGGCCGCCGACGGAGCCGAACAGGATGGCTTCAGAGTTTTCGCAGACCGTCTTGGTCGAGTCGGGGAAAGCGACGCCGTGGTTGTCGATCGCGATGCCACCAATGTCGGCGTGCTCGTAATCGAGGGCGAAGCCGAACTTGTCGCCCACGCTTTTGAGGACGTCGAGCGCGACTTCCATGACTTCAGGGCCGATACCATCACCGGGGAGAACTGCGAATTTGAGTGTTTTCATAAGATTGGGAAAAAACGAATGAATCTGAGTCTGTGGCTGGGTCCTTCAAGACTTTTCGCAGATCTTGATAGATAGGAGGCTCTTTTGCCCATCCGCTGCGACTGGGGACAGTCGCCCGCCCGTCTCGGTGATAGGGAGGGCGGATGTCCCATCCGCAGTGCTGCGGGACAGTCGCCCGCCCGCCTCGATAATGGGAGGGCGGATGTCCCATCCGCAGCGACTGGGGACAGTCACCCGCCCGCCTCGATAATGGGAGGACGGATGTCCCATCCGCAGTGCTTAGGGACAGTCGCCCCCCCGTCTCGACCATGGGAGGGCGGATGTCCCATCCGCAGTGCTTGGGGACAGTCACCCGCCCGCCTCGATAATGGAAGGGCGGATGTCCCATCCGCAGTGCTTGGGGCGGTGTTTGCGAATTGGTCACAGGCGTTAACCAGAGCCGAGTGCCTCTTCGCAGTGGTGATTGGCATTGTTTCCGCAAGCAGGGCGGCCGAGCGCTTTAAATTCTAATGCGTAAGCACTTCAAAATTCACTTTATAGACGTTCTTTCAGATTGCTGCTATTTTGTTTTAATGACGCGATACACCGACGACGAAAGGCGAGCAATTTTGGATGACTTAGCTTCGAGCAGGCAAAGCCGGGCGGCATTTTGCCGTGAGCGGAGCCTTTGCTATAAGCGTGTCGGCAGGTGGGTGAAGGTGCACATCGTCTCTACTTTGCCTGTTGGCTTTGTTGAAGTCGATCCCCCTGTGTCTTTGAGTTCAACTGGAATCGAGGTGTGGCTGCCGAGTTCGATTTGTGTCCGCTTCGGGGCGGGTGCGCCGACTTCAACATTAGTGGATTTTTGCCAGAAGGTGTCAGGATGCTGAGCTTCCCATGTAGTGTGAGCATTTTCTTGACTCTGCCGCAAATCCAACAACTCCAAGCTGAAGTGCTCCTTGAGCGCTTCAACGCGAATGAGTAAGAGCTACTTCTGTGGTATCAGCAGCCCAAAGCAAAGCGTCGTGTTTGACTGGCGAAAAAACCACAGCCATGAGGCGATCACGCGATCGTTGCAAGGCTACGAGGGCTTCAGGCAAGCGGATGCTTACCAGTCTTACGTTGCTTTTGAAAAAGAGAACCCTTTGGTCACTCTCATAGGATGCATGGCTCACATGCGGCGCAATCTTACTGACTGCGTCAAAGACGGGCGTGCCAGTCGTGCCTGCGCACTCATTATCAAAATGATTGCCGGGCTTTACTACATCGAAGCGCAACTGCGTGAATCGGAAATACCCATGTCTGCCACACAGATCAAAGCCTACCGACAAAAGTATGTCGCAATAAAGTGGAAGTGGCTCGGCCAGTTAATCCGCTCACAAGCGCCGAAAGCCCTGCCAAAGTTCCCGATGGACAAGACCTGCACCTATGCGGTCGAAAATTGGCAGTATCTGAGCAATTATCTAGAGCACGGCGAAGTCCAGATCAGATAATAATCTGATGGAAAACTGCATCCGTCCGACAAAGATCGGAGCCAAGAACTGGCTGTTCATCGGGCATCCCCATGCGGGGCAACGTAGCGCCATCATTTACTCAGTACTCACCTCTTGCAAACGTCGCGGCGTCGATCCCGACGAATACCTGACCGAAGTCTTCGCGGTGGACACCACCCAAGCAACCGACGAGCAAATTCCGGAACTCACCCCGAGGGCATTTACTGAGCGTAAAAAATCTCTGGTAAACTCCTGAGATTTTTTGTCAGCAAGGTGAATTTTGAAGTGCTTACTCCGCTACTAGGTTTGGGGAGGGCGGATGTCCTATCCCCTACGTTTATTTAGCCAGATGGCAGGTGGCTACATCATTGGAAAAACCAGCCAAACGATATTGCCGCCTAAGTCCCCGCATCTGTGGTTACACCCGAGTTGATGTATGACGTCATTTATCGCTAGGCGTCCACGATATCTTAAATATTCTAGGGCGCGAGTTTAGTGAACTCGTCCTTTTTTTTGTTAATTATTGTATAATATAAGATCTGCTAAGGAAATGTTCTTAACATAAGTGCGTAACTAGTTACTCACTTTAGATCGACGCTTCACACTGTATCTCGCAGTGTCGCGGAAAGTCTGAGAGTAAAATCTTAACTTCTAAACTAACCTATAAAATAACATGAAAAAAGCATTCGCAGGAATGATCGCGCTTTTAACAGCCGCGACCGCCATATCTTCGGTAGCCGAAGTCCGTGGCCCTATGACAGGGGTTACGTCTGATTCAAAGTTTATCGTCTACTACGGTGACGATTACTATTCATCTAGGACGGGCCCAACTAATACGTGGGTCCTCGATAGCACGATTATGAGTGAACTCGCGTCATTCGACATCGTTGTAATCAATCCGGGGCAACCATCTTGCACGCCTGAGGTTGTGAAATATCTGAAAGATAACGGCGTCGATTACGTCATTGGATACATAAGCGTCGGCGAGGACTTTATCAACGATGCTTTTGAAGCGCCACTTGGCGGCGGTAGCGGTATGGTAAAATATCACTAGTGTCCAGTTATAAGTCATTGAAAATCAATTGGTTAAAAACCTCCATTCCATCCCTTGTAGTGCTAAAATCTCCAAGTAGCTGATTGACAGTGACTTTCTGAAACACGTTTACGCTCAAAATTTGCAACATTCGACTCATACTTTCGTCAATTCCATGAACCTTATTGAGACAGGCGACCAGCAGATAAATGCAGATCGCGATCCAGATTTGGGTGCGCACTGCGTTTTCGCTTGGCCCGTAGAACGTTTTTATGCGAAGGTTTTGCTTTATCCATTTGAAGAACAGTTCAATCTGCCATCGGCGTTTATAGATCGCCGTAATTGTCAGCGCAGGCAAATCGAAGTGGTTAGAGAGGAAGGCCAGACGTTTCCCTGTATTTGTATCAAAAAAGCTGATACGGCTTAGTTTTATAGGGTAGTCTCGCTTAGATTTTTTTGTCCTCAACCGAATAACTTGGTCGCAACGCAGACCGCAGGACTTATCGACAGGGCGGGACTTGCAGACGGTGAACTTGGTATTCTTTTTCTGTCGTATGACAAAGTAGGCATTTGCACTCTCAATTCTAAAGAGTCGCGCGAAGTCAACGTATCCACGACTAAAGACATAAATGCTTCCGGCTTCAAAGAACATCTGATCCATAAAGTGAACGTCGTGCACCGATCCGTCTGTAATCCGTATAAACACAGGGATCGATCCGGTCAGATCGATTTGAGTGTGAAGTTTTATCGCAGCTTTAGTTTTACGGAAATGAGCCCACGGAAACATCGACAGACACAGATCAATCGTGGAAGCATCAACGGCGTAAACCATCTCATCAATGTCGAGTCCGTTGGAATCCTCGCGACACAATCGCCTTGCCTTGCGAATCAGAATTTGCGCGAGCGCTTCATAGACGCGCCAATTTCGATGTTCGTTTGCATAAGCCAAATTCGTGCGCGTAATGTTGCCACGAACCCCCATGGCGTAAAGATGCGAACATCCTTTCAAGCATGCTTCGATATCTCGCAGGCTCTCTCTAAATGTGATCTGAGTAAAAGCCATTGCGAGGAATTGATCTCGCGCAGTCATGCCTTTGCTCACTCTCGGCATCGGATGCAAGTCCATGCATCGGTGAAACTCCTTGCGATCCAGAAGATCGATGACTTGTGTGAAGATAAGGCGGCCAGTGTTCATTCCTTATTGAGAACGAGCACTCACTGCTTAGGCCAGCGCGTTCAAATGCGTGACACCTCTTTTTCTTCATTAGCCGCTTAAAATGAACAACCTACAGAAACTCAAAAAGCCCTTAACTGGACACTAGTGGTAAAATATGATTCAGTAACTGGGGATTTCATTCCGACTCCGGGTAATACGCTACAAAGCTTTTACGTAGACGTAGATTCTCAATCAGTAACTTATGATGGAACTGGACGTGTTATTTCGGTTGCGACGACTGCGCGTCTCACTCCAGATGGATTGCCAGACTACAATCCGATCTTCCTTGGTTATATGGTCAATCCTGACACAAACTGGCGCTGGGTGCTGAATAATATGCGTATAGGCGGGACCGGGGTTTCTGGTGGTTCATTGACGGCTGGTCTAGCGCAGTTGGTGGGTAATCAGGACGTGGCTAATTTGCGGGATCGTTCCACTAATTTCGGATGCGACGGCTTCTTTCCCGATACCCTTGACACCGCAGGGCCTTACGATGCTCCTGGTTGGTATCCTTGGACGGTTGATGAAATGCGCGATACAGTGAAGTATATCAGCGACAATCATGCAGACAAGATTGTCTTTGCGAACCGCGGTGCGTTTTATTTCAGTGCTGGTTTGCAGAGCCCAGTTACCGGCGAGTTTTCAATCGATTATTCAATTCGGCCGTATATCAACGCTTTTCTTTACGAGAGCTTCCGTTACGACAGCGATCCTAGTATTGATGGCCCAGGTGGCATCTCCGAATTCTATAACGAAAATCGCTACAATGTGGCGCCTAAGGTATTTGCTGAAGCGAACCGACCTGATGGGTTCACAATGTTCAGCTTGGAGTATGAGTCAGGTCGCACAGGTATCGTTGCCGACGCGTTTAATACTGATATTCGTAAGTTTGGGTAAATTGGTTATCTGTGCGAAAATGGTGACTTGATCACGGTGGACACCGATTTTGCAAATTGATTGCCCGATTCGCCAAATGATAGCAACGCGCCTACATGGGATACGACTGGCAACGTTCTCTACAACACTGCTTCCGCCGCATTTAGAGTGGGTGTTCAGAAGATTACTGAAGGAGCCTCGATTGCCGATGCTATCGTGCATTGGGATGTCGCGATTGATCAGTCCTATCCGATCACCTATGATGTTATCGTAACAGACCTCGAAACGAATGCGTCGACAATTTATCCGAGTGTTCCTTTTGTAGTAAATCCAGACTGGCTTCAGAACCCTGCGAACAATTCCGCAAATGAACACACCATTAGTGGTCTCGTTGCGAATAAGAACTACAATATCAAAGTGGTCGCTAAAGATGCGCTGAATAACAGTAATATTCAGGACGCGGGCCTGAACTATTATGCTTCTGCGGCGGTGAGTAATCCTATTCTGAGTAGCGCTATAACCCTCGATGGTTTACTTACGGAGTGGGGCTCGCTTGGCAGCTATGCTTCCAACTCCGATGATGTGATTGGTGTTAGTGATGCGAGTCATATTTCTGGCGCAGGTAATCAGGCTAATTGGCGTCAGGTAAAAGTGGCGCACAGCACGGATACGAACACTTTATACTTGGGTTACACGAACCATACTAGTATTTATATCAGCTGGGGGTTTTCAGGTATTCATCGACAGTGATGACGATGCTAGCACTGGCTTCCAGGGGTCCTTTGCAGGTATTGGTAGTTTTCCGATCGGTGCTGATTATCTGATCGAGGGTGTTAATATTTACCAGTACGCTGGAACTGGCCTCGATTGGAGTTGGGTCGCCGCACCTGCTGCTGGCGGATTTCAAGTTGGCCGTATTTGGAGTGGAACTACGGGTGAGGTCTTCCTTCCTCTAAGTTGGATTGGTAGCCCGACCGGAGCTATGAGTTTCATTTGCTTCGGCAATAATCAGTTTTATACAGGTGTCTCTGGTGAATATGATTGGTATCCGGATAGTGCAGTGTCAGGCGCTTCCTTCCGTTACTTGTTCTAAACTGATCATTCGAATGATCAAATCTCTCGTAACTATCCGACTGATTTCGAAGCGGGCGCTGAGCATTTGGCAATTCTAAGTGAGTTGAAAGATTTTCAGTCTTCTATGTGTCAGTCTCAAACGACTAAAAATTCATTCCGATTATAATCGGACGTTCTTCAAGAGCGGCGTGAAACTCACGTCGCTCTTTTTATGAGTACATAGTTGCTGTCACTAGTTGCACGTGTGCGGTCAGTCAATATTTCTCATCTTAATAGGTTAAAGGTAGAGTGCTGCTCCCACGGAAATGTCAGATATGAATATCTGATATTTTATCTGCTTTAGAGGTGGATCTGTGGCTGACGCATTACCAACGCGTTTCATTTATATCCCGGGAGCGTTATTGGCAATATTTCAAGGATTCAGGAATATACTGGGCAGGGAAATCTGTGTGGCTACAAGGAATTATGAAGTTTGTGTAACCATTTACGCAATTCTGCTTGACGATAACTAGGATCGCACATTTTGTAGCTTCTATGAAATTAGGAGTCATCGGATTTGGGACGCGTTTAGAGCACATGGTGAACAACTGTATGCGGGAGTCTGACTCAGAATTACGAGTGGTTGCTGCGATTGATCCTGATGAAGCGGCGGTGCGCGCGAAGCTTCCAGAGGGGGAAGGGCGGGACTTGCAATTCGTTCAGGATGTCGATTCACTAGTGGATAAGGGTGTCGACGCAATCGCGATCGGCACGCGCTGCAATTTACATGCTCCGTTTGCAATAGAGGCGGCAGGATCCGGTCTACCAATTTTCCTAGAGAAACCAGTGTCGATTTCGATGACGCAGGGCCTTGAGTTAGAGGAGGCGTTCACGATCTCCAAGAGTGAGGTGGTTGTTAGCTTTCCGCTACGTGCTTCGCCGCTTTGTCAGCGTATCAAAAGTCTTTTAGAGCGTGGTGAAATCGGGATACCAGAGCACGTCATGGCTGCAAATTACGTGCCATACGGCGATGTCTACTTCAATTCATGGTATCGTGACGCTAAAATTACAGGCGGTTTGTTTTTGCAGAAAGCGACGCATGACCTTGATTATTTAGCTTTTTGTTTACGTAGTCCCATTGTTAGGGTGGCCGCAATGAAGTCGTGCGGACGCGTCTTTCGCGATAAGCAATTCGATGATGACTCTAACGGAGATTACAATTTTCACGAAGGGATTGGTACTCCGGAGACAGGAATGAATGAAGATTCATCGAGCGTGTTGCTTGAATTTGCCAATGGAGCGCAGGGGCTTTATACGCAAGTATTTTATTCTAAGCGCGGAGCTGCGGTGCGAGGCGCTACCTTTTCGGGATACCGTGGGACTTTACGTTTTGACTGGTATGCCAACAAGGCTTCACTTTTTCACCACCTAGAGCCGTTTGAAGATACTTTTGAGGTCGATAGTAGTCTGCACCACCACGGTGGAGATGGTGTAATTGCCGATAATTTTGTTAAAGTTGTGAAGGGGGAGGCGAAATCAATTTCGACTATTTGGAATGGGTTGCAAAGTGTCTACGCCTGCCTCGCAGCAAACGAAAGCGCGGAAACGGGGCGGTTTTGTGATGTGCGCCAAATATCGTCAGTAAAGACGAATGAGTTACAGCTTTAATTCAAACGTGCACCAACCTGCTATTGCTATCAGTGTAACCATTAACGCATATGAGTTTAGATATCAAAACATTTTCAGAGCTAGTCGGCGTTTCCACCGCCACCGTTTCACGCGCCTTTTCGGGTAACGGTCGAATTAGTAAGCAAACACAGACACGGATATTGGAAGAGGCGAGGCGACTCGACTTTTCGCCAAACATTCACGCGCAGCGACTCAATAGAAAGCGTACGAATATGATAGGCCTTTACTACACATTCTCCGAAGAGGCGATTTTCGACTACTACAATATGGAGCTCGCGCAAGAGATTGCTAAAGCCGCTGAAAAACACGGCTACTCGGTACATTTGGAATTAGGGCGGCAGGGTAAAAAGGATGAGGACCAACGATTGCGTGAACTAACGAGTGGTCTCGGTCTTGATGGAGTGATTGTCGTGTCGGACGGGCTGGCAAGCGGCTCACGATTGATTCGCTCAATCCGACGTTGCCCAGTTGCAATCATTTCAGGGCAAACATGGAAACCGATCGGCAACGAAATTGTGATCGAGCTTGATGTGACGTCGGGAATTCGTGAGGCTACCGCAGCGTTGGTCAGGCTCGGGCATACGCGAATTGCCTATATGTCAGCTAATGGCAGAACTTCAAAGCCAAGTGCGTTTCGTTTTGCTTTGGGGGAAAATGGATTGACTTACGACGAATCGCTTTTCGTTACGGCTAATAAGACTTTTGCAAGCGGACAGGATGCGTTTGAATCGGTGATTCGTCATAAACCGACCGCGATCCTGTGTGCGACCGATATTTTGGCTCTCGGAGCCCTCAACCAAGCTCATATCCTAAAATTTCGCGTTCCTCAAGACATATCGATCGTGGGGATGGACGATCTTGGATTTACCGCTTTTACCACACCCTCACTCGCCACGGTTGGCATTCCGCGCGACCAGATCGCATCGACCGCCGTCGGGCGGCTACTCGCTCGCATCGAATCGGGCGATAACGCGGCCACGCACTCCGCGTCGCGCTACGTCATTAGTAGCTATTTTCTCAATCGGAGTTCTGTTTCCAAAGCTCCTCACACAAAAAAACCATAACTAAAAAATAATAAAAATATGAACACAAATACATCCTACACACTCGCTGCGGGGCTACTCGCCCTGTCAGTCACCGCTTCCACCGCGTTCGCGGGGACGTTTGCTAACATCACCCTTGATAATGATTATACTGATTGGAATGGCATCACTGCATCGGCGACAGATGTTGATGGCGATGGGAATGCAATCGACTTTACTGAACTCTACGTCGCTAATGATGATGATTTCCTTTATCTCAGATTCACTTTGGATTCTGCGACGCAAACAAATGCTTCAGGTAGTCAAATCTTCATAGGAATTGATAATGACAACAATACGGCTACCGGGTTTGATGTTTACAGCCTGGGGCTGATTGGTTCTGAGGTCGCTTGGCAAAATGATTTCCCATTCGCACAGGATACGGGTATTTTTAATTCTGGAGCTATCACTGGTGGCGATGGCTTGATTGCAGGCTTTAATTCAGTTGTCGCTGGGCAGGAAATCGGCATCAATCGTTCGGCTACCTTCACTTCAGGCGGAGCTTCTATCTTCCCGAACGATACCATTTCTATTATTATTTATAGCAATGGCACGACTCAGGATGACGTCATCGGAACTGCTACTTACACCTTCGCAGTGCCAGAGCCCTCTAGCGCAGCTCTGCTGATGTCCATCGCGGCACTTGGGTTCGTCATGGTGCGTCGTCGCCAGAGCTAAGAGCTAGTTGAGTTAATCATCAGAACATCCGACTACATTAGCTATGATCTTATCTAGGAACAAAGCTATCGGATTTACTCTGATTGAATTGTTGGTTGTGATCGCGGTCATCGGTGTGTTGGCCGCGATCTTAATCCCCGTCGCTAGTTCGGTTCGTGATAAGGCTGATCTGACAAAAAGCGTCAGCAACGCGCGCTCCATTGGGCAAGCGACCATGATGTATGCGCAGGCAAACAAGGGGAACTATCCCGTCTGGCACGACTACACGACAGCGCACTATTGGTGGCAGGCCTTGAGACCTTATCTGAGTGATGACGATGAGGTTTTTCGTAGCCCTGCGCACGAGGAGTTTGATCCGACCGACGATACCACCATCGCGGCCACCATCTCCTACGGCTGGAACTATACCGTGATGGGGCGCCATATCGGCGATACCAGCAAAACAGGAGATTACGTCCTCAACCAATTCTCTCTGGATCCTACGAAAACCCTGATCTTAACCGATAGCACGCGCATCGACAGTTTCGGATACATCGATGCGACGGGACACCATGCCGATCCGGAGCGCTACGGGAACGGTCAGGCGGTTGCCTTATTTCTCGACGGCAGAGTCGATGTCATGCCGGTCGAATTATTTACAGTCGAAGATCCTTACTTCTTGCCGTCCAAAGCCCTGCCAGAAAATCTCTAAAATTAAAAATTATCAGTATGAAAAAAAACAAGTATATATCAGTTTTAGTCGCTGCGTTGGCGTCTTTTACGTATGCCCAAGGAGCCACCGAGCCATTACGCCAAGAGGCACTGGATGGCGTCGCTCCCTCGGAGACTTTGGTTGCAGGTGTTGCGGCAATCGTTGACGACAACCTCGTCATTGAGGTGATGGGCGGCGAACGTCCGTCAGCTTGGATCCACATGTTCATCGATTCAGATGGAAATAAGCAGACAGGTTTTAACCATTATCTGGGCGCTTCGGCCGGGCTTGGACTCGATATGATGATCGAGGGTGATATCGCCTATCGTTTTTCAGGCGAAGATTCCAGTGTCTGGTCTTGGACGCCAGATGCGGCAGTCTCAGTGAGTAAGAGTTATCGAAAGGACATTTTAATCATTAAGCTTCCTGCATCGGTAGCCAAACTGAGTGAAGCACCTACCTTCTTAAGTGTCGTCTATACGGGCGACTATGCGGAGGCAATAGATTGCTTGCCACGCAATGGTGGCGTTTGGACGATTTCATCCAGCGACGAGACCGCAAATACCCAAGAGGGGACTTCGGATTCGATGGCATCGAGTTCACTCGTATCCGGTTTTGCAGAAAAAAAAACCTCACAGGTAAAGCGTGGTTCGATTAATCGGCGGGAGGTTTTCGAAGCGATTCAATCCTATGCCTGTTACTATGGCAGTGGACAGATCGGGGCGATGAGTGCGCGCGATGCGGCGATCATTGAGACCAAGAGTCAAACACCAGAATCGATTGCCCAACTGCAGGCTGCGGATACTCTGGTGATCGGTTACATGAGCATCGGCGAAGATGATGGTTTCAGGGTCGGCGACGGTCGCGGGCCTGGCGGCTATGACTCTGCCTATTTCGACCGCAACGGCGACAACGTAGCCGATCAAAATCCGATCTGGAAATCGTATTACGCGGATGCACGGCAGCCCTCGTGGCGGCGGTATTTTTTGGATCGTGCCTATCAGATGCGCGAGCACTACGGCGTCGATGAATTTTTTCTAGATACAGTCGATACCAGCGAGCTTTATAAAGAAAGCGAAGAGGGGATGATCAGCCTGATTCGTGAACTCCGTGCTCAAAATCCTGATTCGATCATCGTCCTGAATCGCGGCTTTCACACGGTTGAAGAGTTGGCTCCAGTCATCGACGGGGTGATGTTTGAAAGTTTCACTACAAATTACGATTTTGATAATAAAGAATATATTATGCAGCGCCCCTCCGGTTGGGATTGGGGGCTGGATGTCTTTCTACACACACTCAAACCAGCCATGGATGCCCACGGTTTAGTGGTTCTTGTTCTCGATTATGTTAGCTCAGCGGATGCGCCGGAAGTGAAGATCGTGTATGATCGAGCGGCCACCTTTGGTTTTGTGCCCGAGGTTTCGACGATCATGTTAGACGCGATTTACGAAGTTGATTATGAGGGAAAAGCCGATCCTAAGTATCTGGAAGTGCAAGCGACCCCAGAAGTGATGGCTTATACTTTGCCAGAATCGCGCAACGGTTTTCCCAAAGCGACCGTTGTGATGCCAAGTTCAGTTTACTCGGATTATGCGGTGACACCAGTAGTCGATGGCGTGGAAGAGAAAAGTGCTCTCTATTGGCGTAATCGGGCATGGGCTTCGCGTGAGAAGGCAGAGGCACACTTCCTTGAGTTTCATTTACCGACACCGGTGACCGCTCGCGAAATGAAAATCGATTGGGCATTCGACAATGGTCACTACCACCCAGCGCAGAATTTTCGCGTTGAGGTAAAAGCCGAGAAAGAAGGGGAGTGGTCTGAAGTGCCCCGACAGGAGGCGAATGGCGCCCCTGTGACGCGGATTGCCTTAGGCTCGAATCCAATCAGCTCTGTTCGCGTCATTCAAGAACTGGGGGGTGGTTCGCCTGAGCGTCCCAATCTGATGTGGGTGCAGCAAGTGGAACTGATCCGATAGGCGTCTAATATGAGCCCCATTGATTGGAGTATAATAGTCATTTTTTTGGTGTTCCTGATGGGGATTGTGGCGTATTCGCGTCGTTACATGCGTGGAGTGGCCGATTATCTGGTGGCTAGTCGCTGCGCCGGTCGCTACCTTTTAACCCTCTCGGAAGGGATTGCTGGATTGGGCGCGATCACGATAGTCGGTGCCTTTGAGATTACCTACCAAGCGGGCTTCGTCCCGATTTGGTGGGGGTATTTCCTTTCACCGCTGGGGCTGATTATTGCGCTTTCCGGCTTTGTCATCTATCGCTTCCGCCAGACACGCTCGATGACGATGCCACAGTTTATCGAAATGCGCTACAGCCGGCGTTTTCGTGTTTTTTGCGGTTCTTTAGCCTTCCTCGCGGGGGTGATTAATTTCGGGGTGTTTCCCGCCATCACGGCGCGCTTTTTTATACATTTTTGTCAGTTACCGGATGCGGTCATTATCTTAGGCACCGTGGTGGAGACCTTCCCGCTCATTATGGGACTCGAGTTGGGCTTGGCGGTGCTATTCGTTTTTGTGGGGGGGCAAATTACCGTGCTGTTGACTGACTTTGCGCAGTCCATGTTTAGCTTGATTGCTTTCCTTATTATTCTGATCTTTTTGATGTGGAGTTTTGAGTGGAACGATTTGATCGTCGGCCTACAGACGCGCCCGGAGGGGCAGTCGATGTTACACCCGTTTGAGACTGGCGGCATGCAGGATTTTAACATCAGTTATTACCTCATCGGTGTCTTTATGGTCGTTTACACGACCCGTGCTTGGCAGGGGAGCGCCGCCTATAATGCCTCGGCTCGCTCCCCGCACGAAGCGCGCATGGCGGGGATTCTGGGGAATTGGCGTGCCATCGCTCAAGGTATGGCGGTGTTGATGATGCCCTTGGCGGTCTATGCGGTCATGCACAACCCAGTGTTTGCCGACCTCGCCGGGCAGATCAATGGTCAACTCGATGGATTTGAGGATCCGTCTTTGCGGAACCAAATGACGGTGCCGATCGGTCTGACTTATATACTACCAGTGGGCATAACCGGACTGTTTGCGGCTGTTATGATGGCTGCGGCCATTAGCACGGACAACACCTATCTGCATTCTTGGAGTAGCATTTTTGTTCAGGATATTTTGCTTCCGTTTAAGAAGGAGCCGCTGACTGCCAAGCAGCATATTCGGTGGCTACGCATCGCGCTGGTGAGTGTCGCCATCTTTACCTGGTGCTTCAGCATGGTCTTCCCGTTGAAAGACTATATTTTTATGTTTTTTGATATCACCGGGGCGATTTTCCTCGGTGGCGCCGGCTCGGTCATTATCGGCGGGCTCTATTGGAAACGTGGCACCACGGCTGGTGCCTGGGCCGCCATGATTTGCGGAGCAATTCTGTCGGTCAGCGGCCTGCTGACGCAGTCCTTCTGGGTGAGCACAATCGCGCCGCAGTTGCTCGGCTGGTTTCCCAGCAATACATGGCTTCTCGGGCTTGCCAATGAGTTCCCTTTTAATGGGCGGCAGATGATGTTCTTTGCCATGTTGTGCTCGATTGCGGCTTACGTCGGCGTTTCTTTGTGCCAGGGGTATGCGCATAATATGGATAAGCTCTTGCACCGCGGTGCCTACCGTCGCGCGGATGATGCTTCTGTCGAAAAACCCCTTCGTTCATGGCGTTCCTTTGGAATGGGCGAAGAGTTTACTAAAAGAGATCGCATTGTTTATATCAGCACTATGGTCTGGGTGATGGGATGGTGGTTGGTCTTTTTAATCGGTACGGCCATCAATCTCATTTTCGGGGTTTCCGAAGAAGCTTGGATCTCTTTTTGGAAAATCAATGTCTGGATATTTATCAGTCTCGGAGTCGGCACCACGATATGGTTTATCATGGGAGGCTTTATGGACGTACGAAAGATGTTTGAAGCTTTGAAGACAAGTGATGTGCACGATGCCGATGACGGTCGAGTGATTGATGGCCTTAATGCCGATGATTTGCCTACTGCTAAGGTCGCTTCGGCAAAACCAATTGAATAATATAGATAATATGAAAAAAAGGTTTCTTTTAAACACTTGTTTGTCTTTGGCGGCTTCGGCCGTTCTCTCGGCGGCTGATTATTATGTCGCGACAACAGGTAATAATACCAGCGAAGGCTCGCTTGCGCAGCCTTGGAAGACGGTGACCTACGCGGCGTCTCAGGCGGTGGCGGGGGATACGGTGCACGTATCCGGCGGTATCTATAACGAGCGTGTGGTCTTCCCCCGTTCAGGAAGCGCTGACAGCTATATCGTTTTTCGGGCGCTGCCGAAGCAGATGCCGATCATAGATGGCTCTGGCCTGAGCGTGAGCGGACGGCAGGGACTTTTTGATTTAAAGAATCGATCTTACGTCCGGATCGAAGGCTTTACTTTGCGCAATTACGAGTCGTCTATCTTCAATGCGGTGCCGGTGGGTATTTTAATTGAAGGCGGCGGGGATGGCCTAGAGATTGTTGGTAACACGGTCGAATCGATCGCTTCAACTGCAACCGTGAATAGGAGTCTTCTAGGGCGGAATGCACATGGCATTGCGGTCTATGGAAATAGCATGACTCCTATCAGTGATCTATTGATACGCGATAATGAGTTGAAGAACTTAACTCTCGGGTCTAGTGAGGCGATGGTCATCAATGGCCATGTCTATGGCTTTCGTATTTTGGGAAATTACGTCCATGATTGCGATAATATCGGGATCGATGCCATCGGCTTTGAGGGCGTCGGGCCGACCGATGCCTTGGATCAAGCGCGAAACGGACTGATCGCTCGAAACCGTGTCGAGAGAATCACCACGGTCAACAACCCATCCTACGGGGGAGGCACTTCGGCTGGTGGCATCTATGTCGATGGGGGGCGCGATATCGTTATTGAGCGCAATGAAGTGGCCTACTGCGACATCGGGATCGAAGTTGCTTCCGAGCATCTGGGAAGAGTCACCTCCGGCATCACAGTGCGCTCTAATTTAATACGTGAAAACCGCATGGGCGGTTTGTTTATCGGTGGTTACAACGCCAACTCCACCGGAGATGCTGACAACTGCTTGATTGCGCATAACACATTTTACAATAACGACACGGATGGCAATGGCGACGAATATGGGCAAATCTACATTCAGCATCGGGTGACCAATACCGACTTCGTTTCCAATATTCTGTATCACGATATAACCAAAGGTGGGCAATATAATGTTTTTATCGTGCAATGGAATACGAGTGGAGGCTCTATCACAATCGACCGTAATCTCTTTTACGGGCCGGATACATCGCTTATGGTCATCGCGAATGCTTGGATCGAGGGCTTTGCGGATTATGAAGCGTTGCCCATTAGTGGAGCCAATGAAACGTGGGGCAACCCCCTCTTTGTGGCGCCCGAAACACTCGATTTCTCCCTACTGGACGGCTCGCCCGCGATTAACTTGGGAGATGCCTCCATTATCTCAGACGGCGAACGCGACCTTCTCGATCACGAGCGCATTCAAGGGCGCATGCCCGATGCGGGGGCGATTGAGAAGGGGAGTGAGTCGCCCAGTTCAGGGAGTCTTTCGATCGAGCTAATGGAGGCTGACTTTATGCTTAATTGGACAGTTCCATCGGGTGCCCTCTACACCCTGGAGCAAGGTAGTGATTTACAAACATGGTCTTCTGTGGCAGGCGATGATAGTGAATCGTCCGTCAGCGGTGTTGCTAACTTGAGCGCTACTGGGGACTTCGAAATAAAAAAGCAATTTTTTCGAGTGACTTATAAATAGGTACATGTCCGCGATAACTTTAAGCGTCTAAAAGAAAGGTATGCATCCGTATAAAGCTCAAAAGTTCGTCGTTCATTGCGTTACGGAACCTTTGGTCGACTCAAAGTTGGATTCCGAGCTTTGCCAGCTACTGCAGATCTGTTTTCCAAACGAAAGTAAGTTCAAGAATCATCGCGACTACAATGAGATGCCTCAGATGCGATGGATCCTCCGCTTCGAAGGGGAACTTATTGCCCACATCGCCGCGCATGAGAAAACCCTGCGGGTCGGCACAAAGGAGTTTCGCTTCTGTGGAATTTCCGAAGTTTGTATCATACCTACTTTTCGTAAGCGTCGCCTGCTGCCCCAGTTATTGAATGCTCTGGAATTATATTACGCCAAGCATGCCTACGACTTTTCTATATTATTAGGGCCTTCTAGAATCTATCAACCTCATGGTTACCGATCGGTGGACAATGTTTACTTTCCAGAGCAGTCGGATGCCTGCGCGGAGTTTGCGATGTATAAACCGCTGCGATCTATCGAGTGGCCGCAGAAAGCCGTCGCGATAGAAGGGGCTTATTTTTAGCACATACAATTAGCTTCAGTGACGAGAAGCAAGTCGCGGTGTGCTTAGTCGTAGCTGGGTTGGCTCTGCCGCCCAGTGCGTTGGCAATGTTCAGTGACTAAGGCTTAGCACCCATGCATCGCTCTTCGAGCTACGCAGGATACGGCAGGGCGGCTCTCCCCTTCGCCAACGCTTCGAAGGACAAGGAAGGTAACCCTGCTGCTTTGTTTCGTGACATCAATCAGAAATGGCAGCCTAGACGCATTGGCGCGATTGGCCTTAGTTGACCTGCACCTCGCGGAGCCAGAAAATGCCGGGGCGAACGGGAGCGCCGCGATTCGAATTTTGAACGATGCGGAGTGTTTTGAACATCTGGCGGGGGAAGGTGATCTGCGTTTCGGTCGCTTCTGGCTCTGATTTCCAGTTGGCGATGACGAGCTCTTGTCCCGTTGCAACTTCTCCGAGCAGCAGACCGTCGCGCCCGGTGTAGGTCACGCCACCTTCTTGTTGCCAGTGGATAATGACTTCCTCGACCGCTTGTGACTCGGGGAAGGCGATGCGCACCCAGTGTTCTTCCGGGCCGTCGGCGGATGCCCAGGCGGCCTCGTTCCAGGCGAGATGCGACCCATCGACGATACCGTCGTGGAGGGCAGCGGTGGTGTATCCGCCAAAATTACTGTCCGTTGTCACCATCACCCCGGGCGCCGTGGCGAGGCTGTTTTGGGAATCAAGGAATACGATGCGGCATTCCGATTCCCACCAGACTTTTTCACCAATGTAGAGCTTGAGCGGGACCGTTAAAGCACCGCCTTCATCTGGTCGGAGGACTTCGAGCTCGATGATCTGTTTGGCTCCTGGATCGAGCGCAATGACGCGCTCTGATGCTCCCCAAGTGAGTCGAGCGTTCAAAGGAGCCTCGGTGTGGTTCTGCAAGGTAACTGGCAATTGAGCAACTGTTTCACGGGCAAGATAGCGAGAGCCGGGGCCGCTTGCTTCGACAGGAGGGACGGCACGTGGGCGCACGGTGCGGGTGAATGTTTGGAAGCGTCCATCGTTCCGCCGCACCTGCCATTTAATCGTCCGTGTCGCCCCCTCTGAGGCTTCCAGGGCAACTTGGAAGCTTTGCGACGCTTGTGGCGAAAGTATTTTGACTTCTTGGCCAGACAATACGACCTGAAGACTTTCATCTGATCGGTTGGTCAGGTCGAGTGTCCAGTTTGATGGCTCGCCTAGAATCACGGATCCAATCGGATAGAGATTGGCCTCTAGGCCGATTGCCTGCTCTTGGATGAGGGCATTGAGAGCCGCACGTGCGGTGTCTGCTTCGTCGGCTCCCGAGCGCCATTCCTCAAGAAAGCGCTGCGCATCGGGCAGCGCATCTGGAGCGATCAAATCGATCAAGACTAGTTCCTCCGGTTCGAGGCTGAGTGCGAGGCGCTCCCCACCTGAGATTTGGCCGATCCGGCCGCGCAGAGGCTCCATCCAGGTAAAGCGCCCGAGCTCAGATGGAAAGAGTAGCTCCGCATCCAAGCGAGACCGGCTCTGATTTTGCAGTGTCAGGTGCCATTGGCCAGATTCAGGATTGCCGAATTGCTCCATCCGCAGGCCGGAGGCGTCGACCAATGTGGGGGTGCGAACGGGTTGCCAGCCAGCATCCGCAACCCGACGAATGAGGGGCACGTAGGTCTTGAAAAAGTGGCGGTCGCGCTCTAGGTAAGCGTGGTCGTGCCAGTAGGGGTTATCCGCCGCGTTGTGACTGAAGAAACTGGGAAGGAAGCCGTAGAGCAGGCAGGTTTCAAAGTAACGTTGCAAGGGTTCTCCGTGAAAAGACTCAAAGTCAGTCGATTGGAGGAAGCCGAAGGGTTTCCCGCCGGAGAGGGCGCGTCGGTAGTCCAGTTTGGCGGTTGCGGGTTGGTTGTATTGTCCGCCTCTCCACCAGTCGGTTTCTTCTCCTGGAATATCGATCCAGCGATTGATAAAGGGTGCATCGACCAGCGAAAAGTTAGCCATCAGGTATTTGCCCTTGGAGCGCAGAAGCGCTCCCAGACTGGCGGTGAACTCGTATTGCGGCACATTCGGGGCAATCACCGGAACCAAGCCGGCACGCGTGTAGGTCGTTGGATAGTCGGTCGCGCGCATGGCGGCGGGGGCGTGATCTGGCTGCACAATTGCATCCATTGAATCGAGGTAGATGCCGTCGATTCTGGGATCATCCAACCATTCGGCCATACGCTTCCACTCGGCTGCCGCGCGGTTTAGGCCATCCGGCGCAGCAATTGCTAAGTCGGGGTCGCTATTCACCTCCATCCGAGCGCCTTTATTCCAAGGCAGATCCATAAACTTCGTTAAAATCGCGCCGTCTGCATCACGGGCTGCGCCAGCCATGCCAGAGGATGCCAGATCCCGGCTCCATCCGCTCCCCAGAGTGGCCGCTTGTATCATTTTCTCGGCTGCCCGGGCAGGCGTGCGCACCTCGCCATCATCGAAGGGGAGCCAGTAGAGCCAAGGCTCGGAATACATCAGCGTTAAGATTCCTTCAGACTCAGCGTAATCGACATCGCTGCCAATCGTGCCGACTTTTTCAAAAAACGAAAAGCCGAAGTCTTCAGGTTCGGGTAGCTTCGAAATATCTGAAAAAGGCATCCACAGGCCTGATTCTGGCACGCGGCGTTCCGTGTAGTCTGGAAAACGTTCAAAGAGTCCAGCTAGTGCACTCCGGAAGCCAGAATCCGCAACGGTCTCGATTTTGTAGAAAGTAGCTCGAAAACTGCCTTGACCGGGAAACTTTGCGGTCTCCGGAGTGAGCGCGAGGGCGTAGGCGGCATGTAAATAGTCGCTCCCAGCGATGAGTTCAAAAACCCGCGGTTCGTTCGGATCAGTCTCTATGACGAACGCTTGGTCGCCGCGCTCGACGACTGCGATGGGATAGAAGGACTGGCGCGCGTCCAAGCCATATCGCCCGCTAGCGAAGTTTCCATAAATTGTATTGTCAGCCTCGACCAGCCGACTGTTTGCCATGTCGTCCGCCCAAGTCCATCCTTTCAATTCCAGTTTCAGGCCGGCTTCAATCCGAAGGACGCGAACCTCCGGCGCCTTGAACCAGCCCGTTAACTCAAGGCCGTTGTTAGCCCCGCGCTCGGCCAACAGGACTCACTTGACCCCGAGTGCAGTACCTCCCCAAGCGTAGGCACCGTTTTCCTCCCAGACCATCTGTGGCACGAGACTGACGACTTCGCCACTTTTCGCGTCTTTAATCGCAGCCTGAATCTTAGCACTACGAGGAAGCTTGAGTGCACGCAGCAGCGGACTGGCTTCCTCGAAACTAACTTTTACGGTGCGTCGTTTCCACCCACTCAGATTGGGGCCACCATTCAACAAAACTGACAAAGACTGCGGGCGTGTATCCAGTAGTGGTTGCATGTCTACGGCATCTTCCGGTTGTTGCATTTGCACGCGCTGCAATGTTTGTGGGTCGATGGGTTGAGTATCGTGCTTGGGCCATCGCTGTTGAACCGACCAGTCTTCACCCGTCACTTCAATGAAGTAGGCGAACTTTTTATTTAACCGCGGGTGCGTCAGAGTGATGATAAGTTGCTCCTCTCTACGCTGAACAGTGGCTCTACTCAGACGATCCCATGTCCAGCCCGCACCGCCCTCCGGGTAACTGTAAAAGCTGGTGCCTTCGAGCATGAGACTGGCCCCGCTTTGCGCTTCGTGTGGATCGGATGACGCCGTTAAAAAGTAAATACGCAAACGAGCTTCATCAATCTCACGGGCATTCTTAAATACTAGTGAGATCGAGTTGTTCAAACCTTCGATTTTTTTTACCTGAGGATCCAAGTGGTCGTCTGGCGATGCTGCGAGTGGAATGATTGCTTGGAAGAATAAGCAAACTGAAAAGAGATAAGTTAGAATAGGTGCTTGCATAATAGGAGGTAGGGTCGACGACTCCAGCGCACTTTGAACGCTGGAATCGTCTGTTTTGATTGACTGTTTAGTAAACGACTATGCGAGTTTGAAAATCGCATCCATGGCGCGGCTGGTGTTGTCGATCAACACTTCGGGCGCGTGTTTGTAGAAGGGCACCGGTGGGATCATTTCGGCTGCGATCCAGCTAGTGTAGTCAATCGACTTTAAGGCAGCAGTCACTTCTGGCCAATTGATGTCGCCGGCTAGAAGATCGACGAAGCCATCGGCGCTGCCAACATTGCGACGGTAGTCCTTAAAGTGGACGCGCTTGATCCTGTTGCCCAAGATCTTGATCCAATGTTCGGGGTAGCCTGTAGCTAATGCATTACCTACGTCGAAGTAGGCGGCAACGTGTGGATCATCGAACTGGTCAATGAAGGCTGCCATCTCAAGTGGGCTGAGGAGGAACTTATTCCAAACGTTTTCGACGCCGATGGTGACCCCTGCTTCGCGAGCGAGTGGTAGGGCGTTTTTGATGAGATCGGTAGCGCGCTGGTAGGCGAGATCGTAAGGCACGACTTCACAGTCTGGAATAAAGTCCACACCGACAGCTGCGGGCACGATCAGAATGGTGTCCACTCCAACCGCTTGGGCGCAATGGATTTGTTGTGCGAGGATATGGGCGGCCTTGGCACGGATCGCCGCATCATCGCTGGCTCCGTTCGCTCCCCAGTAAAGGCCAGTGGCCAAACCGCTGAGCTCGATGCCGACCTCGTCGGCTATAGCGCGGACTTTCTTCCAAGAGGCGACGTCGCCATCGAGGGCGAGGTCACCGCCTTCAGTGAGCTCAGGTTCAAAGCCTGCGAAGCCCGCATCGCGGGCGAGTATCATTTTTTCTTTAAGATCCCAGTCCCCGTAAAAGGACCATGTGCTGATTGATTTTTTCATATTTTTTTGGTTTTGACGACTGTTTAGAGAGTGACCGATGCTCCGGATTGAGCAGATTGAAGTTCAGCGAGAATGACGCGGATGCTGTCGGTGGCTTGCGCGACAGTGGCGATTTCAGGGGCTTTGTTTGCCTTGAGGCAATGGGTGAAATATTCGAGTTCACTAAAGTAACCGCCGAGGGAGGAGATGTTACCTTCGCCTGTGGTGGATTCTTTTGGCCCCGGTTGCTCCACCGTTATTTCAGCTGATTCCTGATCGTTGAAAGTCAGCGTAAGTGGTGCCCCCGAAGCGGAGTTGAAAGCGATGCTGGCATTTTCGAAGACCGCTTCAAAGGCCATACAAAATCCGTAATGCTCGGGATAGTCCCAGCCACCTTCGGCATGAACGGCGACCTTATCATACTCATAGCTGGTAAAGATATGATCCGGCCCAGAGCGACCTTGCGTTGTCCTTGAGTAAACGGACTTCGGCATGCCAAGGAGATGGATAATGAAGTCGGTGTCATGCACATGTAGATCGCATGTTGCGCCACCGCTACGCGCTTCATCGTTCAGCCAATCGTCCTGACTATAAGTCGGGCGTGAGGCACGACGTTGTAGCGAGAGGCTCTTGAGTGCGCCCCCCTTGCCGGAGTCGATGAATTCCTTGAGCGCGACATATTCTGGCCAGAAGCGAATGCACTGCCCGACTTGCGCGAAGACGCCTGCTTTACTGATAGCGGCTTGGATCGCATCACAGCTGGCCAGTGTCAGAGAGAGTGGCTTCTCAATGAAGAGGTGCTTGCCAGCTTCCGCTGCGGCGATCGCGAGTTCGGCGTGGCCATCAGTCGGCACGCAAATATCGATGACGTCGACATCGATGTTGATGAGCAGAGTCCTCAGGTCGGGAAAGACTTCAGCAGTCAGGCCGAGTTGGGCGACTTTCGCTTGGGTGCCCTCGACATTAAGGTCGGCAACGGCGACGAGTTCAACCCCGGGCAGAGCAGTGTAGATCTGGGCGTGCATGCCACCCATGAATCCGAGTCCTATAATAGCTACTTTCATGATTTTTTATATGGTCTAATTTGGTTAGAGTAAATGGCGACTGACTGGCCTGATTGGGCTGACTTGAGTTCGGCGCAGAGCACGCGAATACTCTCGCTGGCTTGAGCAATCGTCGCGATTTCCGGAGCTTTGTTGGCTTGGAGGCAGTCGGTGAAATATTTCAATTCATTGAAATAGCCGCCGAGTGCTGAAATGTTTCCGTTGCTGGCAGATTCTTTCGCGCTGGGTTGCTCGAGTGTGATGACCTTAGGCTTTTGTTTTTCTTTTGTTAGGACGAGTGGTGAATCGGCATTTGAATTGTAGGCGAATGAGCCATGTTCAAAGACTGCCTCGAAGCCCATGTAGAAGCCATAGTGCTGCGGATAATCCCAGCCGCCCTCGGCTTGCACAGCGACATTCTCATAGGCGTAATGCGTGAAAATGTGGTCGGGACCCGACATGCCTTGGGTGGTGCTGGAAAAAACTGATTGCGGTAAACCGAAGAGGTGTAAGACGAAGTCTGTGTCGTGCACATGCATGTCAAAGGCCGCGCCGCCACTGAGCTTCACATTATTGACCCAATGCTCTGGATTTCCGCCACCGGGACGTGCCGAGCGGCGCGTCAGGGAAAGCGACTTTAATGCGCCGAGCTGACCCGATTCGATGATCGCTTTAAGCGCCATGTATTCCGGCCAGAAGCGGATGCAGTGACCCACTTGGGCAAAGACACCGGCTTCCCTAATCGCAGACTCGATTCGTGCACAGCCATCCGGATCGAAGGCGAGTGGTTTCTCGATAAACAGATGCTTGCCGGCTTTGGCGGCTTCGACTGCTAGCTCGATGTGTTGACCGGTCGGACTGCAAATATCGACGGCATCCACTTCGCAGTTGGCGAGTAATTCAGCAAGTGTAGTATAGACGGGAATACTCAGCCCTTGCGCCGCCAACTTTTCGCTTGCGGCTGCCGGATACAGATCCACCACCGCAGCTAATTCAACGCCCGGCAACGCTTGATAGACCTGCGCGTGCATCTCACCCATGAACCCTAAACCTATGATTGCTATTTTCATTTTTTGTGGGCTGTAGCGATTAGAAAAATTTATTAATTTGGCTCTGCACATTTTCTCGAAACTTATTGATAGAGCTGAGGATGTAGGTTTCCGGAGAGAGCTTATCATCTGCGATCAGAGGGGTGAGATCGATGCCGAAACAAACACTGCCTGACTGATCAACCGAGTGACTATCGAAAAAGGTGGCATTGGCACGGCGGCGACCTTCGACCGCCAGATCGTAACGCTTGCCCCCGCTAATTTGAGAAACGAAGAGGCTGTTCAACTGGCTGGCGAGCTCAGGCCTTTGACTGAGATCCATCACGATTTTTTCATTATCCGGCATCCAATCCAGATCGCGCCAGACTTCGCAACCGATGAGCTGCTTGGGGCGGTTTTCCGCGGGCAAGCGGCGGATCGCTTTGATTAGCGAAGCGGCCACGGCGATGTGCGTAGCGTGCTTATCTGCGAGACTGTGAGTGTAAACGACCTCGGGCTGCGCTTGTTCGAGTAATTGAATGAGGTCCTTCTCCAGGTCATCGTTTGACGGATCTTTGATCGTGGTGCTGGAGTGGTGCAACTGTGCTATGAAGGTATATTGCCCCACGCGTGCGGCTGCACGCTGCTCTTCGGCGCGGATCGCCTGCATTGCCCCGTCGGTGACGTTTGCAAACGCACCAGTGCGCGCACTGCCAGCACCATCGGTGCAAGTAACGCCACCGAACCAGTGCTCATGGTGATCATAGCATTCTAGAATGCCGTGCATAGCCATGAACTCCAAATCGTCTTGGTGCGCGCCGACGCCCAAGTGGGTGGTGCGTTCGAGTGCCGTTTGCGCAGCACTGCCATCTGGCGTGTAGAAGTTGGAGCCTTTGTGGGTAAAGTTTAGCTGTGAAGTGCTCATAATCGTTGGTCTAGGTTAAATTCGGCAAACTGGCGGCTGCGATCGCCTGACCGTGGCGTTTGGTCTTTTCGTCGGGGGTCTGGAAAGTGATTTTCTTGGAAAGTTCCGGGAACTCGGCATCCAGCACCTTACGTGCTTCTTGCATGATGATTGCGCCACCTTGCCCTGAGCTAACGCGGCCGAGGAAGAGTAGATGGCGAAAATCATAAAAGTCGGCAAAGTGCGCGATGCTGTATCCAAAGTAAGTGCCGATGGTGCTATAGATGGCGGCAGCACGCTCGTCGCCTTCTGCCATTTTTGTCTGCACGACTTCAAGTTTTTCTGGAAGCCCCAGATCTGGGCTGACCTGAATGCCGGAGAGAGGGAGCAGACGCCCGACAGCTTGCTGGGAAAAGTATTGCACGCCACAGCCCGCGTCACCGCTCCACTCGTCGATCGCGACTTCCTCGCGGTAGTCGACCGGCACGAAAGCGAGTTCATTGATCCAGCCAGTGACTTCACCGATGGGATTGATGTAGCCCCCGGCCAGACTCGTGCCCATGGAGATGCCGAGCACGGCATTGTCGTCGATGGCCATCGCACCCGCCATAGCGGTGACATCGCCATCATTGGCGACTTCGAAGGGCACGCCATTCCATTCCTGCTGCAGGTCTTTGAAGATATTTTGAATCTTTGCTTTAAAATCGTCTGGAGCGATCCCGCGATAGAGTGAACCCACGCGCGGTTCGTTATCGATATAGATGCCGGCCGCACTGCCACCGATCCCATCGACGGTCGGCAAGTGTGCGGCGGCGAGCTTCAGGCTGTCTTGTATGCCTGCTCGGTGATACTCGGGATCGCTCTCAAAATAGGGGTTCCATTTAATTTCTGCAGAAAAGACCACTTTACCATCAATAATGGCAGCGCATTTACGGTCGCTACCTCCCAAGTCAAAGCCGATACGATTGCCTTCGAGTGAGCGACGATTACCTGACTTCGCCGGGTGTTTTTCAAGCAAATCATCGAAGGTCGCTGCCGCCACAGTGAAGTCTTCGTTAAAACAAGCGGTGCCCATGAACTCATAGTCAAACTGGCGAGCTCCGTAGGCTGAGTAGATCTTAGTCAGTGCTTCAACTATTTCAGGGGCACCGGCGATACGAACGCGCGAACCACCCCTAGCCCAGAGCAGGAATTTTACGAGGCGCTCCGCATATTTCAAATTGTCTTCCGCGCATTCAGCCGTGTCCGGCAGCATTTTGGTGTCATAGCTCCAGCGTGCGCCCTTGCTTCGCTCGATGGCGAAGCGCACCTGACGTTTGGCATCACAGAGTGCGACAGCCCCCTGATAAGCACGATTCCAAAGAACTGCGGGAGTGAAGTCCGGATCGAGCTGCGGCTTGTAAATAGGCTGTATGGAAATCATGTTCTAAAGAGTGAATTTTTTAAAGCATTCGAGGGCTTCGTATTCGGCCAGCCCCAGCGTGTCATAGATTTCGGCTGTGGCGCGGTTGATCTCACGGGCGAGATCCCAGCTGTTGCTACTGTTTTTGCTGGCGCGGCTGGGGCTTTGGCTGCGTTGGGTCTGGTGCTGATAGATGCCTTGTATTTTATTCTCAAACTCGCCCGGAGAGAGGGGGACGGCCATGTCGATTTCGTGCGCTTCCCATTCTTCGCCGGGGCCTTTGTAAAGCCAGATGCGGCAGTCTTGGATCCATTCGGATCCCGCACATTGTTCCAGGGCGGTGCGTAATATCTCGAAGCTAATGGCTGTTACGGAGAGAGGGTCGTGGCCGTATCCGGTGGCAAAGATTTGATGCGGCTTGATTGTTTCCAAGAGCTCGCGCATGCAGACGACATCCGCCTCGCTGGCAATAAATCGGCGATAGCGTCCGTTCTGGTAAAAGGGGAGATCGAGGAATTGAAGGTTGGCGGTCTCAATACCAAGGGTGCGCGCGGAGGAGCGCGCCTCGCTACGCCGGATCAAACCTTTGAGGTGTCGGATCTCTACTGTGTCCTCACCGAAACTGCCCTTATTATCAAGCTGTTCTTTCACCTTTTGGGCATAACTGAGGTCGGCCTCCCCGGCGCGTTCTTGGCCGAGCTCGATCATGAGCTCGATCGCACGCCGCACTTCCGGGTCGGGCACAGCCAGATTACCAGAGGTCTGGTAGGCGACCGAGACTTCATTGCCGTGCTGCTTGAGGCGATTGATGGTGCCGCCCAGGCAATAGACGTCGTCTAGGGGTTCGGGACTGAGGACGAGCGAGCGTTTCGGGTAGGGCGTCGCTCGTTCCGGACGGTGACTGTCATCGGCGTTAGGCTTACCCCCCGGCCAACCGGTTATGGTGTGTTGGGTGACATTGAAGAGTTTGATGTTGAGCTCGTAGGCGGAGCCTTGCTCGATCAGCAGGTCGGACATGCCATTCTCGGTGTAGTCCTCATCCACAAGTTTGAGTAGAGATTTACCTGTTTTTTGCGCCAGCCAGAGCACTGCTTTGCGCGTCGTCGCTTCCGTCCATTCGATGCGCCCGACCAGCCAAGGATGACGCTCACGCGTCAGATGATTGGCGGCGGATCGATCAATGCAAAAGGTGCACTTTTTATGCTGTTGGAGAAAAGTGGCCGGGATGGTATTGGTCTGTTTGCCCTCGACAGTTTGTGCCATGATCGAGGCCTTGCCCTCGCCCCAAGCAAGTAAGAAAATTTGGCGCGCAGCGAGGATGGTGCCCACACCCATGGTGATGGCGTGACGCGGCACATTCTCTTCGCCGAGGAAGTCGCGGGCTGCATCGCGACGGGTGAGACTGTCGAGGGTGACCAGACGCGTCAGCGACTCGGGCCCCGAGCCAGGCTCGTTAAAACCAATATGACCAGTGCGACCGATCCCGAGGATTTGAATATCGATACCGCCCGCTGCGGCGATGGCCTCTTCGTAAGCTTTGCAGCATTGGAAGACGGCGTCGCGCTCGACCATGCCATTCGGCACATGCGTGTTTTCTGGCTTCAGGTCGACGTGATCAAAAAGCTGTTCCTGCATAAATTTGCGGTAACTTTCTGGATGATCCCCTGCCAGTCCATAATACTCATCCAAATTAAAGGTGATCACGTTCGCGAAGCACAGCCCCTCATCTTGATGGCGGCGAATCAACTCCCGGTATAGGCGCACAGGTGTCGAGCCAGTGGCCAGCCCCAACACTGTAGGCTTGCTGGCTGCATTGCGCTCGTTGATTAAATCGGTGATCGCATCGGCGACTGTTTGACACGCATCGTCCGCAGAGCCGTAAATTTGAGTAGGGATACGCTCTAGCTGGGTAAGTTCGGACTCGATTAATTTCATAAATCTACTTTATAATAAATGCGCCGCAAATTACTTGCTTATTTCGGAGTAAAAGTTGATGATTTCGGCAGTGGCCATCTCTGCAAATTTTCGAGACGTATTTCCGCAACCGATCCAAGACCCGCAGAGCTATTATCAGGGTGTGGATCATCCGGATCGCGTGCTCAGTCGAAACGTGATCATCTTTGAGCGTTTAAGCCGCACGACCCTACAGCAAAAGCATTTGGCCAATCGGATGCACCATCGCTATGTTTTAATGCGCGTTTTGAAAACAGCGGGTGTCGTCAGCGTGGATGGCCAGAGTTTTCAGCTCAATGAGGGCGATGCCTTATTGGTCATGCCTTATCAGTTTCACCACTATATTGACTTGGAGTCGGACTCACTGCGTTGGCTATTTATTACTTTTGAGATGGAACGGGGAGATGCGCTCTTGGCAGGCTTGAGTTATCGTTGTTTGCAGCCCGATCAGCAAGCACATGAGTTGTGGCTGGAGTTGGTTACGCTATGGGAGGGTGGGACTCTGTTGCAGCAAGCGGAGATACTCCCGATCTTAGACCGTGTGCTGACGCGGCTTCAAATATCGGCGACTGCAACGATTCCTCCGCATACTGATGCGCGGAAAGGCGCGGGTAATGAGTGGATTACCCAAATTGAGGCCTTAATCATTCGTTCGGTCAAGGAAGGGTGGACTTTCAAAGAAGTGGCGCAGCGGGTGGGCTATTCTGAGCGGCATTTACGCAATCTATTTGAGCAGCAGATGGGGCTGTCTCTGCGGGAATACCGTAACAATTACCAGTTCCACCGGGCGATTTCGCTAATGCGTGATTCGACGCGCCGCCTCACGGATGTGGCCGAACTGAGTGGCTTTAACTCGCAGTCGGTGTTTACCCGTTTCATAAAACGGATGGCGAATCAAACGCCGCGAGAATTAAGTCAGCAAATCAGGGAAGGGCGTTATCAAGCAAGCGAGCGTCCGCAGTAGAATGGAAGCATGCAAAAAAATCAGTGTCCGAATTGCGGAGCTTCCTAGTTGTGGCGCTAAACTAAACAGCTTTGGTTATTTCGTTTGCAAAAAAAAGCTATTAAACAATAAGCTATTGTGTTTCTAATACTGCTGGGAAGACACTTTTAATAATTATGGATAATCGCGTTTTTCAAATGAACTGCTGGTTTGAGGGTCACGTGCAAGGCGTCGGCTTTCGTTACCAGACGGTGAGCGTGGCCAAAGGCTTTGAAGTGACTGGCTTTGTGCGCAATCTGGTGGATGGGCGCGTACATTTTTATGCCGAGGGCGCAGAGTCTGAGGTGGTCGCCTTTCAGACCGAAGTCGAATCTGAGTTGAAAAGCTACATCCGTGAGTCTGAAATAAAGACAGATGTAGGTAAGCGCAATTGCCAAAATTTTCGAATTGAACAATAATTTAAAATGATGAATACCCCTGCCATTCGTATCCAAAATCTGACCAAAGACTTCTCTGTCGGCATCCGCGGCGTGAAGCTGCGCGCGGTCGATGATCTGTGCCTCGAGGTGGGCGATAATGAAATCTTCGGCTTGCTCGGCCCCAATGGTTCGGGCAAGAGCACCACGATCAAAGTCATCCTCGGGCTGCTCGACGCCTCGGTCGGAAACTGCGAGATTTTCGGCAAGCCCAGTAAGCAAGTTTCGGCCCGCCGCAGTGTCGGCTTTTTACCTGAGGCGCCTTACTTCTACCGCTACCTGACGGGGCGCGAGCTGGTGCGCTACTATGCGCGCATCTGCATGGTGCCGCGCAAGGAGATCGCTGCCGCCGTGGACTCGGTGATCGAGCTGGTCGGCTTGACTGAGGCAGCGGATCGCCGGGTCGGCACTTACTCCAAGGGGATGTTGCAACGCATCGGCCTAGCGCAGTCGCTGGTGCACGATCCGCAGCTGGTGATCCTCGACGAGCCGACTGCCGGCGTCGACCCGCTCGGCTCGGCGGCCATTGCCGATATTGTGCGCGAGCTCAAGCGCCGTGGTAAGACTGTTTTGCTCTCCTCACACCTGCTGGCGCAGATCGAGGGTCTGTGCGATCGGGTGGCGATTCTGCATCGGGGTAAACTCGTATGCGAGGGCCGCGTCGACGATCTGGTAGAGGAAAAAGATACCGAGTCGCTGGTAGTCGAAGGGCTCAGCGCCGAAGGCCGCGCCGCCGTGGAAGCCACCATCCAAGCGCAGGGCGGACGCCTCGCGCGGATCGAAAAGCCGCGCCTGAGCCTTGACGCATATTTCTTAAAAGAGGTGCATCAACGCGAGAGCGAACATGCCAATAAGCAGCAAAAAGAGCAAAAAGAGGAGGGCGAACCATCATGAGTGCCATCGAATCATTCACCCGCGTTCGCTTGATTGCGGGCACCACTTTCTTGGAAGCCGTGCGGCAGAAGTTTTTTAACTCGCTGCTGCTGATCTCCATCGCGCTGGTCGGTAGCTCGACCTTTTTCCAGCAGTTCGACTTCGGCACTGGTGAGCTAAAATTTATCACCGATTTCGGATTCGGGGCGCTGTTCTTTTTTGGCTCCATCCTTTCGATCACCGCGACCACTCAGCTGTTTTTCAACGAAATAGAAAACCGCACCGCGGTCACGATGCTGGCCAAGCCTGTCTACAAGCTAGAGTTCCTGGCAGGTAAATTCCTCGGGGCGCATTTGCTGATGCTGTGCTTTACACTGGTGATCTCGCTGGTGCTGGCGGGCATCTTGTATTGGCGCGAGGCGGTGCTGCTGGAGCGCCTTGGTGAGGATGTGATTCTCGACGGCCCGCTCATCCGCTATGGTGATGTGTTTCTCTTCGGGTTCTTGCAATGGCTCAAGTTCGGCATCCTTGCCGCCATCACCTTATTCGTGGCGAGCTTTTCTAATACGAACCTCTATACCATCGTCGTTTCGTTTTTCGTGCTGATCATCTGCCAGTTGCAATACATCGCGCGCGATGCCTACTCTGGCATGGAAACCGGCTGGGAGCGTTTCCTAGTGCAAGGGCTCGGGTTGATCTTTCCAAATTTTCAACTTTTTAATATCGGCGACCAACTCGTCTTCGACGTGGAAAAAGCCCTACCAGTGAGCACTATCCTGCAAATCACGGGCTATGGCGTGATTTACACGGTGGCCTTTATTCTGCTGGCTCAGGTTAATTTCCGGAGGAGGGAAATTTAATAGACGCTCAACCATGAATTTCCTACAACATCCGCTCGTGCTGCGACTCCGCCGGGTTCTGACTGCTCTGCTGATCTTGCTGCTGCTCGGCTTGCTGACGCGGCCGCTGGAAGCACCAGCTTGGCAGGTCGTTAAATCCGGCCAGCCAGAGATGAACCTAGCAGCCATCGAAGGCTCACTCGGGCAGGGGTTGGTGATCGGTGTGCTGGGTGGCTTCCGCGCGATCATGGCGGACTTCCTCTGGATACGCACCAACACCATCTGGGAGCGCAAAGACCGTGCTAAGCTCGACGCCATGGTGCGCTTAGTCACCACCATCGATCCGCGCCCGGAGTTTTTCTGGATCAATGGCAGCCGTATGATCGCCTACGATGTGCCCAATTGGCGGATACGCGAAGAGGGTGGCTACGATGTCGTGCCCGAAGCGCGCCAGCAAGCCATCGATCTTGACCAATCCACGCAAGCCTTCGACCTGATCGATCAAGCCTTAGGATTTCACCCCGACCTGGCCAAGCTTTACTTGGAAAAAGGGCAGATCTACCTCAACCGGCTCAAAGATGATGCCAATGCCGCTAAGTGGTTTTTAAAAGCCTCGCAGCAAGAGGATGCGCCTTACTTCGCCGCGCGCATCCATGCAGAACTGCTGCGCAAGCAGGGGCTCCATCAGGAAGCCTACGATTTTTTAAAGAATCTGCACAACGAACTGCCGAACATACCCTTCGCTCAGAAGGGCATTATCCTAGAGCGTGTGCGCGAGTTAGAGAACACACTTAAAATCCCATTCTGGGAGCGTTTTCAACCAGCGCTCGGGGCCGCGGCTAAGTCTGCGGTCGAAGTCGCACCGCCGACCTTCGACCCGCAAGCGGCGCACGATCATCACGATTGCAGCGATCACGAAGGGCACTCGCACTAGGCGGGTGCGAAACTAGATGAATCGCCAAGCCAAAGCTCAGTTGGACGCCCAAATGCGACACCGCATCAACGCCGGCCGCGTCGCCGTGCGCGATCAAATCGCCTTCTTCGGGCGGCAGTTTGGCGATGTGGCCAGCGAATGGAAGGAGGACGATACGCGCGTGACCTTCGCCGACTTTGCGATTTCGGAAAAGCTGTCTGCCGAGCTGAGGCGCGACTTCCCCAAGGATGATTTTTGCAGCGAAGAAGCCAGCCCGCTGGACGAAACCATGGAGCTAGAAGCCCGCTTCGCATGGGTGGTCGATCCCATCGATGGTACTAATAACTACGCGCTGGGCTGCCCTTTTTGCGCGATCTCGCTGGCGCTGCTGCTGGATGGCGAGCCAGTCTATGGCTTCATCTACGATCACAGCACGGCGGACTTGCTGGAGGGCGGGGTCGGCTACGGCTTGCTGCGTAATCAGAAAAAGATTGATCGCAACGCGACGGTCGCGGAGGCGCAGACGATGATCGGGCTGCACTTCCCGATGTCGGCCGAGCAGATGCAGCCGCTGAATGGCCTACTGGCAAAGTATCGGGTGCGCTGCATCGGGAGCGGGGCCTTGATGGCGGCCTACGTGGCGACCGGCTACCTGACGGGCGTCGTCGATTACCGAGTCAAAGTGTGGGATATCGCCGCGGCCTATGCGCTATGCAGAGCAGCCGGCTTGCGCTGGCAGTTCACCGAAAGCTCGCCGTTTCCGCTAAAGAGTTTTCACCCACGGATGGATTTTTCGCCCTACTATGCGGGCAGTGAATCGTTCGTGGAAGAGTTGCGTGGGTAGTAGATGCTCTATACAACGCCCATCGCTTTGAGGAGCGAGGAGATGTAGGGGATTAGCTGCTTCTTGCGGCTCACGACGCCGGAGAGTTCGTAGATGTTACTTTGGCCGCGTTGCGGGTAGTTGATCGAGGCCTTAAGCTCTTCGTCACCGGCCACGACGAGCAGGGAATTTTGCGAGTTGATATCGGTGACTAGTAAAAAGCTGAAGTAAAGCTCTTCTGCGGCGCGATAAGATTCGAGGGCTTTATCGAGAGCGTCTTCATTTGTCCAGAAATTATCGAAACCGAGTTCTTCGATCTGAGAAACGGAAAAGCGCAGCTCGCCCTCGTGGTAGATCTTGCAGTCGGAGCTAATGACTTTCTCGGGCGGGTTGTTGATCACTACCGAGCCAGCGGTGAAAATGAGATGTGCCAAGGCTTTGGGCTCAATACCGGCGATGGGGGAGAGCCAGTCCAACAGCTCGCCTTCTAGCGGCGTGGTGGTGGGGCTGTTGAGCAGCAGGGTGTCGGAGATGATGCCCGCCATCATAATGCCCGCGATATTTGGCTCGGGCGTAAGCGAGTGCGCCCGGAAGAGATCGGCTACGATCGAGCAGGTCGAACCGACGGGGCGGTTGATGAAAAGGATGGGTTGCTCGGTCGGGATGTTGCCGAGGCGGTGGTGGTCGAGGATCTCGGTGATCTGCACTTCGTTGGCACCGTTGACGGCCTGGCCGAGCTCGTTGTGGTCGACCAGCGCGATACGAGTGCGACTGGGCCGCAGAATGTCACTCTTCGAGAAAACACCGATCAGCTGCTTGGTATCGTTGACGACGAGGTAAAGTGGATCGTTATTGTTAGCGATCCGGCGTTTGACCGAAGAGATGTGGTCTTCCGCGCTGAAGCAACTGACTTCGGGCTCGACCAGCCCGTCAATATGTGTGGCAGTGCGAATGATCCATGAGGTGGTGGCCGAATCAAAAGGGCTGACGATCAGCGAAACGTTTTGCGCCCGTGCGCGCTCGACGACTTCTTCGTCCACCTCCAGCGCGCCGGTGATGACGAGCAGGCGCACGCCTAGCTGCAAGCAGCGCTCTTGAATATCCCAGCGGTCGCCTACAATTATAATGCTGCGATCTGAGGGGAGGCCATTCTCTTTGTGGTGGCTGCCAAAGGAGCGGATGTCCATCGCGCCGATACGCACGAAAAGCTCTTCCAGTTCGAGCGGGTTGACTGCGTTGAGCACAGTTGCGCCGAGCGAATCGATGATCGACTGCACACTGGTATGCACCCGCCGCATGGCGCGCGGCTCGCGCGGCTTGGGGATGAAAAATTCACCGAGCTGGAAAATAGAAACCAAGCCTTCGATCTGGCCTTTGTCATCGACGACGGGTAGGGCGCGCACATCGTATTGATCGATCAGCTCTAGGGCTTCGGCGCAGGTGCTGTGCCTCGACACGGTGCGCGTCTTAGTCTGCATGATATTGCCGACGCGAGGGGTGACATCGCCGATAAAGCGCGGCGGGGGCGTCTTAAAGCGCTCGAGGATCGCGTCGATGCGGGCATTGGTATTACCACAGCGCGCCGCGATGTATTCCGTCTGGCCGATGGCGTGTTTGTAAGCCTCGTAGGCCAGGGCGGAGCAGATGGCATCCGCGTCGGGATTTTTGTGGCCAAAGATATAGATGGGTTCGGGCATGGTAGTCACTAGGAGTAAAGTGCACTTGCTGCTTTCAACAATGCCAAAGTCACGGTTATCGGCAAAGAAAAACCCCAGCCTTGGGAGGCTGGGGTTTTGTGGAAAAACTTATCCTGACGGTATTTAAGTCTTAGGTGCCTGTTGGATCAGGAGCACTCATGACATTGGCTTCCGGTATCACGTCTGTGATATTATTGGTCAAAGCGCCAGTTGTAGGATTAACGAGTTGGCCATCTTCTGGTCCGAGCTCAGTGTAGAAAGATACGTGTCCGTCTAGATAAGCGATGTGCCCACCAAGTCCCCAAGGGCTGTCGTTTGGCCAAGTGCCCGCGTTTGTAAGGCCGCGAGTCCAAACTAGAGGTGTTGTGGATGTGGGATCGTTACCACCGACGCCGAGTGCATAGTCATAGCCTACGGGTGCAGAAGCCACCCAGAGGTCAGCAGTTTCAAATGCATTTTCAGGATTACGGAAACCTACAATTGCTGGAAGCTGACCCTCAAACTGAGTCACTAATGGATCGGAACCAATGATCCAGATAGAAGCATCTGTAAGGTCAGCATTCTTTGCTAGGAATTGGGCAACGCCTTGAACTTGACTAAGCGTGACACCTGTATCTGCGTCCATCCGGGCTTGAGTGAGTGTCTTTACACGACCGCCTGAAGTGGAGTAGGTCGCATAGGATAGCGCAATAGTACGCATGTTGGAAGAGGACTTCGACTTATTCGCCACTTCTCTCACCTGGCCAACGGCAGGTATAAGGATAGCGGCTAGAATACCGATAATCGCGATAACAGTGAGTAGCTCAATCAGGGTGAAACCTGAACGGGGGGTGTTGTTTGTTTTCATAATAATAAACTCTTGAGGTGGGGAAGTGGCCTTTGCGGCACTCCAGATGAATGATACAGTCTTTAAGTTAGATCAGTCGTGCGTTCAAGTCCACCCCTTTTTTTTAGAATTCCTGATTGTATGCGGCATTCTAAGCGTTGCTACATAATTTTTGCTTTGAGTAAGAGCGCCTTGAGCCGATCCACATCGGCGGTGCTTGTTTTGGCAATAAAGCCGCGCGCGTGGGTGAAGTGGACGTCTGCTTCGCCTGCGAGCTGGGTGAACTCCATGCGGGTATCGTCGTTGAAGCGGCGCATGCCGTAGCCTGTGCCGCGGTTGTCAGGATAGACGAGGGCGAGCACTTCTTCTTGCAGACCAAGCTTTTCCACGTGGTAGCCGAAGCCGGCGGAGGCTTCGTCGGATAGTGGCTCGATGCGGGGCATGAAGAGGGCTTTGAACTCGGAGCCGTTGGCTCCGAGCGTCCAAACCTCGGCGTGCTGGGCGACGAAGTCGAGGCGTGCGCGCAGGTTGGTGACGTAATCGACCAAGTCTTGGCCGATCATACGCATGATCTCCCAGATCGGCTCGCCGGGCTGGTGCTCGGTCTGGCTGGCGAAGCGGCGCAGAATAGTAATATCGAGCGGCGAGTTGAGCTTGCTGACTGCGTCTCGCCCAATGCCAAGCCACTGCGCTGTCTCCAGCGGGCCCCTGCAGTCGAACCACTCTGCGACTTCCAGCCAACTGCAAAACTCGCGCGCATCGTCGTAGATGCTCAGGTGCTGGAGCACCAGTGAGAGCGCGCAAGTGGGCACATGATCTCGGGGGAGTTGATGGTGGTCGAAGTTATGCAGCGCGGCGTCGTGCTGGTGCCCGATGTCGAGCACGGCAGTCGAGGCGTCGGCAAGGTCGGCCTCAGTGGGATCGCGGCGCTGGATAGCGACGGGCGCCTGCGTAAGCAAGACCGCGCAAGCAAGGAAGTCGTCTTTATGGGCACCGCCCGGATGTGTGATAATTGATGTAATCATCGTGTGAGTGGGGCGGGGGGAGCGCGGAGTGGCAAGGGTATTTGTGAGCGGACAAAAAAGCCCCGTTCGATTGAACGGGGCTTTGGAGAGGGAAGAAGTTCGGGTCGAATGTAATCAGGTGGTGTGTCCGCTTGTCGGACGCCTGCGTTGCCGTGTGCGGCAGCGCGAAAAGATTTTGTCGAGGGCCTTCGGTAAGCAAACACGCCAAATCTTACCAGCTGTAGTTTAACGTAACTCCAAATTGCTGAGGGTCGGCTGGGTTTTCGTAGCGTGTAGGTGTGTAGTTTGGCTCTTCGTTGCCAAAAAAGAAGACGCGCTTTTCGTATTCTTTATCGAATAGGTTGCGCCCCCATAGTGTGAGTGTCCAGTTTTCATACTACACGGATTGTAGCGATGCGACGCTAGTCGCGTCGATTCCGTGGCGCGGGCCGCGGGAGACCTCGCTAGCGCGAGTTCGCTACAAGGATTGTAGCGATGCGACGCTAGTCGTGTCGATTCCGTGGTGCGGGCCACGGGAGACCTCGCTAGCGCGAGTTCGCTACTCGGATTGTAGCGATGCGACGCTAGTCGCGTCGATTTCGTGGCGCGGGCCGCGGGAGACCTCGCTAGCGCGAGTTCGCTACTCGGATTGTAGCGATGCGACGCTAGTCGCGTCGATTTCGTGGCGCGAGCTGCGGGAGACCTCGCTAGCGCGAGTTCGCTACACGGATTGTAGCGATGCGACGCTAGTCGCGTCGATTTCGTGGTGCGGGCCACGGGAGACCTCGCTAGCGCGAGTTCGCTACTCGGATTGTAGCGATGCGACGCTAGTCGCGTCGATTCCGTGGCGCGGGCTGCGGGAGACCTCGCTAGCGCGAGTTCGCTACACGGATTGTAGCGATGCGACGCTAGTCGCGTCGATTTCGCATAAAAAAGCCACGACTTCATGTTGAAGTCGTGGCTTTGATTTAAAGATAGTCTAGGTGGAAATTACCAAACGTAGGCGATGCTCAATTTGAGGGATCCTTTATCGCAGTTTTCTGCGAATTGCTATGAGACACCAGTTCTCAGAGCGTAGCAGCCTTCGGAATCGCCAAAGAGGTGTTGAGCGGAGTTATTCCATGTCTACTTTTCGTTGATCTTATAGTCGAGTTTCAGGCCGACAAACGCGTCTGTCCAATGGTCGTCTGTATCGCCGACGCTCTTCGAGATTCGCTGAGTAGGCGATTGGCCTGAGCAAGTTTAGACACTAGGTTTAACTTACCAGCTGTAGTTGGCGGTGACGCCGAAGGTGCGTGGTGCGGCTGGATTCTCGTAGCGACGCTTCTGACTGAAACCATCCGCCAAATCATTTTCAAAGAAAAAGATACGTTTTTCGTATGATTCGTCGAAGAGGTTTTTCCCCCACAGAGTGAACGTCCACTGCTTGAAGCGATAGCCAATCGAGCCGTTCACAATATGGTAAGCGCTACGTTTTTCATTATGACTGTTGGACTCGTAGTAGCTGTCGCTTCCTGCCAATTCGAGATTGGAGAAGAACCCGTTGTCAGCAACGTAATCAATGCGTCCGCTGAAGGTATATTCCGGCGCATTCGCAAGATCTCGAGAAGAGAAACTTGAGCCGGCTAAGCTGTAAGTTTCTCTTTCAGCCCGAAGCAATCCGATCGAAGCTTTGATAGACCAATTTTTGTTTATGAACCAAGTTGCTTCTGCTTCGGTACCAAAGTGACTGGCACCCTCGCCGTTGTTCGTTGAATAGCCGAAGTCGATGTTTTCTCCTCCGGAATCTCTGAATTGGGCGTTATCACGATCTAAGTAAAAGACGGTGATTTGCGATGCAACAGCGCCTTCGAACCAATCGGCGCGCAGTCCAATTTCATAGTTCCAAAGCGTTTCTGTATCATAAGAGGTTGGGATGCCGGCCTTCAATCCTGGAAATATGTTGGCACCACCGGCTTTGTAGCCTCTGGTTACAGACGCGAACAACGTTTTTTCGTGATCAAGATCATGCTCCAAGGTAATCCTACCGCCGAAGAGCCAATCTTTAAAATCTACGTCCTCGCGAGTTTCAATGTCGGTTTCCAATTCAAATCGCTCGGCCCGTAAGCCGACGGTCAGTCGTGTTGTATCGCTGAATAGATGCGTTGCTTGTCCAAATAGGCTCAGATTATCAGAGGAGTAGGTCGTTGAAAACTCCTCGAATGATGCAAATCCAGGCTCAATATATTTGGAGGCGAAAAGGGTATCCTCCTCCAAGCTCTCGAAGTACAAGCCCAGCGTCCAACGATCAATCCAGCCAAGCGCATCTTCTTTAAGTGTCGAGTCTAAGCGTAGCTCTTGACTCCAATTGAGCCGATCTCTGTCGGTCGAGAAAAAGCCTTCGTACTGGTCTGGCCGTCTGTTGAGATTTGTCCAATCGCCATCAAAACTGATCAGTGATTTCGTGTCCGTAAAGCTGGTCACGCTGGTGATGTCAACGTTGTTCAAGCCCCTCCATGTAGCGTGGATCGCGCCTCCTAAGGACTCTTGCTCATCTCGGCCTAGTTCGTCGGAATAGGTATCAAAACCCGTATTGTCCATCGACCACTCATCGTAACCATTATCCGCATCTGCGTAAAAGAGGCTGCCATCGAACTGCCAGTCTTCGTTTGCCAGCCAGCGTACTTTCAGGCGCGTGGTCAGCTCGTCGCGCTCGTTGGTATCGTCTTTGTCGAGGAACTCGTTTTCGCGAAAACCGTCTTGCTCTAGCTGGTGGGCGGAAAAGCGGAAGGTGAGCTGCTCGGGGTCGTTCTGGAGCAAGGGGCCGCCGATGGCGATGCCGCCTGCGCGTAGGCTGTCGCTACCCACGGTCGCCTCGGCTTGACCGGTCCAGTAAGCAGTGGGCTCATTGGTGACGATCTTGATCACACCGCCGGCGGCATTCGCCCCGAAAGCACCCGCTTGGGGGCCACGTAGCACTTCCACCTGTTGCACATCGAAGAGGTTGCCGACGGTGCCGAGGCCAGTCAGGTCGAGATCGTCGATCAGGAAACGCACGGAGCTGTCGGGTGTTTCACCTTCAAACTGTGAGTTTTCGCCGATGCCGCGAATCTGGATGTAGCGGGGGCGGGAGGTGCCGCCTGTCCAAGTGAGATTTGGGATGGCGTTGATGACATCCTCAAAGTGCTGGGTGCCGTTGCTTTTGAGGGCGGCCTCGTCCAACACAGTGACGCTGGCAGTGGTGTTTTGCAGTTCAGACTCCCATAAGTCGCCGGTGACGATGGTGGTGGGGAGTTCCTGAATGTTTTCAGGTTGCAGGTTTACGGTCTCCTCGGCGAAGAGGGCGGAGCTGATACTTAGGAGCGCGATGGCGCTGATGTGGTGTTTCATTTGTTGGATCTCAATTTTTGTGGTTTGAGATCCGGCCTTGGGCGATTGAAGGCGGAGCACCCAGGAAGGGGCGATCCGTTCCTTTTCCTACGCCGGTGTCAACCGGATCAGGTTCAAAGGGATCGCTACTGCCAAATTGAAGGAAGCGTCTCAGACCCATACCAGGTCACCCCTAAGGAAGACCGCCAGAGAAATAGGGTGCGCCAGCTCTTGTCAAGTGCAAGTGTCCAAAAAAAACTCCATCCCGATTGGGGATGGAGCTTTTGCAAAAAGGAGAATATTTCGGCTGTCTTGATTAACCGCCGAAGCCGGGGGCGCCACGTTCCCAATCTGCTGGGCGGCTCCATGGGACGGATTGTTCGTCGGGGTTGCTATCGAAGCAACCGGTGGTGGTGAGCGCCATGCAGGCGAGGGCGATGAGGAGTGCGATACGACGATACATATTGGTCTTCTAATTATTTAATGAAATTAACGAAGCAAGCTGACGGTGGAGCCTGTAGTCATATCGCGAGTCTTGGCACCGGGTAGGATATTCGCGACGACTAGATCGTTAGTGATTTGGGTGACGCGGATTTTACCGAGTGCTTTTAGGTCGCGGATCAGGGTGACTTCGACTCCGGGTGCGAGTCCGAGCTCGGGGCTGTTGGCGAGGACGATGAGGCCATCTTTTGCGCTCAAGGACTGAATTGTAGTGGTGGCTCCGAGCGAGGTGGTGGGCAGTGGCTGCGAGGCGCTGGGGCTGAATGTGCTGCTAAACGCGCCGCCAGTAGCGAGACTGCCGAGACTGCCAGACCCTGCGGCTGGTGAGTTAGCGCGGGTGGCTGTGGCACGTCCTTTTTCGGCTTCGAGTGATTCTTTGAGGTCGGCGTTGTCTCTTTCGAGCTCCGCTACGCGCTCGTTGAGTTGGGCGATCTCGCCCTGCTTGTTGGTGGCGGCGAGGCTTTGCTCAGTTTCGATCAGATCGGTGCGTAGGCGCTTGGCATCGGCTTCAAGCGCTTCGATGGTATTTTTAGACTCGCTGAGTTGCTGTTGCGAGCGGCTGACCTCTTGACGTGCGGTGTACATTTCGGAGCGGACGCTTTCGAGCTTACGCTTCTCGTCGGCCAAGGCTTCGCGCTCGCTGTTGAGGCGGCCTTCGAGTGCACCGACTTGCTCATTAGCGCTGGCGAGTTCTGTCTGGACGGACTGAGTCGTTTGTTGGGCTTCTTGTGCGATGGCTTGCTGCTCGGCCAGCTTGCCCTTACTGACAAAAAAGAGGGCACCGGCGGCGACTGCGGCCACGATGGCGAGAATGCGGAGAATTAGGGATAGACTATTCATGAATGTATTTGTGGGGGGATTTGTGGTGAAATTATTCTGAGTAAAAGAGTGACTGATGAATGGGATTTGTTGACTCGATTGCAAGCCCACGCTGGTTGACTACAAGCCGATTAAGGAGTTTAAAAATCAATTCCGTGTGTGATTCAAGGTTCAAATCTTGCGCAATTGTGACCGCAGTCAACTTCTGGCCGGCCTTAATCTTGAGGTGCGCGATGACTTTTTGCTCAATATCGAGCACCGTCGCGGCGGCTTTCTTGCCTGCTTCGACGCCGGGTTGGTGATAGGCGTTGATGTTGACGAGGCTGGCGTAGAGGCCGACTGCCCGCTCGAAGAGGGCGATCAGCTGGCCGACTGCCTCGGGCGTGACTTCGCGGATGGTCAGGGTGATCGACTGGCGGCCGTTTTCATAGAGTGCATCGCGCGTGCCGAGGAAGAAGCCTTGGAGGAAGTCGCCCGAGGTGGTGCCGCTTTCGACCTCGATCGAGTCGCCTTCGCGGTCTTTGAGCACTTCGATAAAGGTGGCGAAGAAGTTATGCACGCCCTCGCGGAGCTGCTGCACGTAGGCGTGTTGGTCGGTCGAGCCTTTGTTGCCATAAACGGCGATCCCTTGGTGCACGACTTTGCCATCGAGATCGAGTTCCTTGCCGAGCGACTCCATCACGAGTTGCTGGAGATACTTGGAAAAGAGCATCAGGCGATCTTTGTAGGGGAGCACGACCATGTCCTTCGCGCCCTTGGCGTCGGTGGCGAAGTACCACATCAGTGCGAGCAGGGCGGCGGGGTTTTTTGTAGTTTGGTGGCTGCGGGTGACGGCGTCCATAGCCGAGGCACCGGCTAGTATACGGTCGATGTCGAGGCCTTGCAGCGCAGCGGGGAGCAGGCCGACGGCGGCTAGCTCGGAGGTGCGGCCACCGACCCAGTCCCACATGGGGAGGCGGTCGAGCCAGCCTTCGGAGGTGGCGACTTTGTCGAGCTTGGAGTCTACGCCGGTGATGGCGAGGGCGTGCTGGGCGAAGTCGAGGCCAGCGGCTTTGTAAGCGGTTTGCGCTTCGAGCATGCCGTTACGCGTCTCGGGGGTGCCGCCGGATTTTGAGATAACCACGGAGAGCGTTTCGCCGAGTTGCCCTTTGAGGGAAGAAAGGGTGCGGTCGAGGCCGTCGGGGTCGGTGTTGTCGAAGAAGAAGAGCTTCATCTTATCGCCCTGCGGATCGCCGAGCGCGTCGGCCACGAATTGGGGGCCGAGGGCGGAGCCACCGATGCCGATGATCAGGCAGTTCTTGAACGTGCCCTTCGCTCCGGCGATCTTGCCGCTGTGGACGTCGGCTGTGATTTGTTTGATCTGGGCCAGGCATTTTTCGATCTCGGCAGTCAACTCCGGTTGCGGCGCGAGGGCGGCATTGCGGAGCCAGTAGTGGCCGACCATGCGGCCTTCGTCGGGATTGGCGATTGCGCCGGCTTCGAGCGCAGCCATCGACTGAAAAGCGGCTTGCATCTTCGGCTCCATTTCGGCGAGGAAATTGTCGCCAAAATCAATGCGGCTGATGTCGAGCGCGAAGTCGAGCTCGTCGATGGATAGGTAGTGTTGTGTGAAGCGTTCCCAGGACATGGCTTTTTTTGGAATTAAGAATTAAGAATTAAGAGATTGGAATTAAGAATTTGAAATAATGAATGAGGTTTTGATTAGCGTGATGGTTTGGCTTCCATTAGCTTATCAACAACGCCGTAGGTGAGAGCCTCTTCGGCAGTGAAGTAAAGCATTTCGCCATCGCGAGGTGCAATCCAATCTTTCGGCAATTTGCTGTTAATTCCCCAAAGTTGTTCGTAGCGTTTGACCCATTCTGGCAATTCGCCTTCTTCGAGCGCGTGGTAGCCGAATATGGTCTGCGGATAGGCGATTCGCTGCCCCGTAGCCGCTGTCAATATCATGAGGCCAGCGGAATGAACTTCACCGATGGCGTGGATGTTAACTGGTGCTGTCGTGGCGCGCATCGTGTTAATGACAGAGAAAGCGTCGGCTTCCCATCCGCCTTCGGTTCGAAGATACAGATCTATCGGTGCATCAGCATCTCGTGCATTTAGAATGAGTAGTTTCTGTATGATACTGCGCGAACTGTGGGCGTTGATAGAAGTGGAGATAAGAATCTTACGCTGCTCCAGTAGCTCGAGCTCTTGTTGCGACTCTGGGAAATTAAACCCCGAATCAACCAGATAGTCTGCCATACTCTCAAAGTCTATTCCCGCGCTCCGGTAGGTGCTGATCGAGTAGGCACAACTAAACAGTGCGACAATGATCGCGAGTTTGAAAAAAGAATCTGAGATCGATTGCATCACTGAGGCCTAGTGGATTGAACGTTCAAAGTTGGATGTTCAACGTTCGATGTTCGAGCGAGCTTGCTCGCGACTACAGGTTCTTATCAGTGACTGCGCCTTCGGAGGCGGAGGCGACTAGGGCGGCGTATTTGCCGAGGACGCCGCGCTTTTCGCCGGCACCGGTTGGCTTGTAGGCTGCCATGCGGGCATTGTATTCGGCGTCTTCGATCAGGAGGTTGATGGTGTTGGCGACGGCGTCGATCTCGATAATGTCGCCGTTCTGGACGATGCCGATGGGGCCGCCCTTGGCCGCTTCGGGGGTGATGTGCCCGACGTCGAAGCCGTGGCTGCCACCGGAGAATCTGCCATCGGTGATCAGGGCGACTTCTTTAATCAGGCCGCGACCGGCTACCGCGCTGGTGGGGGAGAGCATTTCGCGCATACCAGGCCCGCCGACGGGGCCTTCGTTGCGGATGACGACGACATCGCCTGCCACCACATCGCCTTGGAGAATGCCGAGCAGGGCTTGCTCTTCGCACTCGTAAACCTTGGCGGTGCCTTTGAAATATTCGCCTTCCTTGCCGGTGATCTTGCCGACCGCGCCGTCGGGGGCGAGATTGCCTCGAAGGATGCGTAGGTGGGTGCTGCTTTTGATCGGGTTATCCCAAGGGTAGATAATGTCTTGCTCGTCGGGGAAGCGACCGTAGGGCTGCACATCTTTAAGCGATTCGGCCATGGTCTGGCCAGTCACGGTGAGGCAGTCGCCGTGGAGGAGGCCGCGGTCGAGGAGCATCTTCATCATGGGGCGGATGCCACCGATGCGGATGAGGTGGTTCATGCTGTATTTGCCGAAGGGCTTGACGTCGGCGAGGAGGGGAATGCGGGCTCCGATCTCGGCGAAATCGTCGATGCTCAGCTCGACCTCGGCAGAGTAGGCGATGGCGAGCAGGTGGAGAATCATATTGGTCGAACCACCGAGCGCGAGGCAGGTGGTGATGGCGTTTTCAAACGCTTTACGCGTCATAATGTCGCGGGGCTTGATGCCTTGTTCGAGCATCTTGACCACGGCAGCGCCGGCCATCTCGCAGTCTTTGCGCTTGGCCTTACCGATAGCGGTCTGCGCGGAACTACCGGGCAGGCTCATGCCGAGCGCTTCGATTGCGCTGGCCATGGTGTTGGCGGTGTACATGCCGCCGCAGGAGCCAGCGCCGGGGATGGCGTATTTTTCGACTTCTTTGAGCTCTTCATCAGTCAACTCGCCCTTGGCGTGTTTGCCGACGGCTTCGAAGACGGAGACAATATCCATCGGGTTGGTTTCCTCTTTATCGTGGGGCATGAGGCCGGGAAGGATCGTGCCGCCGTAAACGAAGACGGCGGGGCGGTTGAGCCGGGCGATGGCCAGCATGCAGCCGGGCATGTTCTTATCGCAGCCACCGATGGCGACAAGGCCGTCAAAGCCCTCGGCGGCGACGGTTGTCTCGATCGAGTCGGCGATCACATCGCGCGAGACGAGGCTATAGCGCATGCCTTTGGTGCCCATGCTGATGCCGTCGGAGACGGTGATGGTGCTGAAATTGACCGCTTTGCCGCCGGCGTCGTTAATGCCTTTGGAGGCGTGGGTGGCGAGCTCGCCGAGGTGCATGTTGCAGGGCGTGAGGTCGCTGGGGGAGCCGGCCACGGCGATTTGCGGCTTTTTAAAGTCCTCGTCAGTAAAACCGACCGCGCGTAACATGGAGCGGGCAGGGGCGCGGTCGTGACCGTCGACGACGACGGAGGAGTGTGGGCGGGAGTTTGTGTCAGACATGGTTTTTTCAATTAATTTTGAATGAAATATATTTCTTGTTGCAGAAGGGTCTTGGAATCAATGAATAGCGGGGTAAACGACAACACCTTTTTTGCTTTTAACCGACGATATTATCGAATCTAGTAGTGCCCATTACATGGAATTTGACCTAAAAAAGACCCTCGAAGCGTTGCTGTTGTCGACTGCCGAGCCGATTACACTTAAGGATACAGTCAAGATCTTTGCCCGCTACCATCAGGAATTGAGTGATTTGAGCGATGCTCCAGAAGATTCCAGAGACGATGGGGACGAAGACGAAGCGACCACCGAGGCGCCGATTTTGGTGACTCAGATACAGATCAGCGAGACACTAACGCAGCTGACCGACGAGGCCGAGATACATAATAAAGCCTATCGCATCGTGGAAGGCCCCAACGGCTACCAGATCGTGACCGCGCCTCAGTTTGCCGAGTTTGTGCGCCTGCTGCGCGGCGAGCCGCGCCCGATGAAGCTCAGCCCCGCCGCGCTGGAGACGATGTCGATCATCGCCTATCGCCAACCAGTCACGCGCGCTGAGATGGAGGCCATTCGTGGCGTATCCGTTGATAGTGCGTTGAATAAGCTGATTGAGCTGGAGTTGGTGCATGTGACTGGCCGTGCCGAGTTGCCCGGCCGCCCGATTCAATACGGCACCACCGAGAAGTTTCTAGAATTTACCGGAATCAAAGAGCTCGACGAACTGCCCGCCTCCGACGTATTGAGTAATCATCAGATCGATGACTGGATGCGCCGCAGCGAAGAAGAGCCGGAGGAAATCTCCGACGAAGATGTCGGCCTCTCGAAAGAGCCTAAGCGAGGTGAACTGCCGCTGGATGAGAAATTTGTCGAAATGGATTGGCAGAAGGAAAATACTGAAAGCGACGCGGCGCCGGACGATGAAGTTCCTGATGCTAAAGCCGAGACATCCGCGGACGCTGAACCCGAAGAGAAACCCACTTAATGTCTGAAGATATCAGCACGAAACTGCAGCGAAATCGCGATGCGATTGACGCGATCGACCACCAAGTCGTGAAGTTACTCAACCAGCGCGTGGTGAGCGATGGCGGAGCCGACGAGGCGCAAGTGTTGGCTAAGGTTGCTGCGTTTAACCCGGGCCCCCTTTCAGATGCGACTTTGCAAGCGATCTACCGTGCCCTGATGCTGGCTGGGCTCGACCCTGCAGCGCAGCGCATCGATCCCGCGATCATTGATGAACTCGATCTTAATATTGTGACGCAACTTAGCCGACGCGTGCAGCACGCTGCCGAGATTGGGAAAATAAAACACGCCAGCGGAGCCGATTACTACGACCCGACACGTGAGGCACAAGTGATGGCCAAGATCGCCTCGATTAATCCGGGGCCGATTACTAACCGCACCTTACAAACGGTGTATCGCGAAGTGATTTCTGGCTCCATCGGGCTGGAGAAAAAGCTAGTCATCGCCTACCTCGGGCCCGAGGCGACTTATACGCATCAGGCTGCGATTTGTAACTTCGGGGTGAGCCTCGACTACCGCGCGATCAAGACGATACCCGATGTGTTTTCGGAGGTGGAATCGGGCGCGGCGGATTACGGTGTTGTGCCGATTGAAAACTCTACCGAAGGTGCCGTCTTTCACTCAATGGATCGACTGGTCGAGTCTGACTTGCACATCTGCTCGCAAGTCTATCTACCGATTGAGCATTGCTTGATCTCGCACTCGCCGCTGGAGCAGATCAAGGAAGTGCGCTCGAAGGATCAAGCGCTCGGGCAGTGCCGCGACTGGTTGCGAGCCAATCTACCCGATACCGATTTAGTCGATGTCGTGAGCACGGCCGAGGCGGTGCGCACGGCCAAAGAAACGATGGGCGTGGGCGCAGTGGCCAGCTCACTTTCTGCGCAGCACTACGATGTTCCGATTCAAGTGCGCGGCATCCAAGACCGTGATGACAATGTGACGCGCTTCCTAGTCGTCGGCAAGACGCGCGCCAAGCCACTGGGCGATGGCCGCGATAAGACCAGCCTAGTGATCACACTCCGTGATGAATGCGGCGCACTAGAAAAAGCACTGCGAGCATTCGCCACGCGTGGGATTAACCTTAGCAAAATCGAGTCGCGCCCCAGCCGCAAGAAGGCGTGGGATTATTATTTCTTTATCGATTTAATCGGGCACTACGAAGATGAAGCCGTGCAAGCCGCACTAGCGGAACTGAAAGGGCATTGCCCGCTCGTCAAGTGGCTGGGGAGCTACCCCAACGTATCGAGCACAGCGTAAGTAATCTAGCTATGTCGAAAGAAATATCCCCTCATCTCCCTTAGATCGCTGAATTATGCAAAAAAATACAAATCCTAACTACTCGTTTGGTCGCGTCGAGAATAAGTCGATCCTAGGTTCATACCGCAAGATGATGAAAGACTCTTTAGGGTTTCTCGATGAGTGTGCTGGTTTAGGAGACATCGTATCCTTTCGTATTGCAAACCGACGTATTTATGGACTGCACCATCCCGATTTAGTTAAAGAGGTTTTGCTCACAAAGCATCAGGACTTCGTCAAAAAGGGCGTCTATAAAAGACTAAGGCCAGTTTTCAGAAAAGGTTTGGTCACAGCGACGGGAGAACTTTGGAAAAAACAACGACGAATTATCCAGCCAGTGTTTACTCGAAAAAATGTGGAGTCCTTTGTCTCTGCAATTGACGAAGAGGTGATCACTTTTCGAGACGAAATGCGGAGCAAGGCGGCAAAGGGAGAGCGTGTGGAAATATTTCACGAGATGTTGCACCTATCGCTCCGGATCATGACATCGACCATGTTTGGTGGTGATGTCTCTGACCGCAAGGGGGAGATTTCCGAGCAAATCCACTTCCTCAATAATTTCATGAAAGAGTCGGCCTACGGTATTTTGCCTCCGATGACATGGCTACCAACTCGGCGCAACCGCCGCTATAAAAAGGCGATGGCTACATTGGATGCCATTACGATGGAACTGGTTGAGAAGCGTGAAAAGTCGGGAAATTACGGAAGCGACTTTTTGGGGATGCTCTTGTCTTCTAAGGACCCGGAGTCGGGTAAGCGGATGAGTTTGCAGCAGATTCGCGACGAAGCGGTGGTCTTTTTTATTGCCGGACACGAGACGACTGCAGCCGGGCTGGCTTGGATGTTTTATCTATTAGACCAGAATCCAGATGTTTTGGACGAGGTCTCTCGTATCGTCGATGACGTGTTGCCTACTGAAGATTCGGAGATCAGCACGGAGAATCTCCAGCAGTTTAAGTATCTAGAGCGCGTCTTTTTGGAATCCATGCGGATGTATCCGCCCATCTACATTACCTACCAAGAGGCGGATCGGGATGCCACTATAGGTGGTCACTCCATAAAAAAAGGAGACTCTGTCTACGTCAGCCCCTACCTGTCAAATAAGGACACACGTTTTTGGTCGTGTCCTGAAACCTTTAAGCCCGACCGTTTTTTGGAAGAAGAGGGCGATAATAAGTTTGTTTTTTTCCCGTTTGGAGTAGGGCCTCGGAACTGTATCGGCAGTCACTTCGCATTAACCGAGGCAAAAATCATCCTTGCTAGACTGGCGAAGACTCTGCAATTCCGAAATGTTGATGTGGCAAAACCGACGCCAGACCCCTTGGTGACTTTGCCCGCGAAGGAACGTGTCATGATGGACGTCGTCCTTCGCGGTTCAGATCGCTAAAAACGGTAGTTTAGCGAGAAAGAAAGTGCCTGACTGCTGAGTGTGTACTCGCCGTCAGCGGGTGAATTTATATTTCCAGTCACGTCTCTTTCCGCCGCTAATGCGTGTTGGTAGCACACATTCCTTAGCTAAGATTCGGTTTTCCAAGTAATTCTTTTCTTCGTTTTCTGCACCTTTGGATGGTCGTGACTGGTGTCACAAAGATGCTTTCAGGCAGTCCGAGTGCTTGGATGTAGTCTCT
>Ga0307933_1000162_pt1 | contig 63322 bp, 59 predicted proteins | sample OrgLakmetageno88_FD_201811 | JGI IMG/M metagenome (GOLD analysis project Ga0307933, IMG submission 201811) | Saline water microbial communities from Organic Lake, Antarctica - #88 | ecosystem: Environmental > Aquatic > Non-marine Saline and Alkaline > Saline | place: Antarctica: Organic Lake...
ATAGAACACTATCACGCTACGTGTGTAAACATGTACACTGGTTAGTCGACAACAGGGACGTGTTTGAACCGAACTTGTTAGATAACGATAATTTCAGCGGTAAAATGATGCGCACGGAGCAAATAAATCTAACATCAGCCCTGCATCAACTTTGAGATAATAATTGAATAAACAGCAGATAGACCAAAGAAAGCGTGGCGGTATTATACAGTCGAACAAAAGCAGTTTTTCAACGCTTTACCGACTGGTAGATTTGGTCATTCTTACCATTTTGTATTTCATGATATTGTCCTTTCATGGGGTGGATATTCATGCATCCACTTCTATTCTGCTGCTACTGGGCATGATAACCTTTAACCTCTGCGCGGAAGGCTTAGACCTATATCGCTCTTGGCGAACTCAATCTACTACGTCCATGTTAAAAATGACATTTTTAACATGGACGGTTACTTGCTTAGTGATCATTGTCTTTGGTTATTTTTTGCCAGATTTAGTCAATTTAGAAAACAAAACTGTTCTCTTGTGGTTTGCCGTTAGTTATCCATCATTGATGGCGTGGCGCATAGTGTTTCGTGAGATTTTATTCATGCAGCGCAAGCGTGGCCGAAATAGCAGAGTAGCTGCGGTCATAGGAGCAACCCCTGCTGGCTATAATTTGTCATTGCAAATCTTAGAAAACGAGCAATTAGGGATTAGGTTGCATGGTTTGTTTGATGATCGCGCTATTGAACGTTTACCGCATGAATTTCATAATCAAATTGCGGGAACGATTAACGATGCTATCGAAGCCGCAAAAGCCGGCGAAATTGATTATATTTATATTGCAATGCCAATGAGCGCTGAAACGCGCATTATGGAAATCCTCAATCAATGCAGCGATACTACCTGCAGCGTTTACATCATTCCTAATTTTTTCATATACAACTTATTAAATGCTCGCTGGCAAACCGTTGGTTCAGTGCAAACCTTAAGCGTATTCGACACCCCCTTCCAAGGCGCCAGTAATTTATTAAAACGCACAGAAGACTTAGTATTTGGTAGCATAATTTTAGCCTTAATTGCTGTCCCCATGCTTTTAATTGCTATAGGTATTAAGTTTAGCTCTAAAGGCCCTGTGATTTTTAAGCAGGACCGATATGGCCTTGATGGCAGAAAAATTAAAGTATACAAATTCAGATCAATGTTGACCTTAGATAATGGCGAACGCGTTGAGCAAGTTAGAAAAAAAGATAATCGCGTTACGCCTTTTGGTGCATTTTTAAGACGTACCTCTTTAGATGAATTACCACAGTTTATTAATGTGCTTCAAGGTCGCATGTCGATTGTAGGCCCGCGCCCTCATGCCGTAGCGCACAATGAAGAGTATCGAAAATTGATTGAAGGCTATATGTTGCGCCATAAAGTAAAGCCTGGTATTACCGGTTGGGCGCAAATAAATGGTTTTAGGGGTGAAACAGAGACCATCAACAAAATGGTTAAGCGTGTTGAGTATGACCTTGATTATATCCACAGGTGGTCTGTATGGTTGGATGTCAAAATTATTGTTGCCACGGTGTTTAAAGGCTTTTTCAATAAAGACGCTTACTGATATAAAGAAGCCGATACTTTTTAAGCTAATCCATTAAATGCTTGGACCAGTACAAATGAATATAATGCAATAACGTTTTTATTTTGGTGATGCAGTGTTAACCATACCTTTAGTTTTTCATCCCATATACAGTCGACTCGATCTTCCCGTAAAACACCGGTTTCCAATTGAAAAATATCAAGGCATTAAGGACCGACTGCTCAGTGAGGGTGTCAATGAATCACAGTTTCATGAGCCCCAACCCTTAAGTATTTTACAACTTAAAACCGTATATGACCCTCAATATATTCAAGAGCTCACTAGCGGTAATTTAGATCCCAAGGCAATGCGACGCATTGGCTTTCCATGGTCACAGCAGCTTATTGAACGCACACTGACGGCCGCAGCAGGAACGGTGTTAACTGCTGAGCTTGCCATGGCCCATGGCAAGGCATTAAATCTTACTGGCGGTTATCATCACGCCTTCGCAAACTTTGGCTCTGGTTTTTGCATGGTAAACGACTTGTATTTAGCCGCACTCACTATGCTACAGCAGCCTGATATCGACCGCGTTCTCATTTTTGATTGTGACGTCCACCAGGGTGACGGCACCGCAAAGCTTGCTGCAAATAACCCTGATATCTACACGGTGTCATTACACGGCGAAAAAAACTTCCCTCATCGTAAGCAAATTTCAGACTTAGATTTCGGTTTTGCCAAGGGCACACAAGACGATGAATATCTAACGACTGTAGAGCAAGCCCTATCAATGGCGCTTAATTATGCGCAACCCGATGCGGTAATATACGACGGTGGCGTAGACATACATATTAATGATGACCTTGGCCATCTTAATATTACTACCGATGGTGTTTTCACAAGAGACAAATTGGTGTTTGACACTTGTCAGCGTCTAGGATTACCCATTGCCGCTGTGATTGGTGGTGGGTATCAACGTGATATAGACGCATTGGTAGATGTGCACATTCAATTATTTAAAGCGGCGGGCGTATTTTAGATGCCATCAAAATGATTGCACACTGAGTATTTATCCAGTATAGTTTTAATCTTTGTAACATCTCTAGTCGGACTTATTATGACCATTGCTGCGATGCATAGCCTAATCGAACAGCGCTTGAGTGACTTGTCGTTATCGCAGCGTGAGCGTTTAGCTTTTATTGATTTTAATCTACAATTTTTTGGCAAGATTGCCCGAAGTGATATTATCAGTCGCTTTAAAACAGGCCTCGCAGCAAGCACGAGAGACTTTGCAGCTTATCGCGAATTAGCTGAGCATAACTTAGCCCTAGATCATTCGACAAAACAATATTATCGGACCCAAACTTTCAGCCCTTTGTTTAAATTTTCTGCCGATACAATTTTGCAATCTGTCAGTAAAGGCTTTAATGACGGGATAACCAGTGATACTCAGCCTTCTGAACATTGTTTTGAGGCTGTTCAGCTCATTCATCCTGAGCTTGAAATTATTGCCACGTTAATGCGTGCGATTCATAATCAGCAGGCATGCATTGTTAAGTATGTTTCTATTTCATCGGGCGAAAGCCAACGTAGGTTTGTTCCTCATGCAATTATTAACAACGGCCACCGCTGGCATGTCCGAGGCTTTGACGGTAAGTCTAAATCTTTTAGAGACTTTGTTTGCACCCGCTTTACGGCAGTAGATGAACTAGGAGACGCGAGCGAAAGCCATGAGCTCTCGCAAGCTGATAAGCAGTTTAATACCTTCGTGAACCTTGTACTCGTGCCACACCCAAGTATCACCCAAGCAAAAGCCATAGAAATGGACTACGCAATGGTGGACGGACAAAAAGTCATGCGTGTTAGAGCGGCAGTTGCAGCCTATATACTTAGGCAATGGCAGGTTGATTGCTCTGCCGATGCAAGGATTTTACATCAAGGCTGTCAACTTGCACTGCGTAATACGCAAGTACTTGATGTTATTGAAAATCCTCAATTAGCTCCTGGTTTTCGTTTAAAAAACTGAACCTCGAATGTAGACCAAGGTCGAAATTTGGCACATAGTAAGTCAGGATACATGATGTATCTGAAAGCGATAGCATTTGAAATTAAGAGCATCTCACATTAAGAAAAACTAAGGTAAAATCATGACTTCATCCATGGAACACGCGCAAAACCATCAGCAACTTTTTAATGAAGCACTTGTACGGATGTCGGTATTACTTTACCAAATTGACGGGAAAATAACCCTAACAGAACAAGACTACTTTGAAACCCTTACCAATGAATTAGAGTGGAAAAGCGGTACCGTATTGCCCGCCTTTATTTCACAGGCAATTCATGAAGCTAGAGTAGCAATTGATCAAGGAAATGCTCGCGATTACTTACGCGACTTAGGTCATGAGCTAAATACTGATCCTGCAAAAGCGTTTGAAGTTGCAATGGAAATAACCGCCGCTGATGGTAAACGAAGCGATGAAGAACTCGAGTTATTATCCTTGTTATCCAATAGAGTGTTAGCCAAAGGCCTAGTTATATAAACTCCGTTATAATCAACGATAAGATTATTCAACACAGAAAATTACGTCAACTCAGGCCAAGTAATGCAAGCTCTAGTATATATAGTTACTTATGACCTATAGTCGCCCTTAAACTTTATTGCTAATCTAGCTTTATTCATGGTCAGGCTGGATTATAGTGTGCGCGCGTTCCTCTCCAATAATATTTTTAGACTCGATAAAGCATCTGGCATTATCACGTGGTTAGTGGTTGCTGGCATTTGCATTAACGTGATGATTGACAACGATTATTCAATGTCACGCATCCTTGGTGCAAGTGCTCTTTATTTCACGTATATCACCGTATGGCTGTGCATCGTAAACGAAAATTTATTTCGCGAAGCTCAGCAAATGCGCATAGCCATGATTGCTATCAATTTTTTGGTAGTAATTGCCATATATTTTACCGTTCCCTACTCCTTCAATAGTATTTTAATGGGCGTACTCAGCGGCGGGCTACCTTATTTTCTTTCGATTCGCATTGCATTATTAGTCGGAACTTTGTGGTCCATTCCTTTGCTTTTAATTTATCAATTTTACTGGGGCTTCGAGAATACTTACGTTAGCGCATTGCTATTTTGGACCTTTAATATGTTTGCAATCATTGCGGTTAACACGGCTAAAAATGAACGAGAAGCAAGGGAAGAAGCGCAAGATATGAATCGTCGACTCGTCAGTACTCAGGCATTATTAAGTGAAGCGACAAAGCAAAATGAGCGCGTACGTATTGCCCGAAATATTCACGACTTATTAGGTCATCATCTAACTGCACTAACTATTAATCTGCAGGTAGCGAGTATTAAATCTGAAGGCGAGGTAAAACAAAATATTGAACAGTGCCATTATTTAGCAAAGCTGCTTCTCAGCGACGTGCGTGAGGCCGTTAGTGACATTCGCGATATTGGTCAACTCAATTTGAAGCAAGCCTTAAGTGATATTGTGAACCAAATACCCAACCTTGAAGTGCAACTGGAGGTCGCAGATGAGCTTCAAATAGACAACATTCATACCGCCGATGCACTCATTAAATGTATTCAAGAATCTATTACCAATACCTTACGCCACGCCAAGGGCAATAAACTTGAAATTAAACTATATGAGCAAGAGCGCCAATTACATATGCGCATTGCAAACAATGGTAATGTTCCTAAACATCTGCACATAGGCAATGGGCTTATGGGCATGCAAGAACGAATTCAAGCGCTAAAAGGAAAGATAGCGTTTGCTGTCCAGCCTAAGCAATTTGTTACCACCTTGAACATTCCCTTAGAGCAAGTAATAGTATGATTAATGTGTTTTTAGTTGATGACCAAACCCTCGTGCGCGCCGGCATTAAAAGCCTTTTATCGCTATCGGATAAAATTAATGTTGTGGGGGAAGCTGAAAATGGTGAAATCGCGATAAGCAAAATACAGAGTGCTGATGACATTGATGTTATTTTAATGGACATTAGAATGCCCATTAAAACCGGAATAGAAGCCCTTCACGACCTACAATCACTGAATATTAATATCCCAGTTATCATGCTAACGACTTTTGACGATCACGAATCGGTCATGCAGGCAATCAAAGCGGGTGCAAAAGGCTACTTATTAAAAGATGTATCCTTAGATACCCTTGTTGAGAGCATTGAGACTGTGAAAGCCGGAAACACCCTTATTCAACCTGCTATTACTGAACGCTTAATACAGGGTTTGCGTGGTAAAACAGCTGAATTTGAGGCCGCTGACATGCCTGAAGCACTAAGCAAACGTGAAACAGAAATTTTGCGTTTAATGGCTTCTGGTTGCAGTAACAAAGAGATGGCCGACAGTTTATTTCGCTCAGAGGGTACAATCAAAAATCAGGTTTCGAGCATCTTAGCCAAGCTCGGTGTGCGAGATCGCACACGAGCGGTACTTAAATCGATTGAGCTGGGTCTGATTTAAGCGGCTGTTTTAATTTCTTTATTTTTCACCAATCCACTGCACTCGATAAAGGTCACGGCGTTTGTCTAAATAATTTCTGACTGAGCCTTCGTTCTGTAATTTTTCTAACTTGTCTAAATCAAGGTCAGCAATTAACATCATTTCAGTGTTTGGTGTTGTTTCCGACACTATAGCATCATGGGGAAAAGCAAAGTCAGATGGCGAAAACACAGCGGTTTGACCGTATTGAATGTCTACATTATCAACTTTTGGCAAATTACCTACACTGCCGGCTATAGCGACATAACATTCATTTTCAATCGCTCGAGCTTGGGCACAACGCCGGACCCGCAAATAACCATTTTTAGTATCGGTCCAAAAGGGCACACACAAAATTTGAATGTCTTCTTCGGAGAGTAAGCGCGATAACTCTGGAAACTCAACGTCATAACAAATCAAAATACCTATCTTACCAAAGTCAGTTTCAAACGCTGCGAGCTTGTTACCACCTTTCATTAACCAACCGTTTTTCTCATAAGGGGTAGGATGTAGCTTATATTGACTGTCTATACGGCCATCTCGATGGCATAAATAAGCAACATTGTACAATTCGTTATCGTCAATTACTGGCATAGAACCGGCAATAATATTAATGTTATAGCTAATTGCTAGCTCAGAAATAGCCGTCAAAATTTCTGAGGTATATTCTGCTAGGTGCCAAATCGCATCAATAGGCGCTTCTGATTCACTTAAGCCCATCAGTGGTGCATTAAAAAACTCTGGGAGGATTGCAAGGTCGCACTTATAGTCAGCCAATGCGTCAACAAAATACTCAACTTGTTGCAACATCTCTTTTACGCTCTCAAAGTAGCGCATTTGCCATTGCACAAGTCCAATACGGGCGCTGGAAAATTTGCTGTGCAACAAGGAGGGCTTTTCAGCGTCGTAATACATGTTGTGCCACTGCAGCAAAGTGGCAAATCCCATAGACTGATTATCTTCTGGCAAATAAGCTTTCATGACCTGCTTTACTTCAAAGCCATTGCTCATTTGAAACGAGAGGGTAGAGTCGTGAATCTCTTTTTCTTTAACCTGTTCAATATATTCAAACGGCGTCATTCGGTCTGCATATTTTGAATAATTGGGGATACGCCCGCCCGCCATAATGCTTTTCAAATTAAGGTTTCTGCAAAGTTCTTTACGGGCCTCATAAAGCCTTCGCCCTAAACGTAGGCCACGATAGTCAGGGTCAACAAAGAAGTCGACACCGTAGAGCACATCGCCTTTGGGATCATGTGTGGTGAGGTAAGCATCGCCAGTAATTTCTTCATAGGTGTGCTTATCCCCAAATTTTTCATAATCGACAATAACCGAAAATGCAGCAGCAACTACTTGACCTTTATCTTCAATACAAATTTGTCCGTCTGCAAAGGTATTAATTTGCGCTTGATAACGCTTTTTCGTGAAGGCGCCACCGTTATTTCGATACACCACATCCATTAAAGCCTTAATGCCTTCAAAGTCTTCTAGTGTTAGGTGACGTAATTCAAAAAGGTGTTCTGTTTCAGTAGCAGGATTGGGCGTTTTATCGTCGCTCACAAAAATCTCCAAAAGCTATTTGATTAAAATAATTAAAACGTAAGCACATTGAGTGCTTTGGTGTCGGCATTTCCCGTTAAGGTTTGCATGTAAAGCTCAAGCATTGCTTCGATGCCATGTACCGGTTGCTCGTGCATTGTATTATGCAATGCTTTAGCAACGTGTTGCCATGCCTTTGAATAGCGCATTAGAAACTCGCCTTGACCCCACTCTTGATTAAGAGACTTTACTAACGACGGTGCGAAAAATATTTCTGCATCTAGCGCCTTTTTATTAGGCTTTTGCTGAGCTTTCCAATCGGTAGCGCCAATCAAGGTAATCTTGTTAAGATGAGTGTCTAAAGTACTCTGTAAAGACTCAATTAACGCGCCATTCGCTGCAAAATCTAATAACCATGTACTTTGTTTTGGCAAATGCTCAATTTCGTCATAGGTGAACACGTTATCATAACAGCCTAACGATTCAACCAACGCTTTATTAGAAGCTGAGGTTAAACCAACCACCTTATATTTATGCGAGCGTTTAGCCTTATTGGCCTGCAGTAAAAATGCCGTCCCAAACGCGGTCTTACTCGAGGCACTGCTTAACACTAGCACATCTTGTTCAACTTGCTGACCAACAAACTCATCTAGAACAAAAGATGTCATAAACAAAGGACGGAAATTTAGCTGCCACGGCTCACGTTGCGGATTGTATCCTGGGTCTTTTGCACAATATAAGTAGCTGTCGTAAACAGGACTAATACTTTTGCGGTTTGGGTGGCCGTCTGAAAAACCATACTCATTGCATTTGTGCGGTCGAACAACCAAGTGAGATGCCATGGGTAAGTAACCAAAGACTTTTTCGCCCACTGCAATGTCAGGGTGTTTAGAAAAACTCACCGTAGCAAAGCCCCATACAGGTACAATGCCAAAGCCCTCATCGGCTGGGAAAAAGCCCCAGTATCCCATTCCATGGCCCAGCGCAGCATAGGTGATATTATTAGCTGAAAAACCAAAGCTGTCAGTGGCCAACACAATCTCGCCTGACTCTAAGCTTGCTTCATCTAATTCAAACTGTTTGATATTAGTTTGAGACAACTCATCTTGTTTTACTTGAATTTGTGTCACTGTCGTCATGTCGGTTCCTTACTCATGGATGATGGCTTACATTGTCGCAGAAGAATGCGCTTTGCGACTCATATCTGGCTATAGATGACTATTAATGTTGATTAATACCAGAAAAACCTAGCTAGCTGTGCTTTTTTGCTTTATTGGCAATGACATGCAAGGGCTCATACTGGGGCATTCGACGCTCTTTTTGTGCCTGCATTGCTTCCATAATATCAGGCATTTGTAACATGCCCGATTGCCACGTCGCCATATGATTTAGGCTATCAGACACACTATGGTCTCGTGTATAGTTGATCATTGCTTTGCACCCTGTCACTGCCATTGGTGAGTTCACGGCAATACTATGGGCAATTTTCATGACGCCTTCAAGCATGCTTGCTTGGTCGGCAAACACCTGATTAACAAAGCCCTGAGATAGCGCTTCGTTTGCACTCCAATTACGCCCGGTGTAAGCGAGCTCTCTAATTAAGCCTTCAGGGATGAGGTGAGGTAATCGCTGCAGCGTACCTACGTCAGCGGTCATGCCTATTTGCGTTTCTTTTATGGTAAAAAAAGCATCTTCGGTGCAGTAGCGACAATCAGCTGCACAAATCATATCTACCGCACCACCAATTGCGCCACCATGCACCGCAGCTAATACTGGCATGCGAGCCTCTTCCAATGCATTGAAAGCATCTTGCAAAGCTAATATCGACCGACGCATTGCTTCTGCTCTACGTGCCGGCTCCCCTGAAAACTCATTTGCCATATTAGTAAATACCGATAAGTCCATTCCGGCACTAAAGTGCTTTCCAGTACTACTTATCACAATCACTCGAACGTCACCTCTTGCATCCAAGTCACGTATCAGCTGCGGTAGTTCTAACCAAAAAGCGGGTATCATAGAATTCAGTTCTTGCCCGCGGCAAAGTTCGATATGTGCAATATTATCGTTGATATTGTAAGTAAAGCAGGTGTAAGACTCTGCAGTATTTGAGGATTTTATATCCGACATGATTCACGCTTCCTTTTACATTTTTATATCATCATAAGCTTAATTATAGCGGTGTAGAAGCCTAAATTGGTTTAATAAAGCTAACTATGACTTATTTGACTTTGCTAAAGCGAAAAAACCATATATAAAACTAACAAAAGGGCCAAAGGGCCCTTTTGTTTATAACTAATTTATGTGGAATAAAGAGAGTCAGCCGGTAAGCCGGGTTCTGTCGTGGACAATCATTCGTCTAGGCCAATCATTGCTAATTGGCTCAAGCAACCTACCCGTTCCCAACGCGGGTCGCGCCATATGGGAACCTATTTGGTCTTGCTCCGGGTGGAGTTTACCTTGCCGTTTACTGTTACCAGAAACGCGGTGCGCTCTTACCGCACCCTTTCACCCTTACCAACCTGCTCAAGAGCAAGCTGGCGGTCTCCTCTCTGCTGCACTTGTCGTCGGCTCACGCCGCCCAGACGTTATCTGGCACCCTACCCTATGGAGCCCGGACTTTCCTCCCCTCTAATTTACTTACATAAACTAAAGCAGCGACTGTCTGGCTGACTCTGGCGCGCAGTATAAAGCATCTTTGCTAAATTGCGAGTTTGCATTTTGCTTCATGCTCTAAAAAAGCATCTCATTTTATTAGACGTTCACATCATGATAAATATTTTGCACATCATCACAGTCATTTAACATGTCCATAAATTTTTCGAACATCGGCATATCTTCTTCGCTGATGTCCTTAGTGTCTTGCGGTACCCACATAATTTCTTCAACTTCAAACTCTAGGCCTTCAAACTTATCTTGCAAAGAAGTTTTAGCTTTATAGAACTCAGTATGTGGCACCAGAACGGTTACCTGACCATCTTCTACTTCCACATCGTGAATGTCTACGTCATCCTCCATCAAAGCTTCGAGGACGACTTCATCGTCATCGCCGGGAAATCCAAAAATGGCTAAATGGTCAAACATAAAAGCAGAGGAGTTTTGCGCGCCTAGTTTACTATCTGTTTTGGTAAAGCAGTTGCGTACATCCGTAATTGTGCGATTAACGTTATCGGTAAGGCAATCTACAATTACCATACAGCCACCTGGGCCAAAACCTTCATAACGAGCAGGAGCAAAATCTTCACCTGCTCCACCAACCGCTTTTTCAATCGCTTTGTCGATTACATGAGCTGGGACTTGGTCTTTTTTGGCTTTTTCTATCAAGCGCTTTAACGATAAGTTTGCAGTTGGGTCGGGACCACCACTTTTAGCTACCACATAAATTTCTTTACCGTATTTTGAATAAACTTTTGTTTTTGCTGTCGCTGTTTTTGCCATCGCGACTTTTCTTACTTCAAACTTTCTTCCCATAAGATTCTCATTATATTGCGTATTAGCTAATGTGGGGACGCAGTAGCATCCAAAAATATCATGCAATTGTACTGTAATTTACCGAATATAAAACCCGACAAAGTATTTTATGCAAGGTGTGGTTGCGCTAAATAGCTTCGTGACTGCATTTCTTGCAATCTACTTAAACAGCGCTGAAACTCAAAACTCAAACGCCCTTGACTGTATAGCTTTTCAAGCGGTACTTCAGACGACATAATAAGCTTGACTCGGCGCTCGTAAAACTCATCCACCATAGCGATAAAACGTCGGGCTACATCATCCATATTTGCGCCCATTTGTTCAACATTAGCGACCAATACCGTGTTGTATTCGCGACTTATTTGAATATAGTCAGACTGGCTACGGGGGCCATCACACAGAGCTCTAAACTCAAACATAATAACACTTTCTGCTTTTCGCAGCGCTGGGATATCACGTCCTTCAATTTCAACAAAGGCGTTTTCTGTGCCCTTTTCAGCAGCCAGTTGGTCGAAGTAAATAATGAGATTGCGCTGCGCATCGTCATCAAGGGGGTAATGGTATATCTCGGCTCTCTCTAAGGTCCGCATCCGATAATCATTACCGCTGTCGACACTTATGACCCGAGTGTGTTCGTTTATTAGCTCGATAGCCGGTAAAAAACGCGCGCGCTGCAAGCCGTTTTTGTACAGGTCGTCGGGCACAATATTAGACGTTGCCACCAACACCACACCACGAGAGAATAACTCTTGCATTAGGGTGCCTAAAATCATTGCATCGGTAATGTCGGAAACAAAAAATTCGTCAAAACATATAATTCTTGTTTCCTCGGCGATTTTTTTGCCGATGAGCTTTAAAGGGTCTGACTCGCCATCAAGTAATTTAAGCTCTTTATGAATGCGCTGCATAAAGCGGTGAAAATGGACGCGCATCTTAGCGTCAAATGGGAGGCATTCGAAAAAAGTATCCATAAGGTAGGTTTTACCGCGCCCAACACCCCCATAAAAATATATCCCTTGAATGCTCGGTTTAAGCATACTTTTACCAAACTTTGCTGCCAACTTTACACGCCAAGCCTTTTTCTTCTTTGGCTGAGTTAGCTCCTCATAGAGTCGTTGTAACTCAAGTACTGCATTCTCTTGCGCAGCATCGTATTGAAACTCAATCAGAGTGAGGTCTTCTTGGTACTTTTCCCACGGCGTCATATTGCTATCTAAACCTTCAGATTAATCGAGTAGAGGATGAAATTCGCGTGATTATACTATCTTTGCCGTATCATTTTGCATAGTTTCTTGCGGATTTTTGTACAATTAACACTTGCATGACGTCGATGAATGTTCAATGATCCAAGCATAGCTAAAGCACAAAGTAGGAAAATGTATGGAAGTGATCATCGCGCTAGTAGGTGTGTTAGTAGGATTAGTAATAGGCATGGCGGTTTCATGGCAATGGGCGAATGCTAAGGCAAAACGCAAAGGAGCTGATCTTGTGCGCTCAGAGCAAGAGTTAAAAAGTATAATAGCACAACAATCACATCACCATATTGAGTCGACTAAGGAGTCAATAGACGCTATTCGTATGCGTTTAGAACAATTGACTAATAACCTGCAAACATATGAAGCGTCGCTCAATGTTACAAATGAAGAAAGCGACAAGGCGAGCTTTTTCGGTGAGCATGCTCGTATGTATTTAAGAAATAACACCAGCACATCTCGCTCAAATGACAAACCCAACGACACCGGCGCGCCACCAAGAGATTTTGCCAATAATGGCTCTGGGTTATTTGTTGGCAACGTACCGAATAAAGAATCTGCAAATAAATAACTTGAATTGTGAACTATTGCCCCTAAATTTGAGTCTCTAGGGTACTTGAATTTAGGAGTTAAAGCTTACATGAAGCAATTGATACGCCAAGGTCTAATCGGCCTAACTGCAGCCGTTATGGTGCTTACTACCGCAACATCCGCTACTGCCGGTATTCCATTTTTTTCACAGAACGATAAACTTCCTTCTTTAGCGCCAATGCTACAGGAAACCACACCTGCAATTGTTAGCATTGCAGTGGAAGGCACTCAAACGTCTCGCCAGCAAGTGCCTGAGATGTTTCGCTACTTTTTTGGCAACCCAGAACAATCCCCTCAAGAACGCCCTTTTAGAGGCTTGGGGTCGGGTGTCATTATTGATGCCAAAAATGGCTACGTGGTAACTAATAACCATGTTGTTGATAATGCAGACAAAATTACCGTAAAGTTGACTGATGGTCGTGAATTTACCGCCGAAAAATTAGGCGCTGATGCCCAAAGCGATATAGCGCTGCTTCAAATCGATTCAGAGGACCTAAAACAGGTCGAACTTTCAGATTCTGATGAATTACTAGTTGGTGATTTTGTAGTTGCCATTGGTAACCCTTTTGGTCTCAGCCAAACGGTCACTTCAGGTATAGTGAGTGCCCTGGGTCGTTCAGGACTCAATATTGGTGGTTACGAGGATTTCATTCAAACTGACGCAGCAATAAATAGAGGTAATTCGGGCGGAGCACTGGTAAATCTTCGTGGCGAACTAGTGGGCATTAACACTGCCATTTTTGGTCCTAATGGCGGCAATGTGGGTATCGGTTTTGCCATTCCAAGTAATATGATGAAAAACTTAGTTGATCAAATTCTTGAGTTTGGTGAAGTGCGTCGCGGCCTTCTTGGCATTCTCGGCAATGATGTAGATGCAGGTTTAGCGGAAGCGCTAAACTCTCCTGCTAATAAAGGTGCGTTTGTAAGTGAAGTGGCCGAAGACTCTGCAGCAAGCAAAGCCGGTATTCAATCTGGCGATATTATTACTGCCATCAACGACAATGAGCTTGATAGTTTTAATGAGTTACGTGCCAAAATTGCAAGCCTTGGTGCCGGTGCTAGAGTCAAACTTGGAATCGTACGCAATGGTGAAAGACAAGACCTCGATGTCGTTTTAGACGCAGCTGAGGTACTCATGGCTGAAGCAAAAGAGATGCACCCTGCGCTAGAAGGAGCAAGTTTTGCAACTGGCAATGACAGAAATGGTAATGCAGCAGTGAACGTAACAGAGGTGGCTGAAGGCTCCCCTGCCGCGCGCATCGGTTTGCGTGTTGACGATGTCATTGTTGGTGTAAACCGTCAGCGTATTAATAGCTTGACGGGTTTATCTGAAAGCATCGAAGAGGCTAGCGGTGTTATTGCGTTAAATGTACAACGTGGTAATAGCAACTTATTTGTCATTATACGATAGTTAATATATGGCCATTAAACGCGACTAAACATAGTTGCTTGTACCCTCTGCGAACGAATAGTTTGCAGGGGGTTTGTTTTATCTAACTAAAGATGCAATGAATATTGCCTTATCTACATGAAAATACGAGAGATAAATATTTAACAAAGGCTTTGAATGACATTTAGCATAAATTTGCTTATGATCCAGCACTAATATATTAATCCTAGGAACGCATGTCCTTAATCAGCCGTATACTTATCGCCTTGTTAAAACCCATCATGCTCGGCGTAGTCGTGGCTGCGGTATTGTTGTTGTTCTTTCCTGAGTTTAGAAAAGGCGAAGGGCTTAATTTAAATCTATTTAAAACCAGCGAGAATATCCCCGCACGGGTTAGTTATTATGATGCACTCGAGCGTAGTGCCCCTGCAGTTGTTAACATCTACAGTATCAGCCTCGAGAATGCTAACCGTATATTTAGGAATCGTGCTTATGAGCGTACCTCACTAGGATCAGGCGTGATCATGACAGAGGATGGCTACTTGCTAACCTGCTATCACGTCATAAAAAATGCAGACAGTATCTATGTTGCCCTGCAAGATAGTCGTTTAGTGCAGGCTCAACTCGTTGGCTTTGATGAAATTACAGATTTAGCCGTGTTGCGAGTTTTTGCAGAAGATTTGCACGTTATACCGCAAATGCAAACGCCTGATTTAAGAGTGGGCGATGTCGTCATGGCAATTGGCAATCCTTTTGACTTGGGCCAAACCATTACTTCAGGCATTGTCAGCCGCACCGGTCAAAATGGCTTTGCCAATTTCTTTGATTTTATTCAAACCGATGCCGTGCTAAATCAAGGTAATTCGGGCGGCGCCTTGGTCGATAGCAATGGTTATTTGATGGGTATTACTAATGCTAACTTTAAAACAGTAGATGATAGACGAAGAGTCACCTCTGTAGACGGAGTAAATTTTGCTGTTCCCTACACACTAGCCCGTCGCGTTATGGATGAGATAATTTCGAACGGTAAGGTAACCCGCGGACAATTAGGATTTTCAGGCTCTGAACTGCGAGGTACTCAAGGCATTGTCGTTGAGGCGGTTACACGAAATAGTCCGGCTGACGTTGCAGGTTTGAGAGTAAACGATATCTTGCTATCCATTAATGGCGTTCAAGTAGAAAGTGCTGCAAAAGCCTTAGACATGATTGCCGAAACTCAGCCAGGCTCAGAAATTACACTTATGGTCAGTCGTAATGATGAAGTGATAAGCATGATGGTGGTAGTTGGAGAGCTTATGCCCCAGATGGTTGTTAGAAGCTAATTGCGTAAATTAGAAGGCGAGTAGTTTATTCTACCCGCTCAATGTTTGCGCCAAGATTCCCTAGTTTATATTCGATTTGCTCATACCCGCGGTCAAGATGATAAATACGATTTACCGTCGTTTCGCCTTCTGCGATTAAGCCAGCAATCACTAAGCTTGCTGAAGCTCTCAAATCAGTTGCCATTACCTGCGCGCCACGTAACTCAGAGCTGCCAGGTGTGACTGCACTGTTGCCCTCTAAATCAATATGAGCTCCCATACGTTGCAACTCAGGCACATGCATAAAACGATTCTCAAATATAGTTTCGGTAATCACACCTGAACCTTGAGCAACCACATTTAATGTCACAAACTGGGCCTGCATGTCGGTGGGAAAGCCAGGGTGGGGCATAGTTTTGACAGAGACCGCTTTTGGTAACTCCCCATGCATATCTAACTCTATCCAGTCTGGGCCGATGGTGATTTCAGCACCCGCCTGCTCTAACTTACTCAGCACCGCATCTAAGGTATCTGGAGCAGCATTCTCGCAGCGTATTTTACCTCGTGATATCGCGGCAGCGACTAAAAACGTACCCGTTTCAATACGGTCGGGTAAAATACTGTAAGTACAGCCCTGAAGGTGTTCAACACCGACAATGGTCACTTTATCACTACCAGCACCACTTACTTTAGCACCCATCGCATTTAAACAGTTTGCCAAATCAACAATTTCTGGCTCTCTGGCAGCATTCTCAATTACCGTTGTCCCCTCAGCTAAAGCAGCTGCCATCATCAAATTCTCAGTTGCGCCAACACTGACCATATCCATAAAAATCCGTGCGCCTTGTAATCGGCCACTCACTGACGCGCGGATATAACCCTCTTCCACATCAATTTTAGCGCCCATTTTTTCGAGGCCGGCCAAGTGCAGATTAACCGGTCTTGCACCAATCGCACAACCACCTGGCAGAGACACATTAGCTCTACCATATTTTGCAAGTAATGGGCCCAATACTAAAATTGAGGCACGCATGGTTCGAACTAATTCATAAGAAGCAGTAACGCTATCTAAATGACTTGCATCAATTTCCACAGTGTCACTGTCTGTTTGATTAGTGGTTGCGCCAAAATCTTTCAGTAATAGTAGAGTAGTATTAATGTCTCTGAGATTTGGGACATTAGTAAATGTACAAGCTGAATCTGCAAGTAAACTGGAGATTAACACCGGCAGTGCAGCGTTTTTTGCACCGGAGATACGTACAGTCCCTTTCAAAGGTGGGCTCTTCCTAATAACCAGTCTATCCACAATTAGCCTTTATTGATTTTGTTAGTTGTATTAGTTTAATGACTTTTCTCTTTGCCATTGGCTTGTTGAGAAGGTTTTGATTGATACGGCGTGAATAGTACCATCAGCAATTTTCTCAGACAAAGGGGCATAGACCATTTGCTGCCTTTTTACGCGACTAAGCGTATCAAACATATCGTCAACCGCTATCACTTGATAGTGACTGCCATCGCTTTTGACTATTACTTGTTCTACATTGGTCGCTTCTTTAACAAGCGCCGCTATTTCATCATTCGTCATTTGTACTCTCGTTTACGCTAATTAACTGATCGGCGTTACTCAATTTTGCTAAATCTAGCAGTTTTTGAGGAATATGTTCGATTTTAATTTTCTGCTTTTCTAATGGAATATCTCTTATCGCATTGATTAACCATGCTAAACCAGAGGTGTCTGCACGATTAACCCGCTTTAGACTAATACTTACATATTCAGCATTAGCAATCATCGAACGTTTATCGTTAGATAAACTTTCCCATAAATTCTTAGTGATGGTAGTGCGGTCTAACTCACCATCCACTTCGATATTGATACCTGCTTCAGCTTGGCTTACATTCACTTGCATTAATTGCTGGCTACTTCAGTCTTGGCTAGGTCACTTTCTAGCTTGATAGGTTGATTAATGCTAGCACGCATTTGTCTAATCACCTCCTGAATACCATCCTTCCTCAAAATCGCTTCAAACTCACTTTGTTTACTTGATAGTAAGCTGATTCCTTCGGCAATCATGTCGTAAGCCTGCCATTCATTTGTGCGACGGTCTTTACGGACCTTAAAAGCCACTTTTATATCTGGACGTTTACCATCTTTTATAGTGGCTCTAACCGTCACGTCATTGCGGTCTGCGTAATCGCGCTCTGGTTCAAATTCAACCACCTGATTATCGTAATATCCCATTGCAACAGCATAGCTGGTAATTAAGTACTGACGAAACACAGTAATAAATTCAAGAAGATCTTTTTTTTCTGCGCCGCGAGAATATTTACCCAGCACCTTATAAGCTGAGAAACGGTAATCAATGTAGGGCATCAATTCTTCTTCCATTATGACTCGCAGTTTTTCTGGGTCTTCCACAATCCCTTGCTGTTCGGCCTTGATTCGACCAAAGGTTTTAGTCGCTACGTTTTGAACCATTTCATATGGGTCTTCTTTATTGATGTCAATAGCAGGTTCCTGTGCGCTCAAATTCGCGATGGCCATAAGCATCAAAGCAAGTGCAGCTGTACATTTCGTTAAAACTTTACGCATAGTTGAATACTTCATAATTTATTCGTCTCCTTGACTGAATAAGAACTGACCAATTAAATCTTCAAGGACTAAAGCTGATTTAGTATCAAACACTTCCTCACCAGCAGTTAAATAAGGGCAATCTGTATAGGGTGCAGTTTCACAAACTTTATCTTCTTCTATCATTACGATATCTTCGGGAAAGATAAACCCAGGCTGCAGGCCAATAAATTGTTCTCCGAGTAAGCCCGAGGTGAGTATTGATAAACCACTGGTATCGGGGAACGTTAGTAAATATTCCGACGATATCTCTAGTTCGACCATAGGAATCAGATCTTGTTCATCTAAATATATTCTAGACACCCTGCCCACTACCACACCGCCGACTTTCACAGAAGAGCGCGGCTTTAAACCACCAATATTGTCAAACCTGGCGTTGAGCTTGTAAGTTTCACCACCGCCCGACATTCCTTGATTGGCCACACGTAGTGCGAGTAATAAGGTTGCTGCGATTGTGAGCGCAACAAATAGACCTACCCAAATTTCTGTTCGTTTGCTAATCATTCTTTTTCCTAACTGATGCCAAACATTAAAGCGGTTAATATAAAATCAAGTCCGAGTATAGCCAGAGACGAGAATACAACGGTTTCTGTGGTAGCCTTGCTGATTCCTTCGGATGTTGGGATACAAGAGTAACCTTTATAAAGAGCAATCCAAACTACGACCAAACCAAATACAATGCTTTTGATGATGCCATTTACAACGTCTTTATCCCACTCGACGGTAGCCTGCATAATTGACCAATAGCTGCCGGCATCTACACCAAGCCAATCGACGCCCACTACGTGCCCACCTAAAATGCCAGTAGCAGAAAATATTAAAGCCAACATAGGCATACTAATCACCCCAGCCCAAAACCTTGGAGATACAACTCTACGTAAAGGGTCTACCGCCATCATTTCTAATGAACTTAGTTGCTCTGTAGCCTTCATCAGACCAATTTCGGCGGTGAGAGCGCTTCCTGCTCTTCCGGCGAACAGCAATGCAGTAACGACGGGCCCCAGTTCACGTAATAACGAGAGCGAGACCATTGGCCCCAGACTACCTTCGGCGCCATAGTTGACCAAGATGGTATAGCCTTGCAGCGCCATTACCATGCCGATAAACAAACCCGACACCATAATAATTAACAAAGATTGAACACCCACCACGTGCATTTGGGCGATGGTTAAGCGCACATTTTTCCATGTCGGCAAAGCAAATAAAGCGCCGTAAAGCATGATGCTCGATGCACCTACAGACGATATTGTTTCCAGCGTGCTTTTACCCAAGTTTTGCAAAAACTTCATTTTTTGGCCCCCAAAAAGCTCCTAGAAAAATCATCAGCTGGGAAGTGAAAGGGAACAGGGCCATCTGCTTTACCTTGGAGAAATTGTTGCACTAGTTCGGAATCAGACTGCCTTATCTGTTCAGGCGTGCCTTCTCCTATTATTCGTTTGTTCGCCAAGATGTAAGCATAGTCGGCAATGCTGAGCACCTCTGTAACATCGTGTGTAACTACAATTGAGGTCAAATTCAATGCTTTGCTTAATGCTTTAATCAACTTTACTAACACACCCATTGATATAGGATCTTGTCCAGCGAAGGGTTCGTCATACATGATAAGTTCGGGATCTAGCGCGATAGCGCGCGCCAACGCAGCTCTTCTAGCCATGCCACCAGAAAGTTCGCTTGGCTTTAAGAAAGCAGCACCTCTTAATCCCACCGCTTCTAGCTTTAACATAACGATAGTATGGATAATATCTTCATCTAACTGCGTATGTTCCCTCAATGGAAAAGCAACATTGTCAAACACTGACATATTAGTGAACAACGCACCGCTTTGAAAAAGCATACTAATTTTACGGCGCAAATCGTATAACTTGGTGCGTGAGATGGCATGCACATCCGTACCTTGAAACAGCACACTACCGCTATCAGGGGTCAATTGTGCCCCGATTAGTTTCAGCAACGTGGTTTTGCCAATACCGCTTGGGCCCATTATGGCGGTTAGCTTGCCTTTTTCGACGTTTAAAGAGATATCTTCATAGATTACTCTGTCACCTCGACTAAAGCGCATATTGTCAATTTTTACGATAGGTTCTTGCATCTATTTCATCTTTTTGCATGCCACTTATTAGTGACGTAGCAATTCCTTTTAAGTTCCTTTACTTACCTTTTTACACAAGGTATTGATCATTAATTTTGCGTAATGCACCGAGGCTATTACAAGCTAAAGTGACCACTTGATCTCTGCACAAACATGACCGTATTAAGAGCAGCTACCTGATGTGATACTATTTTAGCTTTTTTCAAGGCGTAATGATGTATTAAAACGTAATAAATGATGTATTTTGTCGTTATAGTTTATTTCTAGTCAATTTCGTTATGATTAACCCCTACAATTTGCGACAATAAGATGTCGCTAAAAACAGAAGAGCATTGTGTTAATAAATCTAGTTATATTTATTGTTGGTCTGGTTGTACTTAGCTGGAGTGCTGATCGTTTTGTATATGGCGCATCTGCGCTTGCCAAGAATATTGGGGTTTCTCCAATGATGATTGGCTTAACGATTGTAGCAATGGGCTCATCTGCGCCTGAAATCGTTGTCTCTGCCACAGCCTCATTCGATGGCAACACCGACACCGCAGTTGGTAACGCTTTAGGCTCCAACATCACTAACATTGCCTTAGTACTCGGCATTACCGCATTATTTAAACCTTTGATGGTGTCATCCACGACACTAAAGCGCGAACTACCTGTGCTATTAACGATTACCCTACTAGCGGTGTATTTTCTTAGCGACAGTAATTTATCAAATATTGAAGGTATCATTCTCATCAGTTTATTTGTGCTGGTGATTGTGGGCATGGCGGCATTATCGTTTAAAGTCGACAAAAATGATCCGCTAATTGCGGAAACTGAAACCGAGCTTCCTCATGGTGTTGAGACATCAACCGCTGTTTTTTGGGTAGTTGTTGGTTTAATATTATTACCGCTTAGCGCACACTTTTTGGTTGAGTCCGCAGTAGACATTGCCCGCCACTTTGGTATAAGTGAGTTAGTGATAGGTTTAACGATTATTGCTATTGGCACTAGTCTACCCGAACTAGCGGCGAGTATTGCCGGTGTAATGAAAGGCGAAGATGATTTAGCGCTTGGTAATATTATAGGATCAAATATCTTCAATTTGCTGGCAGTTTTAGCAATGCCAGGACTCATCGCGCCTGGCCTTATAGATGCCAACGCAGCTAACAGGGACGCCTTAGTCATGTTAGGGCTTACGATACTATTGTTTGCATTTTGCTTTAGTATACGTGGGCCACGCCGCATCTCTAGAATCGAGGGCGGAGCTTTTGTCGCCATTTTCTTAGCGTACCAATTTATATTGTTTGCATAAATTATGACTTATTTAGCCTCTGCACGTCGCACATTTACAAATCAAATATCCGCACTTTCTTATCTGCAGGACTCCCTTGACGATAACTTTTCACAAGCATGTGAAAAATTGATTCAATGTACCGGCAAAGTGGTTGTCTCGGGCATGGGCAAATCGGGTCATATTGGAAAGAAAATCGCAGCTACTTTAGCAAGTACCGGAACACCCGCTTTTTTTATGCACCCCGGTGAAGCTAATCACGGCGATTTTGGTATGCTTAGCAAAGACGATGTTTTAATCGCAATTTCTAATTCTGGTGAAACCGCTGAGATAGTTGGTTTGATGCCGGCAGTCAAGCGTCTAGGTGTGGTAATCATTGCTATCACTAACAAATCACAAAGTAGTTTGTCACAATTTTCAGATATTAGTTTGTCACTTCATGTTGCTAAAGAAGCCTGCTCTTTGGGGCTCGCGCCAACTACAAGCACTACTGCCACCTTAGTACTAGGTGATGCCATTGCCATTGCGTTACTTGAAGCAAAAGGGTTTACCGCTGAAGACTTTGCATTTTCTCATCCAGGTGGGGCCTTAGGTAAACGGCTATTGCTTAAAGTAGAAGATGTCATGGTGACTGGAAATGAAATCCCCATTATTGATGTACATAGCAGCCTGAGCGATGCTCTGTTAGAAATGTCCAGCAAAGGACTGGGGTTAACTGCTATTACACAAAATGGAAGAATGGCCGGCGTATACAGTGATGGCGATTTACGCCGCACGCTTGATAAAAGAGTAGATGTGCATCAAACCACTGTTGAACAGGTAATGACTAGCGGTGGTATAAGTCTCTCGTCAAGCAGCTTAGCTATTGACGCTCTTAATCTGATGCAAGAAAAACGTATCAACGCACTGATAGTAACCGATGCCGAACAAAAACCCGTTGGAGCATTAAGTATGCATATGTTATTGCGAGCAGGAGTGGTGTAATGGAAAGTACACAAACCCCGTACGGCTATGTAGCTTCTTCAATATTTGAGGCATGCCGGCAGCTCAAACTGTTAGTACTGGATGTTGATGGCGTACTTTCTGACGGTCTTATTTATTTAGGCAATGCTGGCGAAGAGTACAAAGCTTTCAATACCAAAGATGGCTATGGCATAAAAGCCTTAGTAAGTTGTGGTGTGGATATAGCCGTGATCACAGGCCGTCAGTCGCAAATAGTTCAAGGTAGAATGCACGCCTTAAACGCGAAATTTATTATTCAGGGTAAAGACGACAAACAACAAGCTTTAAGTGAGCTGATGACCCAGCAAGGTCTTGATTCATCACAAGTGGCAAGCATAGGCGATGATATGCCTGACTTAGGTCTATTTGCTCTTAGCGCAATCAAAGTCGCCGTCAATGATGCTCATCCACTGGTTAAAATTAATGCTAATTTTGTTACTCAATTAAAGGGTGGACGAGGCGCGGTAAGAGAATTTTGCGATCTGGTATTGCAAGCAAAAGGTCAGCTTGAGTTAATCCACGGAGCTAGTCTGTGAATCGAATCGGGTACAGCCTGGCATTTATATTTACCGCGGTGGTATTGCTGTATTTATCGATATTGTTTGGCGAGGACGAAGAAATACCGTCAAGTTCGGAGGACTCGCCCTTAGTTCCCAATTATCAAGCCGTTAATCTCAACAGTAGGCTTTATGACAAAAGCGGAAAACTGAGCCATGAGGTTGCCGCACAAAAAATGGAACACTATCAAGAGTTAGGCTTTGCAGTTTTTGATAGCCCAGTGTATACACTGTATCTCGACGATGGCGAACCATGGCAAATAAGTGCTAGTGAAGGCACGCTTTATAATAATAATCGCATCCAATTAGAAAAAAATGTCAAAATAGTGAATCTTCGTACTCAAGAGTTTGTCAGAGAAATCACTACTGAGTACATAGAAATTAATCTAGAAGATAAAACGCTTCAATCTGATCAATTGGTCAATATTAGCGGTCCTGATTATCGCGTAACGAGTTTAGGCTTGATTGGCAACCTAACAACGCAACAATATGAGTTAAAAGAACATGTGCAAACGATATTTTATCCTAGTCCGCAGCTTTAGTGGCACGAGCATATATAGCGCTTACTTATTTTTCAGCGCCTTGTTATTTTTTAGCGCTTCGGTTTTTTACAGCGCTCAAGCAGCACAAAGCGAGCCAGCTACTGCCGTGGTCGAAGCGCCATTAGATGCTTCTACCTCAACCATTACCACTGACTTTACGCTACCGGTTACCTTAGATTCGAGAAACCAAGCGATTGATGGCAAAAATAAAACGTCTATTTTTATCGATAATGTTGCTATTCGCCAAGGTAGCCTCGAGCTTTTAGCTGATAAGGTTGAAGTGAATGCTGCCAAAGGCGCAGGTAAGGAAGTGATACTGGCGACCGGCCAACCGGCAAGCTATAAACAAAGAAAGGATGACGGCAGTATGGTTGAAGCGAGTGCCAATGAAATTATTTATGATGTTTCAACTCGTACAATCTCGCTAAAAGGACAAGCATTAATTATGCAAGATGGCGTAAGAGTTACGGGCGACTCTATCGTTTTTGATATGTCAAAGGAGCAAATATTGGCTTCGACAAATGACAACAGTGATGAGTCAGTGCGCACCGTGATCAGCCCCGGTGCGTTTTCATCTCCCGAACCTAAACCGAATACTAATAACGAAGATGACAAGCAAAAGGATGAGCAGTGAGCACCTTAATAGCAACGAATCTTGCAAAGTCATATAAGTCCCGTCAAGTTGTGCGCGACGTGAGTATAGAAGTATCCACGGGTCAAATTGTCGGTCTACTTGGCCCAAATGGTGCCGGTAAAACTACTACCTTTTATATGATTGTAGGCTTAGTCCCCCTAGACAAAGGCGAAATTCATATAGATCAGCTTAATATCACTTATCAGCCCATGCATGAGAGAGCGCGTCACGGCATTGGTTACTTACCGCAAGAAGCTTCAATATTTCGAAAACTTACGGTATATGAAAATTTGATTGCTATCTTGCAAACTCGTAAAGAATTGAGTAAAGCGCAACAAGAGCAACAGGCCGATGAATTATTAGACGATTTCAATATCAACCACATACGAAATAATTTGGGTATGAGCTTATCTGGTGGTGAGCGCCGCAGAGTAGAGATTGCAAGGGCTTTAGCAGCAAACCCTAAATTTATTTTGCTCGACGAACCCTTCGCAGGTGTTGACCCAATTTCTGTTAATGATATAAAGAAGATAGTGTATCAATTGAAAGAGCGCGGCATCGGTATTCTTATCACTGACCATAATGTGAAAGAAACCTTGGATGTTTGTGAAATTGCCTATATTGTGAGTCATGGTGAGCTGATTGCATCCGGCAGTACTGAAGAAGTGCTTGCAAATCAAACGGTACGCGATGTTTATTTAGGTGAACAATTTTCGCTTTAGGCATACAATCAGTATTCAGAAGTGCCTATCGCAAGCCAAAGGAAGTAGATGAAACCCTCGTTACAACTGAAGTTTAGTCAACAGCTTACTATGACGCCGCAATTGCAGCAGGCGATTAAGTTATTGCAACTGTCTACCCTTGACCTACAGCAAGAAATTCAAGAAGCCTTAGAATCTAATCCTTTGTTGGAAATGACAGAGCCAGATTATTCTGAAAGCGAATCGACTAAAAACGAACAACGTAAAAATGATTCAGACAACGACAGTTCTGACTCAAATGGTTCAGACAATGAAACCGGACTCTCTGGTGCCGACAATGTGGATAGTCATGATGCTCTAGAAAAAGGAGACATTCCTAACGACCTGCCGCTGGATAGTTCTTGGGAAGAATATTTAGGTTCAAGCTCAGCACCGGTTCGTATGATTGGGAACAACCCAGATGATGATTATGTGTTTCAAGGCGAAACCACTGAATCAATTCAAGACCACCTTATTTGGCAAATGGAACTTACTCACTTTTCGGATAATGATCGCTCTATCGCTATTGCCATTATCGACTCCATTGATGAATCTGGTTACTTAACAGCCTCATGCGAAGATATTTTAGATAGCTTAGACAACGAAGACCTAGAGCTTGACGAAGTTGAGTGCGTACTCAAGCGCATACAGATGTTTGATCCCGTCGGCGCAGGCTCACGCTCAGTGCAAGAGTGCCTGCTTGTGCAACTTAAGCAATTTGATGAAAATACGCCTTGGTTGGAAGAAGCGCGAGACTTAATCAAAGAACACGCTGATTTACTTAGTAGCAAAGACTATCGCACTTTAATGCGCAAAACTCGCTTGAAAGAAGATCAGTTACGCGAAGTCATGCGGCTTTTGAAAACACTTAATCCTCGTCCAGGTAGTGCGATTTCAACAAAAGAGCCTGAGTACGTTATTCCTGACGTAAATGTATATAAAAAGAATGGTTTGTGGACCGTTGAACTAAACAATGATGCACTCCCTGCCTTATCGGTAAACGAGACCTATGCGAGCTTGGGTAAAACATCAAAAAATCCGAACGATTCTCAATATATAAAGTCACATTTACAAGAAGCAAAATGGTTTATCAAAAGTCTCGAGAGTCGCAACGAGACACTACTGAAGGTATCTCATTGCATCGTATCAAAGCAGAGAGAGTTTTTTGAGAAAGGTCCTGAAAAGATGATACCCATGGTACTCAATGATGTTGCCGAAATGGTCGATATGCATGAGTCCACTATCTCTCGGGTAACAACGCAAAAGTATATGCACACTCCTCGTGGCATTTTTGAACTTAAGTACTTTTTCTCTAGCCATGTAGCGACTGAATCAGGCGAAAACTGCTCCTCAACAGCAATACGAGCGTTTATTAAAAAAATGGTTGCCGTAGAACCGGCTAACAAGCCATTAAGTGATAGCAAAATTGCGCAAGTGCTTGCTGAACAAGGCATTCAAGTTGCTCGGCGAACCATTGCGAAATATCGGGAATCTTTAAACATTCCGCCTTCAAATCAACGAAAGAGTCTACTTTAGACGCAACAAGAGGACCTAGCATTATGCAGATTAACCTTACCGGTCATCATGTAGAAATCACCGATTCATTGCGTAGTTATGTCGATACTAAATTTGAGAAGTTAGAACGGCATTTTGATCATATTAACAATGTTCATGTCATTCTGAATGTTGAAAAACTAACGCAAAAAGCTGAAGCCACATTGCATTTAAGTGGCGCAGAAGTATTCGCTAACGCACAGCATACCGATATGTACGCCGCGATTGATTCATTAATTGACAAGCTAGACCGGCAGGTCATTAAGCATAAAGAAAAGATTAAAAGGCATTGAATTAGAAACTTATGATCATTTCTGACATCATTTCACTCGACCGCACGCAATGTGCAGTTGAGTGCCATAGTAAAAAACGTATTTTTGAATTGATTACTGAAATAGCATTGAAACAAAACCCTCGTCTAAATCAAGACGAAGTACTCACTAGCTTAGTTAATCGAGAGAAAATGGGGAGCACAGGCATTGGCAATGGAATCGCCATTCCCCATGGCAGAATAGTGGGTCTAGAACATATAATGGCAGTGATCATCACCAGTGATGAACCTATCGAATTTGATGCCATAGATGGTAAGCCTGTAGATATATTTTTTGCCATTTTAGTGCCTAATGATGAAGCAGAAACGCATTTAAAAACGCTAGCGGGTATTGCTCGTAAGCTCAGCGATAAAGACATAGTCAAAGCAATTAGAAATGCTGAAGATAAAAAAGCAATAGTGGCTGCACTAGCATAAATCATACTTTCACACGCCAACACAGGAGCGCTAAGTGAAGCTGTTAATAATAAGCGGTCGTTCCGGCTCTGGTAAATCAATAGCGTTACGCGCCCTAGAGGATTTAGGCTATTACTGTGTTGACAATATCCCGGTTAACCTACTACCGACTCTGACCCATGCCTTAGCGGATGAACAAGATTTAGTCGCTGTCAGTATCGATGTGCGAAATATGCCCAAGGTTGAACAAGAGGTAGCCGAAATACTGGCTTACCTTCCAAGTTTTTGGGACATTACCATTATCTACCTAGATGCCAGTGATGATGTGCTAATTAAGCGTTACAGTGAAACTCGACGACTGCATCCTTTATTTAAGCAATCACACTCACTAATTGAGGCCATTGCATCAGAACGTGAGATCTTAGTTCCTGTTGCCGAAAAGGCAGATTTAACTATTAACACCGACCAGCTATCTGTGCATGATTTAGCCGAACTTATTCGTGAACGAGTATTAGGAAAGAAAAGTACCGATTTAGTATTACTGTTTGAGTCCTTTGGTTTCAAATACGGAATTCCTAAAGATGCAGACTATGTTTTTGATGTGCGCTTTTTACCTAACCCACATTGGGACCCAGATCTGCGCCCTTTAAACGGACTGGATGGTCCTGTAGAGATATTTCTCGCTGGCCAACCATTAGTCATGAAGTTTATTTGGCAAGTACAAAACCTTGTAACTACTTGGTTACCGCACCTAGAACGTAATAATCGCAGCTACGTGACTATCGCTATAGGATGCACTGGCGGACAACATCGCAGTGTATTTGTTGCACAAAGTCTCGCTGAGTCCTTTAAAGCGACACATGGTGATGTGCAGGTAAAGCATCGTGAGCTTAAGCGAAGCAAGGCAGAAGCTGAGAAAGGCTAACAAGGAGCAGGACATGTCTGAATCAACGACGCTAACGCGCTCACTGACGATTATCAACAAGCTAGGCCTCCATGCCAGGGCTGCGACCAAACTTGTCCAGCTTGCTAATCAATTTGACGCAGAAATTATCCTAACTCAGGGTGAGAACTCAGCCCCAGCTAACAGTGTTCTAGCACTTATGATGTTAGAAAGTGGTCAAGGAAAGAGTGTCGACGTGTGTTGTTCAGGAGCTGATGCTCTCGCAGCAATGGAAGCTATAAGCGAATTAATACAAAACAAATTCGATGAGTCTGAGTAATAAGCATGTCTGAGGCGGCAGAATTAAATAACACCACAGTTCGACTCGAATCAATCAATCGTTCCTTGAGTGCCGGCGCATTTGTGCGCGTTCGTCGGCTATTATTAGACTTGCCTGCCAGTGATGTTGCTTTACTGCTTGAATCCTCCCCCATTAAAACCCGTGATGAACTTTGGCGCTTACTAGATGCTGATTTTCATGGTGACGTCTTAGAAGAATTATCCGAAGACGTTCGTAACGGCATTATAACCAAAATGGTACCAGCTAATGTAGTTGACGCATTAGAAGACATGGATACCGATGATCTTGCCGAGACCCTGAGCAGTCTGCCTGATAATGTACTACAAAGTATCCTTAAGTCGATGGACACACAAGACCGATTGAGAGCTGAAAAAGCTTTATCATACGGTGAAGAGACCGCCGGTTTCATTATGAATACCGACACCATCACATTGCGGCCTGACGTTAGTATCGACGTAGTTATACGTTACCTACGACTGAAAACAGAACTTCCAGAAAATACCGATACGCTTTATGTAGTCAACCGCCAAGACATATTGCTCGGTACCGTTTCACTCGCTAGCTTACTAACATCTAACCCAGAGGTGTCGGTAGCAGAAATAATGGATGATGAGCCAGAAGCGATTAGGGCCGATACGCCTGATGATGAAGTTGCAAGTATGTTTGAACGTTATAATTGGCTATCAGCACCAGTAGTAGACGAAGAGCACAAATTAGTAGGTCGAATAACCATCGATGATGTAGTCGATATTATCCGTGAAGATGCCGAACACTCGATGATGAGTATGGCCGGCCTGGATGACGATGAAGATACTTTTGCACCGATTGGTCAAAGTACCAAGCGTCGCTCGGTATGGCTGGGCGTTAACCTCGTAACCGCCCTGCTCGCAGCGGCTGTTAGTGATTTGTTTGAATCTACATTAAGTCAGCTTGCGGTATTAGCGATTCTTAATACTATCGTCCCTAGTATGGGTGGGGTAGCTGGTAATCAGACTTTGACTTTGGTAATACGCGGCATGGCCTTAGGGCATGTAACTGGTAGTAATGCACTTTGGCTGGTGCGTAAAGAGCTCGCTGTTGGTTTTTTAAATGGTGTAATTTGGGCAGTATTAATCGCAGGTGTTATTGCCATCTGGAAGCAAGACTACATGCTTGGCGCAGTGATTGCGTTTGCGATGATGATGAACATGATTGCCGCTGGCGTGGCAGGAGCAACCTTACCGATTATTATGAAACGATTGAAGATTGACCCTGCTTTAGCTGGCAGCGTCATCCTCACCACTATCACCGACGTCGTAGGGATTTTTGCATTCCTTGGCACCGCCACCCTATTCTTGATTTAACCTTTAGAGTAATTAATCGTCAATCTCATTTTCTCGCAGCCATTGCGTAAGTTCAGGTACGTCAAGTTCAAGCGCCATATCGAGTTGTTCTAGCCAATCATGAACATTTTCCCACCAAGCTGGATGGTCTCCCTGCTGAATATGATTTGCAGCTACTTGCACCCGAGTCAGGCCAACTGAGCCTGCCGCCCCCTTTATTTTATGTGCCTGTGAACAAACCTCATCTTTATCTTGAGCGGCTAATGCAACTTTTAAGATTTCCATATACTCAGGGATTTTATCTTTAAAAACGGCTAAGCTTGCTTCTACCATCGACCCACCAATGGTTTCAATCAAGGTAGTAAGTAGCTCTGCGTCTAATACACTCGGTGCCTGTTGGGCAATTTTAACACCACCTTCACTGCTTTTGGGCGTGATGGTAACAGGCGGTGTTTCTGCGCCAGCAAATAGCTCATTAAAAACCTGAATAAAGCGGCTCTTTTTAATAGGCTTAGCAATAATGTCATCCATCCCATTTTGCAAATATTCTTCGCGTTTTTTAATTACATTTGCAGTCAATGCAACGATGGGCGTTTGCAATACAAGGTCTTCTTCAAGTAACACTCGCGCTACATCAAAACCATTCATATCTGGCAGTTGTATATCCAATAGAATTAAATCGAAGGTTTCGGCACGTACCATGTCGATGGCTTTTTGCCCCGTCATTGCCACACTGACTTTCTGCCCTAGCTTTTCAAGCAAGGCCTTTGCGACCATCACGTTCAACTCAATATCCTCAACCAAGAGAATGTTCAGCCCCGTTACTTTTAACTCTTCCATAAGCAGCTTTTCATCAGATATCTGCACCGGCAAAGTAATTTCAAAACAGGTACCTTTATTGACCTCGCTATTGACTTTAATGTCGCCGCCCATTTTGTCTACCATTTGCTTGCAAATAGCCAGACCTATTCCAGTACCCGTAGATGATTGAAAGTCATCACGCTGCACTTGATAATACATCGCAAATATTTTCTCTAATTCAGAAGCGGGAATGCCAATGCCTGTGTCTTGAATCGTAAAATGAATATTTGCCATCGTTTTACTGGTTTGGCTCGCAGACATGGTTAAGCTAACAGTGCCTGAGGGCGTAAACTTAACCGCATTGAATAACATATTCCAAAGGACTTGACGCAGTCGCGTGCCGTCAGCCTCAAAAGCCGCTGGCACTGGTTCAACAATCTGATAATTGAATACAAGGTTTTTATCTGCGGCAAGTAAGCGAATAATACTAGCGATTTCATTGACGAAGGCGGTTGTAGCGACTGTCTTTAACTGAATTTCAACTTTATCTCGGTCTAGTTTATCGAGGTCAATAATGTCATTAAAAATATTTCCTAGGGTAATCGCGCTTGCATATATGGTGCTCACCCATTCGTATTGCTCAGAGGACAAAGAGGTATCTCGCAGCATTCTCGATAGTCCAACAATGCCATTAAGGGGGGTTCGCAGTTCGTGAGAAATAGTGGCGATAAACTTGGTTTTATCTTTACTAGCTTGCTCGATAGCCATTTGCGATTGCTTACGTTCAGTCATATCGCGGCCAAATGCAAGCAAACCAAGACGGTGGCCATCATTGTCATAAAACGGGACTTTTTGCATTTCGAAAAAACGTTTTCTACCGTCAGCAAATCGCAACCAAAGTTCTTCCGTTAAAGCGGCATTGCGCTCAAGTACTTCATGATCAGACGCAGCGACTTGTCGTGCTAGTTCTTCGTCATAAACTTCATGGGGGGTTAAGCCAACCAGCTCTGCTTCTGATTTACCAGTTAACTCTTCGGCCATTTTGTTACAACCAGCAAAGCGCCCTTCTTCATTACGGTAATAAATAAGATCCGGAGAAGCATCAATAATAGAACGAGTCAATGTTGATAGTCGCCTTGCTTGAAGCTCTTGCTCTGATTTTTCTTTAATTTGATGCTCTAGCTCAGAAAACATTTTTTCACGCTCAAGTTGAGCGTCTTTACGTTGTTCTATCTCATAGTTTAACTGCCGTATATTATTTTGTAGCTCACGATTGAGGATAACGTCATGACGACGCAAACGTTCTAACTGCGAGACAGCCTCTTCTAGACTAATTCTGGAATGTTCTAACTGCTTGACCAATTGGCTAAAAAAATAAACAGCAAAGGGAGTGCTCACCAGCGTAAGTACTACTGCAATGATAACGTCATCTCTTCCAATACCACTGCCTAAAGCCATACGAATAATGTATGAACCCAAAAGTGTAAACATCAAGATAGATATAACAAACAATATACTGAATTTCAGCGTGCCGACTCTGTCGACAAATTGTGCGAATTTAATTGCCCAAGAGTCAGAAGGGATTTTCATTAGCATGGAATTTCAAGGTCTGGTGAAAGGTGATTAGCCACATGCTATCAAGAATTTGTAGCGCAGGGTAGTTGATGCAAAAATTGACAACAGTAACTATGACGTTACGCCTGCTTATAGCGCTATTGCCTTCAGCCTTTACTTAGTGCTTGCATCCTGTTTATATCAGATATTAATTCATCAATTTCTAATAAATATTGTATATTTATTTCATGAATACTAATATTAATGGTGGTGATAATTGCTTTTCACCACGAATATAGGTAACTTCAACGCCAATACATAACGGTAAACTAACACAGCTTGAGCTAATACTATTCATTTAGGATTCTAGGCACTCGAGTTCAATAAAAAGACCAAGGCAAGTTAAATTTGCCCTTTACATCGTATAATTTACGCGACATCCAAGGCTATGTTCATCACAGCTATATGCGTAAGGGAGTTTTAAATGGGTTTGTATCACGTAAGCGATTCTAAAGATAATTGTGGTTTTGGTTTAATAGCGCATATTCAAGGCGAGTCTAGTCATAATCTAGTGCAGACCGCTATTGAAGGGCTTGACCGTATGCAGCACCGCGGTGGCGTTGCCGCTGATGGCAAAACTGGCGATGGCTGTGGCTTGCTTTTACAAAAGCCTGACAGATTTTTTCGTAAAATTGCGAAAGAGCGAGACTGGTCACTTAACCAAAACTACTCAGTAGGTATGGTGTTCCTAAATCAAGACCCTATCAAAGCTAGCGCTGCACGCAAAGTACTCAATCAAGAACTTGAACAAGAAATGTTTAATGTATTGGGCTGGCGCGAAGTTCCTACAGATCACAGTATTCTTGGAGACTTAGCCAAAACGGGTGTACCACAGATTGAACAGATATTTGTGAATGCGCCAAGCGGTTGGTCTTTGCCAGATGTCGAGCGTCGTTTATACATGGCGCGTCGACGCGCAGAAAAGTTGCTACTTGAAGATGAAGACTTCTATGTTGCTTGTTTGTCTACCTTTGTAACTATTTACAAAGGGCTGGTGATGCCAAAAGATTTATCAGCATTTTATCTTGACCTAGCAGATCCCGATTTGCACTCATCGATTTGTGTTTTTCACCAACGCTTTTCAACTAACACATTACCCAAATGGCCACTTGCACAGCCTTTTAGATTCTTAGCTCACAATGGCGAAATAAATACCATTAAAGGCAATCGTGATTGGTCTATTGCACGTTCTAGCAAGTTTGCAACGCCGTTGATTCCCGATTTACGCGATGCTGCACCTTTCGTAAACTTAAGCGGCTCTGACTCGAGTTCATTAGATAACATGCTTGAGTTATTTTTAGCTGGGGGCATGGATTTGTTCCGAGCTATGCGTTTACTAGTGCCGCCGGCTTATCAAAACAACACCACAATGGACCCTAAACTACGTGCTTTTTACGAGTTCAACTCAATGCATATGGAGCCATGGGACGGGCCAGCTGGCATTGTAATGACCAATGGACGTCATGTTGCTTGTAATCTTGACCGCAATGGCCTGCGCCCTGCTCGTTATGTGATCACAAAAGATGGGCTAATTACTTTAGCTTCCGAGATTGGCATTTGGGATTATCAACAAGAAGACGTCATTGAAAAAGGTCGCGTTGGCCCAGGCGAGATGCTAGCAGTAGATACACATACTGGAAAAATTTGGCGTTCAAATGAAATTGATGATGACCTTAAATCTCGCCACCCCTATTCGGATTGGTTGAAGTCACACATCAAACGATTAGCTCCCATCGAACAATGTGATGTTTCGTTATTCGGAAAACGCGCATTTGACGACAACAAAATGGCGACTTATCACAAATTATTTAATTATAGCTACGAAGAAATCCAGCAAATCATCAAAGTGCTGGCAAAAGACGGACAAGAAGCGGTTGGCTCCATGGGTGACGATACACCAATGGCGGTGATGTCGTCTAAACAGCGCACGCTTTATGATTACTTTCGCCAGCAGTTTGCGCAAGTAACAAACCCTCCTATTGATTCTTTGCGTGAAAATCATGTTATGTCATTGGCGACCTGTATTGGTCGTGAGCAAAATGTATTTAACGAAACCAGTGGTTATGCACATCGGGTCTTATTCGAATCACCTATATTGGTATACACCGATTTAAAACAATTAAAAGAATATGATGATGAGCATTATCATAATGTACAAATCTCACTCAATTATCGTCTAGAAGAAGGCCTTGAGGCAGCAGTTAGGCGTATTTGTGATGAAGCTGTTCATGCCGTAAAAGAGCAAAATGCAGCCTTTGTTATTCTAAGCGACCGAAAAATCAGCAACGACTGTTTACCAATTCCCGCAGCTATGGCGGTGGGAGCTGTGCAGAGACGCCTAGTGGAGTCGCAACTTAGATGTGATGCAAATATCGTGGTTGAGACGGCATCTACGAGAGACCCTCATCACTTTGCAGTCCTTATTGGCCTTGGTGCGACGGCAATATATCCATTCTTAGCCTATGAGACGATTGAACAGTTAGTTTCGCAAAAAGATTTAGATATTACCCCCCTTGAAGCTGTTTTAAATTATCGTAAAGGCATTAATAAGGGCCTTTATAAAATCATGTCAAAAATGGGCATTAGCACTATTGCCAGCTATCGCAGTTCTAAGTTATTTGAAGCGGTCGGTATAAACGACGCAGTAGTCGATTTATGCTTTAAAGGTGTTCCAAGCCGTATTCAAGGTGCAGGCTTTGAAGATTTCGAACAAGATCTTGTCAACTCAGCACGTATCGCGTGGCTTAAACGAAAATCAATCTCTCATGGTGGCTTACTTAAATATGTCCATAATGGTGAGTATCATGCATACAACCCAGACGTTGTAACAAGCCTACAAAAAGCAGTGGTAAGCGGTGAGCACAAAGACTATCAAATCTTTGCTGACTTGGTAAATAAACGCTCTCCAAGCAACTTGCGCGATTTAATGCAGATAAAAAACGATATAGAGCCTATCGATATCAGCGAAGTTGAACCAGCAGAGTCTTTGTTTCCAAGATTTGATACCGCAGCTATGTCAATGGGCTCATTGAGCCCGGAAGCGCACGAATCATTAGCCATTGCGATGAATCGACTAGGCGGTAAATCTAATTCTGGCGAGGGAGGAGAGGATCCTAAACGCTTTAATACTGAAAAGAACTCTAAAATTAAGCAAGTTGCTTCAGGGCGCTTTGGTGTAACCCCACATTATTTAATGAATGCGAGTGTCATCCAAATTAAAGTCGCGCAAGGTGCAAAGCCCGGAGAAGGTGGACAGCTACCCGGCGATAAGGTCAATAAGTACATTGCTGAACTGCGCTACTCGGTGCCTGGGGTTACTTTAATATCGCCTCCCCCGCATCATGACATTTACTCGATAGAAGATTTAGCGCAGCTCATTTTTGACTTAAAGCAAGTCAACCCCAAAGCGCTTGTATCAGTTAAATTAGTTTCTGAGCCTGGTGTTGGCACCATAGCTACTGGCGTGGCAAAGGCATATGCAGACTTAATTACTATATCAGGCTATGACGGCGGTACCGGTGCAAGTCCACTTACATCAGTGAAATATGCAGGTAGCCCATTTGAATTAGGCCTTGCAGAGACGCAACAAGCCTTAGTGGAGAATGGACTCAGGCATAAAGTTCGGGTGCAAACCGATGGCGGTTTAAAAACAGGTTTAGATGTTGTAAAAGCAGGCATATTAGGCGCAGAAAGCTTTGGCTTTGGTACTGGGCCGATGGTGGCCTTAGGCTGTAAATATTTACGTATATGCCACTTAAACAATTGCGCAACAGGCATTGCAACTCAAGACGCCAAATTACGCGATGACCATTTCATTGGTTTGCCAGAAATGGTTATGAATTACTTTCAATTTATTGCTCAAGAAGTACGAGAGATTATGGCCTCGGTAGGCATAACACGCTTTGAGGATCTTGTCGGACGCACCGAGTTACTAACATTAATTGAAGGTAATACAGCGAAACAAGCAAAGATTGATTTATCGCCATTACTAGATAAACCTAAGGCCGGAAATCATACAGAGCTATTTTGTTCAGAAACGACTAACGCTCCAATTGATAAGGGTGTCCTAAACCAACGCTTGTTAGACGAAGCTGAGCAGTCTGTCATAGCAAAGCGCAGCATCCAGCTGTCTTACCAAGTTCGCAATACCGACCGCTCTGTAGGCGCAACATTGTCAGGCTTTATCGCACAGCGCTATGGTAACTCCGGAGTAGACGACACACCGATTAAAGTTACCTTGACCGGCACTATTGGCCAAAGCTTCGGGGTGTGGAACGTTGGCGGTTTGGAAATGCGTCTTGTTGGCGATGCAAATGATTACGTTGGCAAGGGTATGACCGGTGGCAAACTCGTTATTCATCCACCGTCCAGAGTGACCTTTGATGTACACAACAGCGCGATTATGGGTAATACCTGTTTATACGGCGCTACCGGTGGAAAGCTCTATGCGGCGGGCAGAGCTGGAGAGCGTTTTGCGGTGCGTAACTCAGGTGCAATTGCTGTTGTGGAAGGAATTGGTGAAAACGGTTGTGAATATATGACAGGTGGCATAGTGGCCATCTTAGGCAGCGTGGGCGTAAACTTTGGAGCCGGTATGACCGGTGGTTTTGCTTATTTATACGATGAGTTTGACGATTTACATCGTCGCGTAAACCACGAGCTTGTGGATATACAAGGTATTGAAGATAAAGTAATTTTATCAGAACATTTACGAGGGCTGATAAACGAACATTATGAGGCGACGGGCAGTGCTCATTCCCTTAGTTTACTCACCAATTTTGGCCTAGAAATCAAGCGCTTCCACTTAGTTAAACCTAAAACCAGTGACGTGAAGAGTTTGTTAGGCCACATTAGCCGTTCAAGTGCTGAACTGCGCCTTCAAGTGCAATAGGCAAGGAGAATTTTAAATGGCTAGAAACATATATCAATTTGTAGACGTAGCGCGCATCGACCCACCCAAAAAACCAATCATTATGCGCACAGAAGAGTTTGGCGAAATTTATCATCCAATGACTCCCTCTCAAGCATCAGGTCAAGCTGACCGCTGTCTCGATTGCGGCAATCCATATTGCGAGTGGAAGTGCCCTGTACATAATTACATACCTCAGTGGCTCGACCTTGCAAATGAAGGGAAAATTATTGAAGCAGCGGAGCTGTCACACAAAACGAATAGCTTACCGGAAGTATGTGGGAGAGTGTGCCCGCAAGATCGACTCTGCGAAGGCGCGTGCACATTAAACGATGATTTTGGTGCGGTCACTATAGGCAGTATAGAAAAATACATCACCGATACAGCCTTTAAAATGGGCTGGCGTCCAGACATGTCAGACGTTGTATGGACAGATAAAAAGGTCGCTGTTATTGGTGCAGGTCCTGCTGGTTTAGCTTGCGCTGATGTATTGGTCCGCAATGGAATAAAACCCGTTGTATTTGATAAATATGAAGAAATTGGTGGTTTATTAACCTTTGGCATTCCATCTTTTAAGCTAGAGAAAGAAGTTATTCAGTTACGTCGGAAAATATTTACCGATATGGGGATTGAGTTCAGGCTAAATGTCGAAATAGGTAAAGACCTTAGTTACGAAAACTTATTGCAAGACTATGAAGCCGTATTCTTGGGAATGGGCACATACAAGGCGATGCAAGGCGGCTTTGCAAATGAAAAAGCGCGAGGCGTTTATGAAGCATTGCCCTACCTAATTGCAAACACTAACCGCGTCATGGGAATCGAAAAACAGCCTGAAGATTTTATCGATATGAAAGGCAAAAAAGTGGTAGTGCTTGGCGGCGGAGACACCACTATGGATTGTGTGCGCACAGCAATACGCCAAGGTGCTGAGTCAGTAATCTGTGCCTATCGCCGTGATGAGCAAAGCATGCCCGGCTCGAGAAGAGAAGTGGTTAATGCACGCGAAGAGGGTGTTGAGTTTCAATTTAATATGCAACCTGTTGACATTGCTGTTGACGAAAATGGCAAAGCGCTTGGTGTGCGTATGGTGCGTACTGAAATGGGTGAACCGGATATTGCAGGAAGACGAGCTCCGGTTGAAATACCTGGCTCTGCTCATGTTTTAGAATCAGATGCCGTTATTATAGCATTCGGCTTCTCACCAAGCCCAGCAGGTTGGTTTGGTGAGGTGGGGATCATGTTAGATGAAAAAGGCAGAGTCCGTGCGCCGAAAGCGGGGCGCTTTGCTTATCAAACCTCTAATCCCAAAATATTCGCTGGTGGCGATATGGTACGAGGCTCTGATTTAGTCGTTACAGCGATTGATGAAGGCAGAAAAGCAGCTGAGGGTATTTTAGACTATCTAGAAATTTAGGCAGTTTAGTTTTAGCCTCAATTTAGCTAGATATCTGAAATGAATGTTATTGGTGCTAATACCTAATCGTCACTTGAAACACGCCTACACAGGTCTAAAAGCCTGTAACATGCAACCTTATGTGCACACTGTGGACACACGAATTAAACAGCTGCTGATATTATAGCTGTGTCCAAAGAGGATATAAAATGAGATACATCAAGCCCCAACAACACGCGTTCAAATCTTTGATGATTATTGTACTGCTTTTTTCTATGACAAAACTCTGGGCCCAAGAAAATGCAGATATCCAAGCTAAGAAAGCAGAAGAAGTGGCAATCGAGGAAACAGCAAGCGAGGAAGTAGCAACCGAAGAAGTAACAACCGAGGAAGTAACAACCGAGGAAGTAACAACCGAGGAAGTAACAACCGAGGAAGTAGCAACCGAGGAAGTAACAACCGAGGAAGTAACAACCGAAGAAGTAGCGACCGAGGAAGTGGCAACTGAGGAAGCGGCAACCGAGGAAATGGCAACTCAGGAAGCAGTAACCGAGGAGTTAGCAACTGACGAAGTTGTAAGCGAGGAAGTGGTAAATGAGGGAGTAGCAATGCAAGCTTCACTGCCGTCTCAAAGCTGTCCGATGAGCTTTAATCAAGTGCCTATTCCTGAAAGCGGCAAACTTTGCCAGATTTTTGCCGCCGAATTTCCTGCAAGTATGGTTTTGCATGTGCCACAAACGCCAAATTCCGTTGTATCATTTTATCAAGACTCACAACTTTACTCTGAAGTTCAAGCAGTGAAAGAGCGCTTTATGCTACAAACTACAGATAAAAATACTACCATCATCGTCTCCACAGACGGTGAGGGCTCTCAAGTTGACATATTAGTTAAGCGTCCGCCTGAAAATTAAATGGCTCTGCCAAAAATATCGAAATATGCGATAGCGTCAATATTTTGCGTCCGCGTGATTTTTTTGGCATAGCCTTTGCAAAACCTCCAGTAACAGATGTTTTATTGCCACATTGTTTGGCATAGTTTTGTACTATTGGAGTCATTATGGAAATCGCAATCTTATTGCTGGCCGTGCTAATTTGCATATCAGTCTTAGCCGTTAAATTAAATGATAATAAATTAGAGTTTCCTTTCGCTGTTAAAAAACAACTTTTCACATCCGCTGAACGTCAGTTTTTAGCGCTCATAGAGCAAGCTGCTGGTGATGAATTTAGAGTGCTTTGCAGAGTAAAGCTTATTGACCTTCTTTCTTTACGCAGCAATACCGATAAGAAAATAGCAAACAGCGCGCTACTTAGAGCTGGCGCAAAACAAGTTGACTTCGTATTGTGCGATCGCAAAGATATGACCCCAGTAATGGCAATCGATTTAGTGTACGGTAATGGCAAAGAAGGGCATAACACACAGCGCGATTTCTTTGTCAGCGGCGCCCTTGATACAGCCTCAATACCGCACGTAAGAATCAAAGCGAAGGGCGGATACAGCCTTACAGAGATCAGAGAATGCATTGAGGCAAAGCTCATTCCATTGCGTCGCAGACAGGGTAAAATCCCATTTGCACCCGTCCAAGAAAAGCCCAGTATATTGGCAGCACATAAGCGACCTACCCGCCCACTTAGCGCTAGTCGACGCGCAGCGGCTTAAACACTTGTATTTATGAGCTGAGCGATTATCATGGCGCTCAGCTTTTTTACTTGAACAGGTTGAGCCTATGAAAATCGCAATAATTGGCGCGATGCAAGAAGAAATCACCTTATTAAAAGAACAACTTACTGATACGCAAACACTATTAGTTTCCCATTTAGAAGTATTTAGTGGGACAACACATGGGCATCAAATTTATTTGGTGCAAAGTGGGATTGGTAAAGTTGCATCTGCCTTAGCCACATCTTTACTTATTCATCAATTTTTACCTGACCTAGTAATCAATACTGGCTCCGCAGGTGGTTTTGATACTGACTTAAATATTGGCGACATCGTTATTGCCGATGCACTGATGTATCACGATGTTGATGTTACGCATTTTGGTTACGAATTAGGCCAAGCGCCCGCTATGCCTAAACAATATGTTGCCGATAGTCACGCCAGCGGCATTGCACTTGCGGCTGCCAATAGCCTTGAAGATATACAGGCTAAAGTCGGCCTTATTTGTAGTGGTGACAGTTTTATCGGCAGTGACGAAGCTGCTGCAAAAATTAGAATTGCATTTCCAGCGATGAAAGCCGTTGAAATGGAGGGTGCTTCGATTGCCCAAACTTGCCATATGATGAGTACGCCTTGTGTTGTTATTCGCAGCCTTTCCGATATTGCAGGTAAAACCTCAACCGTTTCTTTTGAACAGTATTTAGACAAAGCAGCCAAACATTCAGCTTTGTTAGTACTTAGGACACTCGAAGGACTTTAACTCTTTGGAATGGTTATCGATACCCGCATTTCCGACAGCCATTCAAATATGGCTGAGCTTGCTTGTAGCCTGCTTAGTCGAGCGCAGTTTTCCAATTTCACCGGCTGTTGACCCAATTGCATTTTTCCGCTTTGTTTGCCAGCGCATGGCAAACAAAGTATTGCCTAATGAACAACAAACTCAACAACACTTTATTTCTGGCATTTTAGCCTTACTTTTATTGCTAGGCCCTAGCCTCACTATTATTTATTTAGTGAGAGCATTTGCCTCATATCAGTGGTTACTAGACATCATTCTTTTATATCTAGCAATGCAATATAGCGGCGTCAATAAGTCTGTCAGCGCAATTGAACTTGCACTACAAAAACAAAAGAAGCAACTTGCGAGGGATCAGCTAAAAACACTCGTACTAAGAAGTACCGCTCCACTGTCGAGTGTGGGTATCGCAAAAGCCTGTATTGAGATGGCGACTTTGCGTATTTCGCATCAACAAGTAAGTGTTATGTTTTGGTTTATCTGTATAGGTCCCGTTTTCGCTCTAGCCTATCGACTGTGCTATGAAGCAAGTCAAAGCTGGAATATAAAACTCCCGAAGTTTCACCGTTTTGGCTGGATGGCCGCGCAAATATGCATCATATTACAATGGTTTCCCTCCCGCTTGTATGGCATGTTCTTAGCACTTCTATCACTGTCGATGACTTCTAAAATACTATATAAACGCTTATTTTCATTTAATGGCATGATGCAATCAAATGGTGGCTTTTTACTCTCGGCCGCCGGGCTGGCATTAAATAGGAATCTAAGCGGCGCAGTCATCTACGATTCACAAAAATACCAGAGAGTGAAATACTTAGGTAAGCAAGAACCACAAGTTGATGACATTAAAAAAGCGCAAGCCGCAAATACTAAAGCCTTTATTGCTATGTTTGCGATAATGTTATTGATTTCGTTACTAATAAATAAGCCCTAAGCATAGCAACAGTGTGGACAATTTACATGACTCTTAAGCTCAAAATGCTCTGTTACACCGCTGCAGCAGTCTTAATGTTTATGACGTGCGCCGCATTTGCGCAAGACGAACAAAGCAGTAATCCAATATCAACTAACATGCGCATTATTACTATGGCACCCCACCTAAGCGAATTGGTTTATTTACTTGGGCAAGAGGCACACCTAGTTGCGGTAAGCGATCACAGCGATTACCCGCAAGCTGCAGGTCGACTCCCTTCAGTTGTGAGTTACCAAGGCGCAAATATTGCTGAAATCTTACGCCTAAGACCTACGCATATTTTAGCTTGGCAGGGCGGCAATAAAAATAGTGATATCGCTAAGCTTCGAGCCAGTGGGATCAGGGTTTACGCTTCGCAAATTACGGGTCTGTCATCACTTGAAGATGAAATCAAAAATATTGCAGACTTCTTGCATAAGTCTGCATTGGGCGCTCATAAAGCAGCACAACTTAAGGAAAGGATTCTAGCGCTTCAAGAACGCTATATAGGAAAGTCAAAAAGTGTACTCTACTTTATTAGCATGCAGCCCCTAATTGCATTAGGTAATGACCCATGGATAAACAACTTGCTAAGCTTGTGTGGATTAAACAATATATTAAAAGACACACTCACGCCCTACCCTCAACTGAGCATGACGCAAGCCTTAAGGCATCAGCCAGATTTAATCGTTGCAGGAAATAAACAAAGCATTCAAGATATTCAAGGTAAGTGGCCAAGCAAAACACTGCAACTTAACACTCAACTGCTACAGAGTAATCCCGATAAGCTCCATCGTTTTACCCCGCGCGCAATAGACGAAATGCAAGCGCTTTGTGAGCGAGCGCATAAGCCAATTTAAGCCAATGTTATAGTTGCAAATTTGCGTTTACCTACCTGATATACAGCACTATTAGCTTCGGTGAGCATTAATCGAGTATCTACCACTTTCTCACCATCAATCTTAACCGCGCCTTGTTTGATCATCCGCATAGCTTCAGACGTTGAATCAACTAAACCAGCCTCTTTCAAAATGTTTGCAATCGCGAAGCCTTCTGCTGGTAAGCTAAGAGATACGGTGGGTATGTCATCTGGTATCGCATTTTTTTGAAAACGCTGAACAAAGTCATCATGCGCCCCTTGAGCCGCTGTCGAATCATGAAAACGGGCAATGATTTCTTTTGCGAGGTCAATTTTAACGTCTCTGGGGTTTTTACCCGCAGCCACTTCCGCCTTTAAATCTGCGATTTCAGCGATAGGCCTAAAACTCAGTAAATCATAATAACGCCACATTAAATCATCAGAAATAGACATAATTTTGCCAAACATGTCGTTTGGCGCATCGGTAATGCCAATATAGTTGTTCAAAGATTTCGACATTTTCTGAACGCCGTCTAGTCCCTCAAGCAGAGGCATCATTAGTACGGTTTGTTGAGCTTGGCCTTGAGATTTTTGAAGTTCGCGCCCCATTAAAAGATTGAAACGTTGGTCAGTCCCACCTAACTCTACATCCGACTCAAGCGCAACAGAGTCCCAGCCTTGCACTAAGGGGTATAAAAATTCGTGGATGGCTATAGGCTGGCCGTTGGCATAGCGTTTTTTAAAGTCGTCTCGCTCGAGCATGCGAGCTACCGTTTGGCTAGCTGCAAGCTTGATCATGCCGGCTGCCCCTAACTTATTCATCCATTCGGAGTTAAAGCGTATCGTTGTTTTTTCAGGATCTAAGATCTTGAACACTTGTTGCTGATAAGTTTCAGCATTTTCAATAATCTGCGCCTCAGACAAAGGTTTGCGTGTAACGTTTTTACCGGTTGGGTCGCCGATTAGCCCCGTAAAATCTCCAATCAAAAAGATAATTTCATGGCCTAATTGCTGAAAGGTTCTCAGCTTGTTGATCAATACGGTGTGACCAAGGTGCAAATCAGGTGCCGTTGGATCAAAGCCAGCCTTAATTTTGAGGCGTTTCCCAGTCTTTAGACGCTCAATTAACTCGCCTTCAATTAAAATCTCATCTGAGCCACGTTTTATTTCAGCAAAATCTGTTTCCCAACTTGCCATTAATTACTTCCTAAATTGATGAATACGCAACATTCAAGTCACATAAATTGTAGAATACCAAGTAAAATTATGACCTATCTCAGTCCAACTTGTAGAAAGCTGAGTTAACGCCGATAAACCTATATGTGGTAAAATGAACCTTTAGTCTGGAATCGAGACTAAAATCGGTATATTCTATTTTTGAAATTGACGATATTTTACGAGCGTATGATACACAATACAATAAAACATCTGCCTAAAGTTCACAGGCTCACCTTGTTAGCCGTTTGCGCGGTGCTAGCAATCCTTTTGATATCGCCAACAGACGAGGCTAAAGCCTCAAAGACTGCTAATGCGATGTTGCTCGTTCCCGGTGTTGCTTACGAACTTCCTGTACCCTCTTTCAAGAGCTCATCAGCCTTTGATGCTAGTATGTTTGAAGCCGATGACTATATTACGCACAAAGTAGCAAGTGGCGATACCCTAGCTAAAATTTTGGCAAAGCATGGTCAGTCAGGTCGTGTCACATACAAGGTTACAGAATCAGGTGAAGACGCTAAAAGACTGCGTAAAATTAAAACGGGCGATGCACTCTATTTGCAAATTGATGAAGCAGGCCAGCTTAATGCCCTGCAATATCCCATCAACAATACTCAAACCTTGGTAATCAAAGCTAAGAATGACGGTTTTGAAAGTCAGATTGACACAAAGCAAGTGGAAACCTCGCTGGCATTTGCGCAAGGAACTATCAGCAGCAGTTTTTGGAATGCAGGAACAGAAGCTGGCCTCACCTATAACAAAATTATGGAGCTCGCGGCAATATTTGGCTGGGATATTGATTTCGCACAAGAAATAAGGGACGGCGATAGCTTTAACATGGCTTTTGAAGCCCACTATGTCGATGGCGAATTTATTGGCTATGGTGATATTGTTGCCGCTGAGTTTGTGAATCAGGGCGATGTATTTACCGCAATACGATATACCGACGGTAATTATTACACTCCTGACGGCCGAAGCATGCGTAAAAGCTTTTTACGAGCGCCAGTGAGCTTTACATATGTAAGTTCTAGCTTTAACCCAAAACGCTTTCACCCGGTTCAAAAGCGCGTTAAACCTCATCGCGGCGTTGACTACGTTGCCCCTGTTGGCACCCCAATTATGGCAGCAGGTGATGGCAAAGTTGTTCGTTCATCCTACGATAGATTTAACGGTCACCATGTATTCATTCAGCATGGTGAACGCTATCAGACTAAGTATCTGCATTTTAAAAGCCGCGCAGTTAAAGTTGGTCAATTGGTCAAACAAGGCGATGTCATTGGTTATTTAGGCTCTACTGGCATGGTCACAGGTGCGCATCTTCACTATGAATTTTTAGTGAATGGTGTTCACCGCAATCCACGTACTGTAGAGCTTCCAAAAGCTCGTCCAATTGACTCTGCAGAAAAAGATAAGTTCTTACTTATTGCCAGTCAACAGATGTCGCTGTTAAATAATAATAAAAGAATCATGTTGGCAATGAATTAGTAATTAACTTCAAAGGGTATTCATTGGAAGGTGTAAATCCTCAGGCGACGGCGTTACTTATTGGCTCAACATAATGCCTGTGAAGCTCACATGGATAATTGAAGTCATTATTCCTGGTGACCATCGCAAGCTTTTCAAAACATGCTAACCAACTAAATTGCTGCTGAAGCATATCTTGCTCTCGCTTAAAACCGCGCTGTGAGAGACTTATCTTTACATCCTCACTCGCACGCGGTGAAAATTTAATTTCAACTTTAGTAATGTCATTTGTATCTTCCCAGCGCCAAGTGAAGCTTAGAAATTCATTTGTTTGAATCTTTTGATATGTACCTACAACAGTTTGCTGAAAACCATCAGGGGATTGCAACACCATTTGAAAGTTACCACCAGGTGTGAGGTGCGAGTGAAACTGGGATACATTTAGATTTCCTGGAGCGCACCATTGCATTAGCAGCTCAGGACGACAAAAGGCATTAAATACATCGGGAAGGCGTGCGTTTAAAATACCATTTATAGTGAAATCAAACATAAAATATGCGAACCTCATTCAGTCGTCTGTTGAATAGTATTTATCGGCGCAGAAGATAAAATCTGTACTCTAAAAACTGCCTAAAATGTAAAAGGTGCTAACTTGCTAAACCTCGCTATTATCAGTCGTGACTACTTAGTATATCAGGCTCTTTTTGAGCAGCACCATGAACGCTTTACGCAAATAAACCTAAGCTTCTGTGGCAAACAAGCCAATGAGTGTGAGCTTAAAACAGCCAATATCATTTTGTCAGAGCCTGACTTAGCAGCCCAGTTTATTGAGCAATGCACATCACTACAATGGTTACAATCTACTTGGGCCGGTAATAACAAGCTGCAACAACATCCTAAAAGAGATTACATCCTCAGTGGTGTAAAAGGCATTTTTGCGCAACAGATGCGTGAATATGTAATGGCCTACCTACTTTATTTTCAGCGAAAAATCGCTAGCTTTCAAAACTTACAAAACGCGCACATATGGCAAAGCCATCCGATTGAAACGCTGCACGGCAAAACACTCGGGATTATGGGTTTGGGTAACATAGGTATTGAAGTGGCAAAGACCGCCCAACACTTCGGGATGCGAATTAACGCCATTACTAGAAATAGTGAGCCGCTTAAAGATGCTCATTATTTTACGGTATCTCAGCTAACGACGTTTGCCAAAGAGTGCGATTTTATTGTGAACTTACTGCCGCAAACTCAACAAACAGAAGGTTTATGTACGGACGCCTTTTTTAAGGCAATGAAGGCAACGGCGGTATTTATTAATGCGGGTCGGGGCAGTATTGTCGATTCAGAGCAAACCTTAGTCAAAGCACTTCAACAACAAGAAATAGCCGCTGCAGTGCTCGATGTGTTCTTACAAGAGCCTCTGGCAGCTACGAGTAGTTTATATCAGGCGCCAAATTGTTATATTACTAATCATACAGCTGCCGTATCTCAAACCGACCGTGTTTTCGAGGTTTTTATCCAAAACTTAGAATGCTTTACTCATCAGCAAAGACTATTGTATGTGCACAACTTTGAACGCGGCTATTAATCTGAACGAGCCAAGACACCGAAGGTACTGCGTGCAATTCTAGCGTCATTGTTTTAAATATTGAGATATTCCTTGATTGAATAATCTCAGCCACTTTTGACTTAGCTGACCCTTATAGTTTTTATTAACCGCTATCACCGCTTCTCTTGGACTTAATACTTCACCATCCTGTTGAGCAACATGGCACAGGTTATCGAATCGATCTAAGATGGCTAAAAGTTTTGCACCTTCGCACATTTGTTCTCCGCCGATACCTAATGGATAACCACTACCATCAATATTCTCATGGTGCTGCATAATTATTTTTCTGGCTTCATCCCAGGCATTTAAATGCTCAATGAGGCGCGTGCTCATGTACACATGAGAGCGTAATAGGTTAGCTTCCATTTTACTCAAGGCGTCGTGCTGAAGAACCAAGTTATTGGGCATAAACGCCAAGCCAAAGTCATGCACATAACAAGCAACTGCAAGTTGGTCCTCAGGCATTGGGTTGTCGCTGAGTCCGTTGATATAAAAAGCCAAAATAGCGAGTCTGTCGCCCCGCCCTTCTTTATAACCTGCGCGTTTTTCAATAGGCCGCATTAATTCTCTAAAAAACAGTAAGTCACCTTGCCTCTCAGGGCTCAGTGATTTAGGAATACCGGTTTTCGCTAAATCAATTTTAAGTGCGTTTACCTTATCATCGCGAAGCTCTTGTTGGTTGGTAAGGCAGTTTACCGCCTTTTGTAATAAAACTTCATGCTCGCCTTGATTACCAGCATTTATCATTTTAATAACTGCAATGGTCTTATCAAGCGCAACTTTATCGTACTCAGCCTTGCCCTCTTTAATACATGCACTTACGAAGGATGTAACTCGGTCCATAAGCTTGAGTACTAAGTCACTCAATAGACTAGTGTAATTTGCTTCGCCTTTTCGCAGTAAATCTAATATATCTTCTAGGTACTGCAAAACTTCAATCATCGGCATAAAGCCGACTAAACCCAAATCCCCTTTAATGGTATGCACCGACCGAAACAATGCACGTTGTAACTCGTTATCCAGCGGTGTTAACTCAAGTTCAATCAGGGTTTGTTCACTGGCTTCGTGCAATTCGTGAATTTCTTCACTTAAATCAACGAGTATATCTTCTTCAAGTTCTTCGGGGGTAAATATTGCCATATACGGTAGATTTCACTCTTAATAGCAGGCTTTCGATGCCATATATATCGGCCGTTATGAGGATAAATTTACTGAACGGCTTTGCTCTTGTTTAAAACTGCGTATAATCGAGCCATCTTCATCTGCTAGGACTTGCTGTGCTGGGTGTTCTGCGAGCGATCGTTTTATTTTTTTATTTTATTCTTATTAACCTCATTTTGTTTCTCGCTTATCTTGTGAGGCCTATGCATGCTAATAATGTTTACCTTGCAGGTATTTTTTATAGCTCTATGGCGAAAGTATTAGGCGTTAAACTAGATTTTCGGGTGTCTAAAAACATAAACCTTAATGAATCATATGTGTACGTTGCCAATCATCAAAATACTTGGGATCTAGCCACTATTAGCGGTGCAGCTTTACCAGGTGTTGTGACTATTGGTAAGAAAAGCTTAAAATGGATACCTATTTTCGGACTAATATATTGGCTGTCTGGCAATATTATGATCGACCGAAAAGACTCTGGAAAAGCACGTGACACTCTGGCGCGAGCTGGCAAAAAAGCGAGAGAAAAAGGTTTGTCGATATGGATGTTTCCAGAAGGCACTCGTAGCAGAGGGCAAGGCATATTACCTTTTAAAACAGGTGCATTCAGACTGGCACTGGATGCAGGTCTAAATATTATTCCTGTCGTTGCAAGTGACAATCACAACACCATCAAATTTAACCGGTGGAATAATGGCACGGTCATCATAGAGGTTATGGATCCTGTTGAAATCATCAAAGATGAAAATGCAAAGCAAGTCGCTCAGCGCTTTGAAGCTATAATTAAAGACAAGTATATAGCACTAACAGCCGAAGCAGCGGCAATGCGCAAATAGCGCGCTTAGGAGATTAATATGAGTAACGAAGAACAAAGTGCTTGGTATGAGTTTAATGAAGAAACCATCGAAGCTCTTAAAGAAGACGGCAGTGACATCACTAAACCACATATCATAGAGCATCACTTTGCCAGTAAAGACTTTGATGTGTTAGAAAAGGCAGCAGTAGATGTCTTTAAAGCTGGCTTTGAAGTCACCGATGCCGAGGAACTTGTATTAGATGACGGTGGTACCGTTTTTTGTTTTGATGCAGTCACTGAAAAGCTACTAGATGCTAACAACTTCAAAAAAGATACCGATGTATTGCTACAATTAGCTGCAAAACATGGCGTGCATTATGATGGTTGGGGCACATACTATGTAGGAGATGATGCCATAGAATATGAAGACGATGATTTTGACGATGATGGTTTTGATGATGACGATTATGACAACGACTAAATAATTGAGTTTTGCTGATATTTAGACGCCAAAGGCATAAATGAAAAGGCCACTATAAATAATTATAGTGGCCTTTTTCCTATTAATGTACATACAAGCTAAATGCTACAAACTCAATTAAAGCTTTGCAATTGCCGCCTGTTGCTCCTGTATTTTACTGAGCTGCATTTGCGCATCTGCTAATTTTGCTTTCTCTTTGTCGATAACTTGCGCTGGAGCCTTGCCAACAAAGCTTTCATTTGACAGCTTACCTTGTGTTCTTGCTGCTTCTGTCATTAACTTATCAGCTGCTTTTTGTAGTCTCGCCAACTCAGCCTCTTTATCAATCAAGCCCGCCATGGGGATCATAATTTCCATTTCACCCACTAAAGCGGTTGCAGATGCTGGTGCCTGCTCCCCCTCAACTAAAATATCAATAGTTTCCAGCTTGGCTAGCATCGATAGATACTGTTGGGTGTTTTCAAGACGCAGCTTGTCTTGGGTAGAAAGGTTAGTCAATAATACTGGCAGACGCTTAGATGGCGCAATGTCCATTTCTCCACGGATATTACGAACGCCTACAACAAAGGCTTTTACCCACTCTATGTCTTGTTCTGCAGATTCATTGATTAAGCTTGTTTCAAAAGAAACAAACTTGTCTACCATAATACTTTCTACCTTCGTGGTATTTGCTGATAAAGGACGTACTTTTTGCCATATTTCATCAGTAATAAATGGCATAAATGGATGCATCACACGCATCAACTGCTCAAGTACGTTGATCAAGGTATGACGGGTACCACGCTTTTCAGCGTCGCTTGCGGTATCACTATTTAAAATTGGCTTACTAAGCTCTAAATACCAATCGCAAAATTGGTTCCATGTAAACTCGTAAAGCGTATTTGCAGCCAAGTCAAAACGGTACTCACTGACTTGTTGCTCAAACTGAACCACCGTGCGCTCAAAGCGAGACCAAATCCATTTATCAAATGGACTCAATACTAATTCAGCCCCATTGTTACCGGTATCAAACTCTTCTGTGTTCATCAATACAAAACGCGTGGCATTCCATATTTTATTACAAAAATTACGGTAACCTTCAACACGACTTAAATCGAAATTAATATCACGACTGGTAGACGCCATAGCGGCAAAATTAAATCTCAATGCATCCGTTCCGTATGCATCTATTCCATTTGGGAACTGCTTACGCGTTTGTTTGCTGATTTTATCTGCCAATTTTGGCTGCATCATACCGGTGGTACGTTTGGTGATTAAAGCCTCTAAATCGATACCGTCTATTACGTCTATCGGGTCAAGTACATTGCCCTTAGATTTGGACATCTTATCGCCATTTTCATCGCGGACAAGCCCAGTAATATAAATCTCTTTGAAAGGAATCGTTCCGGTGAATTTCTTAGTCATCATAATCATTCTAGCAACCCAGAAAAAGATGATATCAAAGCCGGTGACTAATACAGATGAAGGAACAAAGGTTTCAAGTTCTTTGGTGCTCTCTGGCCAGCCCATGGTTGCAAATGGCCATAAGGCAGATGAAAACCATGTATCGAGCACATCTTCATCTTGTCTTAACGCAAATTCATCAGATAGTTGATATTTAACACGGACCTCTTGCTCCGTCTTACCTACGTAAACCTTTCCCTCTTCATCGAACCATGCTGGGATTCTATGTCCCCACCATAACTGTCGTGAAATACACCAATCTTGAATATTGTGCATCCACTGATAATAGGTTTTATTCCAATTTTCAGGTACAAACTTAATTTCGCCAGACTCTACCGCCTCGATAGCCGGCTTTGCCAAAGATTCAACCGCCACATACCATTGATTAGTTAAATAAGGCTCAATGATTACGCCTGAGCGATCGCCTCTAGGCACCTTGAGCTTATGTGCTTTTATTTCAACTAAGAAGCCTTGTTCTTCGAGGTCTTTGACAATTTGTTTGCGAGCTACAACTCTATCGAGTCCTTGATAGGCTGGCGGCGCGTCATGGTTTATTTTTGCATCGTCAGTAAGGATATTGATCATCGGTAAATTGTGACGTTTACCCATCTCATAGTCGTTAAAGTCGTGAGCAGGGGTAATTTTAACGCAGCCTGTACCAAACTCAGGGTCAACATAATCATCTGCAATGATTGGAATTTCGCGACCGCTCAAAGGCAATGTAATGCTTTTACCCACTATGCCTTGATAACGTTCGTCGTCTGGGTGCACAGCAACTGCGGTATCGCCTAGCATAGTCTCAGGTCTCGTGGTTGCCACAGTAAGTGAACCACTGCCATCACTAAGCGGATAGCGCATGTACCACATGTGCCCATCTTCTTCTTCACTTACAACTTCTAAATCAGAAACCGCAGTCAATAACGCCGGGTCCCAATTTACCAAGCGTTTGCCACGATATATTAGGCCTTCGTCATATAGCTTTACAAACACTTCTCTTACAGCATCAGAGAGCTTATCGTCCATGGTGAATACTTCGCGATTCCAGTCGGGTGAAGTACCTAATCGGCGCATCTGCTGAGTGATATTACCGCCAGACTCTTCTTTCCATTGCCAAATACGCTCGACAAATTTTTCACGTCCTAAATCATGACGCGTTTGTCCCTGCGCATTCAGCTGTCGCTCAACCACCATTTGCGTTGCAATACCCGCATGATCGGTTCCACATTGCCATAAGGTATTATCGCCCTTCATTCGATGGTAACGAATCAATGCATCCATTATCGTATGTTGGAAAGCATGCCCCATATGCAAGTTGCCTGTCACGTTTGGTGGCGGCAACAATATGCAATATGGTTCACCTAGGCCTGATGGACTAAACATGCCCTTAGCTTCCCAGTGCTGATAACAGGCTTGCTCAATCTGGCTCGGATTAAATGTTTTTTCCATTGCGCATTATCTCTTTATTTGAAAACTCTTTACTTGAAAGCTCTTTATGTGAAAAAAAGCCGCAAATGCAGCTTGAGTTTTAATTTGCATTTACAAAAGCCATTTTGCAGCCGGCTTGCTTGTATTGTTTGTATCGTTCGCGGGCTTGCGCTTTTTGTGTTTCATCGCTAGGTACAAAATCAACTAAATGTTGCCAAGAGGCAAACTGAGGTAGAAATACTTGCGATAAATTAATAACCAATTTTTTATTACGTACTGGCTCTGACGCAATTGCATCGTGCCATGTAATCTCCACGGGTGAGCCATTTAATGGCCCCTCTCCTTTTAGATTATGCGCAATAAAATGCTCTGCTGGTTGCTGCCAAACATACTCATCAACGGCTTCTGCCTGCGCCCTATCTGAGCAAATTAATGTCAGATAATGCTTTTGCTGATAATGACTTAACAACAACTCGCTAACATGGGCTATCAAACTTTCATGGCCTGATGCCGCGCTATCAGGCAACTCGTAAAAACTCACTCGCATGAATTAAACCAACTATTCATCAAGGACAATATTTGCTTTATTCATCAAATATTGTGTGAGCATGGGAACGGGGCGTCCGGTTGCCCCTTTATTTGCTCCACCAACCCAAGCGGTGCCTGCAATATCAAGGTGAGCCCAGTTATATTTTTTAGCAAATCGCGATAAAAAACAAGCTGCGGTAATAGTACCTGCAGGACGACCACCAATATTTGCCATGTCGGCAAATGGGCTTTCAATCTGCTCTTGATACTCATCCCACAATGGCATCCGCCAAGCTTTATCCGAACTTTGCTCTGAAGCATTAATAATTTCATGCGCTAAGGGATTATGTGAGCTCAATACCGCAGTCGCATGTTTACCCAGCGCAATCACACATGCGCCGGTTAATGTAGCCACATCAATCACCGTGTCAGGCTCGTAACGCTCAACATAAGTGAGCGCATCACACAACACCATTCTGCCCTCAGCATCTGTGTTGAGAACCTCTACAGTTTGACCAGACATAGTGGTAATAATATCACCTGGGCGATAGGCGTTTGCATCAGGCATATTCTCGCAACCAGCCACAATACCAATAATATTTAACGGAAGATTAAGGGCTGCGACCGTGTGCATGAGCCCTAATACTGCAGCAGCGCCGCCCATGTCGTATTTCATTTCATCCATGGCTTCGCTGGGTTTGATCGAAATACCACCCGAGTCAAAGGTAATCCCTTTACCAATAATCACAACCGGTGCTTGGTCATCAGCGGCACCCTTGTGCGAAATAATGCTCATAATCGATTCATTAACCGAACCGCGGCCTACGGCAAGGTAAGAATTCATATTTAACTCGGCCATTTTGGCCTCATCAATAGTTTCTAGTGATAATGTAGGATAGGAATCTACAAGCGCTGCAGCTTGTTCGTTCAGATACTTGGGGTTACAGATATTCGGCGGCATGTTTGCCGCATCTTTTGCAACCTTAACACCTAAACTTATGGCTTGAGCATGTTCAATAGCACGTTCACCGAGAGTGAGCTCTCTGCGCGTGGGCACGTTAAACACCATTTTGCGCAATGGACGACGAGGCTCACCTTTTTTTGTCTTGAGTTGTAAAAAGGTATACACCGAATTGTTAGCCGCCTCCACCGCTTGGCGAACCTTCCAATAAGTATCACGACCGCGCACGTGAAGCTCAGTTAAAAAGCTCACCGCTTCCATAGAACCAGTTTCATTCAGAGTCTGAATTGTCTTAGCAACAATTTGCTTATACTGGCGCTCGTTGAGCTCGCGTTCTTTACCACAGCCAACCAGCAGAACTCTTTCACTCAAAACGTTGGGTACATGATGCAGCAGAAGCATTTGCCCTGCTTTGCCCTCAAGATCGCCACGACGAATCAGGTTACTAATATAACCCTCGCTAATCTCATCAAGTTGTTCTGCGATAGGTGTTAATCTTCTTGGTTCAAATACGCCAACCACGATACACGCGCTGCGTTGTTTTTCTGGACTGCCGCTTTTTACGCCAAACTCCATAATATCCCCTTTTTAACATCTGATACTGCCCAAGAGCAAAAGCATGCGATTAACAAAGTTTCCTCCGATTAGCGCTAGCGCTAAATTAACATGCGTTTGCCTATCTGATGCACTTTTTTATGTGCTACAATTTATTTAAATATGAGGCAGTAAATATCTAAAACATCTATAAATGTTAAGTTTACTTAAATATCGCCGCCTTTTCACCAAAAACGACAACTTTGTAAAAAAAGAATGAAGCCTTAATGCTTATTTTTAGATATCTCCTGAGGGAAACCTTTAAATCACAAATCGCCGTATTTTTTATATTAATGTCGATTTTTATCACGCTGAGGTTTGTGCGTGTATTAGGCGATGCCACTGACGGCAACGTTCCTGCAGATTTGATTGTTGGCTTCATTACTCTTTATAGCCCCGTATTAGCCTCATTAGTGCTTCCCATTAGCTTATTTTTAGGCGTCATGCTTGCGCACGGCAGAATGTATGTTGAGAGCGAGATGACAGTGCTTCGTGCTTGTGGAGTCAGTGAGTGGTACGTCACTCGCGTCACCCTGTTTTTTTCACTCCTAATCGCTATTGTTACCGCGGTAGTGACCCTATACTTAGCGCCCTTAGCATTAGAAAAAGAATATCAACTCAAAGAAGATGCAGCAGCAAGCTCCGGCATAGCAGCAGTAGTGCCCGGTAGATTCCAGCAAACCGGTGACAGTGAAGCCGTTATATTCGTTCACGATACTGAATCAGAAGTGCTAAAAAAGGTATTTTTATCGCAACGTACCAAAGAAAATGACGGTATCCATTTAATTTATTCACAAGAAGGGCGTATCAGAGAAAGTGCATTTGGTGAGCAGACCTTGGTGCTATCTCAAGGCAAGCAATACGACGGAAAAAGAGGACAAAGCGAGTATCAGATCGTTAACTTCGATGAATACTCAGTCACTATTACTCCACCAAACCGTCAAGAAGAGCGACGAAAGCTCGTTGCCGTTCCGACCTTAGAGCTTTGGAATATGGACAGTATTGAAGCTTCAGCTGAGTTTCAATGGCGCATAGCAATTCCCCTTTCCTTGCCCTTTTTAGCATTAATTGCGGTGCCGTTAAGTTCAGTTGATCCACGTCAGGGGCGTTTTGGTAAAATGTTTCCCGCGCTGTTACTTTACCTAGGTTATTTTTTATTGTTGCTCGCATCTCGCCGAATTATGGAAGATGGCAATTTACCGAGCTTCTTGGGCTTGTGGTGGGTGCATCTTGTGATGTTGCTTGTGGGCATTGGGTTGATTGCTAGAGACCGAAAAACCGGCGCTATTATCAGGCAAATGTTTTTAAGGCAGAAGCATGTTTAAGATTTTAGATTTATATATTGCTCGGACCTTACTCAGCACAATTGCCGTAACCCTTTCTGTATTGGTGGGGCTCAGCGCCTTAATTAAATTCGTGGAGCAGCTTCGCCGTATAGGCCAAGGCGACTACGACATGACAGTGGCAGCGCTTTATGTAATTCTTAGCCTACCAAGGGAAATTGAGCTGTTTTTGCCAATGGCAACCTTATTGGGCGCTCTCATTGGGATGGGCTTACTGGCACAAAGTAGTGAACTTGTCGTCATGCAGGCTGCCGGTTTAAGTCGCACCAATATCACTGTCTCTTCTATGAAGTCTATTGTATTAGTCATTATTGCTATGATGGCAATCGGTGAATTCATTACGCCACAAAGCGAAACAAAAGCAAAAGAGTTAAGAGCACAGGCCTTATCTGGGGGCAGTTTATTGTCTTCCGAATCTGTAACGTGGGCAAAAGATGGCAATGATTTTGTGAGCATTTCCCAAGTTATTGACCAAGACAGCCTGCAAGATGTTGAAATCTACAAGTTTGATAATACCCTGAAGTTAACACAAATTATGACGGCGCAATCGGCTGACTTTGGCGAGCAGGGATGGATGCTAAGTGAAGTGGGTATAATGAACTTTAGCGATGCGCAAATTGATCGTATTGAGCTGAAGCAGTTAAACTGGGATAGTTCGCTAACCCCTGATAAGCTCGGGATTGTAGCGGTAAAACCAGAAGCACTTTCAATTCGCGGTTTACTCGATTATGTTGGGTACTTAAAAAATAATGGCCAAGATGCTTCTCGGTATGAATTAGCATTTTGGCGTAAAGTATTTCAACCCCTATCTGTGGCAGTAATGCTCTTATTAGCCATGTCTTTTATTTTTGGTCCTCTTCGAAGTGTAACAATGGGTGCCAGAACCATAATGGGTGTGCTTGCTGGCTTTGGCTTTTTTATCTCAAATGAAGTATTTGGACAAGTGAGTCTCGTATTTCAACTTCAACCCTTTTTAGGTGCACTGCTGCCGAGTGTGGTTTTTGCGATGCTGGCTGGCTTTTTACTTAAACGAACATAAGGCTGCGAACCCGGCGCAGTCATTTATCTCAGCATACGTTACCAAGCCCTGTGGTGATTTTCTTCTTTCGTTAACACAAGTACTTCAGTGTTCGTCAGACGGTCTTGTAGGGCAAGCTTATTTTTGAAGTCTAGCAACACAAGCAATGTGCCAAGACCACCAAGTGATGAGATAAGCCTAATCAACAACCTTTTGTAACCAACGGCGTCATCTTCTTTTAAATTAAAAATTCTAATGCGCCAAGCCCGCATGCCTAGGGTTTGACCTCCATTTTTCCAAAACCACAAAAAGAAACTACAAACCCAAGCGAGCACCCATACCTGAATAAGCGTTTGGTAGACCCAATTTTGCTGAATCAGGTCACTTACATGTTCATAGCCTAATTTAGATAAAACGCCGGCTTCGAGCAGCCCGGTGAGAGTGGCGATGAGCACCAAGGCAGACAGCATGCCAATTGCGACCGCAATTAATGCGTCGTATACCATAGCGGCTAAACGACGAAAAAAACTAGCGCGGCTTAATACGTTGGATGTCATATTAGCAAACCCTTTTGTGGCGAAAGATAACACTAAAGCCTTAGATTAAAATACGTGCGCAGTGTATCACTTTTTTAAAATTGCAAAACATGCAAGGGCCTACATAATCACCAATTAAATGCTCAGTTTGTAAATAATACTTGATACGAACATGCATATGGCTATAATGCCAGCTCTTCGAAAGAAGCAGTTCCCACAATGCCAGAGTGGCGAAATTGGTAGACGCAGCGGATTCAAAATCCGCCGGTAGTAATACTGTGCCGGTTCAAGTCCGGCCTCTGGTACCATCATTAAAGAGAGAGTGAGAATCTGTTGAGTTTAACAGGGCTTAATGTCTCGATTATCCTAAGTCTTTTATCTTAAACAGCCGTCATTCTTGCTACAAGCAGACAAAGTTTCGTAGGAAAGGAATCGATGAAACCTATTCAAATTTTTTTAGCAATCTGTCTATTCGGTAATATAGTCGCTCTAAAGTCTAACTATGCAGAAGCGGCGGTGCCCCTGCTGGTCAATACCCACAACGATACAAGCCATTTCGCTGCGCAATTTAGTAATACAAGTATAAGCACGGTCGATTTAGCTTTCGATGATATTAAACTTCCTTGGACTCGATATGAGACCAACAACTTCATTGTATATACCGACGTAAGCGAAAAGGATGCTAAAGCGCTAATTAACGAACTTGAGTTATTTGCCGCTAGCCTAGCGCAATTAGTAAAGATGCCAGCACATGCAACCTTACCAAAGCTTAAAGTCTTTAATTTTGCTGACGATAAACTTTTCGCCCACTTTGGAGGGCCAGCAAATGTGCAAGGGTATTATTTTAAAGCCATCGATGGCCCAGTAATCGCAATTGGGCCAGAGCTCAATGGTGAGTCATTTGATTTGACGACAATATATCATGAATATGTACACTACTTTACTCGCGCAGTTAGCAACGCAAAACAGCCGGTATGGTACAGCGAAGGTTTGGCAGACTTTTTTAGCACACTTAATATTGACGGTGACATAGTAAGAGTGGGCGCAACGCCAGTCAGCAGGTTCAATACATTAAAACGTCAAGACCTACTAGATTTAGCTAACTTATTTAACATGACTGAATATGACGAGAGTAATTTTATTAATGACCGTCTTTACGCATCGTCATGGTTAGTCACACATTTTATGATGTTAAGCGAAAGAAATGGTTTCCCCAATTACACCGCGTCAATGGACAAGATGCTAGCGTTACAACAACAAGGCATAAAAGGTGAAGAAGCCTTTGACAAGGCATTTGACATTAGCTTGTCTGAATTTAAAAGTCAGTTGAGCGAATATGCACGCAAACGCAGTTTAAATGGCGTAAGCATCTCAAAACCTTCCATCAACATCTCCATCACAAGCAAAGAAATCCCCCAACAAAAAATAGTGACCTTACTATCAATTGTCGGGCGCTATCATCCCCCGTTGTTCAGTCAACTCTTAAGCTTAGGAATGGAGCAAAATGACCCATTGGCTTATGCCCTTATTGGTGAGCTGCTGTCGCGCGAAACACTTACCTTAGAACTGGCGCAACCCTTACTCGAACTGCTAGCGATTATGGACATTACTCAGCCACTAACACATGATTTTATAGGGCAAACCTATATTAATATGTTAGATCTCAAGGCAAAGGAAAGAAACACTAAAGACAAGCAGCAGATGAAAAAATGGATGCAACTGGCCTATACTCATTTTGCGCTGGGTCACGAACTTGCACCAAGCGAACTAAATCTAAAAGGACTTACCCGCTTGGCATGGCAACAGAAAGACCGGGAAGCGGCACTTTTATATGCAAATGCATTATATCGATTACAAAATACTGATATAGAAACAAATTATTTTGTTGGTGAATTTATGTTGCGTGCAAATAATGAAGCCTTTGCAAAGTTCTTATTACAGAATGTTATTAACTGGAGTGACGCCCACACGAGCTTAAGTGACAAAGCAAAATCGCTGCTCGCGCGCATTGAATGAAATGGGTATCTAAGCGCTGAATATTCCGCTTAAATATTATTACGTTTGATTATGGCTTTTGCTCTGCTACTCTTTCAAAGAATAAACGCCATCATGAGTATTAAATTCTATGAATACATTATTAAAAACCAGTTTAGTTTGCCTCGGCCTTAGCATCGCATCAGTTTTTCCAAGCCAAGCAATAGCTAGCGACTTAAAAGCAGCAGTTGAACAAGACTATAACAGCCACCTCAAAGATCTATTCATTCATTTTCATGAGAATCCAGAACTCTCACTCGTTGAAACGAAAACCGCTGCTCGTTTGGCACAAGAGCTAACAGAAGCAGGATTTGAAGTCACTCAAGGCGTAGGGGTTGAAGTAAATGGTCAATCGCCAAATGGCATCGTTGCTATTATGAAAAACGGCAATGGCCCACTTGTCATGATGCGCGCCGATATGGATGGCTTGCCTGTAGAAGAAAAATCAGGTTTAGATTATACCTCAAAGGCGATACAAATTTCGCCAATTAACGGTGAGAACGTTCCCGTTATGCATGCTTGTGGCCATGATGTGCATATTACTAGCTTAGTCGGAACGGCTCGTTATATGGCCGCTATCAAGGACCAGTGGTCAGGCACCTTAATGTTAATTGGGCAACCGGCAGAAGAAAATCTCCGCGGCGCCAAGCAGATGATGGATGCTAAAATTTGGGACACCTTTGGTCAGCCTGATTATGCTTTAGCATTTCATGTTACTTCAGCGGGCCCGACCGGCTTGGTAAATGTCGTTGAGGGCTCACCATATGCTGGTGCCGACACTGTGGATATTGTTATTCATGGCGTGGGCGCACACGGTGCAAGTCCTCACTCAGGAAAGGACCCTGTCGTCATTGGCTCACAAATTGTACTCGCTTTGCAAACCTTAGTATCAAGAGAACTTAGTCCACGCCAACCCGGCGTAGTTACCGTTGGCTCGTTTCAAAGTGGCTCAATACATAATATTATTTCTGACAGAGCTGAATTACAGTTAACAGTTCGAAATACCAACTTGGAAACCCGTAAAATATTGCTCGATGGTATCACTCGTATCGCAGAAAACATGGGCCGCGTTGCTGGCATGCCTGAAGATAAACTGCCTGAAGTGACCGTTATTTCGAGCACACCACCAACAATAAATGATGCAGCTCTAGCTGCTCGCTTAAAAACCTTATGGGCAAATAATATCGGCTCTGACTTTGTGACCAGCATAGAACCGAGCGGCATGGGCGCAGAGGATTTCCCTTACTTCACCACAGAACCTAAAATAAAGAGTGTCTATTGGGCAGTCGGTGGCACCAGTGCTGAAGATTGGGCTGCGTCTCAACGCGGTGAGCAGCCAATCCCTTCTCATCACAGTCCTTATTTTAAGGTGCAGCCTGAGTCAGTTAAAGTGGGTGTGGAGACTACGGTACTCGCGCTGATGGAATTGATGTCAAAAAGTTAAACGTTATGAGCGTTATATACACCCAACTTGCTCCACATCATTTTGATGCCGTGATTACTTTAGGGAACGAAGTACACGGCGACAATTATCTCGACATCAGCCAAATGAAAGATATCTATGAGCGCAGTTGGGCAGGTAATGTTAATGCTAGTTGGGTCGCGTTTTTACCCAAGCAAGCAAAAAGTATCATTTCGCCTGAAGCGCAACAAAATAATTCAAGCAAACACACTTCCGATGGCTACCTCGTTGGCTTTAGGTTAACTATTGCCCCTAGGAATTGGACACCTGATAAGTGGTGCACCCCAGAGCATTGGGGCCATAGACAAGAGCAGGTATGCTATTTTAAGTGTAATACTGTGGACAGCAGTATTCGAGGTCAAGGTGTGGGGTCTTCTTTACTAAGAAAATCCATAGAAAGCGCAAAAGCACAAAATGCTCATGCGGGTGTTGCACACATTTGGATGCAGAGCCCGCAAAATTCTGCCTTTGGGTATTTTGAAGCCAGTGGTGGAGAATTGGTTAAAGAGCACCCAAATAAATGGCAAATACATAGTATTGAAGATGGTTATGACTGCCCAGTATGCGAAAGTGTTTGCTGTTGCGTTGCTTCAGAAATGATCATCCATTTTGAGTCGAATAATACTTAATGTATGACCCTCTTGTAGACTCAAGTCCTCCAGAAAATCAGACTTATCCGGACAGTTATTGGCCATCTAATTCAAAACATACAAATACTGCTTGTTCTTTTGCTCCACTGCAAAGAATTAAAAAAACTGACGTAGCCGTCATTGGTGCAGGCTACACTGGATTATCTTGTGCACTAGAGTTAAGCACAAAATACAATGTGGAGTGCACTATCGTTGAGGCAAATCAGCCAGGTTGGGGCTGTAGCGGGCGCAACGGTGGTTTTGTGCTACCTGGCACGGGTAGACTCAGTGTTCAGCAAATGGCGCAGCGATGGGGCAAACCAACAAGTCAAAGAATATACGCAGAATATCTTCTATCTATCGAACGAGTTAAGGACTTAATTAACCAAGGTATTGACTGCGAAGATACCCATGGCGGTTATCTGAAGCTGGCACACAAGCCAAGTCTAGTCGGGGCACTTCATGAACAAGCGCAAGCGCTGTCCGACGATTACGGTGATTCTGTTCTCAGCTTAAAACGTGAGCAAATTGAGACAGATTATTTATCGGGCACAGCATCTTATGGTGGCATATATTATCCCAATGCGATCGGTATAAATCCTTGGATGTTTTGTCAGGGTTTGGCGCTAAAAACAACGCAAGCTGGCGTTAAAATATATGGCAACAGTGCAGTACTAAAATGTGAGCGAGCCAATAACAAACATATTATTCATACTACAGCTGGCGTAATAGAGGCAAATACATTGATTTTGGCCACTAACGGTTATGGCCAACGCAAGCTTAACGAGCAATTTATAGACCGTACCTTTCCCGTAATTTCTAGTATTATCGTTACGCAAATATTGACGCCGGAGCAAATTAAACGCATCGGAATGAAGGCGGGATTGATGGCGATGGATACCCGAGCACTAAAATACTACTATCGAATATTGCCCGACAATCGACTGCTCTTCGGGGGGCGCGGGGCAATATTTGGCAAGGACGCGAATGATAAAAAATATGTCGAAGGCCTTAAAATTGCTCTACATGAAACCTTTCCACACCTACCACAAGTAGAGCTTAGCTACTTTTGGAGCGGGTGGGTTAGCGTTTCAATGGATGATACACCTAGGATATTTCATAATAAATCTGAGAATATGCTCTATAGCGCAGGGTACTGCGGCTCAGGCTTAGCTTTTTCGACTCAGGCGGGTAAGAGAATGGCGCAACTCTTGATAGAGCCAAATACGCTGCCTGATTTACCCTATTGGCAAACCCCGCTGCGCCGGTTTCCACTAGCGGCATTGAGACGTCCAGCTTTGAGTGCATTTTATGCTTGGCAGGGATTGAAAAGCGCTGTTCTAAAGAAGTGAGCTTAATAATACGTCTGACAGCGCTTTCGCCAGCCTAAAAGCCACTTTTCTTCCACCGCTTTTTGCGGTGAGTTTTGCACGCGGCGAGTCAGCATAGCGTCGCATGCATGGCTAAATGCCTGGTTGGCATTGCTTTGTGAAGCAGACATATTTAGTAGCACTTGCAATAAGCCCCATCCCTCCCCCTTATATCGTTCAGTAATAGCGGTTCCTTCGCCTTTAAAGTTCACATAGTCAATCAATGCATACATACCTAATTCAGAACTCGCAAGTTGATTAAAGCGTTCGCTAACTAAGGCGATGTCATTAGGGTTATTCAATTCTGCCTGCATAGAGGGAAGTGCTCGTTGCATGCGGGCATAAATAAAGGCAACTTGATGCTCAA